>Ga0154020_10000122_pt1 | contig 85193 bp, 67 predicted proteins | sample Klosneuvirus_201_FD_109709 | JGI IMG/M metagenome (GOLD analysis project Ga0154020, IMG submission 109709) | Active sludge microbial communities from wastewater, Klosterneuburg, Austria - Klosneuvirus_20160825_MG | ecosystem: Engineered > WWTP > Aerobic digester > Activated sludge | place...
ACCGTGATCCACTGGGATGGACAGCGCTTTGCCCAGGTTCCGTCAGGGTTTGGACTCTCTCTGCTGGCAATGTGGGGCATGAGTCCAAATGATCTGTGGGCAGTAGGAACCGGATCGATCCTCCACTGGGATGGGAGCAAGTGGATGGCTGTTACGCCGGCTCCACCGGGGGTGCTGTACTTAGGGGTGTGGGGCAGCTCGGCCAGTGATGTCTGGGTTGTCGGCGGAGGGGGAACTACGCTGCACTACAACGGGAGTACCTGGAAGCAGGTTCCTTCTCCTTCCGGGGCGATTCTGTCTGCGGTCTGGGGAAGCTCGGCCAGCGACGTCTGGTCCGTCGGTGCTGCCGGTAGCATCATCCATTATGATGGCACGCAGTGGCAGGCGATTCCCTCCGGAACGACCAACAGCCTAACCACGGTGTGGGGGCGCTCGGCCACGGAGGCATACATCACGGGCGCATCAGGAATGCTGCTGCGCTGGAACGGGAAACAGTGGAGTCAGGTCGCATCCGGAACCGGCAATCTGCTGCGGGAAGCATGGCTGTCGAGTTCTACCGAAGCCTGGGCGGTCGGCGACGGCGGTGCGATTCTGTTGTTTGATCCCTGATTCCCGTCTTGGACACGCGCGATCGATTCCTACCGGCTGCTCCTTCGGTCAATTCCTCTGTCTTGACCGAAGGAGGCCGCAGGTCTTGGGACCCTCGCACGGGCAGGGCAACCGGTGATGTGATCGTTGACGAGTCCCATGGCTTGCATAAAGGCGTATGCGGTGGTTGGTCCGACGAACCGGAAGCCGCGCTGTTTGAGATCTCGGGCCAAGCGAATCGCTGTTGCCGGACTCCCGATCGCACCCAGAGATGCGTAGTCCATCGTTCGGGGCCGCTCAGAATCGGGCGGGTGGAATCGCCAGATGTAGTCGGACAGGGTGCCCTCCACCTGAATTAGCTCACGGGCTGCTCGCGCGTTGTTGATCGCAGCTTCGATCTTGCCGCGATGACGCACGATGCCGGAGTCGCCGAGCAGGCGCTCGACATCGGAAGGGCCAAACTCTGCCACGCGCTCGATCTCAAAGCCGGAAAACGCGACCCGGAAGGACTCCCGCTTGCGCAAGATGGTGAGCCAGCTGAGTCCCGATTGGAAGCCCTCCAGACAGAGCTTCTCAAACAGCCGGGTGTCACTGTGAACCGGTATGCCCCATTCCTCATCGTGGTAGCGGCGATAGAGCGGATCATCACTTGCCCAGAAGCAGCGCACCACTCCGTCATCATGTTTGCGAAGACCTTCGGCCAGATTCATTGCCGCACCTTACTGCGAAGTACTTCGTGGGGGGTTCTCAATAGTTTGCTAGAACTTTGGCTGCGCGGAATTGTCTTGCCCGCCAACTCCGCTTGCGTTCGCACCCAGCTCCCAGTCTCTGTCATTGCGCAGCCACTTGTACTCGAAGGCCGCAGACTCCGCATATCCGGTCAGTACCAGCTTCCACTCGGTGGGCGGCGTTACGTTCGCGGCTCGCCATCCCCAAGTCCAGTTCAGCGGCGCACTCCCACCTCGCAGGAACAGCTGATTCCCAATCCCCACATCTTGAGTCGCCAGAAATCGCGTCCGCACCATGTTTGGCGCTGCCCGCTTCCGCATCTTCGCGACGACTCCTCCCGGATGGTCCGTCACACTCGGATACTTGCTTCCGTCCAGAATCAGCTGGTTCGATCGCAGCTCCCAGCTTGCTCCGCGATGAACAAAGACGTGATCGATCCGTGTCGCAGACAGCCCATGAGAATAGTCCGCGAAGCCGTACGCAGTCATGGCCCCGTGTGCAGCCGAGCCCTCTACATCGTTGAAGTCTCCTGCCACCACTACGTCGAGGTTCGGGTCCGTGAGGGTCACTACCAGCGGCGCGGTCTCTCTTCCTTGCTTGGCGCGGACCGTGGCATCGGATACTTCCAGATGCACGCTATACAGAGTCAGACTGTACAGACTAGGGAGTGTCATCCCAAGGGTCTTGCGGAGCAGCCCTCCCTGCGCCACGTAAACGATTTCTTGCGGATTGGTCGTCGGTCCGCGCGCCAGCACCGCGATTCCTTCCTCCGCTTGATCCGGCGTCCCAACCCACGCATCGTGAACCTTGATCCATTTTCCTGTCCACTCTGTTCCCGTCGCTCGACGCAGCTCGGAAACGAGGAGTCCCATCGCATCCTCGCTTGCGTTTTTGCACACTTCCTGAAGTGCCAGCGCTCCGATTCCTTCCGCTGCCACCGCATTCGCAACGGCTCCCATTCTGGCTCTGTTGCTAGTAAACGGCGTCCCATCGAGCTTCAGGCAGTGAAGGTTTAGCGCCATCACGGAGACCTCGACATCTCCCGCGGCGGCATCATCAGTTCCGCCATCTGCGGGAGGATCTTCGGTATCGATCGGATTCCCACCCGTCACTCCCGACATCTGACATCCCGACAGGAGGCCACATACCAACAAGAACCAAGTGTTGACACGTCCGAGTTGCATCGAATGCTCCATCCTGTGATTTTATCGATACTTTATCCCAGATCTGAGCCGTCTGTTCCGCGCTGACTATGTCGATGTAGGGACTCGGTTTAGTAGGTGACAAGGAGGGCAGGGGCGTGGCCCGGATCGCTGCTGCTGAATCACTCGAGCAGGTCAGAGCTATAGTCGATGGGAGTGCTGGCTCGGAGTCTAGACTGGAGCAGTCCAAAGGCGGTAGGTCAGCTGGCCCTCCAGCGCCAAAGGTAGCGCGCACCTTGTACCTCGTTTGGGGCAGAGGTACAGGCGCTGGCGGATTCTTGAGAATCCGCCTTCCTTTTCCGCTAGCCTGTCCGTCATGGCGAATAGTTACGGAATCTCTTTTGCGCAAAAATTCCTTCAGAATGGCGAGTACGAGCAGGCGATCGGAGCGGCGGACAAGCAAGCGGCGAGTGAGCCAGAAAATCCGGAGCCCCATCATGATCGAGCGCGGGCCCTTGCGCAGCTCGGGCGATTTGAAGAAGCGGTGACATCCTACGGGCGCGCAATCCGGCTTGATGAGACTGAGCGGGTACTGTCCGATTGGGAGGTCGATGATGGCCTCTTTTCGACGCTGGTCGCGTGGGGACAGAGTCTGGGCGAGCCGGGCAAAGCAGCGGCAGCGCAGGTTGCGATCATGGAGCGGTATGCGAAGCTCATTCCTGCGGGCCAGCACCTAGAAGACGCCGCGCAGTGGATTCTCCGTTTTCGCGGAATCCTCAAATCCACCTTCGTCAAACCGCTCAATTAGGCAGCGTTCGGAGGCGGACTACCCTTCCTCTTCGGCCAACGAATCAAGATCATTGAGTAACTGCTCCGCATGTTTGGCGCGCATCGGGAGTCCGTCCGCGGTGGCGATGATGAACCCCTGATCGCAAGCCTGACAGCGATTCAGACAGTCCTTCACCGTCAGTGAATGATCACGATCACGCAGGCTACTGAGCAGGGACGGCATCCCGGTACCAAGTCGTAAAATGGATTTCTTACACAGCTGGATCTGCATGCGCGGCAGACTATGCCACCGCCTCGAGTATTAGGCGAGAGGGCTGTGCTACGATTCACGCGTGTCAAAGAACATCCTGAGTGTGAAGCCGCTGGGTTTTGCCTGGGAGACCGCCGATCCTTTCCTGTTCTGTGTCCATCATCAGGACTCCTATCCAGAGGGCAACGAGCAGTTTGGCCCCGCTGCGTCGCTGGAAGGCCGCAAGATCGGTGAGGACTTTGCTGGCAAGGACGGCTGGCGCATGTATCACGGAGAGGTGGTGTCGGGATTCCCAAGTCATCCCCATCGAGGCTTTGAGACCATTGCGATTGTCCGAAAGGGCTTGATTGATCACTCTGATTCACTTGGAGCGGCGGAACGTTTTGGGGCTGGGGATGTCCAGTGGCTGACGGCGGGCGCGGGGATTGTCCACTCCGAGATGTTCCCTCTGCTCAAGCGAGAGGAACCAAATCTCGTCGAGCTGTTATCGATGGTGAGCCGATTCCCAGTCGTCACGGAGTCGCAGTTCGTCCCGACGCTGAGCTGACTCTGTCGGCGGGTGCTACGGAGTGTGAAGCCCTGCTATTGCAAGGTCGTTCGATCGGCGAGCCGGTGGTGCAGTACGGCCCGTTTGTGATGAACTCGCGGCAGGAGATCCAGCAGGCTTTTGTCGATTACCAGCGCACGCAGTTTGGGGGCTGGCCCTGGCCGAGTAACGGGCCGGTTCATCCCGCTGGCGAAGGTCGATTCTGTCGTCAGGTCGACGGCACAGTGGAGCGTCCACAGTAGTGTCCGCAGTAGCGATTCCTACAGTCGCATAGGAGTCGCAAACGCTTCTTGCAGCGCCGTAACGAAGAGCTGTACCCGTCGCGGCTTGCGCTTGGCCGAGGGCAGCTCAGCATAAAGCGTCAGATCCTTGGCCAGCCAACCGGGGCACAGCCGAACCAGCGCGCCGCGTTGCAAGTCATCCGCCACCAGATACTCGGGCAGCGTTCCGACTCCTACTCCGGCCAAAAGGAGCGCCCTCACTCCCTCCCCGGTATTGATCTGCGCGCGCAGCGACAGTGTGACTTCGTCCTTTTCGCCGCGCGGTCCGAAACACGTCATCGTGTTCCCGTGCGAGATCAGGGTATGTCGCACCCACGGAGCGCCCGCCAGTTCGCGAGGACGTGTCGCCTTCCGCAGCGACTCGGCAACGGAGGGCGCGGCGAGCAGCGGCTCGACGAAGCTGGTGAGTCGCTTGATGACTCGGCCAGATTCCTTTGGGACTCCCAATCGCACCGCGAGGTCGAAGCGGCCCGCGATCAGATCATGCTGTAGATCATCGGCCACGATGTCGATGGTGAGCTGGGGATGCAGCTGGCTCAGCCGAGCTGCCACCGGGGCCACCAGCCGGGGTCCGAGATCCTGGGTGGTCGCGACCCGCAGCGTTCCGACCGGCGCACTGCGATGTTCTTCTAAGATGGCTTCGAGACTGCGTGTGGCCTCGGTGATGGCGGTGGCGGTACTGAGGACCTGCTCACCAACCTGGGTCAGACGGAGCCGCCGCGTGGAGCGCTCGAGCAGCCGCACGCCGCAGCGCTCCTCGAGCATACGAACATTGTCGCTGACCACACTCTTCGACAGACCCAGCTCGCGGGCCGCGGAGGTGAAGGAACCGTGGCGCACCACGGACGCAAAGATCGCCAGCAGAGGGAGTTCACGAGGCTGTAGCATCAGCTGTCATTGTTCGATTAGATCGAACACTCTGTCCAGATCAAGCATGATTGTCTTGCTGGGCCGGATCGGGGCACTGTGTTCTCGCCACAGAGTTCCGAAACAGGTCCGAAACAGGAGGCTCCCATGCACCACGATCAGCTCTGCACCGAAGCAGCTCGCGCCCTGATTGCCCCGTTTTACGATGTGCTCAACCGGCCCGCGCAAAAGAATGTGGCCGAGTCCGTACAGTCTGTCACCGTCGAGGGCTGGCGTTCCTATGCCAGCGAGACGATGAGCAAGAGCCGCCAAGAGTTCATTGCTCAGGTCAGCGGCTTTGGGAAGCTGATTCCCGATCTGAGCTGGGACATCAAGGAAGTGCTCGTCGCCGGGGACCGCATCATCGTTCGCAGCGAGGCCAGTGGCACTCCTGCTGGCGAGTTTTTCGGCGTTCCGCACAGCGGGCGCAGCTTCAAGGTCATGGCAATTGACATCCACACCGTCAAGGACGGCAAGCTTGTGCGGGCTCACCACGTCGAGGACTGGGCTTCCGCGCTTCGTCAGCTCGCCGGCAAGTAGGGCGGTCGGGGGCGGGGTTTACGGCAGCTGACAGAGGTAGGGGAGGGTCGTGGTGCAGTTGATGTCATTCCACTGCGTGCTGGATTTGTTGTCGGTGAGCTGGACGCAGTGCTCGTTATTCATGTAGTGGTCCGGTTGACCTGGCGCCCAGTTGAGATACGTCGCCGCTTTTCCCGTCGCCCACACATACTTTCCGGTCTCCGCGAGATCACTTAGGCCGATCAGCGCCGACCCGGCACTGGGCGCCATCCCGCGCAAAAAGGAATTCCCAAACAGGTCCGTCACCGTCGCCAGGTTGCCGCCGTGGGACTCGCACTTGGCTTGCGCGCTCGTTCGATCTTTGGGGCCATCGCACAGCAGGTACGACGTTCCGGCAAACTTATCGATCGAGCAGCCGCCGCACTTGGGCTGCATGCCGGGCGCCGCCGACGACCAGTTGCCGCCCGGACTGTACGTCTGCCACAGCGGACCCCACACGCCGTTGCGCTGGAAGCCGAGCTGCGGGTCCATGCCCAGTCCATTCGAGAGCTGAAACGAAAACTTCTTGCCGCTTACCGTCTGCTCGGTCTGCCAGAAGTCCGCCGCATGCCCGGAGCCGAGTGTGAAAGTCAGCGAGCCACCTTCGATCGCACTCATCAGCTTGGCCGCGGCCTGCTGGAAGTCGCTGCGATCCGCTGCTGCCACCTGCGACTCGGCATTCTTGGTGAGGACGCGGAACAGCCCGACCAGCTGTTGGTACGTCGTCGTCTCTTGGCTGAACTGGCGAATCATCGTCATCTCGGTGATGCCCGTCTCGCCGTAGCCATTGATCTCCAGCCACATCGAATAGCCGAGCCCATAGATGTGCGCGCCATTTCTCGTCGCCAGCACCTTGTTGCCACCCGGCTCCAGGAGCCGAATCTCTTTGATGCGACTTGCGCTGCCTTTGACCAGCACGATGTCCGGCACCTGCGTCTTCTGCGCGTCGAAGTTGAGCTTGTCCATCCCGCGCGTCACCACGTTGTCCATCGTCACAAACGCCACGTCACCCTTGGCGAACGCGTGGCCGTAGACCTCATGGAAGTGATCGCGCCAGCTACACGGCTTGACCGGCGTGATGGCCATATCGACCACCGGCACCGTCAGGTCCGGCACCGTCGCGAGGTCCGGCATCGCCAGATCAGACTCGGCCATCGTGAAGTCAGGCGCCAGGTCGTCGAGTTTGGGCGGATCATCGCCATTACAGCCGCTCCCGAGGAGGAGCCCGATTGACAACACCGCGGTGAAGCGGATCGACCGGCGCACCGACGGAAACAGCCAACCCACTTGGCGACGCCGAAGAGGAGAGAAATCCGAGCCAGTAGTTCTGCGCATGCCGCGACTTTACAGCCAATCTGGGGACAAAACTGCTCCATTGAATGGGCCGCTGCGACGTGGATGCGTTCGCTGGGTTGCCGCGGTTTCCGTCAGGCGAGCTCAAATTTTCTGTCCCGCAGAGAAACAGTGTTTGCATGCGGCGCGTTCGTGCTACAAGTAGCCCAGGTCTTCTGCCTCGGTTTCATCTCTGCGTCGCTGCCCTGTGTGTGCTGCTTCGTTCGAGTTAGGTTGGTGCGAAACACGGGTGGGCCTCTGAGACGGCAGCTCCGTCAAGTGCGATGGTCATCGGGACCATCATCGGAATCACAGTGCAAGGAGAACAGAGATGAGCAAGCGCCTGTATGTCGGTAACCTTTCCTACCAAACGACCGAGTCGGAACTGCGTGAAGTATTCGAGCGCACCGGCGCGGTGACCGATGTGAAGGTGATGATGGATCGCGACACGGGTCGTCCCCGTGGCTTCGCGTTCGTCGAGATGAGCACCGATGAAGAGGCCCGCGACGCCATTGCTCAGCTGAACGGCAGTGAGCTTGGCGGTCGTACCCTCAAGATCAACGAGGCTCAGGAGCGTGAGTCCGGTGGCGGCGGCGGCTTCCGTGGTGGTGGCGGCGGCTTCCGTGGTGGTGGCGGCGGCGGTGGTGGCGAGCGTCGCGGTGGCGGCGGTGGCGAGCGTCGTGGCGGTGGCGGCGGTGGTGATCGTCGCGGTGGCGGCGGTCGCTGGTAGCTGACGGCGCACGAAGGGACAAATCCAGATGAGCTTTGGGCAGGCTGGTGGTAAGCGCGAGCGCGAAGTAATGCGCGATCGCAAAAAGAAAGAAAAAGAGGAGCGTCTCCGGCGCAACCGCACCATGCGGCCATCCGGTGGCGATTCTGCTCTCGATATCGACTTCAGCAGCCAGATGGAGCGGCTGCCCGAGGTCAAGCTGGAGGACATCAATGTCTCTGGCGTTGCACCCCGTGGTCCGAAAGGGTCGAACGGGCCGACCAAGCTGTTCGTGGGCGGTCTGAGCTGGGATACCGAGGGCGAGCAGCTCAAAGCCGCATTTGGTCGCTTCGGTGCGCTTCGTGAAGCGACGGTCGTTACAGATCGGGACACCGGTCGTTCGCGTGGCTTCGGCTTCGTGACCTACGAGAATCCCGCCGACGCCGCAGCGGCTGCGCGTGAGATGAACGGTGCCGAGCTAGACGGACGCACCCTCCGCGTCAATCCCGCCGACCGCGGTTAGTTCGCTTCATCCTCCCGCTCGCGCTTGTGGCGCGACTCCCGAATCATCCTCTCCCATCCCCAAGACGGCCTCTTCGCGTGCCTTGACGCCGTGCGCTTTGGTGCGCTCTTATGCGCCCCACCTGCATCTACATAGATAGGCCTACTGTTTCTTACCTCCCAACGTGCTTGTGTTGCCAAGGAGTCGCTTGCTATGAGACGCCGCCCTCTCATCCTCTCCGTCGCTGTTCAGCTACTTTTGGCTGGCTGTGTGTCCTCGAACCCGTCCTACTGTCCCGACCCGGGGCTGTGCAGCGAGTCCGACGGCTTCCCTGGTTGGGGCGACGATCTCTTCGCGAGCAACCAGGATCTTGCAATCAGCGAAGGTGATCTCGCCTCGACGAAGCAGGACATGACGACCACGGCGCTCGACCTGAGCAAGCCTGGACCCCTGTCGACGATCCGCTTCGATCTGAAGGTGATGGTCAATCGCGCACACATCGATCTGACCGTGATTGGCCCCAGCGACGACGGAAAAGAAATCACCAAGCGAGGCACGCCGCTGCCCTGGGTGCTCCTGTCGCCGGGTTTCTCGACGGACCGCAAGCAGTACCAGGGCTACGGCGATCGTCTGGCGAGCTACGGCGTCGTCACGGTGCTCCAGAAGTCTCCCAATGAGTTCGATCACGCTCGCTATCGCGACGACACGGTGGCGCTGATTGGCTGGCTGCTCAGTCCGATGGGGATGGGTGCTGATCGTCTCGTCGGTCGTCTTGATAGCAACCGAATCGGCGTGGTGGGTCACTCACTCGGCGGCAAGATTAGCTTGCTCGTTGCTGAGTCCGACCCACGGGTCAAGGCTGTTCTGGGGATCGATCCCGTCGACCTGCGTGATCCAACGGCGCTGTCGGGCCTCGCCAAGCTGAAGCTTCCAACGGGTACTCCGATCGGTTACCTTGGTGAGATCGTCAGCCAGACCGGCGGCAAGCCGTGTGCCCCCGCCAACGCCAACTACGAGGTTCTGTACAGGGCCAGCCCGTCGCCGGCGTTCGCGATCACCTTCAACGGCGCCGCGCACATGGACTTCGTCGACAATCCGGCCATGTGCTGGAACTGCGGCTTCTGCACCGGTGGCACCGCCCCCAAGGACCGCACCAACCAGCTCGCCATCAAGTACACCACTGCGTACTTTCTCTCGACCATCGGTGGTGACCGTCGGGCAGTTGATACGCTGTCGGGCGTCCAGTTCCAAAAGGACGCGACCGCCGGCTTCGTCAAGCGCGACGCCAAATAGTTTCCAACCAACCTGCCTTCGTTCATTAAGGAGCACATCGTCAGCCCATGCCTACGCCTAGCCCCGCCTGCTCGCAGGCCCTCGCTGTCTTTGACCAGAAGCATCCCGAGTACCTCGAAGATCTCTGCAACCTGGTGTGCATTCCGTCGGTCAGTTTCGAGGGCTTTGCGCCCGAGGAAGTGGCGCGGAGTGCCCAAGCGACCGCCGACCTCCTGAGGGCGCGCGGCTTCGAGAACGTGCAAATTCTCACGCTGCCGGGAGTCCATCCCTACGTGTACGGTGAGTACCTGCATGCACCGGGCAAGCCGACGGTGCTGCTGTATGCCCACCACGATGTGCAGCCGGCGGGCGATGTCTCTGCCTGGGCGACGCCACCGTTTGTTCCGACGGTGCGCGATGGGCGACTGTTTGGCCGCGGCACTGCCGACGATAAGGCGGGCATCATCGTCCATACCGCGGCGCTCGACGCGTATCTGTCGGCGGGGCAGAAGCCGCCGATCAACCTCAAGGTGCTGATCGAGGGCGAGGAAGAGATCGGCTCGGGCAACCTCGGGGACTTCATCGACAAGCACTTCGATCTGCTCAAGGCCGATGTGATGGTGCTTACCGACACCGGCAACTTCGATGTGGGCGTGCCGTCGATTACGACCAGCTTGCGCGGTCTGTGTACCGTCGAGGTCGAGGTCACTTCGCTCAAGCAGTCGGTTCACTCGGGCTCGTGGGGCGGTCCGCTTCCCGACGCTGGACTGGCGCTGACCAAGATTCTGGCGTCGCTGGCCGATGAGCATGGCCGGATCGCGATTCCCGGCATTTACGACAAGGTGCGGCCGCTGTCCGACGTCGAGCGGCAGAGTCTCAACGCGCTGCCGTTCACGATGGACCAGTTTCGCACCCAGGCGGGCCTTGCGGAGTGCGTCCCGACGGTGCCGGCCTGTGGCGACAATCCGTGGACGATGATCTGGCGCGAGCCGTCGATTTCGGTCAATGCCGTCGAGGTCTCGAATCGCCGCGACGCCCGCAACATCATCAACGGCACGGCCTGGGCGCGGGTGGGGATTCGCCTGGTGCCGGACATGAAGGCCGATGAGGTCGAGGCGGCGCTGGTCGCTCATCTCAAGGCCCAAGCTCCGTACGGCGTGCAGGTCAAGGTCACGACGCTGGGAGCGAAGGGTCCGTGGTTTACCTCGCCTGAGCATCCAGCCTTCACGGCAGCGCTTCGCTCGCTCGAGGCCGGGTACGGACGCCAGCCGGTCCTTATCGGCTGCGGTGGCTCGATTGGCTTCGTTGGGCCGCTGTCCGAAAAGCTCGGTGGCGTGCCGGCGCTGCTCGTCGGGGTCGAAGATCCCTACACCAACGCACACTCCGAAAACGAGAGCCTGTGCGTCGCGGACTTCTACAGCTGCATTCGCAGCCAAATCCACCTGTTCGACAAGCTGTCCCGCCTGTAACTCCGGCTGACGTCAGTAGCCTTCGGCCTGGGCGATGATTTCATTCATGATCTCGCGGGTGCCGCCACCGATGGGGTAGAGCCGCGCATCGCGGTACAGCCTCTCGACGATGCACTCGCGCATGTAGCCAAGGCCACCGTGGATTTGGACCGCCTGGTCGACGACGAAGCTGCACATATCGGTGGCGGTGTTTTTGCACATCGCGAGCTGGCGCATCACCACCTGACCGCGCTGACAGCGAACGGCGCACTCTCCGACGAAGGCACGGGCTGCCGCGAGCTGGGTGGCCATGTCCGCGAGCTTGTGCCGAATCACCTGGTGCCGTGCCAGCGGCTTGCCGAAGGTGCTGCGGAGCTTGGCATAGGCCACCGATTCGTCGTAGGCGAGCTGGGCAATGGCGACGCACTGGGCGGCGAGCAGGAGTCGTTCGGCGGCGAAGTTGTTGACGATGGCAAAGAAGGCGCTGCCCTCTTCCCCGAGGCGGTTTTCGACCGGAACCCGGCAGTCAGAAAAGGCCAGCTCGGCGGTGTCCGAGGCAGACCAGCCCATCTTGTGAAGTTTGCGGCTGGGCGCGTAACCGGGGAAGGTCTTCTCGACGAGGAGCAGGGACAGTCCCTGGTGTCGTTTGCTGCGGTCAGGGTCGGTGCGCACCGCCGTGACAACGAGATCGGCGCGACAGCCCGAGGTGATGTAGAGCTTGCTGCCATTTACGACATAGCTGTCCTCGACGAGCCGGGCCGTAGTGTGAAGCGCCGCCACATCGCTGCCACCGTCGGGCTCGGTGATCGCGAGCGCCGACACCCATTCCCCCGACAGCACTCTGGGCAGATAGCGCCGCTTTTGGTCCTCGCTGCCGAGCAGCAGGATCGGCGGTAGCGCAATCGAGAGGCTGCCGAGACCGACCGCAGTGCCGACGGATCGCCCATGGATGGTCAGGGCTTCGCTGGCCACGATCTGGTGCGTAATATCGCCCCCGCTGCCGCCGTACTCGACGGGAAAGCCGATCCCCAGCGCTCCGGCGGCGGCGGCGGTGCGGTACAGCTCCCGCGGGAACTCGCCGGCTTCCTCCCACGCCTGGGCATTGGGGGCGATTGCGGACCCGGCAAAGCGGCCTAGCTGGGCACGCAGCGCGGTGTGCTCCTCGGTCTCAAATAGGTACGACATAGGGCGATACTACGCGCGCAGCGGGGCGCTTGGCATCCATCGCGCTTCACGGGGGCGGCGCGCTGAGTGTGGTTGGATGTTTTGTATTCTAGAATGCGTTAATTTTCGCTTAGAATGCTCATGCTTGGGGGAGAGTTGCGCATGGTCGCGTCTGGCGGACGTGACCACTAAGAAGCTCGTAGGACTGCTGTCAGCGGTGCTGCTTTGCACATCGTGCCACGGCGATCGCAACGGCAATAACCCTCCCGCGAAGCCGCCACGACCGTCGCATACGCTCGAAGCACTGAGTGGATCAGCGACGGTACACAGGCCGCGACCGCAGTCCACCGCGGCGGCCCCGCTGCGCATCTTGGCCTATGGTCCGCAGGGCCGAACCGACTCGCACGCGACGGTGTTTGTTCGGTTCAACCAGCCGGTGGCCCCGCTTGACAGCGAGCGCAATCCGACGCTGAACATCGAACCGAGTGTGCCGGGGCGGACCTACTTCGCCAATCCAGACCTGCTGGTGTTTGAGCCGTCGCAGCCCTTGCCGCTGGCTCGTCGCTTTTCGGTGCTTTTGCGCGGTCGAATTGACTCTTACGACGGGGCATCGCACAGCGAGCCGCTCAGCTGGTCGTTCGAGACGGCGCCGCCGCAGGTCCGTTTTTTCCTGTTTCCTCGTCGCAGCCCAGAAGATCCGCAGCCGCGAACCGATCCGGTGTTGCTGGCGGTCGATCAGCCCACCACCGTCGATGAGCTAAGCAGCCATCTGGTCGCCAATGCGGTGCCGCTGGCCGGGGCGGTCAAGCCGAGTCGCTCGCTGACGGTCCAGCTCCAGCGGGCCAGCGAGGCCGATCGCAAGCGCTTCGAGGTGCCCGACAAGGAGGTCTCGCCAGAGCGACTCTATGCGGTGGTCCCCGTCGGTGGTTGGCCGAGCGGCAGCCAGGTAACGCTCACCATTGGCAAGGGTCTACGCGGGCTGCAAGGGCCGTTGCCGACGGATGCCCAGACGGCGGTGCGCTTCCAGACGCCGCAGGTCCTATCCGTCGAGCAGCTCAGCTGTACGGCCAAGTCGCCGTGTACCATCGAGCCGGTGGCGCTCAAGTTCAGCGCGCCGATTACCAAGCAGCAGACGCGCTACATCAAGGTCTCGCCACAGCCGGCGGCCTACTCTGCCGAGCTGGTGCTGCCCGACGGTGAAGGCATGAGTCAGCAGGTGCTGCTGCACGGCCACTTCCGGCCCGACTTGCAGTACCGCATCGACGTCGCTGGGGAACTGTCCGATCGCCATCACCAACGACTCGGCAAGTCAGTGAATCTGAAGCCGCTGTTTGCGCGGGCCCCGATGCTGCGCTGGGCGGGGACGGGCGGGACGCTGCCGGCCTCGGGTCGACTCACCGTCGGACTGGAGAGCCGCTATGTGCGCGCAGTCAGCGTGCGGGCAGTGGTGCTCGATCCAGAGGTTCTGGTGGGGCTGTCGGGCAAGAGCGGCAGCGATCTGACCTGGCCGAGTCGAGAGCGAATGGCGCGGCTCAACTGGCCGGATTCCTCGACGGGACAGAAGCACAAGCAGGTGGCGCTGACCCCGACGGGACCAACGGCGTGGGCCTCAGCGGAGATCGATCTGCGAGAGCTGCTCGGTGAGGTGCGGGGCGCGGTGCTGCTCGAGGCGAAGGTCACAGAGCTTGTGCCGGGCGGCGGAGAGAAGCTGCCACCGCCGGTGCTGATCTTGGTGAGGGTGACCGATCTGGGGCCCCTGCTGCTGACGGGCGCCAATCGTTCGCTGCTCTATTTGACCAAGCTGTCGACGGGGCAGCCGGTGTCGGGGGCCGAGATTCACCAATATTCGCCGGGTCGCGAGCCGCTGCTCTTGGGGCGTACCGATCCCAACGGACTGGTGTCGCTGCCGGGGCTGTTTGAGTGGGCCGAGCGCTCGCCGGCATCCCTGCTTTCAGCGACGGACCCGACGAGCAAGGATCGAGCGTACCTGCCTCCCGACGGGCGGGTGTCGTCTGAGCCGAAGAATGCAGCGCCGGGTCTGACGCCCGGTGAAGAGGTTCGCGCGCTGGTTCTGACCGAGCGCAGAACCTACGGGCCCGACGACAACATTCGCGTGCTGGGGATGACGCTGGTCGACACGATGGCGGGTCGCTCTGGTACGCGCGTGCTGCCGGAAGCGACGCCGGTGCAGATCGACCTCGTTGACGAGTTCCACCAGATTGTGACCTCGGCGGAAGCCAGGACCACCCGCGAGGGCAAGTTCTTTGCGGAGCTGAAGATTCCCGCCGGGACGCCAATCGGTGGGTACGCGATCATCGCGCAAGTGCTCGGGGAGCTGGCGCAGACGCGGGTGTTCATCGAGGAGACGCGCCGGCCCGAGTTCTCGGTGACGGCGATGCCGATTCCGGGCGATGTCATTGCTGGCACCCGTCCGACGGTACGGGTGACCGCGGACTACTCCTACGGTGGGCTGGTGCGGATTCGCAAAGCGGCCTATCAGCAGCGCTGCCATGCCACGCGGTTTCGCCCGCCGAGCCTGCCGTCGACGTGGGATGTCGGCAGTCGGCCTCCGGGCGCGCTCGGGGACCGAGGCACCACGGACTTTGTCGACATTCCGCTGTCGAGCGGAGATCGTCCGCCGCCGATTGGTATCTTGGAGTTTGCACCGCCGTCGCAGCACGCGATTCCAGAGTACGCCAGTCGCTGCTCGGTGGCGGCGACGATTTCCGACGATGCGTTCCAGCGGTCGGGGGCGCAGACCGAGTACATCGTCCATCCGGCGCGCTACTACCTCGCGACGCAGCCGCCGATCAAGCAGGCTCGCTCGGGGGATCTGATCAAGCTGCCGGTGCGGGCGCTGTTTTACGATGGCTCGCGGCTGTCAGCGCCGGGTGTGCGCGTGACCATCGAGCGGCGCGCCAGCGTGCCGGTCTATCGCAGCGAGCACGGCATCGAGGTGCTGGTCCGTCACGAACAGAAGCGCGAGCCGGTTCATAGCTGCACGCTCGACATTCCCAACTCCGGTGGCGATCCAGAGTGCAGCTTCACGGCCCATCTTGCCGGGGATTATGACGTGACGCTGCGCGGCTCCGGTGGCGCCGATACGACCGGCGCAGTGACGCGGACCTCGTTTTCGGTGCTGCCGAGTGGCAATGTCGTCGCCGTGGTTGCTCCCAAAGCCGGGGTCGATCGACTGTATATCGAGACCGGGCAAGAGACCGTCAAGCATCACTCGACGCTGCACATCTCGGTGCGGGGCCCGCGCGGCGTGGAGCGGGGACTGCTGCTGGCCGAGCGCAACGGCATTCGCGAGCACATCGTTCTGAACTTCCGCGACGGTGGCGCTCATCATGAGCTGCCCACCGACGACACATGGGCGGCGGGCGTCAAGCTGCGGGCGCTCGCGGTGTACAGCGACAAGGGCGCGCCGCCGGTGCTGCTGGAAGCGCAGGCCACGGTGAAGGGCGAGATCGATACGCTGCGACTGCGGGTGCAGATTGAAGTTCCGAAAGAGGCGGGTCCGCGGGCGCAGGTGCCGGTGACGGCAAAAGTGACGGATCGGGCGACGGGAGCTGCGATCGCCGGGGCACGGGTGTCGCTGTGGGCGGTCGACGAAGCGGCAATGGACTTTACGCAGGCGATGGTGACGCCCGATCGCCTGTCGCAGAGCTTCGTGACACACTTTCTGACGCACAATCGGATCGAGACCAGCCGCCGCGACTCGTTTGGAACCCTGTTGCGACCGTACGTCCGTCAGCAAAATGAGCCTTGGTTGCCGCCGCGACGCGACAGCGAAGAAGCCAATCCAGCGTCCCCCGGCGCTGGGCAGATCTCGCGGGAGTCGACCGAGAGCAAGCCGGTGGCGCGCGATGCCAGAAATGACATCATGGCGACGCCGCTGTTCATCGCGGATCTCCCGACGGGCCCTGACGGCAAGCTGTCGGCGACGCTGCCGCTGCCCGATAGCCTGACAACATTCCGGATTCTTGCGGTGGTGACTGCGCCGATGTCGGATCGCACAAGTCCTGGCTGTTTTGGCGCCTCGGATGCACGGGTGCGGGTGACGGCGCCGATGGTGCTGCGGGCAGCGATTCCGCGTCTGCTGCGGCCTGGGGATCGCGCCGAGGTGACGGCGATGGTGCAAAACCACACCAATATGCGCGGCAACTTGACGGTGACGGCGCGGCTCAAGTTCGATGGGCTGCTGGCTCCGCTGACCTTGCTGGCGCCGCCCTCCGTCGAGCAGTCGATGGATCGCAACGTTCCGGCGCGCATTCCGATTGAGGTCCAGGGCAACCACGCGGGCACCGCCGAGATAGAGCTGGCGGCGTCGTTTGTGCCGACGAGCCGAACCGCCAAAAAGGTTGTCTTCACGGACCTGGTACGCTTGCCAATTGTCGTCGAGCAAGAGCGAACCCAGGTCGAGCGCGCGGTTACCTTTGGTGTGCTAAGTGACAGCGATGCGATCGCGATTCCGGTGCAGCTGCCGAGCAATGTGCTGCCGGCGCCCGGTGGGCTGTCGGTGTCGATGTCCTCGTCGGGGCTGGTGCAGGTCGAAGATGCGGTGCGGCTGCTGGTCAGCTCTCCCCATCGCTCTCTGGAGCACGGTGCGTCGCGACTGGTGCCGGGCGTGGTGGTGCCGGAGCTGTTCCGGGGCGCTAGCTCGCCGGTGCCGGACCTCAAGAACTTTGTGCAGCAGTGCATCCAGCGGCTGCTGAGCCTTCAGCTCTATCACGGTGGTTTTGGGCTGTGGCCCGATGACCAGCGCGCGCATCCATTTGGCTCGGCGTACGCGACGTGGATTCTGCACATGGCGAGTCAGGCGGGGCATCCGGTGCCTGCCGATGCGCTCCAGCGCGGCAGTGCCTATTTGACGAGGCTGCTCGCTGATCCGCCGCCGGGAATCGACGGTCAACTGCTGGAGCCAGTGACGGGCAGCCAGGCGATTTCGCTCGCTCGGCGCGAGGCGGAGCAGCCGGGCTCGACGGTGGCGCCGCTGTCATTCGACTACTTTGACAACACCCAGCGGGCGCTGGTGGCGTTTGTGCTCGCGGAGCTGGGGCAGCCGGTGGTGGCGGCGCACAGTGCGCTGTTTGGCAATCGAGCGACGCTGCCGCTGTTTGCGCGGGGGCTGCTCCTGATGACGCTGCATCGGACGGCGCCCGAAGACCTGCGGGTTGCGACGCTCACCGAGGAGTTGCTGGCGACGGTGAGTGCGAGCGAGCGGAGTGCCACGGTCCGCGAGCAGCTTCCCTACAACCTCGATGCGCTGTTCCATTCGGCGGCGCGGACGCAGGCGGTGGTGCTGATGGCGCTGCTTCGCGTCCAGCCGAAAAATCCTAACCTGCTGAAGCTGGCGCGCGGGCTGCTCGCGGAACGGGTTCAGGGGACCTGGAAGAGTACGCAGGACAATGCCTGGGCGCTGCTCGCGCTGCGTGACTACACTCGTCAGAATCCCGTCGAGGGCTCGGACATCGTGGCGGGCGCGTGGCTGCTCGACGAGCAGCTGATGGTGGCCAGGATGCCGACGCCGACCAGTCCGCCGCAGCGAGTCGACTGGTCGCTGTCGCGGATTCTGAACCTGGTTCCGCCCGATGAGGCACGCCAGCCGGTGATCGAGCTGCCGCTGATTGTCCAGCGGAGCGGGCGCGGCACGATGCACTACCGCGTCGGGCTGGAGTGGACGACGCCCAAGACGCTGGCCGGATCGTACTCGCAAGGCATCAAGTTTCAGCGCGCGCTGCGGACTGCGGCGGGAGCCCTGTCGTCGACTGGCTCGCTGCTCGCCGGAGAAGCGGTGGCCATGGATCTCGACATTTCCTGTCAGCAGCCGGTACACCACTTGGTGCTCGACATGCCACTGCCGGCGGGACTCGAGGCGATTCAGCGTGAAGGGGCGGCGAGTAGCTCAGCGGCGCTGGCGGGTCCGCGCAGTCGCCTGATCTCGTTTGAAGAGATTCGCCGGGACCGTGTGCTGATCTACTTCGATGCGCTGCCCGCCGGGGATCACGAACACACGCTACAGCTCCGCTCGACCACGGCGGGGCGGTATCTGGTGCCGCCGGCCAAGGCCACCGCGCTCTACGAGCCAGGACTACAGGGCAGCACGGACGGCGTTGGCATCTGGGTACACTGAGCCAGGCTCGGGATTTGCTGCGCTACAGGCCGAACAGAATCGACAGCGTCCCGGCGTGGATTCCTGCCTGACCCGAGATTCCGTAGCTCGACACCGCTAGGTCTTGGTGTCCGTCCCCATTGAAATCGGCGACCGCGAGATTGGCATCGGAGGTGGTCGGAAGGCTGATGCTCGTCGGGATCGACGAAGAGAAGACGCCCTGGTGGAGATTGAACAGCAGGCCGAGGCGCGCGGACTGGGTGCCGCTGCGCGAGTTTGCGACCACCAGATCCGAAGAACCGTCGGACAGCAAATCCATCGTGACAAGTCCCAGCGGGGCGAGTCCGGTCATCACGGTCTGCTGAGACCAGGTCAGGTTGCGGCGCAGGAATGCGTTGGCCGTGGTGCCTGGACTGCCCAGCGTATCTTGATAAAGCGCGACTGCTAGGTCTGTGTGTCCGTCGCTGTCGAAGTCTCCGGTGGTGAGCTTGCCGGGACGACCAGCAATCGCGAGCTGGGTTGGAGTCGCCTGATCGAAACGGCCGTTGCCCGGATTTTGAAACACCTCCACCACCCCGGCTCCTGCGGATGTGTACTCGGCAATCGCCAGATCCAGCTGTCCGCTCGGAACCGGTCGCAGCTGACCGAGCGCGAGCGCCACCGCCGGACCACTGAGCGTCTTGGTTGCCGTGACGTTGAAGTTGTAGTTGGTAAGGGCGGTGCCGTCGTAGATCTTGAGGAAGGACTGGAGTCCGGTCAGCTTCACCGGCGCAAACGGCGTAGTGGAGGAATTGGTCAGGGCATAGACATCCATGATGCCGTCCGCATTGCCGTCTCCCACGACCAGCGCCGATTGCTGACCGTTTGGTTCGCTGCCATCACGTGACAAGAGCTGGCTGGTGAAGTTGCGGGCGGTAAGCTGCTGGACGATCACCAAGTTGCAGCGGTTGTAGCTGGTCTTGGGATAGAAGAACGGGGTGTGGCAAGTCGTCACCGCCAGATCCTTGAGCTTGCCGGTACGCAGCTTTAGCGCGGCGACATCCCGTACCTCCGAGTTGAGGATGATCGTCTTGGACACCGGAAACGTGCCGGTTCCGTCGTTGAAATAGACTTGCAGCGCACCACTATCCGCGGGGTCGCCCTTGGAGCTCGCGATAAGATCCACGAAGCCATCGCCATCGACATCATCCGCATACACGGGACCGAGCAGACGGAATGGATCGCTGGCGCTCGTCGGATACAGGACTGGCTGTTTGCTCTCGAAGACCGGAATCGAGACCGTGAAGTCCCCCGAGCCGGTGCTGCCATCGGGCTGAAGGACCACGATATGAAGCGCATGATCCACCGGCGGGATCAGGCGCGGCAGATCGACCTGGAAGCTGCGAGGGTCCTGTGAAACATATCCAGTTGCCGGCGTGGCGCTCTTGTCGAGCAGGACCTGAGCGCTGGGCGCAAAGCCGAAGCCCGTCACGACCAGGATGTTGCCGCCGGTCGCCGGATTGGCCATAGTCGTCGCTGTCTGCAAGATCACCGGCGAGTCCGGGCACGAGCTGTCGCTGACATCGCTCGCCATGGGGTCCAGGTTGACGCTGGACTCTTCCGGGGCAGTCGCGAGGTCGGCAATGTCCAGTCGTCCGCTCGACAGGATGCAGCCATTGAGGAACGCCGCGAGCGTAATCTGCGCCGTTCCTGAGTTCTGTCCCTTGAGGTTGAGCCCAATTGTGTAGGTGCTGTGTCCCGCCGCAAAGGGAAAGCGAGGAGCGTCCACGGACTGCTTATCGCCAAGCCGGACAAATACCCGCAGCTCGGTGGCGACCGGGGGAATGTTGCCAATGTCGATGATGAGAGTCTTGTTGGAACAACCAAGACTGGAGACAAGGATTCCCAGAGCCAATATTAGGAATATTCTATGCATCTTAATCTCCTAGAAGCGAATGTCGACGATGCCTCCCTCGACTTTGGGGGTCGTCGCGAAGTAGGTGCCCACTCCGATGGCCACCCCGGCCACGGCGGCGGCACTGCCAATCAGGGCCCAAAAATAGGCGCGCTTATAGACTGGGCGGTTGCTCTTGCGGAGCTGCTCGGTGAGGATTCGTTTCTCTTCCTCGGCGCGCTGGGCTCGGAACTGGAGTAGCTCGGCTTCTTGGCGCGCCCGGATCTGTTCGGCCTCGAGCAGCTTCTGCGCCATCTCGGTTCGCGCCCGCTCTGCCGCCAAGACGCGCATGTCCGCAATATAGCCTTTGGCCTCGGGGACAAAGCGGTTTGATGGGAAGAGTCTGATAAATCGCTGGTAGCGCGCAATGGCCTTGTGGGGCTGATCGGCCAAGCGGTAGGCCTGGGCCAGGTTGAACGCGAACAGCGGCTGCGGATCGATGGCAAAGGCCAGCTCGAGCTGATCCGCCGACTCGAGATACTGTTTGAGCTGAAAGAACTCCGTCGAGCGTGTCGCCAGTTCAGTCGGCGTGATGCTGGGCGGCCAGCCTGCTGGTAGCGGTTCTTCAGCGGCCAGGGCGACCAGCGGCGGCACGATCAAGATTTGGGAATACAGAGGACTGTTCGGCTCCCAACCAGTTGGAGGCGGTTCATTCAAGACCGGTGGTGCTGATGCCGCTTCAGGTGACGAAGTAGGTGCAGCGATCGGAACTGGTGGTGCGATGCTCGACGCTGGCTGGGCAGACGACTGTCCGCGGGCTGTGACCGGCACAGCCGAGACGAACAACACCAGCAACGTGAAGAGGAATGCATGCACGCGGTGTTCGGCCTCGACTTGCTTAGTGCTCGCGGAAGACGGTCATTGGATCGTCTCCCTTGGAGTCGAGCGCGTCCTTCTGTTTGCTCGACGAGCGCCGCTTGCGCTTGCCGGCTTTGCGCGACGACTCAGCAGACTCGGAAGGGTTGCTCGGTGCGGCAGAAGCCCCGACGGAAGCAGGCGTCGTTGGACTTACTCCACTGTTGGTCGGAGTCGCGACGGGGACCGAGGGAATCGGGATCGCCTCGGTCGGGGTCGTGACCGGTGGTTTGGCGGCACTCTGTGGCGAAACGGGACGATGACGGAGCACAGCCAGCGAGATGACGGTGAGCAGGATCAGACCGACGACTCCCGCAGTGACCAGTCGCCACAGCAGTCGACGCGAAGGGGGCGGCGCCACGGACACCGAGATTGCAGAGAGCGAGGAGCTTCGAGCAGCTGCCGTCGGGGTAACCGGAGTCAGGCCCGAAATGGGTTGCACACCCTCGCGGGAGATCCGGCGCGAGGCCGTACCAGCGACGATCGCAGCTGGCCCGCTCGGCGTGAGCGTGGCCTCCGGCGTGGTCTCACTCGTCTGCGGGAACGCGCCAGAGGTCGTGCTTGCGGCAGCTGGCGCAGGTGGCGCGGGTTCGGCCTTGGCTGTCCGGGCAGTGGCTCGTGGCTCGGCGCCCAGCGTATCGGACAGACCTTCGCTTGCGGTCACCGAGATGGCCAGCGGTGTGGCCTCGAGCATCTGGAGCGGACCGCGCAGACCCGCTTCCTCGCGCAGCGTGCTCAGCACCGACGCCACGTCCTCCATGTGGGGACGGGTCACCGGCTCTTTGGACAGCATCACCGCCAGCAGCCCATCGAGACGCTGCGGAACGTCGAGCGCCAGCTCGGACAAGAGCGGTGGCCGCCGATTGACGTGCTGATACATCAGCTCCGACGGCGACGTCCCGAAAAACGGTGGCTGCCCAGTGAGCATTTCAAAAAACAGCGAGCCGAGCGCATAGACATCAGACTTCGGCCCTAGACGATGACCGCCTTGCCACTGCTCCGGCGACATGTAGATCGGCGTTCCCAAGATCGCGCCTTCGCTGGTGCGTCGGACCTCGGTGGTGAGCAGCTTGGCCAGGCCGAAGTCGAGCAGCTTGACCCGCTCGCCTCCGAACACCAGCGAGTCTTGGACCAGGAACAGATTGTCCGGCTTTAGGTCACGGTGAACGATGTTCTTTTTGTGGAGCGCAGCGAGGGCACTGGCGACTTGGCGGGCGATCTCGATCGCGATCGGCAGGGCCAAGCCACCGCCCTGGGCAGCCGCTTCGCCGAGACGTTCTTTCAGCGACTGGCCGTCCAAATACTCCATCAAAATGTAGGGCACACCGTTGGGGAGCTGGCCGAAGTCGAAGACCTTTACGATCCCTTCGTGCTGGACCATCGTCATGGTGCGCGCCTCTTCGATGAAGCGCTCGAGGATTCTGTCGTCGCGGGCGAGGTCTCGCATCAGCACTTTGACCGCCGCGCGCTGCCCGATGTGCTCATGACGGGCTTCGTAAACCACACCCATTCCGCCCTGTCCGATCCGTCGGACGACGCGGTAAAGGCCCACCTTGCTGCCGAGCATCTCGTCAACAAGTGGAATGAGCCCGGTGGATTTTCTGACTGCTGACATCCCTGCTACTTCTTGTGGTTCTCTGCCGTTACACTCCGCGTCGGCGATCGGGTTACTGCACAAGCGATCGTCCGAGTGAGACTCTGTTACATCATAGCCTCTTAGTGTCCCCAATTGGGCCACGCCATCTCGGCATTTCACATACATGTTTGATCGCCAGATTTTTTGGGGTGGCTTGCCCGATTCCTGTGGTGGCGGGTCTGACCGGTCTGCACAGCTTCGTGCAACGGAGGGGAGCCATGAAAGAGAACAGAAAGCGCCTGGCCACTTATGTGATGAGGACCGGGCTTCTTGCTGCCATCGCTGCGATGTCTGCTTGTGAGCGCGGAGGGGGTGAGTACGACAGCACGCCGCCGCTGATTCAAGCCGGACCACCAACCAACGTCGCCAACATCTGCGCGCCGACGCCGACCAGCCAGAGCACGGTCAGCGACACCGTGTACTACCGATTTACGAGCGGCAAGACCTGGCTGGCTGCCAAGTCGGACTGTGAGGCGATGGGCGGTCGCTTGGCGGTTCCAAGCAGCAGCAGTGTCAATGAGTCTCTGCGTACCTTGGCTGCCGGCACTGGCAATGCGCATATCGGGATCTATCAGAGCTCTTCACAGGCAACTCCCGCGACCGGCATTGTCACCGTCGATGGCGTGACGCCTTCCTATACCAACTGGGCGGGTGGCGAGCCCAACGACTATCCATCTGCGGCAGAAGACAACCAAGAAAACTGCGTGGAGATGCGCAACGACGGCGCGTGGAACGATCGCGCCTGCTCAGTGGGCAACAACCAGTACATCTGCGAGTTTGGGAGTACACCGGTGTCCTGCCCGAGCGGCGCCAGCTGCGGGATTGCCAGCGGCGACACGACCTATGGCTGTCAGTGCCCAACTGGCCAGAAGTACGATCCGACCAACAACGGCTGTTTTGGCGGCGCGCTCACGATCCAGGTTGCTCGCCTCGAGGTCGACAAGGCCTCGACCAAGACTGCGTACGTGAACTTCCCTCTGCACGCCAAGGTTGGACTGAAAGGAACCGGCAACACCAACAGCATCCAGGTCACGCTCGGTCTGATGGAAAAGCCGGCCAGTGGCGCCTCGGCAACCGATGCGGAGCTGGCTGCCCTGCGGAGCTGCGTCGTCGGTGGCACCAAGGTCAAGCTGACCGGAGATGGCACGCTGACCTGGGCGGAGTTTGACGGAATCCTGCCGCCGGAATGTCTGGGAACGGACACCCAGCGCAACTACAACTTCTTCGTGCTGGTCGACGGCGTCGAGGAAGTGTCGACTGAGTCCAACAAGTATCTGGTCTTTAACGCCAAGGAAGCGACGACCGCGCTGGGAATGGCCTGTCAGACCACCGATCCGGCGACTGGTACGCTCAAGTCTGGCTGCGTGATCGAGCTGACGGTGAAGCCTTCTCCGGGTCTGGACATTGCGCTGGTTTCCGCTACGCCAAACTCGTCGGTGGCGGTGCTTGATCCATCCGCGGGAGCGCCGAACCTTAAGCCCACTGGCTCGGAAGCGGCGCGTCCCTTGGTAACGGTCAACACGGTGGTGCGGCAGTATGGTCGCGACCGTCGGACCAGCGGTGCTGCGACGCTACCTAGCACCATCAACTTCGACTACGACATCATCGCGGTGCCCGATACCAACATGATTGGGCGCAAGCCGCTGAGCGTGAATCCGGAAGGCCGGACCGGCTCGATCGCGACGCTGAAGCCGGGCGAAGGGCTCGAGGTGGAAGCGCGCCTGCATCCGACGCCAGACTTTCGCACGCTGACCTCCCCCGGCGGTGCGTGGGCTGGCGTGACCAGCTACAAGATCCGCGGCTGCGTCCGCGTCTCGTTCCTCGAGAACGGCGACCCCCAGTACGCGGGAGCGTTTGGCACCGGCAACAACTGCCAAGAGTTCAGCATCAGCATGGTGGCCGGCAATCACGACAGCTCGTCGGCATCTTCGGACAGCGAGTCCAATACCTACAGCGGCTCATGGGGCTCGTCGAGCAGCCTACAGATGGTGCTCGCGGGCACGTTCACCAACACGTTTGACACCACCGGCGCGTACAGCAGCAACAGCGTCAAGGGAACGATCAACAGCTTCTTTGGCAACTTCACGCTGTTCGAGGGCTGGGGCAACGGCCAAGCAGTGGTCTCGACCTTGAAGGCGGATCTCGACTACGGTCTGAAGATCTTCGGTGTGTCGCTCCTGTCCGACGGAACCAGCGCAGCGGCGAGCGTCTCCTATACCAAGGATCTGTCGTACTCGAAGTCGAGCTGCATCACCTATTCCTATGGCTTTGTCATCGTCAGTGTCGACCTGGAAGGATGCTTCACTGCAGCCGCCGGAGTCGATCTGGTGCTCTCGGCCAGCGCGGGCACGACCTCGAAGGTCTCGGTCAATGTTCGGCCCTATCTGACCTCATCGCTGTCGGTGTCCGCGAGCCTCAACGTGACGATCTACAAGGTATCGCTGACGGGATCGATCACGCTGCTTGGTGTCAACAGCACCGAGGGTGACGGCGTGACCGCGACGCTCAACTTCACCATCAACAGCACCAGCCCGGTCAAGATCACCATCTCGTTTGATATCACCGCAACGCTGCGCATCTCGACGCTGGACGGCAGTGTCACCCTGGTCATTGAGGAGCTGACGACCGACTGGTGTACCAAGAAGATCTGGGGCGTCAAGATCAAGTACTTCTGCGGCTTCTCGTACGATACCGCGGCCTCCTACACGCTGTTCAGCTTCTCGGGCTACTCGACCACGCAGTCCATTTTGGCGCGGACTGGCTCGTCGATTACCATCCAGTAGGTAGGGACTAGATCAGGTAGCCGTGTCGCCAAGTAGGAATCGCATCCCGTAGGAACCTCGCTAGGAAGTCGGTTGTGTAAGGAGCCATCTCATGACCCTCTGGAAGCATGCAGTCGCCATCACTGTCGCCCTCGGCACCGTCGGAGCGTTCTATGTTATGCGGAGTCCGACGCATACTCCTTCCGCAAAAGCCGCAGTGCCCAAGACGCTGGGTTGTCGGCTGGCAGTGGGAGACACGCTGGGCTTTAAGCTTCATACCAGCAGCTCCGCCAGTGGTGTCACTGCGCAAGGAACACTGACTCTCGACGCGATGATGTGGTGGAAGGTGCTGGAGGCCAAGGGCTCTGGATGGGTGGTGGCGGGCTCTCTGCAAGATGTCCGGATGACTGGCGGCAGTAGTGATTCCCAACCCGCAGGTGCGATTCCGCTTGGTGACCCGTTTGTGTTCTCGATCGGCAAGGACTGTCGCTTTCATGAGCTGTCGTTCTTGCCGGCCACGGAGGCTCAGACTCGACGACAACTGGAGGGTCTGCTCCGTTCGACAGAGTTTGTTTTTTCCTCACGTCCGCAGTGGAACTGGGTGCATCGGCAGAGCGATCTGCTGGGCTCCTATGATGCGAGCTACTCCCTTTATCCCGGTGACGTGAGCCCCATTTCTGTCAGCAAGCAGCGCAACCGCTATGTCTCGATGCACATGCCGGCGCTTGGGAGTCGTCTCGGAGGGACTCCCAATACCGAGGTTTTGTCGTCGGAAGCGGTGGCTGTGGTCGATGATCAAGGCCAGTGGCTGCGCGCGCTGCAAGAGCGAGCCGAGCTAAAGATCACGCTGGGGGACAAGACGCTGAGTCAGGTAAGTACGCTGCTCAGTGTGGCGCGGACGGTGGAAGGGAGTCCACCTCCGCAGCTGGCTTCGGTCGACGTGTCGCGATTCCGGAAGGACTTTGCGGACGCGCCGCTGTCGACCTCGGAGCTGCCGCCGCCTCCTGATCCGCAGCTGGCCGCGCAGTCGCTCAATTCGGTGCTCCAGACGTTCAAAAATGGCATTTCACAGAGCAACGACGGAGCCTTCCGTTCGGCGAAGCTCTTGGCGAGCTATCTGAGCGTGCATCCGGAAGCGATTGCGACGCTGCTCGAGCAGATGCGTTCGGGAGTGATCGATCCCAAGCTGCACTCCCTGCTGTTTCTGGCGCTGGAGAGAACCGGAACGCTGGCGGCTGAGAAAGCGCTCGGTTCAGCAATGGCAGATCGCGGGATGACGACCCAGAATCGGATGCGCGCCGCGGCGGCCCTTCAGGACATTCCTCGCCCGTCGCTGGGAACCGCCAAGACGCTGCTCGATCAGGCCCGGCAGCAGGGCTCTGCGGAAGATGTTCAGGTGTCGCGGTCGGCGCTGCTGGCGCTGGGGGCGCTGTCACATCGCACGCTCGATCGTCAGCCGGATGTTGCAGCGCTTGCGCGCAGTGAGTTCCGTAGTCACTTGCAGGCCGCGCAGAATCCGGAAGAAGTGCGGACCGCGCTGTCGGCGATTGGCAACTCGGGAGATCCGACGATGATCGATGCGCTGGGGAACTACAACCGCGATGCGTCCGAGCAGGTGCGGGCCAGCGCAGCGGAAGCGTACCGTCGCATGGATCGCGCCGCCATGGAGCCACCGCTGCGTGACTGGCTGGGAAAGGAGGACTCTGGATCGGTGCGGACTGCGATTGCCAGCTCCCTGGTCGAGCGCCTTCATGAAGATCGCCAGGCTGCGAGCGCAGAGACTGTTGCCATCGCGGCCACTCGACTTGCGGCAGAGTCCGATCCGCGGGCGCGGGCGGCACTGATTGAGCTGTTAGGAACCGCGGCGGGAAGTGATGCGACGGCGAAGGATGCACTGGTGAAGCAGTTTGCGCGTGAGACCGTGGTCGATCTGAAAGTCCAGATTGGTCGCTTCGTCAGCGCGGACGATCTCAAGACTCCGTAAGGGCACGGTGGATGCGGCGGACTCCTTCGCGCAGTCGTTCGGGAGCTGCCACAAACGTCACCCGCAGAAAGCCCTCGACGGCAAAGACGCTGCTCGGAATCGTCACCACATTCTGTTCTTCCATCACCTTCAAAGCGGCCTCCATCGATCGTTCGGCCCACGGCGCGGGCAGTCGAATCAGACAGTAGAAGGAGCCCTCGGGCTCGACCACTTGCAGTCCCACTTCCGCGATTGCATCCAGCAGCACCCGTCGCTGCGCTTGATAGTGTGGCCGGTGCAGAGACAGCAGCGCAGGCTGGCGGAAAATCTCAATCGCCGCCCGCTGCGCAATCGTATCGACACAGGACACCACAAACTGATGGGTCTTCGCCATCACCTGCGCAGCTTCGAGCGGCGCCATCACCCAGCCGAGCCGCAGTCCGGTCAGCGCACAGCTCTTCGACAGCGAGGAGGCGACAATGGTGTGCGGATAAAACAGCGCCGGGGACGGTGGTCGCGTCTCGGCAAAGTACAGCTCCGCATAGACCTCATCGGAGAGCAGATAGGGCGGCTGCGGAAGCTGGAGCAGGGCCTCGGTCAGCTTGCGCAGCTCGGACTCCGGCCAGATCCGTCCGGTGGGATTGCACGGTGAGGCCAGCGCGATCAGGCGAGTCTGCGGCGTGAGGGCGCGCAGCACGGCGTCCGCATCGGGCGCAAAGCCATCGTGGGGTGACAGCCGAACCTCGCGGACCCGGACTCCTTCGATGTGACAGAGCTTCTGATAGGCCGGAAACGTTGGCGTGACCACCACAGCTTCATGAAGCTGGGGATCGATCAGCGACTTGATTGGCAGATAGAGCGCTTCTTGGGAGCCAATCGTCACAATCACAGAATCCGACGAGCCGAGACCAGGATAGGCAAAGTGACGGGCAATCGCGGTGCGCAGCTCGGTAAAGCCAGCATTGGGAGAGTACGGACAGCCGTTATCGCGCACCCACAACAGCGCAGCCTCGAGGGGGGCCATCTGCGGATGGAGCAGCGGCTGGCCCATTCCGAGGTCGATGGCATCAGCGCGCTTGCGATCGTTGATCGCGCGAATGGCAGAGGGCGGAATGGTCTCAACAAGGCGATTCATGACAGGAGCCGTCGCAGGAGGTGATAGTTGCGGACTGGGCCTGAGAGCGTACACCACTCGCCGACCTTGTGGGCCTGCTCGGGATCGCCGGGGCCGAAGTTTATCGCCGGGATGCCGAGCCCCGTCAGTCGCGCGACGTCGGTCCAGGCCTGCTTGGCGCTCACCGGCATGCCGCAGTCGCCGATCCAGCGAGCGAGCAGCGGGTTGTCGGTGCAGACTGCGCCCGAGGGGGAGGCGTCGATGATGTTGACCGTGAAACCGGGGCCGATGAAGTCGAGCAGCTCGGCCTCGGCGGAGGCGAGGCTCTTGCCGGGGCTGAAGCGGTAGTTGACGTTGACCATCACGCGGTCGGGAATCACGTTGCGGGCGTTTTCCGTCAGAAGCTGCGTCGCCGACATCACCTCGTAGAAGGTTAGCCCGAGCTTCTCGACGGGCCGCCGCTGCCACTGCGACAGCTTGTGCAAGAGCGGCGTCAGCTGGTAAATCGCATTTTCCCCCAGCCACGGACGGGCACTGTGCGCGCGTTTTCCGATGGCAAAGACCTGGGCTTGCAGACTTCCCACGCAGCCGGCCTCGACGCGATTGTCGGTTGGTTCGAGGCACACCGCGGCGGCCAGCGTCTGGAGCAGCGCCCCGTGCTGTTCGCACAGCGGCACCATCCCACTCAAGTGAACCGGGCCTTCTTCGCGATCGTAAAACACGCAGACCAGCTCGGTGGGAAGGGTCGCAGCGTCGGCAATCAGCCGCAGCATCACCGCCAGTCCAGACTTCATGTCGCTGGCGCCGAGTCCGTACAGTCGCCCCGCATCCCAGTCGATTTGCTGCGGCTGGGCTTGATTCGGCGGCACGGTATCGGAGTGACCAAACAGCCCAATCCTCGTCGCTCCGCGCGTTCCGCAGCGCACCAAAAGGGCATTTCCGACCCGCAGCTGCTCGGCTCGCGGATTGAGCGCGCGGACTCGCTCGGCCAGGTGCTTGGTAATCGTCGCTTCATCGCCCGTTACCGACGGAATGGCGCACAAAGCCAGCGTCTCTTCGGCCAGCCAGCGCGTGAGTGCTTCGTCGGACAAGAGCTGCGCGGCGGACAAGACCTGCGCGGCCATGGCACTACACCGAAACCTGGAAGGTGCGCAGCGCGTCGCTCAGCGAGGTCTTTTGGTCGGTCGAGGCGGAGCGCTTGCCGATGATGAGCGCGCACGGGATGTGATAGGTACCGGCGGGAAACTGCTTCGGTAGCTGACCCGGGATGACCACCGCGCGGGCGGGAACGCGACCTTTGCTGAGGACGGGCGTGGGGCCGGTGACGTCGACGATGCTGGTGCTGGCGGTGAGGACCACGCCGGCGCCGAGGACGGCTTCTTTTTCAACGATCACTCCCTCGACGACCACACAGCGCGAGCCGATGAAGGCACCGTCTTCGATGATCACCGGGCTGGCCGACGGGGGCTCGAGGACGCCGCCGATTCCGACGCCGCCCGAGAGATGGACTCCCTTGCCGACCTGCGCGCACGAGCCGACCGTCGCCCAGGTGTCGATCATGGTGCCGGCTCCGACGTAGGCGCCGATGTTGACGTAGCCTGGCATGAGGATGCAGCCCGGCTCGAGGAATGAGCCATAGCGGGCGACGCCTGGTGGGACGACGCGGATTTTGGCGGAGGCGAGGTCGTGCTTGACCGGCACTTTGTCGTAAAAAGACAGCGCGCCAGCCTCGAGGGGTTCGAGCGGTCTCAGCACGAAGTAGAGCAGCACCGCCTGTTTCACCCAGGCATTGGTGCGCCAGCCAGACTGCGAAGGCTCAGCGACGCGAATGCGGCCTTTGTCGAGGTCTTCGATCGTGGCAAAGACGGCCTGCTGAACGGCGGGGTCTTTGAGGAGGCTTCGATCCGCAAACGCAGCCTCGATCAGGGCGACGGCGGCACTGCGCGGAGAGTCGTGAGAAGTGCTGGTCATGGAATCACTTACACCAGGAACAGGCGGTGCGTGACTAGCGGGTTGCGACGTCCGCGATGGTGCGACCGACATCAACCAGCGCTGCCGCAGTGACCGCCGCTCCGTCGAAGCTGGGGGTTACGATGGTCAGCACCAGCGAGCCGACCGCCCACAGCAGCTTGGCCGACAGGTTGATGGTGTCCGAGACGGTGGTCACGGTCTTGAGGGCTTGCTCGAGCTGCTTGGTCGCGTCGCCGATGGCCGCCATTTCCTTGGGAAGGCTGGGCAAGCGGCTGGCGGCTTCGTGAACGGCGCGGTTGCACTCGTTCTGAAGCTGCTGGTAGCGCTCGGAGACGGCGAAGAAGTCAGCCAAGCTGAGCGTACCGGCGTCGCGGTCTTTGAACGCCTGCTCCATCATGCGGTCGCCGGCTTCGCGCAGTGCTCGGGTGATGATGATCGTCTCTTCAGCGGCGGACAGGGGCATGTTCCTCCACGGCGCGGCGCAGGGCCTCGCGGACGACTTGTTTGGCCACAGCGGGCAGGTGTCGACTGTCTGGACGAGGCTTGGCACCGTCGAGGGCGGCGGTCGCGACGCTCTCCCACAGCGCGGCACTAGGACTCTGTCCGATCAGAAGCTTTTCACTGGCACTGGCGCGCCACGGCTTCGTCGACAGACCACCCAGGATCACCCGCGCATCGACGATCTGTGACCCGTGCTGCTCGATCATCACCGCCGCCGATGCAAGCGGTAGCAGCGGGGACTCGGCGACGCGGGCATAGCCAAAGCGGTGATGGGGCTGCACCGGCACCGTCACCGACGTGAGCAGCTCCCCCGGCTGCAAGGTGTGTTCGCGCTCCGGAGTCGCCCCCGGCTCGACGTAAAGATCGAGAATCGGCAGCGACCGCTCCCGCAGCCCTTCCGGGGACAGCAGCGTGACCTGTGCGGACAGCGCAGCGAGCCCGACTGCCAGCTCGGACGCCGACGGTGCCACGCAGGCCAGACTGGTTCCCAAGATCGCTCCGGGGTAGCTGGCGCCTTCCAGCACCGCGCAGCCTGTACCGGGGGTCCGTTTACCACAGCGCGGGTTGTGGTCGTCTCGAAACAGTGGACAGCGGGTCCGTTCGAGCAGCTCACCACCGACGGTCGCTTGGTTGCGGAGTGCCGGCGTGGCCAGCTTTTGGACGATCTGGTGCAAGAGCGGCGCAATTGTCTGCACCATCGGCTCCTGGGTCAGCTCGGCGAGTCGCACCATCGCCCCGAGACGTAGCTCGCCCTGCCTCCCCTCGATGGCCCGCAAGGGCAGGGCGGACAGGTCAATCAGACGCTCGGGCCGCTCGACGCCGCGCGCTTGCAACAGCGATAGCGACAGCCCACCACCGACGTAGCGCGAGCCGGGGCCGGCCTGCGACAAGGCATGAGCGAGGTTGTTGGCGCGTATCCACTCCATCGCTTAGCTCCGCTTGCCGCGGACCTCCTGAATGGCAGCCACGATCTGGGGTCGACGACCGCAGGCGCACTCTTGGCCGCACAGCGCGCTGGCCAGTGATTCCTCGTCGGCACCCCATGGCTCTTGCAGGATCGCCTGCGCCGCGACGACTTGACCTGGGGTACAGAAGCCGCAGTCCGTGGCCTGGTGACGGACAAAGGCGGTCTGGATCGCGCTCAGCTCGCCGTCGACAGCCAGTCCTTCGACAGTGGTAACCGCCTGGTCATGGCAGAGCGCCGCCGGAATCAGACAAGCCGGCACCCGCTTGCCGTCGAGAAGCACGGTGCAGCTACCGCAGGTTCCCTCGTCACAGCCACGCTTCACCGAGGTCAAATCCAGGCTCTCGCGCAGCACATCGAGCAGACTTAGCCGCGGATCAATCGCTAGCTGTTCGCCGCGGCCATTGACGGTCAAGCGGAGCAGCACTTCACCGGGACGAGGCAGCGGCTCAGCGACGGACAGCGGTGGCGGAGTCTGGGCAGTAGCAGTCTGGGTGAGCGCAGCCGAAGCAGCCCCGGCGATCAAAAACTGTCGACGGGAAAGCGTGTGCTCGGGGCGCTCTGCGGTCATGGCCGTACCAGCTCCAGACCCTGTCCCTCGACGCGCACCAGCAGGGCGCCGGCGCTGCGCTGACCACTGTCATCAAAGCCGAGCGGACCGGTCGCACCGTCGAGAGTCACTTCACGAAGCACCTTGCCGAGCGCCGAGGACGTGCAGCTGTCTGCGCCCCCGAGTCGCTGACACGCCGTACGCACCACCCGCACTGCATCAAAGCCCAGGGCGTCGAGAGAGGTCGGCTCTTCGCCGCTGCCGTAATCGAGCCGCGTAACCTGGCCACCACCGACGGACAGTGAGCCCACTGATAGCGGCGCCAGCACCGCGCCTTGCAGGTAGCGTCCCGCAGAGCGCAGCAGTCGCTCTCCCATTCCTTCGGCAGGCGACAGAATCAGCTTGATGCGAGCTGTTGTCTGCTGCGGTTCTCCGTCGGCTCCTCGACTGACGCGATAGGTTCCAACCACTCCCGCCGAGGCCAGCTGCGAGGCAATCAGTTCCAGCTGCGCCGACGAGACTGGCAGAAACAGCGCCTCCGGCTGTGCCTTGGCCAGCTTCTGCACTTCCGGCAAGAACGTCGTCGCATTCTCAGCAAATGTCAGCTCTGCCACCACCTTCACCGTCGAGCCTTGCAGTCCTTCGACAAACGCTCGGCTCATGGCTTGGCCGTAGCCGCTGCTCGGTGCCAGCACCGCCACCGTCTGAAGACCACTGCGAGAAAGGTGCTGCGCCAGCGCCTGCGCCCGACTGCGATTGGTCCGCAACAGCTGCATCGTGCCACTGGTCATCGTCTCGCGCGGTCCGAGGCTGAGCGCCAACAGGCCCAGCTTCTCGGCCTCGGCACTGGCCAGCGTCGCTTCCGCTTTGGTCGGCGGGGTCACGATGACCTGCGCCCCGTCCTGCGACAGCTCGGCAATCAGCGACGGCAGTGACCCAGCGGAGCTGTCGCGAACCTGAATCTCGACCGGCACACTTGGCGGCACATTGGGCACGACGTTGGCTTGTTTGCTTCCGCCCAGCAGATCCGCCGCCCACAGCGCCCCGCGCAGCACGCGATCGCCGAGCGGGCGATCCTTGCCTTGCAGAGGCACCAGCAGTCCGATGCGCAGCGACGGTGAATGCTCGGCTTTGCTCGTCTCCCCAGGCTGGATGCCGAGCCGCTGCCGCCACGACTCTTGCTGATTCACCGGCAGCCGCTCACAGAGTCCCTGCGCCTGACGCTTCAGATAGGCAAGCTCGCCCGCGCGCACCGACTTGGACTGGGCCAGTTGCTCGTATTCGCGCAGCGCCGCTTCCGTCTGAGCGGATCGTCGCCACAGGTCGGCCAGCGTCGCGTGCAGCTCCGCCCCTTCTTCGCCGTCGACAATCTGCGGTGATAGTGGCGCCAGAAGTCGCCTCGCTGCCTGCCAGTTGCCGAGAGTGTATTCGGTCTGTCCTAGCTCGCGCCGAACCTCACTGCCCAGCCAGGTCTCTGCCGGTTGCGATGGCACAAGCTGCTCGAGCAGCACCTTGGCCTTGGCCGCTTGCACGAGCTGACGCAGCGCTTTCGCCTGATGCACCGTCGCCAGCGCATACAGCGGCTCGGTCTTGCCGTACTTGGTCCGAAACTGCTCGAGCGCCTGTTCCCCCGGCTCAAGCTGACCTTGTTCGATTAGCTTCTCGGCAGTCCGAAACTCAGACTCAGCGACGGGACTGCTGCCGTGAATCTCCTCGGCCCGTGGATCAAAGCGACGCGGACACGCCGTCAGCAGCAGCAGCAACGGCACCGCCTTGCGCATAAAAATCAGGGAGGGCGCGCGGCGCCACAGCTTCGGGGCGAAACTTTCCGTCGACAACGTCATGCCTCGGCCAATCGTCGAGAAAAGGTAAAGGAAACGCCTCGATTTCGCTAGGTGATCCCGTGTGTTCGTCGCTGCTCAGAGATTTCACTGAGCTTAGCGACGGTACATTCCAAGCACCCGGCCCTTTCTCGTACTATGAGCAACATGTCGATCTCCGATGCTCAGCTCATCCAGCTCCGGTCGTTCGCGCAGACCGATGTGGGGCGCGTCCGACAAAACAACGAAGATGCATTTCTGTGTGAGCCCGCGCTGGGCCTGTTCGCCGTCGCAGATGGCATGGGCGGGCATGCGGGTGGCGAGGTCGCATCGGCGATGGCGATGAGTGCGCTCCGTCGAGCGATGCTGGCGGCGCCTGACCAAGCGTTCCTCGCCGATCCGTCGCTCGACCACCGTCGTGCGCTGCTCGGGTTTTTGAGCCGCACCGTCAGTGACATCAACGCCGAGATCTTTGCGCGCGGCAACAGCGACCCGAAGCTGCGCGGCATGGGCTGCACGATCGACGTCGCCTTGATTCGCGGACGCAGTCTGTTCATCGCCCACGTCGGGGACAGTCGCGTCTACGGACTCCTCGGCGGCACGGTCTATCAGCTCACCGAGGACCATACCTTTGGGCAGACCTTGCTCTCGGGCGGCGCGCTGACTCCCGACGAGGTCAAGGTTCATCCGCAGCGAAACCTGCTGATGCGGGCGCTCGGCGTCTATCCCAAGGTCGAGGTGGATACCGCCTATCTCGACATTGCGCCGGGCGACGTCTTCATGCTCTGCTCCGACGGTGTGCATGGACTGGTCTCGTCGGGACTGATTGAGCAGGCGCTCCAGGTTCCATCGGAAACAGCGGCGCAGACCTTGATTCGGGCAGCCCTGGATGCGGGGGGGCGGGACAATGCCACCGCTGTGGTGGTCCAGATCGCGTCGTGCGGTGAGTGTCAGTCGATCCGCGTGGGCTCCGAGGAAGTCCGTCGTGCGATGGCCAGCGCCAGCCTGTTTTCCAACTTCACCCACGCGGAGCTGCTGCGCATCCAGCAAGTCGCGATGGGTCGCATGGTCGCCAAAGACGAGTGGATTTTTAGGCAGGACGAACTGGTGAGCGACATCTACCTCGTCATCGACGGGGCGACCTCGGTTTGGAACGGTGAGGTGCGGGTCGGCTGGCATGGCCCCGGTGATCCATTTGGAGAGCTATCGCTGTATGCCGCGCCGAGTCTGATTGGAATAAAAACCGATCAAACGACCCGACTATTGATCTTTCCACTGAGCGAAGTGCAGAAGCTGATTCGTACCGATACAGCGATTGGTGCCAAGCTCGCCATGAATGCACTCCAGAGGGTCTGGCAGCGCTTCCAACAGATAGCTGGCCAGGTTGCTCGGTTGCGTGCTGCGAAATAAGCTCCGCCACGCCTCGTGATGCTACGACTTTCCGGCGCGCTGCCCGCGTGAGGCCCGCACTGTTTCTTGCGCGGATACAGCAGTGATTCCCGAAGCGGTCTTTCGATGCTATGACTGACCCCTCGCATCACCACGACCATCACCTTTGATGAGGGAATGTGCATGGCCTCCAAACAGAGCACGGCGGATTATATCGTCGACCAGATCGTCGGAGCGGGAGTCGTTTCCAGCAAGAAGATGTTCGGAGAGTACGGCCTGTACTGCGATGGCAAGATGGTGGCGCTGGTCGCTGATGATCAGCTCTACGTGCGGCCCACCGTCGCTGGACGTAGCTTCATTGGCACTCCGGAGGAAGCACCGCCGTATCCTGCCGCCAAGCTACACTTCCTGATCGCTGGCGATCGCTGGGATGACTGTGAGTGGCTAAGTGAGCTCATTCGCATCACCAGTCGCGAGCTGCCACTGCCCAAACCGAAGACTCCGAAAGCAAAAGGAGTCGCAGCGAAGGAGCCCGCGCAGCATCAGGAAGGCCGAGCCAAGAGCGCCAAAAAGAACGCGACGCGCTAGTTATTTGCTGCGGCTCTGGGAGTGTCCTAGTGAGAGCGAGGGAATGGTTCCCAGAGTCTCCCGAATTGTGTAGGCGCGCGCGTAAACAATGCGGCGGAGTGCCACCATGCGTGGATCTTCGGCCATTGGGAGGAGCAGAGGACAACGCTCCAGCCAGGTCAAGTCCGCGAGCCCAGCATCGACGCTGCGGGCCACACTCCGGACTGCTTGCTCGGGCTGACCATAGGCACTCTGTAGCTCTGCGCTCATTTGAAAAACGAAGGTCCGTCCGCGCGGGCTACTCTTGTCTGAGTTGAGTCCGGCGCTGAGCATCGTGTGCGCTTCGATCTGATGCGTTCCGCTCGCCACTTGGAGCAACAGCCTTGCGCGCGGATACTTCCCTTGTGTGATTTCTGGATGGGACAGGTACTCTGCGGCCCGTCGGTGATCACGATTCCATAAGCAGAGCCGACCGCGCAGAATCCACTGAATCGCAAACGATCCTCCTTCCAGCGAAGGATCGGCAAGCACGCGATGAGCGCGATCGAAATCCCCCAGCAGCGCATAGGTCCGCGCTTGTTCAGCCAGCGTACGGAATAGTCCGGGATCGAGACTCCGTGCATGGCTCAGACGGGAAAGCCCCTCTCGAAGCGGCCCCGTTTCCACCAAGATCCGACCGAGTAGCTCGTGCGCATCCGCGAGATCTGGAGACAGAGTCAGCGCCTTGCCGAGCGCTTGCACGGCACCGAGCAGGTCCGCGCCTTGGAATCGGACTCCCGCCAGCGCCAAATGCGACTCTCCATGTAGTGGCATCTGTTCCACCACAGCCTCGGCAGCCGGAATCGCTTTCGCCGCCGCATCGGGATTCCCATAGAACCACAGCCGGGACAGCGCCAGCGTGTAGTTCATTCGGAGCGTCGGATCAGTAGGAGCCTTTTCAAGTACGCGCTCGAACAGCTTGACGCTCTCTGCGAGACTGACCTCATCGCTCCGTCCGTACAGATAGCGGGCGCGCAGGTATAGCTCAACGGTGTTGGAATCGGAGGGAACCGCACTCGGGCGCTCCTCTCGTTCGACCGAAAGCGCTTTGGCAATCGCAGAAGTCAGCGATTCACTGACGGCCAGCGCTGCGGCGGGCTCGCACTCCGTCCGGGTATTGAGCAGCGCAGACTTGTCTTTGGTATGCAGGACTCGTAGCTCGATGTGGAGCTGCTCAGCGACGCGGCGCAGCGTGCCAGTCACTACCAAGTCTGCGCCCAGCTCTGCTCCGATCGCAAAGGGGTCTCTGTTCCGAAGCTTGTGTGAAGCAGTACTGCTCTGTCCCAAAATGCGCAGCGAACGCAGCGTCGTCAGTCGGTCGTACAGCTCCTGAGTCAGTCCGTAGACCAGGTAGTCGTCCTCTGCTGCCCCCAAGTTTAGGAGCGGAATCAGCGCCACCGTTCGGGCCGTATTCAATGGAGAGAGCCGGACCTGGGAAGCGTGCGTATCGTCGGGACTCAGCTCTGCTTTACCAAGCTCCGGTTTTTGGGAAGGGAGTCCCTTGAGCATCTGGGAACGCGCCGCCGGACTGCTGACTCCTTTGACTCCTTCGGGCTCGCGGGGGACACTCCGTCCCGAGCGCTTCAGTGTCGGATCGGCAGCTGCGATCTGCACCGCTTGACGCAGCGTTGTAGCCAGCTCCGCAGCACTCTGGAATCGCTCGGCAGGATTCACAGCGAGACAACGCAGCACCACGTGAGCCACGGAGCCAGGAAGCTCCGGTCGAACCTGCCGCGGATCGGGCGGCGGCTGGAGCACCCGCGCAGCCAGAATCGCCATCAGCGAGTCCCCCGCAAACGGCGGTTTTCCCGTCAACAGCTCATACAACACCGCCCCCAACGAATACAGATCGGCCCGCGCATCAATGGTCTCTCCCCCGACTTGTTCCGGCGCGACATACATCGGTGTGCCGTCAAACCGCCGCGGATCTCGCTTGGTCGGCACCGACTGCTGGAGCGCCCGCGCAATCCCAAAATCCGTAATCACCACCCGCCCATCCCTAGCCACCAGCAGATTGTCGGGCTTGAGATCACAGTGAACGACGCCACTTTGATGGGCTGCGGATAGGCCGGCGCAGACTTGGTCGATTAGATCGGCGATCTCTTGCAGGGGCAGGGGGCGGCGGGTTCCGTCAACGGTAGAGGTCAGCCGTCGGGTTAGCGACTCCCCTTCGATCAGCTCCATCGTGAGGTACTTTTCGCCGTCGTACTCGCCGATGTCGTAGACGCGAGCGACGTTGCGACTGGTCACCCGTCGGGCGAGTCGCACTTCGTTGCGGAACAGTGCGATCGTCTGACGGTCGCCGACCAGCTCCTTGCGTAGCACCTTGAGTGCGAGCAGCTCATCCAGTTCGCCGTCACGCACTCGGTACACGCTGCCGCTGGCGCCCACCCCGAGCAGCTCGAGCAGCTCGTAGCGGTTCGCGTACAGCGGCGTCGCCAGCACCGATAGATCGCTCAGCGAGTCCTCATCCGTCGGACGTGACGCAGCCGGGCGCTGCGGGCCCCCTCTCCCACGCTCTTCGCTCATCTTGGTGGAAAGATTATGTCGCAGCCGGGGCCGGGGGCGCGACTTCGCTGCACTGCCAGGCTGTCAGCCTCGGACGAAGCGGTAGGTGAGGCGATTAACCTGGCCCCTGCACGCACGAAGCGATGTTGAAGAACAGGTATTCCAGCAGGCGCTCTTGCGGCGAAAAGTTGGCTTTGCAGCTGCCCGGCCAGCGAGCGGTCTCGTCGACCACGCCGTCGGGCTCGGTGTTGTAGGTCGAAAAATGAACCCGTCCGCACGAGTTGTAATCAAACGTCACGGTCTGCGGACGATTCCCATAGCTCGAGGCCGGCCCGTCGACCCAGACCTTGGTTTTGGTCTTGGCATCATCGGACGCTTTCGACACCACGACGAAGCTGTAGTCGACGTTGACCTGGCCATTGCGGTTGATGACGCCTGGCATCTGCTCGAGCCACTTCACCATCTCTTTGTCGAGCACGCGGTACGGGCCACCGTAGTAGCTGCGCGAGTCGGCGGCAGTCGGCTTCTCGGGCGCGGCCAGACACATCGCCGGCCCCGGCAGCGACTGCGGCTCGAAGCACAGGTAGGGCGAAAACTCCGGCACCTGCTCGATGACGTCGTAGGCCCAGTCGGTGACGTACAGCCGCCCGCCTGAGCGCACGAACTTTTCGAGGTTCTTCTTCACCTGCGGCGTCGCTAGCAAGCCCTGGTACTGATTGTCCGTGCAGTTCACCACCACGATGTTGTAGGACAGCAGCTTGCTCTCGTCGACGAGCAGCGTTCCTAGTTCAGCAATCGCGGGCGGGTTGCGGCTGCCGACTGCACGTCCGTTGTACATGTCCAGCTCGTCGATGCCGATGCGCTTGAGCACGCACTCGATCTGGTCGTAGTCGCCGCTGACCACCGCGATGCGTGGAATGTAGTCCTGGGGCGATAGCTCGCGATTTTTCTTGGGTAAGCGAATGCCCTTGTTGGCGGTATCAGCGTCGGCAGGGATGGCATTTTCGATGCACGGAATCGCTTCCATGGTGACGACGCGCTGGAACCGACCGAGCCGCGTGACGACGGGAAACTTGCCCGCCGGGGTGCCCTTGAGTCGGAAGCTACCGTCGAAATCAGTGATGGCCTGCGTGACCGAGACAGGGGTGTCGTTGCACAGGTCACAGCCGAGGCCCGGTGGGAACTCGGGCAAGTTGTCGACGGGGACAAACACGGCGGCACCGGGAATCGGATCTTTGCCGTTGCCCGCGTAGAGCTTGCCGACGACCTCGGTGGTGCTGCCGGGATGACACTTGGGGACATCGCAGAAGCGGCCTCGACAGACCGGCGGCGGAATCGACATATCGCCCGATTGAAAACCGTCGCGCTGCCCTCGCCGATCATCGGGCTCATCCGTCTGTGGCGGACGGTTGACGCTACAGCCCCATCCCAGCGACAGCGCCGAGATCAACCACACAGTTGCGAGAGCGCGGCACCTCATGCGAGCCTCCGAAGACATTTGGCGACCAGAGAAAAAGCGTAGATGGTGGGGAAGCTAGCTGCTCCATTACGTTGGGTCAATCGGCGTTGCGGGCTGACGCTGAGGCTGCTCGTTCTGCTCGGTGGGCTGTTGCTGATGGCTTGTCCGCAGTCGCCGTCGCAGGCTCCGCCGCCTCGCCCGAGTGAAGCGGCTGTGGCGGCGCGGGATGCTTTTCGGCGACCCCGTGAGCTGGTGGCGGCGCTGGCGATTCGCGAGGGTCAGACGGTCGTGGAGATTGGCGCCGGCGGTGGTTTTTTGACGCTGCACTTGGCGAGGGCAGTCGGACCGCATGGCAGGGTGGTGGCGACCGATATCGACGAGGCGGCGCTGCACTCCCTGCGCGAGCGGGCCCGCGAGCTGCCACAGATCACCACCCGCTTGGTGCGTCCCGACGAGACCGGTCTCGAAGTGGGCCGCTATGATCTCATTGTCTTGGCCGACGTCGTACACCTTCTGCCGAGGCCGGGCGAGTATCTGCCACGTCTGTTTGCGGCGCTGAGCACCGGCGGTCGAATTGTCGTCGTGGGTAGACTCGACCGTCGAGCCGCCCTGGCACGCGCCGCTGAGGCCACCCAGCTCTCTGTGGTCGAGCTACCGATCGATCTGCCAGCCCAGTTCGTCGTCGAGCTGAAGCGACCGACCACGTTTTGAGGAGCCAAAAGCCCTTGCGCTCGCACTGGTTTTGCTAGACTGGGCGAAGGGTCGTCGCGCTGGGCGCCTCATCGACTGAAACTGCGGAGAAAACCATGACTATCTCTCGTCGCTGGGCTTGGATTGGTTCGCTGCTCCTGGGGGCAGCAGCAGTTGCACAGGCAGAGCCAAGGCCGGTGTCTCCACAACAAGCACCGGGCACAGCGTCTCTCGAAGAACTTCAGCTCTCGGCGGCGATTCGCAGTCAGCAGGCGCTTCCCGAGCTGGTGGCTGACTTCGACGACCGCATCGACGACCAGACCGTAGAGGCGCTCGCCCGTCGGTTTGGCGCTCGCTTCATCGCCGACTCCAGCTATGTTCGCCACGACCGCATCTACCGTGTTGTTCTCGACGGTGTGGCCAATCGGGATAGCCGCTTGCTGTCGCTGCTCAAGGCGCTTCGCCAAGACCCACGCGTCGAGGCTGCCGACCTGGCGATGGTCTACCAGATTCCCGAGACCGCGCCCGGTTCGATGACTGCCGATGCTCCAATTGGCCAGACCCCGCTCGGTCCGTCGCTGCGTCGCTCGCCGCCGGACAACGACGGACGACCCCGCTTTCAGCCGAACGATCCCAAGTATCGCTACCAGTGGCACCTTGACCAGATCAACATGCCCGAGGCCTGGCTGCTCACTCGCGGGGAAGGCGTCACCGTTGCAGTCATTGATACCGGCGTAACCCGCGTCGAAGATCTCCATGGCACCGAGCTTGTCCCTGGCTGGAACTTTGTCGACGATAGCGCCGACTCGAGCGATGACCACGGACACGGAACCCACGTCGCTGGCACCATCGCCCAGACCACCGACAACGGCATTGGCGTCGCTGGTGTGGCTGGACACGCGCGGATTATGCCGATCAAAGTGCTGTCTGGTTCAGGCTCCGGTTCCGTCGGAGGCATTGCCGAAGGAATCCGTTGGGCCGCTGACCACGGCGCACAGGTCATCAACATGAGCCTCGGTGGTGCCTTCAACTCGCCGGTGCTCGCCAATGCCGTCCGCTACGCTCACGATCACGGGGTGGTGGTGGTCTGTGCCGCTGGCAACGATGGTCGCGGTCGAGTCAGCTATCCGGCGGCAAATCGCGGCGCCATTGCCGTCGCTGCAACCCAGTTTGATGAGACCACCACGTTCTACTCGAACTGGGGCAAAGAGATCTCCGTCGCCGCCCCTGGTGGCAACACCCGCATTGACCAAAATGGCGACGGTGTTCCCGACGGAGTGCTCCAGAATACGGTGGTGCCGGGCGACACCTCGCGGCAGGACTATCTGGGCTTTATGGGCACCTCAATGGCGTCTCCGCACGTCGCTGGGGTTGCGGCTCTGGTGGTCAGCCAAGGCGTGCGAGACCCCGATGCGGTCGCCAGGATCCTCAAGCAGACGGCGCGGCGGCCTGTGCATTACCGCGGCAATCACGACAACCACTACGGCGCTGGCATTGTCGACGCGCTGGCTGCGGTGCAGGAAGCGCGGGCCCAGGCGAAGCTCATCAGCCAAGCGGAGCAGGATTCCGAAGTACCGCCGGTCGGATTTCGGCTGCTGGCGCTGGGCTTGGTTGGCGCGGCCCTGACGCTTGGCTGGATTCGTCGTCGCAGCTTCGTCTCGTCAGGGAACGGATCGGCGCTGTAACTCAGCCAGCCTTCGTAGCCACTCCGCCCCATCGCGGCGGTCCCTCGCCTCACGATACTTGGCGACGAATCGCTTCAGATCGCCGTTGCACAGCTCGAGCAGCGCTTCCTGCACGCCGCTGGTTTCGTGATACACGGCGAAGGAGGCAAGCAGCGCGTTATTGATCGGCCCTTCAGCCAGCCGATGGTAGCGCCGCCCTTCGGGAAAGGCTTTTCGGTAGCTCTCGCTCAGCTCGGTAAAGATGGTCTCTCGCTGCGCCAGGAGCTGCTTGCGGGGCAGCTTGACCTCCGCCGCTCGACCGTAAAATCGGGTCAGCCGTTCAAGCTGAGGCTTGAGCCAGTTCGAGAACTTCCGGGAGTCCTTGTCTGCCTCTTCGGCAATGGCAAAGACGCGCTCGCTCTGTCCGAGGTCGCCGCGTGAGCGAAAAAACGCTGCTGCGCCGCGATTGCCCACTACCGTCGCAAAGCTCTCGTTGAGATCCGACGCACCCGGCAAGAACACCGTCGAGTGAGCCATCTCATGCAGGATGGTCTCGACGGCCCGCACCTCACCCGCTTCGGTAAAATCCCCGAGCATCGAGCGATAGATCGGTGAAACCAGGTAGCCCAGCGTCGAGTACGCACCGACCGGACGGAGGTAGACGTCAAAGCCCGCGTCGGCAAATCGCTTCGACTCGCGCTTCGCATCTTGCAGGTCAAAAAATCCCAGGTAAGGCACCCGACCGACCAGCGGGAAACGAAACGAGCGGACCTCAAGCGCCTGTTTCGGCGCCACCGTCAGGTTGTACGCGACCGGGCCGCCCGGATCGACGTAGCGACTGAACTCGGCACCACCGCGCAGGCCCAGCGTCTCAATCCCAAACGCGCGGGCTTCCATTACCAGTTGCAGTCGCTGTCGCAGATGGTCACTGGTGCTGGGGTCCGCAATCACGTCGCTGACATGGCGACGGATGCGGAGTAAATGCAGTTGGCCACCGGCTTGTTGGGACAGGTAGTGCGCGGCGTAACAGCCCTCTTGCAGCAGCGCCAGAGAAACCGCGAGACTGGCGGCAAGACGCTTGCGGAGGCGGGTCCAGACCCGGACCACCCAGGCTCGGCACATCAGCATGCCCATCCACATCGTATATCACGACTGGGCGGCTTTCTTCGCATCGTCCGTGCGCTGGCCGTCGTTTCCGCGAACTGCTGGGCCTGTGGGTCGAGCCTCCTCGGTGAACGGGTGAGGTTTGCTTCGTTTTTTTGCCGCGAATGCACGCTCTCTCCCCGCTTTGAAATCTGGCGTGTATGGTGGCGATGCGGACGAGGCGGAGTAAGAGAATTTTGTTTGCTCAAAGCCCCAAAACCATGATAGGAAACCGAGCACGATGATGTGTTATCCATGCCCTCTGTCGAGCGCTTGTATGGCGTGTTACAGAGCATCCGGCGGCGGGTCGCGGATAGCTCCACTCAAACCGCCTCTTTGGACCGAAACGGTAAGCAATGGACTTCTCGATGTTCGATGATGAATCAGATGATGTCGGACAGGAAATCGAGGCCTTTTGCGCCCGCTGCAAGACCGACACCCCGCACACGGTTGTAAGCCGCTACGACGAGGAGATTCGTCGCGTTCGTTGCAATACCTGCGACGACGTTCACGCGTTTCGTCGTCCTCGCGGTGAAGATGGTGAGGAGCCGACCGAGCAGCCCGGACGTAAGAAACTCGTCAAGGCGAAGCCAACGTGGGAACAGGTCATCAACAAGAAGAAGAGCACGCCGCGGCCCTACAGCCTCGACGATGTCTACTGCGAGCTTGATGTCTTGACCCACGCGGTGTTCGGGGTCGGTTTTGTCTCTGAGCTGATTGGTCAGAACAAGATCGAAGTCACCTTCCAAAGTGACAAGCGGATCCTCATCCACAACCGTCGGCTTTTGCCCCTGCATGTGGTGCAGCGCCAGCGCCAAGAGGCGGAAGCGCGCGCCCGTGCCGACGGAAAAGCGAAGGCCAAGGAGGCCCGTGAGGCCAAGGCGGCGGCGCGTGAGGCGGCACGGCTTGCGAAAGCGCATGAGCCGGAGCTGGATGACCTCGACATGCCGGACATGCTCCACGACGATCTTCACGACGAGCTGCCGGTGGTGTCTTCGCCCAAGTCTTCGGGCATCGGCAAGACCACCAAGCTGTCGGCGCGTGAGCTGGCGGCGCTCGAGGATGAAGAGGACGATGACAGCCTGCCGGGTGACCTGGATGATGAGTCGTCGGCTCCTCGGGGCCGCGGTCGCAAAGGCAAGGCTGCCGAGCCACCGGGTGGGCGCTCGCGACCTGCTCAGAGCATGTTCGCGGGTTCCGATGAAGAGGACGACGACGATGACTTCGACTCGGAAGACCGCCCCTCGGCGAAGGCCAAGGGCGCTGCCGATGGCAAGCGTCGGGTCGGTCGGCCTCCTGGCAAGAAGAATGCATCGAAGGATGAGTCCTCTTCGGCGGTAAGTGAGCCAGCGAGCAGCAAGTCTGCCAAGACGGCTTCTGCGAAGGCTCCGTCAGCGAAGTCGCCGTCAGCGAAGTCGCCGTCAGCGAAGTCGCCGTCAGCGAAGTCGCCGTCAGCGAAGTCCCCGGCTGCCAAGGCGGTGGAGCCGGCCCCGGTCGCGACGACTGCGGCCAAGGGCAAGGCTGGCCAAGTGACTGACAGCGCCAAGTCCATAAAGGCCGCCCCCGAAGCGGCCAAGCCAGCTGCCAAGGGCAAGGTCGCGGTAAAGGCGGCTGCCGAGGAAGTCGCTCCTGCGAAGCCTGTGGCTGACAAGAAGAAGGGCAAGGCGGAAGCGGCGGTGGTTGAGACGAAAGCGTCTCCATCCAAGGCGAGTAAGCAGGCCAAGAGCGCTCCGGCGGAAGCTGTGGCCGAGGCCAAGCCGGTGGGTGGGAAGAATGGCAAGGCGGCGGCCGAGCCGGCGAAGCCTGTGAAAGCGGAGAGCAAGAGCGAAGCTCCCAAAGCTGCCGCGAAGTCGGACAAGAAGGCTGTTGCCAAACCGAGCAAGACGCCTGCTGCCGAGCCACCTGCCAAAGCCGAGGCTGGCAAAAAGGGCAAGCCGATTGAGGCTGCGAAGCCTGCTCCTGCGAAGAAGGCCGAGCCAGTGAAGAGAGCCGAGCCGGTGAAGAGAGCCGAGCCTGCGAAGAAAGCCGAGCCGGTGAAGAAAGCCGAGCCTGCGAAGAAAGCCGCGGCCAAGCCGACAGAGGCGCCGAAGGCGGAGGCTGCTCCCGCGAAGAAGAGCAAGGCTGAGCCAGTGAAGTCCGAGCCCGCAAAGAAGGCTGCTGACAAGCCTGCCGCGAAGCCCGCGGTCAAGGCCTCGGCCAAAGCCGCGAACAAACCGAAGGCGGAGTCGATCACTGCTGCGTCGGGGAAGGCTGCCAAGGCGGCACCAGCCGTCGAGAGCAAGTCAGCTGCCAAGAGTGAGCCTGCCAAGAAAGCCGCGGTGAGCAAGCCTGCCGAGAAGGCCGCGTCCGCCAAGGCCCCGGCTGCGAAGGTCAAGCCCGGACCTGCTCCCGACAAGAAGGCTGCTGCCGAAGACAAGAAGTCGGCCAAAAAGCCCGCTGCGGCTCCTCCTGCCAAGACCGTCCGTCGCAAGTAAGTTCCTGTTCCTTCCCGCACCGTCGTCGCTGGGCTGCCTTGTGATCGATCCGCGGTGGCTGCCTCTAGCGCCGAAGTCGCCTCATCTTTTTCAGTCACAACCAGCGCAGCGTTCGCCGCTGGCCTCGGTGGAGCGGGCAGAATCGGCGCTCATTTGGATCTCGGATTGAGAGCTTATTGTCTCGACGCGCCAATCTCGCTACGCTGGCAGCATTCCAAAGGAGGTCGCCATGCCGATTTCGCCTGTGCGCTCGTTCTCGTTCCGTCGAGGGGCTGCACTGCTGAGCCTGAGTCTTCTCTGCGCCGGAGTGGGCTGCAACCCGGTCCGCGAGGCGCCCGATGACAATGGCGACCCTCAGACGATGGTCGGGGACGAGGAAAAGAATCCCGGCGCGTTGACTGTGACGCCCGGGGATGCGACGGTCACGATCAATGGCGCGCCGCAGACGCTGGCTTTTCGGGCGACCTCGAGCAAGCTCGGCGACGTGACCAACCTGGCTGGCTGGACGATTTCCGACAGCAGCGTGGGCACCATCTCCAAGGGTCGTCTGACGATTCAGCCAACGCTGATGAAGGGCGGAGCGTACAAAGTCTATGCCAGTCTGCGTGGCTCGACGGCGTCGGTGCCTCTGCTCATCAAGCTGGTCGCTCCTGACGAGCTGGACCCTTCCGCACCTGCCGACGCCAAAGATCATTTTACGGGTGGCGGTGGCGGTGCGGCGCCCGACCTCGTGTACCCGTTTGATCAGACGCTGATGGCGGCCAACGTGCTGCAACTGGCGATTCAGTGGCGGGCCGGGGCGGGGCAGCGCGTCTTCCGCGTCTCCGTCGTCGGTGAGACCTACGAGCGCTCGTTCTACGTCGGGTCCAGCCTCTGTCCATCGGGGCAGTGTACCTATCGCATCGACGACAAGCTGTGGAGCGCGGTCGGTCACTCGGCGCAGGGTCAGGAGGTGCAGCTAACAGTCTCGGGCTCGACCGGACCGGGCGCGCCAGTGGGCACCTCGATCCCAGTGCGTATCCGCTTTTCTCCCGAGGACATCAAGGGCGGCCTGTACTACTTCTCCCCGACGATTCGCGGCATCAAGCGGGTGCCTCTCGGTGCCAGCAAGCCGGTGGACTTCATCACCAACGGCGACGAGACGGGCTGCGCTGGCTGCCACGCAGTCTCGCGAGACGGCAAGAAGGTCGCGGTGGAGTTCGGCTCTGGACAGACGCGGACCGGCTCGACGGTGGTCGACGGCGTTAACCCCAAGCTGAGAGCCTTCCCGCTCAACCCGAGCGTTGCCTGGAACTTTGCGTGGTTTAACTCCGGCGGTGACAAGCTGCTCACCAACTGGAGCGGCACCCTCAAGGTTCGTGATGCCAAGAGCGGCGCGGTCCTTGAGACCGTCCAGCCTGCCCAAATCGGCGGCCTCGGCCTCGGCGCGATGCCAGAGTGGTCGCCCGACAACAAGTGGCTAGCCTTCGTGCGCTACACCCGCGCGTCGAGCTACGACTTCGAGCTAAACGACAGCGGCGACATCGTGGTCATGCCCTACAACGGCGGTGCGTTCGGCCCAGCGGTGACGGTTATTGCCGCCAAGGTCGGCACCGAAGTTCACTTCTGGCCGAGCTGGTCCCCCGACAGCAAGTGGCTCGTGTTCAACACCCAGACGTGCAGCGGGGGCTGTGGGCAGTACAACGCGGTCCAGACCCGACTCCGCTTGGTCAAGGCCATCGACGACGCAGGTCAGCCCGTCAGCAGCGGCGCTCCCATCGAGCTTCTGGCCGGCACCCACCTGCCCAACAACAGCAACAACTGGCCCAAGTTCGCGCCTTTCTTGCAGGGCAACCGCTATGCCTTCATCGTCTACTCGGGGCGTTACAAGTACGGCTTCGCGGGGGGCAGTCAGCCGCAGCTGTTCATGTTCGGACTCGACCTCGACAAGGCGCGGGCTGGCAGCGGTGACCCGAGCTTCCAGCCGATCTGGCTGCCGTTCCAAGAACCGAACACGGGCAATCACTCGGCGATCTGGACCACCGACGTGGCGTGTGCCAGCGACGGTGAGTGCCCGTCCGAGTTCCACTGTGTCGCCAACATGTGCGTGCCAAGGATTGGGTAGTGATCATGACCATCACGCGGATGGCTCCGAGGGTGGGGCGTGGGGCGAGGCTGCTGCTGACCGGCCTGCTTGGGTTTACCGGCTGTCCTGAACCGAGCGATCTTCCCGATGCTGCCGATGCGGCGGTGCCTTCCCCTGAGCGGGAGTTGGGCGTCACAATCTCGACGGTCGGTCGCTTCGAGGACTGCACCCCAGACGGCACGTCATTTTCTGACGCCCGCTGCGCAAGTGGCCTCCACTGCGGCATTGTCCTCGTTGGTGAGACAGGCTCGGTCGGTGCGATTACCCAGTGTGTCCCCGACGATCCGACTCCTCTCAAAGAGAACCAGGAGTGTACCGTCTCGCAGGTGGCCACGCCGACGCTCGATCCGCCGCGTCGCTTCGACCGCTGTGCCAATGGCCTTGGCTGCGTCGAAGGTGCCGACGGGAAAAATCGCTGCAAGCGACTGTGTGCCCTGCGCAGCCACGGTCGCTGCGCCAAGAGCGAGCTCTGCGTTCTCCCGACGCAGGTGAGTGGTATCGGTTTCTGCCAGGCCCCTGACAAGTGCGAGCCGGTATTCCCTCAGACGGGCTGCGGCAAGGCGCCCGACGGCAGTGCCCTGTCATGCTACGTCCTCGGCGATGACAAGCTCACCGGCACCGTCTGTTGGTCGCGTCAGCGCTTTGGCGAGTCCGTTGGCGATCTCGACAGTCCATGTGAGCGCTCACTAAACTGCCAGAGCGGCTTCGGCTGTGTGACCACCACCGGACGAGAAGCCGCCTGCCGCCCCTACTGTACCTTGCCGCCGATCCCTGACGGTGGCACTCCTCCCGATGGTGGCGTTCCTTGCGCAACCGGACTTGGGACCTGCCATCCGGTCAGCGGCTACGAGAGGGTTGGCCGCTGTTATTAACGATGTCGCACGCTCCGTCCTCGACAGCTCTGTCGCTCCAGCATCGCTACGAAGGTCCGTTCTATCGGCGGATCATGTTGGGCGGTATCAAGCACATTCCGACCTGGCTTCAGCGTCTCACGATGCCGATGTGGGGAGGGATTTTCTACGTCCTCATCAAGAAGGCGCGCCAAGCGGTGCAGCGCAACCTGGCAGTGGTGATCGGAGCGGCCTCGGGCTGGGAAGTCCACCGTCGAGGCCTGGAGCTGTTTCGCAACTACTCACAGACGCTGACCGACAGCTACAAGGTTCATCTTGGGCGCGCCTTCACGATGGAGGTCGAGTCGGTGGGGCGCACGCCGGAGCTGGTGAAGCTTATCCAAGAGCGCGGCTGCATCATGGCGACGGGGCACCTCGGGATGTGGCAGGTCGGTCCGTTCCTCGCCGAGTGGCGTGAGCTGCCGCCGTTTTACATGGCGCGCGCCGAGGAGCCCAATCCGATGGTCCAAAAGTGGGAGCAACGCTTCCGCGACCACTATCGCATCATCTACACGACCGGCTCGCCGTTCTCGGCGCTGGAGATCGTCAAGGTGCTGCGTGAGCGCGCGGTCGTCGGGATGCAGATGGACCGCGTGCTCGGCGACAGCGCAGTGACCGTCGAGATGTGTGGGCGGGCGGCGCGCTTTCCAATCGGACCGGCGCTGCTTGCGAGAGTGACCGGGGTGCCGCTGATTCCCAGCTTTTTTGCCGTCGACGAGATAAATGGCAAGCGCAAGCTCGTGCATCACGTCGGACCGGCGATTTTCGTCGACAACACCCGCGATCGTGATGGTGATGTCCGTCGGGCCACCGAGGCACTGGTCGCCGTTTACGAGAAGATTGTCCGTCGCTACCCAACGCAGTGGTTTCAGTTCTTCGATTTCTTCGCTCCGTCGGACACTGATAGTTTAATGAAGGTGCAGTCGGCATCACCGACGAGCGCGGAGGGCTGATGACTAGGATCGCGATCACCGGGCTGGGGGCGCTGACTGGGCTCGGAGGCTCGGTCCGCGAGATATTTGCCCAGTTGCTCGAAGGTCGTACGGCAGCGCGACGCCTGCCTGCGCTCGTCGGAACGCCGCTCGATGTAGGGCCCTTGGTGGCCGTGACCTTCCCCGGCGAAGCGCAGTCCGACGGTAGCTCGCTGTTTTCCGGTCAGCCGCGCGCGGGTCGTCTTTTGCAGTGGGCCGCTGTCGACGCGCTGCGTGACGCCGGACTGGCTGCCGACAGTTCGCAATCGTCGCTAAGAATCGGTGTTTGTGTCGCGACGACGCTCGGTGAGAAAGCCCCGTGGCTGGCTGGGGTCGAGTCGCTGGTCCGGCAGCCGTCGCTGCCCATTTCGTCGCCGCAGTTTGGCTGTGCGCTGCTGGCAGCGCAGCTAGCGCAGCAGCTGGGCGCCCAGCGACAGCGGGTGGTCTCGACGGCGTGTTGCTCCAGCAATAGTGCGCTGGCGGTGTCGCTGACCTGGCTGCGGAGTGGCTTGTGTGACGTGGTGCTGTGTGGCGGCGTCGATGTGCTGACGCCGTTTGTGGTGAGTGGTTTTCGCTCGCTTCGGGCGCAGTCTGCCGAGCCGTGCCGACCGTTTGACCGACGGCGCAGCGGGGTCAACTTGGGCGAAGCTGCCGCCTGCGTGGTGCTCGAGCAAGAGTCTCACGCCCGTGCCCGTGGCCAGCGCATTCTCGCGTACCTCGCTGGGGCTGGGCTGTCGCAAGATGCCCATCACATGACCGCGCCCGATCCCCAAGGGCGTGGTGCGATGCTGGCCATGCAGCGGGCGCTGTCCGACGCTGGCTTTCCGTTAGAAGCGGTCGATTTTGTGTCGAGCCACGGCACCGGAACGCCGTTTAACGACCAGATGGAAGCGCGGGCGCTGGGCCTGCTATTTGGTGAGCGGGCGCCACACATTCCCGTCAACTCCATCAAAGGTGCCGTCGGTCATACGCTCGGCGCCGGCGGACTGCTCGAGGCAGTGATGGCCGTGCAAATCTTGGCCACCCAGCAGATTCCACCGACGGTGGGACTCGAAGAACCGGACCCTGCCTTCGCGCTGGACTTTGTGATGGGTGGGCCGCGTACCACCGAGGTGCGCTGCATCTTGTCGTCAGCCTCGGGTTTTGGTGGCGAAAATGCTGCGGTGGTCTTTCGCTCGGCCTCGTCAGTCGGAGACAAGACGTGATGGTGATTGGTGGCTATGCTCGTCTGACGGTACCAGCGGAGGCGGCGCTGAGCGGTTTCCTTCCCGACGAGTGCCAGAGCGAGCTGAGAGCCCCGCTCTTGCGCATGGATCGGCTGTGTGGACTTTCGGTGGTGGTGGCGGCGCGCCTGTTTGCCGAGCAGCCCGGCCTGCGCGACGGAGTCAGCGGAGACGAAGTGGCGGTGGTCGTCGGTTCGGCGCACGGCTGTCACAAGACCGACGAGGAGTACTACCGCTCCTATTTGCACGGCCAGCCGAGTCCACGCCTGTTTGCCTATACCTTGCCGTCGTCGCCGGGCGGTGAGCTGTCGATTCTCTATCGGCTGCGCGGGCCTGGCTTGATGGTGAGCATGGGGCGAACCTCGGGGCTGGCTGCTCTCATCGAGGCTGAGCTGCTGTTGCGGACCAATCAGGCTGCTGCGTGTCTGGTGGTGGCGGTCGAAGTGGCGCAGCCGCTGTTTGGCGAACCCGCTGTTGCCGACGCTGCGGTAGCCCTGTGGTTGACGCGAGCGAGCACCGACGTGAGCGCCCGGTCCCTTGGTACCATTTCGTCCCTCGCGGAGTCATTCTGTGGCCAGCAGGGCGCCGAGGCGCTGCGTCGTGTACTGCCTGCCCAGACTGGAACTACGACAGAGACCATTTTGTGCGACGACGAGACGCTGAGCTTGGTAGGCGCGGTGCTGCCGATCGAGCGGCTCAGGTCTTTGCCGGCCCCTGGCGGTGCCGTGGCGGGGCTGTGGTTGTTCGGAGAAGTACTTTCCGTCGCTGCACCGTCAGCGGTCCTCGCTTGTGTCGACGCGACTGGGATGGCGGCAGCGGCGCGACTGGTGCCCGCTACATCGGTTTCCGCTCGCTTGTGATACAAGGCGCGGCATGGAATCCGCATCGCAACTGACATTTGAGGCTACGACGGCAACCTTCGAGACGACGGTCCTGGCTCGCTCTCACGAGGTGCCGGTGCTGGTCGACTTCTGGGCAGCGTGGTGCGGTCCCTGTCGGACGCTGACGCCAATTCTGGAGAAAATCGTCACCGCGCAGGAGGGCAAGGTGCTGCTCGCCAAGGTCAACACCGACGAGCAGCAAGATCTGGCGCGGCAGTTTCGGATTTCTAGTATTCCGGCGGTGAAGGCCTTTTATCAGGGCAAGGTCGTCGCAGAGTTCGTCGGTGCTCGCGATGGTCGCTTCATCGAGACCTTTCTCCAGCAGCTCCTGCCACCGCCGGGCCTGCGTGAGGTCAACGAGGCCGCCGCACAGCTCGCGCAAGGCATGCCAAAAGAGGCCGCCGAATCGCTTCAGCAGCTGCTCGCAACTGAGCTGTCGGGCGAGGTCAAGACCAAGGCGCAGCTCCTGCTCGCCGAAGCCAAGCTGCTCGTCGGTGGTGCGCATCCAAAGGAGATTGCCCAGCTGCTCAGCGCGGTCGATCCCCGCAGTCCCCTGAGCGACCGCGCGGAGGAGCTGGCAACGGTAAATATTTTTTTACAAGTGGCCGACGAAGAAGGTGGAGCGGAAGCGGCGGCGCAGCGCTTGGCACAAGGTGAGTGCGATTCGGCAGCGCGATTCGTAGTGGCTGCCGGCCAGGCTCGACGAGGCGACTTCCAAGCCGCACTCGAGAACCTGCTGACGCTGGTCTCTCGGGATCGCCGCTTTCGCGAAGATGCTGCCCGCAAGGCGATGGCGGCGCTGTTCGTGCTCCTCGGGCCCAACTCTGAGCTGAGCTACGATTACCGCCGCCGCCTGCAAGTCATGGTCTAGCCCCGTCGCTGTGTACGGCTGGGCTGGCCGCTGTTTCCGTCAGCGCAGATCGATGATCGGCCAGTCGTACGAGCGCGCCACCAGCCGAAGCCGCAAGTCGGGATTGACCACCGTCGGTCGGCCCACCGCCGCCAGCATCGGATAGTCCGAGTAGCTGTCCGTGTATGCCCACGACTTGCTCATGTCGATGCCGTGCCGCGCCGCGAAGTCCCGCATCAGCGGGGCCTTGGTCGCACCACCGACGAACGGCGGACACAGCTGCCCCGTTGCGTAGCCCTTGCTAAATTCCAGCCGATTGGCGATGACGTCGACCTTGGGAATGCCCAGGTAGCGTGCGAGCGGCCACACCGTGAAGTCGAGACCTCCCGAGACCAGCACCTGGCGAACGCCGGCGCGACGAGACTCAGCGATCAGGTCGGGCGCACCGGGGAAGATGCTCGGGCGAATGACTTCCTCGAACAAGTCCTCGGCGAGGATGATCAGGCGATCCTCGGGCTGACCTGCGTAGTAGCGATAAAAGAACTCGTTGAAGAGCTTCCGCGAGACCTTGTCAGCGACGACAAAGAACGGAATCGAGGCCGCAGTTTGAAGGCCCTTCAGCGCCGAGCGAAGCGGCGTCGGCTGGTTCAGCGCGTAGTACGCAAACGAGTGAACGATGTTGGTCTTAATCAGCGTACCGTCCACGTCGTAAAAAGCCGCCGAGGTGGAGAACAGGGGCTTCTCGTGCATGGCGCGCACCATATCGCAAGCCGCGTACACCGTCTAGGTCTCGACTCGGAAAGGGAAATAGCAGTGGAACGATTGTTGGGCCAATTTTCGGACGGTCTACCGTCGGAGAATCGCTTGATCTGCCCCGGCGGCTGGGGCACAGTAGACACCGCTCACTGCGACGGAAAAAGGACAGAGCGCGATGGCAAGCGAAGCGAAAGTTCTCCTCGTGGGCTGTGGTGGCATTGGTGGCATTACGGCGGCTCAGCTCGCTCGAGCAGGCTGCGACGTCACGGTCGTCACCGGCAACCCCGAGATCAGTCGGGCGATCAGCAACCACGGCATTCGCATTCGCGATCTCGACGGCAAGGAGTGGTCGCAGGCGCCTACGCAGACGGTGGTCAGAGCGAGTGACCTGTTCAGCCGCGGTCGCTACGATGTCTGCCTCGTCGCCACCAAGCTGACTACGCTCGGAGAAGTGCTCGCCGAAGTCCATCCGCTTTTAACCGACGACGCGCCGGTGCTCTGTCTGCAAAATGGTCTGCCCGAGGCCCACGCCGCTGCTGTCATTGGGGAACGACCGGTGGTTGGCTGTGTGGTCGGGTTTGGCGCCACCCTCGTCGAGCCTGGCTTTTCGCAGCGCACCTCCGCCGGCGGATTTCAGATTGGTCGCTTTAAGCCTCGCTCCGACGACAGCCAGCTCGCTGCGATCGCGGAGCTGCTGAGTAGGGGGATTCCGACCAAGATTGCCGACGATCTGCCTGGCGTTCGCTGGAGCAAGCTGGCGATCAACTGTGCGACGAGCACGCTCGGTGCGATTGGTGGGGACACGCTGGGACGGCTGCTCTCGCATCGCTTCGTCCGTCGCTTGGTGCTCGAAGTTTGGCGCGAGCTGTGCGCTGTTGCGGATTGTGAAGGAGTCCGTCTGGCCAAAGTGGCGGGGACGATCGACATTGCCAAGCTGGCGCTGTCCGACGATGACCGGCAGCGCCAAGTTGGCTCGCTGCAGCTGTTTCTCAAGCACTCCCTGCTGCTCGCGATTGGACTGAAGTTTCGTCGGATGCGTAGCTCGATGGCAGTGGCAATCGAACGTGGTCGCAAGCCCGAGATCGACTGGCTCAATGGTGAGATTGTCCGTCGCGGGGCACAGCATGGCGTGCCGACACCGCTCAACCGCGAGCTGGTGTCCGTGGTCCACGACTTGGTGGCAAAGCGCTCCCGGCCCGGCCTGGAGACGCTGTACGGCATTTATCTGCGACTGACGAGCGGCCAGCTCGGCAACCCACCCGCGGGACCGCAGCCAGCCATCGAGCGCAGCAAAGAAGCGAGAAGCTCACTGCACATCGACTAGCCGCTTTGTCGTCGCAAGCTGCCCTCGTCGCCGGAACCAGCCGACGCTGAGCAGTCGCTACGTTGTGGGTTGGTGAAGCGGAACGATGGCGGGCAGGAAGGCCAGAGACAGACAGACTACTGCCGTCTGAGTGCGCCTTACGACTTCTTGGGGCGCGGGGTCTTGGGGGCGGTTTCGCTGGCCGCAGCCTTCTTCGCGGGAGCCTTGGTCTCAATGGCCTTGGCCGGAGCCTTGGTCTCAGCCTTTGCGGGAGCCTTGGTCTCGACCGACTTGACCTCGCCAGCCTTTGCGGGAGCCTTGTGCTTCACGGCCTTCTTCGGCGTCGACGAGGAGGCCGCCTTGCGATCCACCGACGACTTGTTGAGGGCGAGGGTCAGGCGCGAGATCTTCCGTGCTGCGGTCCGCTTGTGAATGACGCCCTTCGAGGCTGCGAGTGCCAGCTGGCGCAGCGCGGCGAGAACCGACTCTTGAATCTCTTCGCTCGACGACTTGCTGCTCGCCATGACAGTGCGCGCACGCTTCACTCGGGTGCGCATGGGAACAAGGTGCTGCAAGTTACGTGCGCGTCGCTTGATGCGCTGACGGTTTCGTTTCTCTGCGGAAGGGACGTTTGCCAAGGGATCCTCCAAACAAGTCTTTGCAATTCTGTCGGTATCTTTAGTGTTTCCCTCAGTGGAGTGTCAAGTAACTTCGCGTAGTTACAGAGCCTTCCGGTTTGGCGAAGCAGGACAGAAGCTGCTACGGTTTGCCGCTCAGCGTTGGAGTTTGACGACGGGTTTGAAGGGGCGTCTTACGGGGACCGCGATGGCGAGGAGGCGAACATGACGGCGCGCAAGCTCATCTTGGCGGAAAAGCCGCAGGTCGGACGCGACCTGGCGAGGGTGCTCGGAGTGTCGGGTCGTGGCGACGGCTCGCTGGTCAGTGAGCGCTACGTGATCACTTGGTGTATCGGTCACCTCGTCGAGCTGTGCGAGCCACATGAGTACGACGCGGCGTGGAAACCCTGGCGACTCGATCGTCTGCCGATGCTGCCACGGCCCTTCAAGCTGCGGCCGATTCGGACCTCGCTGCGCCAGTGGAAGGTCGTGCGCGAGCTGCTGCGTGATCGCTCGTTTGCGTCGGTGGTGAACGCCTGCGATGCCGGTCGGGAAGGTGAGCTGATTTTCCGACTCTGTTACGAGCTGGCGGGCTGCCGACTGCCGATCGAGCGGCTGTGGATCTCGTCGTTGACCGAGCAAGCGATTGGCCAGGGAATGTCGTCGCTGCGACCCGGTCGCGAGTTTGACGATCTCGGGAGGGCGGCGCGCTGTCGTTCCGAAGCCGACTGGCTGGTGGGGATGAATGCGACGCGGGCGGTGACGGTTTGGCGTCGCGGTGAGCAAGGGGTTCTCTGTTCGCTGGGACGGGTGCAGACGCCCACGCTTGGGATCTTGGTCCATCGTGAACAGGCGATTCGGCGCTTTGTCCCGAGTGACTACTTCGAGGTGCAGGCGCGGCTCAGCCGGACCGATGCGCCCGCCCATGACAACACGCCCTTTGTCGCACTGTGGCAGATGGGCAAGCTGCGGCGACTGGCAGAACGCCCGCCCGCCGAGGAGCTGGTGCGCCGAGACACCACTTCCCCGATTTGCATCGAGTCCGTCGAGGAAAAAAGGCTCCGCGAGCCACCACCGCTGCTGTTCGACCTGACCTCGCTTCAGAGAACCTGTAACCGTCGCTTCGGTTGGTCGGCGCAGCACACCCTCAGCCAAGCGCAGCGGCTGTACGAGGAGCACAAGCTGCTCAGCTACCCACGGACCGACTCGCGCTATCTGGGCCGCGATCTGATTGCGCAGCTGCCCCGCCTGTTTGCCGCCGTGGCGGAGTCGCCCGAGTACAGTTGCTTCGCGCAGTCGCTGGAGCGAGTCACGCCCCCACGGCGAGTCTTTCAAGATCAGCGCGTCACCGACCATCACGCGATCATTCCCACCACCACCACGCTCACGGCGGCGCGACTTGCGGCGCTGTCGGGCGACCAGCGCAAGCTGCACGATCTGGTGGTGCGGCGTTTTTTGGGCGCCTTCTTTCCTGATGCCGAGTTTGCCCAGACGACGGTGGTGGTGCGGGTCGATGCGGTCGCGGTGGACGGTCCGCCGAGTGCGTTGCCCAAGGCCGATGCCGACGGACGGCTCGCGGTGCTGCCGGCGCCCCCGGATCGTTACCAAGCGCAAGGCAAGCAGCGTCTGTTGGCTGGCTGGCAAGAAGTAGCCGGCTTCGATGGTGAGGGTCCGGCTCGGCGGAAGGTCGGCAGCGAGGACCAGGACTCCGACGAGGACGCCGACGATGCGAGCCAGAATCAGGTGCTGCCACGACTGCGCGAAGGGGAGCGGCTGAGCGGCGTATTCTCGGTACTCTCCAAGCAGACGCGGCCTCCTCCCAGGTACAGCGATGCCTCGCTGCTGTCCGCGATGGAGAGTGCCGGCAAGCAGCTGAGCGATGACGATCTGCGACGGGCGATGAAGGACACTGGCCTTGGGACGCCAGCCACGCGAGCGGCGGTGATTGAGACGCTGATCGCTCGTTGCTATGTCGAGCGTCGCGGCAAGCAGCTGTGGCCCACCGAGCTGGGGATGGACCTCATCGACAAGCTTCCCGAAGCGAGTCTGGCGTCGGCGGAGCTAACCGGGCAGTGGGAATCGCGACTCCATCGGATGGCGCACGGGGAAGACTCAGCGACGGAATTTATGGCTGGCATTGTCTCCTACGTGGAGCAGCTGGTGGGCAAGGTGCGGGGCACTCCACCACCAGCGGCGATTCCCGTCCGTGATGCCAAAGCAGGTGCCTCAGATCCAGCATCAGGCCGGCGTGTCTCGTCCGCGAAGGGACGGAGAGCTGGCGTTGGTGCTGCGGCGAAATCTCCGTCCCCGATCAAGAGCGCGAGGCGTGGCGGTGCGGCAGTGCCTGCCGTTAGCAGTGCGCGCAAAGAGCCAGCTAGCGAGGCGTCGCATGCGCCTGGTTCGCCAGTGGTCCCGACGCTGCGCTGTCCTCGCTGCAACGCTGCGGCTTTGATCTGGGGTCGCAGCGCGTGGGGATGTGGGGACTATCGAACCTGTCGGTTGGTGATTCCGTTCGCCGTCGCCGGTCTGTATCTCTCAACGAAGAATCTTGCGGCACTGGTCGGCTCGGGGCGTACGCAGCTTACGCGCCACGGTCAGCGACTGGCGCTGCGGCTGCGGGCGACGGAGGACCCGGCGCTGGTGGTGACCAGTTTAGCCAGTCGAGCGTCGGCGGAGTCAGCGAGCGAAGTGGAGCGGCGATAGGCGCGGCGTCAAGCCGCTGTTACTTGGTGTCTTTGAGGAAAGGGAACGTGCTGGTCGACGGAACGCCATCTGTATCGGTGGCAATACCATCGGAAACCGTGGCGCCCTGACCGACCAGCAGGCTGTAGGTCTGGTCGATGGCGTCAATCGCCGGCGAGCGGCCACCGCAGTCGTCAACCACCGGGACGTTGAGGAACTTTTGCTCGACGGCCATGTACTTGACGCAGGCAGTCTTGCTGGTATCCACCCACAGACGATCGTCGGTGAAAAGATCGCCGAGCTTCTGATAGCGCGTCTGCGAAGGCGTGGGGTCGGCGCCGGCCTGGTTTCCGCAGCTGGCGTCGAGGCTGTCCCATACTCCGAGGTTGCTCTGGATGTACGGCTGGTTGGAATACGGGTTCCAGCCACGCATCGGCACCGCCGCGTTGTAGATGTCCTTGGTCTCGTCGGGATAGTTTTTGTCCTTGGCGAGGCCAAACGGGTTGAGCAGCATTGCGCTCACCAATGGACGACCCACGCGATCGTATTGGAGCGCATCGGCGAGTGGCCGGCCCGGAATGAAGACAACGGTACCGTCGGGGACGCCGAGGTCGAAGGTCTCGAACGGGACGGGCTCAAAGTTCAGCGCGGTCTTGTCACAGCCGCTGCTGGTAAGGCCAGCGAGCAGCATCATGGATGCAAGGATGTGTCTTGTCATGGCTGGCCTCACTTGGGAATCCGCTTCTTGGTGCTCGCCCAGACGCCAACCAGCGGCTTGCCGTTGTTGGAGGTCAGGTAGGCACGGTCCACCGAGACAACAATGGCGAGAACGTTTTGCGCGGCGAAGGCATCGGCCACGGGCAGCGCGAGCCCAGCGCGGAGCGTCGCCGCATTGAAGCCGACCCCCGAGGTTGCGCACTGCGCAGTGTCTCGGTTCCAGCCGTTGATGCCGCCCTTGATCGTAGTGACGGTGGTATCGAAGGCCGCCTTGTTGAAGAAGGCGGGGTCGTTGGCGATGCCAGTCCAGACGCGCAGCTTGCCGGTGCGGCTGACGATGTCGCCCTTAGTGGTGGTGGTCGAGGTCGTGCCCTTGACGTATTCGTCGTCACCGCCCCAGCACTCGAACGACTGCACGCCGATCGCGGTGCCCGCATCGAACGCACAGACGATCGTCAGCTCGGGAATGCCGTCGGTCTTGTCGGCGAGGCTGTTCTTCGCGATGGTGTGGAAGGTGTAGAGGGTATTGGTGTCGAACGTCGCCGTGGCCTTTGGGGCGTTCGGGAAGACGGTCAGCGCCATGAACACGCGGGCTGAGTTGTTGACCGCGTCGGTGCCCATCCAGGTATAGAGGTCGGCGATATCACGGGCGGTGTTGTTGAGCGGCGGCATGATGGTCTTCGAGCCGTCCGCGTGATCGCTGGCCTTCGCCATTGGTGCAAGGGCACCGCTGGTTGCCAGAGCAAGGGCAAGTGCCCACGTCTTCGCGCTCATGCTGGGTCTCCTATCTAAAGTCTCGTCGGCTAGGTCGAGTGCAGACTTAGGTTGTTCGAGCTTACCACAGGCCCATCTTGCGAAAAAAGCCGTTTCCTCGCGCGACACCGCGACATTGGGCTGAGACAACCTGCATAGACCACGTACAGGGGCGAAAATCGGGCAAGATGTGGCCAGACTTGCGGAAGCCTGCGAAATCTCTCTTTTTTCGGGCTGCGGTTTGGATAGGCTTGCTGCGCATGAAGCCGGGTTCGTGCTTGTGGAAGGTTCGCGCCCTCGGCTGCTTCAACTTCCGCCCTTACCTCACCACTTACCAGGGTAATGCTGTAAAGGAGTTTCTTATGGCCCACCGTCGTCACACCGTCTCTCGTCTGCTTGGTCATCGTCTGCCTGGAACGCTGGCAGTCTGCGCTGCACTGTCACTGTTGTCTTCCGGCTGTGGCCAAGGCGAGGAGTCGCTGGTCCACGAGCAAGGCGGCGCGTTTGCCCACCTCGGCTTTGATGAGGCGCAGGTCGCTACGGATGGCACGCCGACGTATCTGTCGGGGCGGATGACTGCCCAGTCCTCGGAGAAGATCACTGCCGTCAAAGGCGCCACGTCGGTGCTGCTCAAGGGGTCGCTGGCGTCGAGCTATCGCTTGGCGGCGCAGACCAGCCTGACCCTTTTGTCCGACAAGAACGACGAGCTGGGCAATCGCTATATCAAGCTCCAGCAGCTTCACGGCGGTCTGCCGGTGGTCGGTCGGCAAGTGGTTGTGCAGCTGGGCACCGACGGAACGCTCGAAGGCGTGCTCGGTCACTTAGAGCCCGAGTTATCGCTTAGCGAAGTGGCGGCGCTCTCCGGGGCAGAGGCGATCGCCCAGGGACTTTCGGCGCGCGGCTCAGGGCGGGCGGTGACCTCGCCGATTCTGTCGGTGCTGATCGATAACTCGGGGCAGCCGCGGCTGGTCTACGAGGCGCGGGTCGACTATCACTCGGCCACGGGTCGTCAGTTCGCCAAGCTGTTCGTCAGTGCCGTCGATGGGCAGATCGTTGCGGAACACTCGCTGATTTACACGGCGTTGTCCCGAGAGGTCTACGACCTCAAGAAGGTCTGCCTGAAGGATGGCTCGGAGCTGCCGGGGGACCTGCTGTGCAAGGAAGGCGGCACTACCACCGACAAGTCGGGCACTCGAGCGTACGACAGCAGCGGCAGTGTTTTTTGGTTTTACAACAAAATGTGGGGCCGCGACTCGTACGACGACAAGGGCTCGAAGATCGTGTCGAGCATCCACGCCACATTCGATACGGGCATGGGCTGCAGCGGCGAAAATGCCGCCTGGATTCCACATCCTTTCAACCAGATGGTCTACGGGGACGGCGGACTGTTTGGCCTTACGCTCAAGGATCTGACGCTGGGCTTCGATGTGGCGGCGCACGAGATGACGCACGCGGTGACGGCATCGACGTCGGACCTGGAATACCTGGATGAGTCGGGCGCGCTCAACGAGGCGATGTCCGATATCATGGGCGCTGCTGCTGAGTCGTGGGTTGCCTCGGGTGGTGGCGCGGGCGGCAATCCGGCCACCTGGACGACGACCGCCAATACTTGGAAAATCGGCGAGGATGTGGCGGGGCTGCTCTTCGGTTCGATCGGGGCGCTGCGTCTGATGAACGATCCGACCAAGGACGGCGCTAGCAAGGACTATTACCCGGAGCGCAACATGCCCGGCTCGGCTGACAACGGTGGCGTTCACACGAACTCAGGGATTGGCAACCTCGCGTTCTACCTGCTCTCGGTGGGCGGCAAGCATCCGCGTGCCAAGACCACCGTCGAGGTCAAGTCGATTGGCCTCGAGAAGAGCGCGCGTATCTTCCACCTTGCCAACACCCAGCTGTTTACCAACAAGACCACCTTCAAGGATGCACGCTACGCGACGGCAAAGGCTGCGGAGACGCTCTACGGTCGCTGCGGTACCGAGTGGCAGAATGTCCATCGCGCTTGGGACGCCGTAGGTGCCCCAGGTGAATGGGCGCTGTGCGTGCGTCCGCGTCCGCGCTTCTAAGGAACCATGCAACACCCAACCGACCAATTGGCCTCTGCGCCGTCTGCTGAGAGCGACGGGGATCCCTTCTGGGGTCCTCGTCGTGGATTTGTTCGTCCCGAGCCTCTACCTACCGAGTCATTTGCCGCGTTCTGGATGGCGCCGTTTGCTCCCGCGGAGCTGCTGATCACAGCCGACTCGGTCGAACCGATCGAGGTCACTGCCGTTGCTGCCGTTGCTGTTCCAGGCGGAAGTGTCGCTCCCTCGCCGCCTCCCGAGGAACAGCCTTGGTGGAGGAGTCCGCCGGTCATTCCCGAGACGCTGCGGGTCGATTTCGGCCAGGAGTTTTCGACTTCGGCGCAGTCGCGCGCGCTGCTCTCGCTCAGCGATGCGGCGGTGCAGTTTTGGTCGTCGCCAGATGATCGCTCGGCGGCGCTGCGTGGCACGGAAGCGGCGGTTGACAAGAGCAAGGCCAAGCTCAAGGCCAAAGGCAAGGATCAAGGTCCGGCGCCGAAGAGTCCTCCCGTCGAGCTACCGGCCATCGAGGACGAGAAGAACCCGATCATGCGGCGGATCATCCGTCGTTTGCAGCGCCAGTTTGGGCTGTCGGGCTTCCGTCCCGGCCAAGAGTCGGCGATCCGGGCGCTCGTCGAGGGTCGCGATGTACTTGGCATCATGCCGACCGGTGCGGGCAAGTCGCTCATCTATCAGCTGACGGCGTTCGAGCTGCCGGGTGTGACGGTGGTGGTGTCGCCGCTGCTGGCGCTGATGCGCGATCAAGAGCAGAAGCTGCGGCGGACCGGTGTGGTGGCGGCACGACTCGACTCGACGCTGACCAGCAAGGAGACCAACAAGACACTCGACGACATCGAGGAAGGCAAGCGCAAGATCATCTACGTGACTCCCGAGAGAGCCGCGTCAGGCAATCTCCTCGAAGAGCTGGGCGGTCAGAAGGTCAGCCTGTTTGTCGTCGATGAAGCGCACTGTGCCTCGGAGTGGGGACACGACTTCCGTCCCTCCTATCTATTCTTGGATCGCGCGGCGGAGCAGCTCGGGCGGCCCCCGATTTGCGCGCTGACAGCGACGGCGACGCCGGAAGTGGCGCAGGACATCGTGAGTCAGCTGGGGCTGCGCAACCCAGAGATGACCCACACCGGCTTCGACAGGCCCTCGCTGCACTTTGAGGTGCGTGAGACCTCCGACGAGAAAGCACAGGTCAAGCGGCTGCTGCGGCTGATTCGCAAGGTCCAAGGCTCGGTGATCATCTACTGCTCGACGATTCGTACCGTCGAGGCGATCGCTGGGGCGTTGCCGGTCTTGGGCCTCAAGGTCGGCATGTACCACGGCAAGATGGGCAAGGCTGAGCGGGAGTCGGCGCAGCTTGGCTTTATGCGCAACAATCCCCGCATTATGGTGGCCACCAATGCCTTCGGTCTGGGCGTCGACAAGCCGGACATTCGCGCGGTCATTCACTACAACATGCCGGGCTCGCTCGAGGCGTACTACCAAGAAGCAGGGCGGGCAGGGCGCGACGGCAGGTCGAGTCGCTGCATCCTTTTGTACAACCCGCAAGACGAGCAAGTGCAGAACTTCTTCGTCGCTGGCAAGTATCCAAACCGGAGCGATGTGCTGAACGTCTGGAAGGCGCTGCGCAACGGGGCCGACAACCTGCGGGAGCTGGCGCTGGCCGCCGAGACCTCGCAGTCGAAAGCGCGGGTCGTCCTGAGCATCCTCAAAGAGATGGAGCTGCTCAACGAGGGCCCGAACCAGACCTTCATCTGGACGGGCAAAGAGGCCGAAGATCTGGCGCTGGGACGGGCCGCCGAGTCGTATCGCAAGCGACGCGAGGGTGATCGCAGCCGAGTTGGGGCGATGCTAACCTACGCGCGCTCGACGCGCTGTCGGCTCCAGCTTTTGCTCGAGTATTTTGGCGAGAAGTCACCGCCGCTGTGCAAGCGCTGCGACAACTGTCTGAACTACGGCGACGATGCTGCCGTCGAGCGAGCGGGCCAGATTGCCGCGCCCCTCGATGCTGAGGAAGAAGAACAAGCTGCTCGTCAGGCCGAAGCCGCCAAGGCGGAAGCTGCGACGCCGAAACCTCCCCGCAAAGACTCGCTGTTCTTCTAGCGAACTTCCTGCCATCCCATTGTCATCGAGGTCTGCCGGAGCCGGGCGTTCGTCTAGCGGTGGGCGCTTGTGCGACCAGTCGATCGCTTAGTGCATGCGCTCGACGAAGCGGGTGTCGAGCTTGGCGCGGATGAAGTCCTCGTTTTGCGACAGCCGACGGTGGAAGTCGATGTTGGTCTTGATGCCCTCGACGATGAACTCATCGAGCGCGCGCCGCAGCCGAGCAATCGCCGACAGCCGATCGTCCCCATGCACAATCAGCTTGGCGATCAGCGAGTCATAGTGCGGCGGCACCACGTAGCCCTGGAAAATGTGCGAGTCGATGCGCACCCCAGGACCGCCCGGCATATGCAGCGCCGTAATCAAGCCCGGCGACGGCGCAAAGGTCTTGGGGTCTTCGGCGTTGATGCGCACTTCAATCGCGTGACCCCGCGCCTTGGCTTTTTCGCGCAAGGTGTCGACGTCGAGCGGTCGTCCGGCGGCAATGCGGATCTGCTCACACACCAGATCGACGCCGGTCACCATTTCCGTGACGGTGTGCTCGACCTGGATGCGCGGGTTCATTTCCATGAAGTAGAAGTGCGGCTTCCCGTCGGAGGTTCGCTCGAACAGGAACTCGAGCGTGCCGACCGAGAGGTACTTGACCTGTGCCACGGCATGCGAGACGCGCTCGAGCAGTGCCGCCCGTTCTTCCGGAGAGAGCGCTGGCGAGGGTGCTTCCTCGACGAGCTTCTGGTGCCGACGCTGAATCGAACACTCCCGCTCGCCGAGCGCCACGACCTTGCCGTTCCCGTCGCCGATAACCTGGACTTCGATGTGACGAGGGGCGTCGACGAAGCGCTCGATGAACACGCCGGGATTTCCGAAGCCGGCCTGTGCCTCGGAGCGCGCCGCGTGGAGCTGATCGCGCAGGCGAGTCTTGTCGTGGATGATCTTCATCCCGCGTCCACCACCGCCCGCCGTCGCCTTGAGGATCAGCGGCAGTCCGATCCGCTCGACCGCCGCGAACGCTTCCTCGTCGGTCTTGATGATTCCCGTACCTGGCAGCACCGGAATGCCGTGGCTGGCCATGGTCGTGCGAGCCTGGACTTTGTCGCCCATCAGTCGCATGTGCTCGGGGAGCGGACCGATAAAAGTGAGCCCGGCGCGACGGCAGACCTCGGCAAACTCGGCATTTTCGGACAGAAATCCGTAGCCGGGATGGACCGCATCGGCCGACGTGATCTCGGCGGCACTGATGATCGCCGGAATGTGTAGGTACGATCGCCGCGACGGAGGCGGTCCAATGCAGACGCTCTCATCGGCGACTTTGACGTGCATCGCATCGGCATCTGCCGTCGAGTGAATGGCAACCGAGGCAATGCCTAGCTCACGACAGGCGCGGATGATGCGCAGCGCGATCTCGCCGCGGTTTGCGACCAGGATCTTCTTAAACATGGGTCCCTAGGACAGCCGAAGCGGGCCCCTTTCCGCAAGCCCCTTTTCAACGCCGATGCGCCGCCAGGCTCGTCGTTTGTCCCCGTCGCTTAGCAAATATCGATTGGGCTGGGCTCGCATTGCGCCGCGCTGCTGCTATAGTCCGCAGCCTTTGCCGTGCAGCTTCTCGCATCTGACCTAGTTCTGCCCGAGTTCGAGGGGCCTTTGGATCTGCTCCTGCACTTGGTGCGCAAGCACGAGCTGGACATCTTCCACATCCCGATCTCGTTTATTACCGCGCGCTACCTCGAAACGATCGAGCGGATGCGGTCGCTCAATGTCGACATCGCCGGTGAGTACCTGCTGATGGCGGCGACGCTGGCGTATCTGAAGTCGCGCGAGCTGCTGCCGCCCGACGCCAAGCAGGATGACGAGCAGCTGAATCCCGAGGAGGAAGGCGAGGACCCGCGCCAGTCGCTGATCAAGCGGCTTTTGGCCTATCAGCGCTTCAAGGAAGCCGCGCAGTATCTGGGATCGCGTCCAGTCATGGGTCGCAACGTGTTTGGCCGCGGGCTCGATCCGGCGGCGCTGCTCGGTCCGGCGGGCGAGGCGCCTCTGGCGGAGATTCCCGTCTGGGAGCTGCTCGAGCTACTCGCCAAGACGCTGTCGAAGACCCGACGCAAGCTGGCCCACGAAGTCACCGTTGAGCGGCTATCGCTGGCCGATCGCATCAACGAGCTGTGCGAGCAGCTCGATCGCCAAGGCGAGCACTCCTTCGTCGAGCTGCTTGGTCAGCTGTCGCGCGGGGCGTCGATCGAACAGCTCGGCTACGAGATTGTGCTGACCTTCATGGCGGTGCTCGAGATGGCGCGGCTCAAGCTACTTCACGTCGAGCAACAGACCGAGCGCGGCGAGATCTTGATCCGGCGCGTCGAAGGCGCAATTCTGCCGCTCGTTCCGCGTCAGGAGGTGCTGCCTTTCGATGCGGATTCCCCGCCACAAGCGCCCGCGGCAGGGTTAGAAACCGAGTCGAGTCCATGAAACGCCCCCGTTCCCCACGTCTGACCGCAGCGGAGTCTCCGTCGGGCGATGAAGCTGAGCTTGCTGTCGATCCGTTCGCGGCGGGGTCAGCCGATGACGCTGCTGCCGACGACGATGTTGCCGAGCACTTGATTCCGCCGTGGCTCGACGACTTGACGGGCAGCGAGCCGCTGACTTTGTCCGATGACGAGCCGACCAGCGCCGACGTTCCCGAGCTGAGCTGGCCTCTGAGCGGTGAGCGTCTGACGTCGGTGCTCGAGAGCGTGCTGTTTGCCGCCGACAAGCCACTATCGGTGGAGCGCATTCATGAGCTGCTCGAGGAGACCGCCGCGGCGCCGCACAAGCCGAGTGGCCCGCCGCTCTACAAACCACAGCAGTTGCAGGCCGCTCTGGTCGCGCTGGCCTCGTCGCTGGAGCAGAGCGGGCGCGGCATTGGTCTGCACGAAGTGGCGGGTGGCTGGCAGCTGCGCACGTCGCCGAGCAACGCGCCGTGGGTGCAGCGGATGCTCAAACAGAAGCCGGTGCGCCTGTCGCGGGCTCAGCTGGAGGCGCTCGCGATCGTCGCGTATCGGCAGCCGATCACCCGTCCCGAGATCGATGACATCCGCGGCGTTGATTCAGGCGGGTCGCTGCGCACGCTGCTCGACCGCAGCTTGATACGCATCCTCGGCAAAAAGGAGGAGCCGGGGCGACCGCTGCTCTATGGCACCACCCGAGAGTTCCTGGAGTTCTTTAACCTCAAGGATCTGAAAGATCTGCCGACGCTGCGTGAGTATTACGACCTGACCGATGAGAGTCGGGACAAGGTGCGCGCCGCGGGCTTTGAACCGCCCACTGCCGGTGAACCACCAGCCCCAGCCCAAGGTCCGGCCCAGGGCACTCTTCCCGTCGACGCACCGCTGGAACCACCGGTCAGTGCTGCCGAGGCTGTCGGAGAGGTGGCGAAACCGGCGGCTGCCGATGGTGCAGCGGCTGCCCCGAGTGGTACTGCCCGCGCGGTGGAGCTTATCGACCAGCAGCTCGCCGACGATGCCGAGAATTTGGCCAAGATCGATGAAATGATTCGCGCCGTGAACACGGCCTTCCCGCTCCTCGACCCGCAGCTGTTTGGCGGCGCTCCGGGGGCAGTTCCCAGTCCGATTGCGCCTGCAGCTACGGTCGCTGAGTCGCCAGGTCCGTCTGAGGACCCGTCTTTCGATTCATCCGAAGAGCCTGCCGACGGTCCCGTAGAAAGAGATGAACACTGATGAACGGTATTCGCTTACAACTCCTGCTGGCCAAGGCCGGCATCGCTTCTCGACGACATGCTGAGACCTTGATCAGTGAAGGCCATGTCTCGGTCAATGGGCGAGTGGTGACGCAGCTCGGGACTCGCGTCGATCCCGTCGCGGATCGCATTAGTGTCGACGGAAAGCCTGTCGAGCAAGAGCCGCTCGCCTACTATCTGCTTCACAAGCCAAAGGGCTATGTCACCACCGCGTCCGATCCAGATGGTCGTCCGACGGTGTTCGACCTGATTCCCGATGCGCCGGTGCGCCTGTTTGCGGTGGGGCGGCTCGACTTCAATACCGAGGGGGTTCTGCTCCTTACTAACGACGGTGAGCTGGCGCATGCGCTGATGCATCCCAGTCGGGGCGTCGCGAAGATCTATCATGCCAAGTTTCGTGAGTCGCTGACGGCAGCGATGATTGGTCGCTTGCAGGAAGGCGTCGATCTGCCACCGGCGCGACCGCTCGGAAAAAATGGTGAGCCGCTGCCGGTGCCCAAGCACGTGGGTCCGCCGGAGCGCAGTGCGCCCGCCGAAGTTCGTGTGCTGAAGTTCACCTCGCGCCACACCTGGGCGGAGATTCGTCTCCACGAGGGCAAGAACCGGCAAATCCACCGCATGGCCGAGGCGGTTGGCTCGTCGCTGCTCAAGCTGGTACGGGTAGAGTATGCGGGGCTGACGGCATCAGGGGTCGAGATCGGGCAGTCGCGTTCCCTGCGGCAGTCGGAGATACAGCGGCTGCGCCTCCTGTGCGGGCTGTCGGCCACGCTGCCTCGGGCGGCTCATGTTGTCGAGGAGCGTCCTCGTGGCGGTGGCTTTCGTGGCTCACGTCCGACGCTGCGACCGTCTGAAGAGCGACCTGCGCCAAGACGTACGGACGATCGACCTGCACCGCGACGGTTTGAAAATCGGCCTGCGCCGCGACGACCTGACGAGCGGCCCGCACCGCGACGATCCGATGACCGACCGATGGCTCGTCGCGCGGAGGAAGGTGGATTTGGCAAGCGCTCTGAGGCTCGTAGTCCGGTCAAGCGTAGCGACGACCGACCTGCGCGAAAGCCCGGCTTGCCGCGGAACCGACCGGAGCCGGCGACTCCGCCGCTGGACTGAGCGAAGATAGAGCGCAAGGAACGGCGAAGGCGATGTCGACAGCGCAGGCAGAGAATCCTTGGTGGAAGCAGACGACGGTCTACCAGATCTATCCACGGTCGTTTCTTGACACCAACGGCGACGGGATTGGCGATCTGCCGGGGATCTTGGCAAAGCTCGACTACCTGGCCGAGCTTGGCGTCGAGACGCTGTGGCTGACGCCATTTTTTGACAGCCCGCAGCGCGACTTTGGCTACGACATTCGCTCCTACGGCAAGGTCGCGCCCGAGCATGGCAGCTGGGCCGATTTCGAGCAGCTTCTCTCGGCTGTGCATGCGCGCGGGATGCGGCTCGTCCTCGACATGGTGCTAAACCATACCTCCGACCAGCATCCGTGGTTTCGCGAGGCGCTGCGTCGGCAAGACAGCCAAGAGCGCGATTTTTACATTTTCCGACGCGGACGTGGCCCAAAGGGAAGCGCTCCGCCCAACAACTGGCGCTCGATGATCGGTCCGCGCGGCTGGCACTACGACGAGGCCAGCGACGAGTGGTACTTCGCCAGCTTTCTGCCATTTCAGCCCGATCTCAATCACCGCAATCCCGAAGTGCAGAAGGCCATGCTCGGCATCATCGAGGGCTTTTTGAAGCAGGGCGTCGATGGGATTCGGCTCGACATTTTTAACGCGCTCTACAAAGACGCCGCCTTTTTAGACAACCCACCGTCGCTGCGACCGCTGCCGAGTGAGGACAACGCCGACGGCTTCTTTCAGCGCAATCTTCACACCATCAATCATCCTGACAGCGTGGCCTTTGCGCGCAAGCTGCGGGCGTTTGTCGACGCGGTGCCGGGCGGTCCACGGTTTCTCGTCGGTGAAGTCTTCGGCCCACCGAACCTGCTCCGTGCCTATTGTGGCGAACAAGGCGACGGTCTGAACCTGGTGTTCCTGTTTAAGACCCTGCGCACCGAGTTCTCAGCGACGGCCTTTCACGCGCTGATCGAGGAGTACGAGCGGGAATTTCCGGCGCCGCTGCTTCCGACCTGGGTGCTCGGCAATCACGACCGCGCCCGCTACAGCGAGCGGCTTGGTGATGATCCGCGACGGGCGAAGGTGCTGGCGACGCTCCAGCTGACTGCGCGCGGGGTGCCGTTTTTGTATCAAGGCGAAGAGATCGGGATGACCAACCTCGACCTGCCGATCTCGTCGGCACTCGATCCATTGGCGCACAACTATCGCATGATCCCGCCGTCGCTACAGCGCTTTTTGCGACGCAAAGGCGTGCTCATCAATCGCGATGAGTGCCGAACCCCGATGCAGTGGACTTCCGATGACAACGCCGGATTTTCGTCGCCGGGGACGCAGCCGTGGCTGCCGGTGCATCCAAATTATCCGTGGACCAACGTCGCTGCCCAGCAGTCCGACCACAAGTCGCTGCTGCGTCACTACCAGAGCCTGATCAAGCTGCGACGGCAGCTGCCGGCGCTCCACGCGGGGAAGCTGACGCTGTGGGCGCGGGAAAATCTGCCCAACGGAGTGCTCGGTTATCGTCGACAGAGCGGCGACGAGCTGCTCGACATCCTGCTCAACTTCGAGGGCCGGCTGCGCGACATCTCGCTGCCGGTGCTTCGCCAGAAGATCTTTTCGACGCATTCCGAGCCGCTGCTTCTCGACGGACAGCGGCTGCGCTTGCGTCCCTACGAGTGCGTAATTTTGGCTCCCCGCAGCAAGGAGTGAGTCGATGAGACGGACGATCAAACGGTCTTATAATTTGCCTATGCAACGACCCTTGCTGGCTTGTGCGATTGGGCTCTTGCTGGGCCAGGTCTCGACGGTGAGTGCCGAGCCAACTTGCCGTGGCGTGGAGGTTCGTTTCACTCCGCAAGGCCTACCCGCCAAAAACGGTCGCGAGGAGCTTCGGCCACAGATCGCGGTGTGGATCGAGAAAAAGGACGGCAGCTATCTGACCGACCTGTTCGTGACGCGCTCGATCGGCATGCTGGGGCTCGGCAACCGGCCCGGCAACGGGTGGATGAAGAGCGACTTTCGCTGGCCGTATGGTCGCCGTCCGCAGAGCCTCCCCGTCTGGGCGTATCATCGCGGCAAGACCTACGGTTACGTGATGATGGGCGGCAAGTGCTCGCCAGTCTGCCCACCGGACTTCCAGGGCTCACCGTCGGACGACGACAACACCATCGCCTATCACGGCCCGGTGTCCTCGACGGAAAACTACTACTGCTCCCCGTCGGGCTGGCGCATCCAAAAGATGAACGGCGTCGATGTCGTCAGCTGTGCCTCGGCGTTTTACGGCAGCAAGGGTTACTACGTCGCCGGAAAAAACAGTCACTATCCACCGCGCGCCGATCTGTCGATGACCGGAGGCAATGACAGCGCCGACGTGAAGCGCTTTGCCCCCGACAACGATGTCGCGGCGATTTCGGGGGCCACGCCTCCCAACGGCAAGCTGATCGATCCGATTCGCTGGTTTGCCGACTCTCTGATTCCCGACGATGACTACATCTTGTTCGTCGAAGTCGGCATCGAGGGTGATTTCAACGCCTATTGGCCGACCGGCAAGGCAACTCCCGAGCCGCACGCCGAGTGGGACCATCTTGGCAAAGACCCGTTTGGACAGCCGAGCATCGTCTACAAAGTGCCGTTTCGGCTCGACAAGAGCGGGCGGGTCGCGACGGTGACCGACTACGTGGGCTACGGTGACTTCAAGGGCGAGAGCGGCAAGCTAAACCCGCCCGACAACACGATCAGCCAGAGCGGCGGCTCCGGGGCGGATCGACTGGCCCTGACCACTGACGCCAACGGCAGCTGGCGGGTCAAGGTCGCGGTGACTCCGTGCGATCCCAGCCTGTGCGAAATGCCGCAGACCCCGAGCAAGCTGCAATTCCACGACATCACCGACACCACCTTTCGGCTCGACTTCCAAGTCCCGTCGGGCGCACCGGCTGCCGAGTATCGAGTCCGCTACCAGAGCACAGGCCCGATTACCGTCGACAACTTCGCTCGCGCTTTGCCAGCTCCGTCGGCCAACTTGGCGCCACCCGGATCGATGGTGGGTTCGCAGATTGTCGGACTTCTGCCCAAGACCAAGTACTACCTGGCGGTGCAGCCGATGAGTCGCTGTGGCTCGCCGGGGCCGCTCATCACCGGTGAAGTCGATACCTCGAGCGCAAACTTTACGACCTTGAGCGGCTGCTTCATTGCGACGGCGGCATTTGGTTCCGAGCTAGAGCCCGAGGTCAACCTGCTGCGGCGGGTTCGCGATCGCTACCTCGTCACCAATCCGCTCGGACAGACACTGGTGGGCAGCTATTACACGGTTAGCCCAGGCATCGCTCTTCTCGTCGGCCAACATGCGCCCATCAAGCACATGGTGCGCGATACCCTTCGTCCGCTGGCGCGAGCGCTCCATCTCGCCACTGGCCTGTAACCATGCCAACGCAAGCCGACCCTCCTGCTGCCGCTTCACCGACTGCACCACCGCTTCGTTCTCGTCGCTCAGGCGGGGTGCCTCGGTTCCTGACGCCACTGCTCGCGAGTACCTGGGGCCGGCTGCTGCTGTCGATCCTGTCGGGGACGCTCTTGTTTCTGTCGTGTGCCGACTTTGACATCTGGCCGCTGTGCTGGATTGGTCTGGTGCCGCTTCTGTGGGTGCTGATCGACGACGACGGGCAGCCGCGAACCCAACATCCATTCTTCTACGGCATGGTCACCGGCATCTTTGCCAACGGCGGAGGCTTCTACTGGATCGTCGGGCTGCTCCAGCGCTTTGGGCACTTGCCGTGGATTGTGGCGGCGCCGCTGTTTCTGCTCCTCGTCGCCTACCAGGCGCTGACCTTCGGTCTGTTTGCGGTCATCATCTGCCGGCTGCGGATGCACATCGGCGTCAAGGTGACGTGGCTGGCGCCGCTGGTGTGGGTGGCCTGCGAGCTGTGCGTGCCCTACGTCTTCCCGTGGTATCTGGCAATTACCCAGGCGTGGGTTCCGACGGTGATTCAGGTCGCCGACATCACCGGGCCGCTCGGCGTGAGCTTCCTTTTGGTCCTGTCGAATGGCGCCTTGTTCGATGTCCTGCACGCGCTCGGGAGGGCCAAGCCGGGCCGCCGGCTGCGCGCGTTCCTGGGGGCCCCACTCGCGGCGCTCGGCGCGATCGTGCTCAGCCTGGCGTATGGCACGGTGCGGATTCATCAGGTCGATGCGCAGCGTGCCGTCGCTGAGAAGCTGCGCGTTGGGGTGGTGCAGGCGAACGTCGGCATCCACGAAAAGTTCGTGCCGGGACTGCGCGAGCAGCAGCATGCCCTCCACCTATCGCTGAGCCAGGAACTGACCGCCAAGGGGGCCGAGCTTCTGCTGTGGCCGGAGTCTTCCTATCCATATCCGCTGCTGCGTCCGGTGAAGAGCGACTTTCCCGAGGGAGATCTCCGAAAAGTCCAGCGCGGCTTTCACACGCCGATCGTCTTTGGCGCGCTCACCGCAGAGCGTTCTGCCGACGGTGAGTTCGAGATGTACAACACCGCCGTGATGTTCGACAGAGACGGCAAGACAGCGGGGACGTTCGACAAGAACTTCCTGCTCATCTTTGGCGAGTACCTGCCGTTTGCCCACGAGCTCGACTTTCTGCGACGGGCCATTCCCGAGATCTCGAACTTTTCGCGCGGCACTGAGACCACCACGTTCCCGATTGATGTGCGCGGCAAGCGCTATTCGCTCGGTCCGATGATCTGCTACGAGGACATCATTCCGGCGTTTGGGCGACGGCTGTTTGCCGACAAGAGTCCGCCCAATCTGATGGTCAACATCACCAATGATGCGTGGTTTGGGGCGACCTCGGAGCCGTACGAGCACCTCGCGCTGGCGGTCTATCGCGCCGTCGAGCATCGCGTCGAGCTGGTGCGGGCTGTCAACACCGGCGTCTCGGCCTTCATCGATGCGGCAGGTCGGGTGTATCAAAAAGGCCCGTCGGTGGACCCCCAGCTCCAGCCCGATGCCAAGCCGGTGACGCTGCTGGCCGATATGGCGCTTTTGCCGCCCGGCGGACAGTATCAGCGACTCGGTGAGACCTTCGGTTCGCTGTGCTTGGTGGCAGTCCTTCTGCTCTTTGCGCTATCGCGGCAGCGGGCGGGGACGCCGCTTCGACTGGGGCTGCTCGTCACTGGTTCGCTGCTGCTTCACGGCTCTGTTCTCGTCGGTGGGCTGCTTCTGCCGAGTGGCGTCAAGGCGCTCTATGCGGTGCTGCTCCATCGTGGGGACAACGCGCTGGCGGAGTCGCTGGCGTTCTCGGCGAGCTGGCAGCTGTTGCTCCTGCTGTCGCTGACCTCGATTGGACTCGGCGTGTACTGTGCGCGGCAGACTCGCAAGCGACCCCCGCGGCTCGAGCTGATTGGCGCCATTTGTGCCACCACCGTGCTGCCGGTCTCGCTGATCGGTCGCATGGAAGGGAACACTGGGGCGGTGGTGATCGTGAGCGGGCTATGCGTCGCGGTTGCGCTCTTGACGCTGCGCCTTGCCTCGTCCCGTCGTCGCAGAGCCGAAGCCCAGCCAGTCAGCGAGTAGCCCCAATTTATCGGCTTGTGATTGGCGGGCCGATTTCGATATAGTGCCGAGCACTTCAGCCGTCCGCCCGATCTTGCCCACGCAAGATTTGTTTCCGCGGGGGAATAGCTCAGTTGGTAGAGCACCGGCTTTGCAAGCCGGGTGTCGTGGGTTCGAATCCCATTTCCTCCACTGGGCGGGCGGCTGTTTATTTTTCTCGGTTCAGTCGATCGAGAACGCGCGGCGGTGGGAGCGGTCGTTGCTCCAGTCGTGGATTCGCACCGTGATTCGGTACTGGGCTTGGCCGTGCTGGCTGTGGGCTTGGTCCCGTCGGTAGATGCAGCTCGCGCAGGGGGGACCGTTTGCCAGAGTCGCGGAGCTCACGAGCAGTGGCCCGCAGGTCCTGTCGGAGCAATTCCAGATTGCGTCGCTCAGCCGTTGGTGCAGCGACCGGCGCCGGCGCTTTGACTTCACCTTTGTCGCCCTGAGTCGGTGTGCCGAGTCCCTCACGGAGCTGGGCCGGAGTGATCGCGCGGAACTGTTCCTTGGCCGAAGACGGGACCGGCGGCTGCGGACTCGGCGGCGTTTTTTGCGTCGGCAGCCGTGGCGCCTTGCTCGGATCGTCGACGACAGTGACGGTGGTATAGGTTCGCACCTGCGGAGGCCGCGCGCTCTCTTTGTCCTTCGGCGGAGTGGTCTGTGCGACGGCAGGCGCCATCCGTACAAGCAGCAAGCCGGTGATGAGAAGCTGGCGTCGCAAGCTCATGATGGCACGACCTCGAGGAGGACTTCGTGTCGGACCAGGACATCGCGGCTCCGAGCGTGCGCCGTGACTCGGTAGCGACCTGGGCGCGCCCCACGGACGGCGACCGGAACTGGATTCGAGCCCACCGACAGCGAGCCGCGCCAAGCTAGGTGACGCTCTTTGATTGCTTCGCCACCGTCGACAAACTCCAGCTCACCGGGCAGGTTGATCTCAAATTCTACGTCGTCGACCGAGACATCAGCGACGAAGTCGAGCTGCACCACCGCGACGCGATGACTGGGAATCCGAAACGATGCGGCGACTGCTTCATCGGGGACAAACACCGTCGATTCTCCCCGCTTGCGCAGCGGCGCGGCGAGTAACGCCACCACCAGCAGCGCAACCGCAACCCCGGCCAGCAGTCGCGGTCCACTGTCGAGTCCCAGTTGCTCCAGGTTCTGCCACAGCCGTGTCAGCAGCGAAATCTTCGGTGATGGCTCGCCGAGCAGTCGCGCGTGCAGCTTGTGCTGAAAGTCCGGCGGTACCTGCTCCGCTCGACCCGCTTCACGGAGCAGTGCGATGGTCTCGCAAAGCTGCGCCTGATGACTCCGGCAGGACTCACAGCTCGACAGGTGTTCTTCGACGGAGCTTCGTACGCTACGCGACAAATCGCGACTCGTCAGCGCCGGGAGCAGCTCCGCACAATTTTTGCACTTCATGATCTTCTCCCTTCGCACAAGCAGCCCTTTTCGAGCAGCACCACCCGCAGCGCTTCTCGACCGCGATTGAGCCGCGACTTCACCGTCCCAACCGGCGTATCGACAATCGCCGCCACCTCTTCGTAGCTCATCCCCTGGAGGTCAGCCAGTACCAGCACGCTGCGATAGGCCTCGGGAATCTCCGAGAGCGCACTCCACAGCTGGGACTTACGCTCGTGGGCCAGCAGCTGTGCCTCGGGACTGCGGTCCCCGGACTCACCAATCTCACGCTCTGGCGTTCCGTCGAGCGACTGCTCTCGCTTGCGCTCTTTGCTGCGTCGGCTCTTGGCGTGGTCGAGGACAATGTTGCGGACGATGCGAAATATCCAGGTCTGGAGCGACGACTGAAAGCGGAAACCGCCTATCGACCGATAGATTCGCAGCATCGCATCTTGGGCGACGTCGCTGGCATGCTCAGGGTCGCTGACGAAAGCGCGTGCGAAGCTGAGGATCTTGCCTTGATACATCGCCATCAGTCGCTCGAACGCGGCGATGTTGCCTTGCTGGGCCTCGGCGATTAGCTCAGCGAGGCTGGCTTCGGAGGAGGAGTCCTGCGTCACGCGCGGCTCCGAATCGGACGGGCGGACGGCAGCAAGGGCTCGGTCTCGGGTGGCAAGTCGCAGTGCTGCAGGCATGACGGTTGTTGAGAAGACGAGCCTGGGTTACGGAGAGTTCCGGCGATTCGGCAGCGCGGCGAAGAGACCTCGGAGTGGTCGCCTCGGCAGCTAGCCTCCCAGAAGTCGGTAAGAAAGCGCATCTACAAAAAAGTCTTCTAATGTATTTTGTAATGCATTTCATGGGCTGGAAGTTTTCCGGAACAATTCCAAAACTAGCTTCGTCAGTTCTAACGAAACGGGTTTGGACCCAACCCACACGACCGACAGTCAGCCCAAAGGAGAGATCGAAGATGCGTACGAACAACAAGACTGCTCTGACCGTTGCCATGGGAATGATGCTTGCCGCTCCGGCGGTGTTTGCTCAGACCGCTACTGCACCGGCCCCTGCCGCGGCCGCTGATGTTAAGGCCGGCAAGGCCGAGGTGAAGGCTGGCAACGCGCAGATCGCCGCCGACAAGGCTGCCGTGAAGGCTGACCGGGCCGAGGTCAAGGCTGACAAGGCCGAGATCAAGGCCGACAAGAAGGAAATCAAAGAGGACAAGGCCGCTCTCAAGGCTGCCAGGGCCGCCGGTGACAGGGATGCCGCCAAGGCCGCCAAGGCCGAGCTGAAGGCCGATGCCAAGGAACTCAAGCAGGACAAGAAGGAGCTCAACAAGGACAAGCAGGAGCTCAACAAGGACAAGAGAGAGCTCAAGCACGACGTCAAGGACGCCAAGCGCGACGCCAAAGACGCCAAGATGGACAAGAAGGACGCCGCCAAGCCGGCTGGCCACTAGTCTGTCGACCGGCGCAGTTCCTAGAGCAGCGGATCGCCGCGTCGGACACGAAAGTCCAGATACTCGACGGTTGCTGCTTCGTGATGCACCGCGACCTCCGAGACCTCGGCGGCGGGTGGTCCGACGTGACACCAGGCCACGAGCTTATCGAGAGCAGGTTCGGCTCCCTCGGCAATCAGCTCCACTTCACCAGTAGGCAGATTTCGGACAAAGCCACGCAGTCCGAGCACGCGCGCCTCTTCGCTGGCCGAGGAACGGTAGTAGACGCCCTGAACCTTGCCGCGGATGCGAAGACGGACGCGACGATTGAGTTGCTCGTTTTCCATGGCAGGAGCCTCCCATCTAGGCGCTCGCCCACCAAAAGGCAAGCTGCGGTGGCGTGGTTGGACGATCCAAAGATTCGGCATCTGTTCTGTAATTTATCCCCGAATTTTTCCCGCCAATGAGGCGAAGTTGCACGGCTGGTGTGCCGCCGATGTCTTTTTTGCCCCACTGCATAGGGCTGTCCTGGTCCTTCGTGCGCACCAGTGCTCCTTGGAACACTCCCAGTTGTCGGCGGAGACCTTGGCTGCCAGGCCGATGCGCTGGCCCTTGGCACGGATTCCGCATAGGCCATCTGGGCACAGTGCGCGGGTTGCCCGCCACCTTTTCAACACACCCGATAGGAGACTCACCATGAAGAAGCTTTCCAGCCTGTTCGCCTTCGCCTTTGCCCTCTCGCTCGTTGCCCCGGTTATGGCCGAGGAGAGCGCCAACGCTCCTGCCAAGGAAGAGGCCCCGAAGAAGGACGAGAAGAAGGCCGACAAGAAGGCCGGCAAGGACAAGTCGGCGGCCGCGAGCGAGGAGAAGGCCGAGAAGGCCGAGAAGCCCGCCAAGGCTGAGAAGAAGGCCAAGAAGGCCGAGAAGAAGGAAGAGACCAAGTAGTCTCGCCTTCCGATTCGCCGCTGAGTGGGGTTCCTGCTCGGTCGGCAGTCAAGAGAGCCTGCTCCAGCGATGGAGTGGGCTCTTTGCATTTTGGGAGGATGGGTTCGCGATTTTGCTGCTGTTTCGCGGTCTCCTCCGTGGGGCATCCTGTGTATGGTAGGGAACGTGAGGCCTTGGTTTCTTGCTGGACTACTGCTCGCGACGGGTTGTGAGTCGCCGGGTGGCTCGCTGAAGCTGTCGGCGACGGCGCCACGATCGGTGACGGTCGCGCAAGAGTTGGTCATACCGCTCCTCGCCGATGGAATGGGTACTGAGCCGCTGACGTGGCAGTGGCGCTCGCTGTCCAATCCAGAGCTAAGTACGCGCCTGCACCGTCCGACGCTGAGTGCCTATAGTGGCGGTCGTGCACTGTGGCGGTTTACCCCGCTCGCGAGTGATGTCGGTTCGCAGTCGTTCGAGTTCTCCGCGGTGAGTGGTCCGCTGACGGGCTCGCTGGATTTGACGTTCACGATCGAACCGGGAGGAGATCCGCCCCGGTTTCGCGAGCCAGTGGGAGAGGGGACGACCCTCGATCTGCGGGCCATGCCGTGTGCAGCAATTGCGGTGGTGGTGGAGTCGAGCAGCAACCCCCAGGTCACGCTGTCGCTGGTGAATCCGCCTGCCAATGCCGAGATCGTTCAGACCGACGAGCTGGGCGGGAAGTTGGTGTTCTGTCCGTCGATGACGCAGACGGCCACCGAGACAATCTATCCGCTCCTTTTGCAGGCCGAATCTGGTCCGCATCTGGTCCGCAAGAGCTACGTGATCGTGCTGCGGAGGTCGGCATGAGACGCTGGCTGGGCTTCTTGCTTGCGGGGCTGTGGGCCTGTGCTCCAGCGGCTGAGCCACTGTCTGAGCCGGACCCTGGACTGGCTGAGCTGGCGCTTTTGGACGTGTTCCCGACGACGCTCTTGCCGGCCTCGCGACTGGTGATTCGGGGTCGCTCGCTGCCTGGACCTTCGGACGGAGCGATCAGCTTGTGGCTGACGGGGACGAGCAAGCTGCCGGGGGCCGCGCCGAAAAACCTCGATGTCCGTCTGCGCGCTGAGTATGTGAATGCCCAGGAAGCGCGGGTGCGGATCGATACCGACGTGCTGCAAGCGCTGGGGGGCAACAGCGTCGAGTTTGATGGTCACGCCAAGGTAGTGGTCGATAGCGTGATCGACCGCAAAGAGCACGCCACCGAGCCGCTGCAAGCGAAGCTTCGGATTGTGCCGAGCCTTTCGCCGCGACTCGACTTGGTGGAACTGTCGGGGCCGCAGCGGACGACAGGCAAGGTGCATCCGAATGACTGGCTGATTGTGCGCGGTGAGGGCCTGCTGCTGGGCGAGGGGGAAGGGGATACCGTGGCGCTGCTCTCCGGGTGCTTTCTGCCCGAGGGAACCAGTGAGCCGTGCGTGGTCAATGGCCGTGCGGTCCGCGCCGTCGAGCTGCCGGTTCAGCCGCAGAGTCGCTTCGATCGCACGAGCGGGATTTTGCCCTATTCTCCGACGATACATGGCGTGCTGCCGGGGAAGTTTGCTGGGTCGATTCAGCTGCAAAATCGGCCTCCAGGGAGCACGGCGCGTCCACTGTCGGCGACTCGTACCGTCGCGGTGGAGCAGGTCAGACCGGAGCTGACCGGGGTGTCGCCAAGCGCCGCGAGCATCGGTCAGTACGTCGAGATGCAAGGGGCCGGCTTCATCGGTGGACAGGCTGGGCAAGCGACGCTGGTGCGGCTGCAAGGCCAATTTTCTCTCGAAGGCTCGCCGGTGGTGATTCCCGTCGATACCGAGATTGTGATCAAGTGGCTGCCGCGCTTTCCCTCAGGGCCGGTCGGTCGCTATGTACTCGACGAGACGGACGCACTCGGGCAGGCGCTGGAGTCACGCGGAGGTCTGCGGGAGGCGGCGGGCGTCTTCGTCGGCAGTGGCACCATCACGCTGCGCTACGGTCGGGAATCGGTGGCGAGCAAGCCAACCCCGCTGCGGATTGCGCTTTTGCGACCCAAGCAGGTGGTGGTGGTGCGGTTCCTGTCCTCGTATCAGGACAGTCTGCGCTTGTTTGGCCTGCGTGCCGTCGACAACGCGGTGCGCGCGCGGGTGTTGGACGTTGCGCGGCGCGACTACTCAGGCATCAACATCGAGTTTCGCGAAGGAGGCGAGGACGGCTTGCCGCCCGAGGACTTTGCCCACTATGCGCAGGTCGATATCGGTGGTCCCGATCCCAATGGTCTCGGGTATCTCGGCTACGACAACACGCCGGGGCGCGACATGCAGAACCAGCGGCTGTACGACCGCATCGGCGGGGTCAACGCGGTGACGCAGAATGACGGCTCACCGGGGTACGGCGGCGTGTTTGCGGAACAGCTGCTCGGCTTTTCGGCGCATCCCGGCGACGTCACGCAGATCAAAGCGGGACCGGGTGAGGCCGAGCTCTTCGATCGCGTCTTCGATCCGCTGCGACCCGACAAAGGGGGGACTCCGGCGACTCTGCGTGAAGCGACGCTGCTGCCGGCGCTGTCATCGGGAAGCCTGTGTCCGGCGAGCAAGGACGATCGATCCCATCAGGTGGCGTGCGGGATCTTTGTGCTGGGTAGTCTGATTGGCACGACGATGACGCATGAGCTGGGACACAGCCTCGGGCTGGCCAACCCCGACAGTCCGACCGCTTCCTATCACAACAACGGCAACCTGCGCGGGCGGATCATGAACCCCGGCTCCCTGCGCAGCTTCACAGAGCGAGCCGAGCTGTCGTCGTCGGGACCGGCGGTGTTCTGCGACACCGACTTTGCGTACCTGCGTCGCATCCTGCCGGGATCGCAGCTGCCGCCGTCGCTGATGAGGCCATCGTGCCTCGATGCGCCAACGATGGGAGTGGCGCTTACTGGCCGGTAAACTGCGGCGGGCGCTTCATCAAAAAGGCGCTGACACCCTCGATGAAGTCCTGCGAGCGGAGCAGCTTGAGCTGTCCACGGACCTCATTTTCGAGCGCCGCATCGAAGCTCTGGCTCTGACCGGCGTAGAGGGCGTGCTTGATCTCGGCCATGACCAGCGGCGGGCCAGCGGCGATGCGCTCAGCAAAGGCCATGGCCTCGGCTTCACCGTCGACGATTCGGCTGAGTAGGCCGATTCGCAGCGCTTCGTCGGCTTCCACGATGTCGCCGGTCAGCATCATGTCGAAGGCGCGCGCCAGGCCAACCAGGCGGGGCAGGGTATAGGTGCCGCCACCGTCGGGCATGAGGCCACGCTTGATGAAAATCTCACCGAAGCGAGCGCGCCGGGTACCGATGCGGAGGTCACAGGCAAGTGCCAGATCACAGCCAAAACCCGCAGCCACACCGTCGAGATACGCGATCACTGGCTTGGGCAGCGCGGTCAGCGCACGGATCGCCGCATGGAAGTAGTTGCGCATCCGCTTTTCGGTCTGCTCTGCGAAGTCTGCACCGCCCGCCTGGACCAAGTTCATCGCCGCTTTGAAGTCGAGTCCCGAGCTGAACGACTCGCCGCGGCCCGTCAGCACCACCGCACGGATGCTCTCGTCGCTGTGTGCTGCCTTGATCGCTTCGACAATGTCGCTGAGGAGTTCGAGGGTCAGTCCATTTTTGGTCTGTGGCCGATTCATCGACAGGACGCGGACCGCTCCGTGGGTGGAGACGACTAGATCGCTTGCGGGGGCTTGGCTGTTCTCGGTGGTCATGGTTGTGCGTTCTCGCTGCTTGGGGCTGGGCTATCTGCGACGGTCGCCTTGGCTGGCTCGCCTCGGTAAAAGGCGGTGCTAGTGTAGGCGGCCTTGAGTCGTGGCCACAAGGCTTTGAACACGGCGGCGGCGGGAACAGCCAGCAGCAGACCCGCATATCCGAGTAAGCTGCCTCCGAGCGACAGCGCGAAGATGACGCCAACCGCCGACAGACCGATTCGACCTCCGACGGCGCGTGGCGTAATCACCAGCGCATCGAGCAGCTGCACTGCACCAAAAGTCGCCAGCACCCCGAGAATGGGCGTCGCTCCCGCCGTCGAGACCTCGAGCAGCGCGACCAGCAGCGCCGACAGCAGACCGACCATCACACCGACGTACGGCACAAACGCGAGCAGCCCCGCGGTGCAGCCGATGAAGATCGCCAGCGGGATGCCCGCAATCGACAGACCGAACGAGTAGAGCGCCGCTTGAATGACCATGACCGTTAGCTGCCCACGCAGCCAGCTGCCGAGCGCGCCATAGATATCGTCCATGATCTCGACGGTGAGCTGCTGGTGACGAGGCGGAATGAGCACCCGCAGGCTCTGTCCGATCGTCGGCATATCCATCAGGAAGGACACCGTGAAGACCGGCACCAGCAGCGCTGCCACCAGGTACTTGAACAGGCCGGCGACGCTCAGAATCGCGGTACCGAGCGCATCCGAAATCTGTCCCATCGCGCCGCGTACCCAGTCGGTCAGCTGCGTGGTGAGGAGCTTCAGCCAGTCGCCAATGCTCGTCGCGCGGTACTTGAAGAGCTTGCCAAGCAGCGGCAGCACCTTGCGGTCGATGAGTCCCTGGTAGCTCGGTAACTGCGCCGAGAAGCGCTCGATTTCACTCTTCACCAGATAGGGAATCGTCAGTCCGACCGCCGTGAGCACGCCGACCAAGATGAGCAGCATGACACCGACGGCAAGCCAGCGTGGCACCTTGCGCTGTTCGAGCGCCTCGACCGAGGGATTGAGCAGGAACGCCAGCACCAGGGCGACGGACACGGGTGTTAGCACCAGCGACAGTCGTGACAGCACTGACCAGGCGACGACCAGGAGCACCAGATAACAGAGCACCCGGAGAAGGAGCAGGCTCAGACGGCGATCATCGAACATGGGATTCGCCTCGGGCGATTAGAGCAGGAACATATAGATGGCGACTGCGATGGCACAGGTGAAGACGAAGACCGCGCCCGCGAGCAGAATGGTAAACAACTGCTGACGCTGCTGGAGCCTTCTTTCCAGCGCCGCTTGGTTGATGACGGCGGTGCGTACTGCCTCATCAAGTTTTCCCGTCGCAGCGTATGGATCGATGAACACATCGGGGAGCTTCGGCGGCGGTGCGCCCTGTTTGATGCTCCGCAGGCTCTGCATCAGCAAATCAGCGCGTGGCCGTCGCTGTGGTTCCTTGTTGAGCAGTCGCTCGAACAGGTCAGTGAGCGCGGGCGGAACACCGGGCAGAAGGGGTGCCGGCTGCGTGGTGTGAGCGACGGCCAGCTCGGCAAAGGTGCGGCCACCAAACGGCAGCCGACCCGACAGAAGCTCATAACCCAGCACGCCGAGCGCGTAAATGTCCGACGGTGGGCCGAGATTGCTTTCGCCGCGGAACTGCTCTGGCGACATATACGCTGGGGTTCCAAGCAGCGCGCCGGTCATGGTCAGCTTCTCCGCCGCGTCGAGGAACTTGGCCACTCCGAAGTCGAGCACCACCGGATAGTCTTTGTTGCCGTTGCGCTCGATGAGCTGAATGTTCTCTGGCTTGAGGTCACGATGTACGACGCCCGCGCGATGGGCCGCCGACAGGGCATCCGCAATGCTGATCAGAATCTCCATGGCGACGTCGTAGGGGATGGGGCCGTCTTCCTGCCGGTCGCGCAGGCTCTTGCCGGGCAGGTATTCCATCGCGATAAACGGAACCCCATCATCCAGCTCCCCGTGGAGGAACACCCGAGCGACGTGCGGATGGTCAATCTTCTGCGTGACCAGCGACTCTCGTCGGAAGCGCTCCACCACTTCGGGCACTTTCGCCCACTGGGCATGCAAGACTTTGATCACCGCCTCGCGCCGTCCTGCCGTCACTTGGGGGTCTTGAGACTCCGCCAAGTAGACATCCCCGAAGGTGCCTCGTCCCAAGCTGCGCAACAGCTTAAAGCGGCCCTTGCCAATCGTCTCTCCGATGCGTGCAGCTTCGCTCATTGCCAACCTGTGGCAGGGTAGCACGACTTGTGCCTTCACATAAACCTGTGATGTTGTAGCTGCTGAATTGTGGCAGACCCAATAAGAGGACTATGTTCTGCCCAATTGAGGTTGGGTGCCGTCGGTGGGCTTGGAAATGACAGGCTCAACTGTGACAGCGGTGTGCCCTGAATGCTGAGATGGGTTGGTTTTGGTTGTGTGTGTAAGAAGGGGGCCGCAAACAGCGTCCCGAGCGTCCCGGAATTCCATTTTTCAACGTTTCTCCGACGGTAGAGGTCCGGGACGCTGGCGGGACGCTGCGGGACGCTGTTGCTCGATTGTCGGCGGACAATAGGGGCCGCAAACAGCGTCCCGTAGACATGTGTTCAGTGGTTACGTAGTGCTTCACCGAGCACAGGCACAATCCGCTCGCGGTGTCTTTGCGCGCAGGTGCTGCTTCGGTGCTGTGCCTGGGATGTGTCTTAGATGTCGCGATTGGGCCGCAGGGTGAGTCGGGCCATTTCGCGAGCGAGGAAGGGCAGGTCGACGTGCAAATAGATGGCGGTGGTCCTGCTGCCGCTGGTGCTGTGTCCCAAAATCCGCTCGAGTGCGGCCTGGGCTCCGCCGGCCTCTAAGAACAGCGTGGCAAAGGTATGGCGGAAGGCATGCCAGGGCCGTTGAAATGAAGAGGGACAGTCGGCTGCATGCTCCGCGCGATCGTGACCGCCCATTCCGGCTCATCGTGACCGCCCATTCCACGGCATCGTGACCGGTCATTCCGGCGCATCGTGACCGGTCATTCCGCGGCATCGTGACCGGTCA
>Ga0154020_10000123_pt1 | contig 85161 bp, 71 predicted proteins | sample Klosneuvirus_201_FD_109709 | JGI IMG/M metagenome (GOLD analysis project Ga0154020, IMG submission 109709) | Active sludge microbial communities from wastewater, Klosterneuburg, Austria - Klosneuvirus_20160825_MG | ecosystem: Engineered > WWTP > Aerobic digester > Activated sludge | place...
GCCTTTTTTTCCTTCCTGGATTTCAAAAACAACCTGGTCGTTTTCGCGGATTTCATCCTTAAGTCCTGAAACGTGAACGAATACTTCGTTTCCGCTTCCTTCAACTTTGATAAAACCAAAACCCTTGGTTTGATTGAAAAATTTTACAGTTCCTTTTTCCATTTGTATTGTATTTTTTCCCTTTTTATTTATTTCTAATCTGTCGAAAAAAAAGGGGTTATTCCCGTCAGATCAATTATAACTGCATTATTTTTCCTTGATACAGGTCCAGCTGTTGCAAAATTTCGGTGTTCAAAAAAAGATTTACTGAAGAAGAACAATCAAAAGATGTAGCGGGAGGGGTATTTTAGGAGGTAAATTTTGCGAGTTAATTAATGACCAAATATACAACTTAATACCGATTTGGCAAATTTTGGGTTTTTACTCCGGCTTAAGCGGTAATGAACATCAAGGATAAAAGACTAAGCTCTGAAAAGGCCGTATTTCAGAATGCAATAAATGGCCCTGAACCCATCCTTCCAGCCGATTTTTTTTCCTTCATCATACGTTCGGCCATAGTAGGAAATACCCACCTCATAAATTTTAATCCCTGGAATTCGGGCGATTTTTGCGGTCACTTCAGGCTCAAACCCAAAACGGGTTTCCTGCAAAGTAATGTTTTTTATTACCCCTGAGCGAAACAGCTTGTAGCACGTTTCCATGTCGGTTAGGTTTAAATTCGTGAACATGTTGCTAAGGAATGTGAGCACCTTATTGCCAATGGAATGCCAGAAAAATAAAATACGGTGGGGTTGGCTGCCCATAAAACGACTTCCGTAAACCACGTCCGCTTTATCAACCAACACGGGTTTCAATAATAGATTGTATTCTTCAGGGTCATATTCCAGATCCGCATCCTGTATGATAATGTATTCTCCACTGGCCTCCTTAATCCCGGTGTGGAGGGCAGCCCCTTTGCCTTTATTTATTTCATGTTGAATCAGGCGCATGTTCATGTCGGGATTCGCAGCAATGTATTCCTGAAGGACCTTAGCCGTATTGTCTTTGGAACAGTCGTTAACCACAATAATCTCCTTTTGAAATCCTGAGGTCAGTGTAGTGTTTTTTATTTTGTTCAGAATAAGATGTATGGTCTTTTCTTCATTGTAAGCGGGAATAATAATTGATAACACCATAATTAAAGCTTTGAAAATCGTGAATGCCTGAAGAAAGTTTAAATTTATAAATTATTTTAAGATGATTTTACCTGTGTTTCAAAAGAGCATAGGGCATAAACCGGATTTGTAAGTGAAAAAAGTATTGATCTTAACCTATTATTGGCCGCCCGCAGGTGGAGCAGGCGTGCAGCGCTGGCTGAAGTTTGTGAAATACCTGCGTGATTTTGGATGGGAACCCGTGGTGTACACGGCCGAAAATGGTGAAATGCCCGTGATTGATACGAGCCTGATCAAAGACGTGCCCGAAGGGGTGGAGGTGCTGAAACGACCCATTTGGGAACCTTATCGCATTTATAAATGGTTCAGCGGGAGAAAAAAGGAAGATAAAATAAATGCCTCATTTCTTAACGAAAATAAAACGCCGGGCCTCACCGAGAAGATAAGTGTGTGGATACGCGGTAATTTTTTTATTCCTGACGCCAGAGTGTTTTGGATCAGGCCAAGTGTGCGTTTTCTCAAAATGTACATTTCAGAAAACAACATTCAATACATAATCAGCAGTGGTCCGCCACACAGCATGCATCTTATCGCACTTCAATTAAAAAACGCATCGCAACACCTCAAATGGATAGCAGATTTCAGAGATCCCTGGACCAATATCGATTTTTACCCTAAGCTCATGCTTTCCTCTTTTGCTGACAGAAAGCACAAACAACTTGAGGCCCAGGTGCTCTTAAAGTCGGATGTTGTCCTCAGTATTGGGCAACACATGAGTGAGGAATTCAAATCGATCTATTTATCCCGGGGCGGAAATGAACCTGATAAATTTAAGGTCATTACCAACGGCTACGATGAGGAGGATGTGCTGGCAAAGGATCAGAAAAAGGACGAAACCTTCAGTTTGGCCCACATCGGAACTCTGGTTAAAGACAGAAATCCAGAAGGGCTTTGGAAAGTGCTTGGCAAACTGGTGAAGGAAAACGCCGAATTCGGATCTAAACTTGAAATCAAGTTGGTAGGGAAGGTGGACCTTTTCGTGAAGGAACGAATAGCTGCCTACCAACTGAACACCTACGTAAAATACATCGACTACCTGCCTCACAACGAAGTCATCAGGGAACAACAAAGGTCAAGTGTTTTGTTGCTCCTGGTAAACAACACCCCAAACGCCAAAGGCATATTAACCGGTAAGTTTTTCGAATACATGGCCTCCGGAAGCCCGGTTCTGGCTATTGGGCCTGAGGACGGAGAACTGGCGGGCATACTCAGTGAAACCGAATGTGGATTGATCTCTGATTTTGTGGATGAAAAAAAATTGGAAAAGCATCTCCTTTATTTCTACGGGCACCCTGAACACAGACCAAATTCCCAGAAAATCAAACATTACAGCCGAAAAGCATTGACTGGACAGTTAAGTGCGGTATTAAATTCCATGAAATAGGGTTGATCTACCGAACGAGCTCCATCAGTTTCTCGTGAAAGAACTGTGAAAGTTTATTGGTGTAAAATCGGTCCTTGTATTGCCCTACCCATTGTAAGCCCTGGATGCTGTTTGTGAGAAATACCTCGTCTCCATTAAGAAGCGTATACATGGTGAGAGGACTTTCAAAGGTAAGGATCCTGTTTTCGGTAGCCATGTGCATGACCTGTTTTCGCATGACGCCCGCCACACAGCCCTCGCTCAATGGAGAAGTAAATAAGGTGCCATTTTTTACCACAAACACATTGGAACTGATGGCCTCGCAAATGGTACCATTTTCATTTATCAGCAAACACTCGTCGAGTTTCATGCTTTGTTTAGCCACGCCTGCCATAACGTACAAAAGGGCATTGGCGCTTTTTATGTTCGATAGTTTGTTGATGGACTTTTTAATATCGGCATAGATGTCAACCCAAATTCCTTTTTGATTGAGTTCGTAAGGGGCCGCCATTGAGGTGCTTTCGATCAAAAAAGAAATGTCGTTGCTTTCGGGAGCGTAATACCCTCCGCCATTTCTGAAAACAGTAAGTCGAATTCGGGCATTGGGAAGGTCTTCGTTTTTTTTGAGCAGGCTGGAGATCAGTTCTGCCAGATTTTCGCTGGTAAATTCAGCTGGCAGATTCATGCGCAAGACCGTCATACCCAGTTTGAGGCGGGTGAGGTGATCTTTCAGGAACATGATCTTGTTGTTGCAAACCCTTATGCTTTCGAAGAGGGCGTCACCATAACGGAAAGCGCGGTTACTAAACGGAACGCTGGGTTCGTAAATACTGATGAGGTGACCGTTTAATATGCAATACTGATCTTTGCTCATTGCACAAGCGCAATTTAAAGGCATTAAGCTGATAATTTATTCATTATCAGATTATTTAATAACATAGGGCGGTTAATCGTGAAGCGTTTTACTGCCAAATCCGCTCAAAATTCTGTGACAAATTCGCATTTATCATTAAATTGCACGTAATTTGAATGAACCTAAGCACTACTCACTAACCAACCCATACGATTATGTTTGATAACAATGAATTCAGAAAATACGCCACCAAACATGCAGGCATCAGCAGTTTAACATACGACCGCTACAGTTCAGCCATACATTCTTCCCTTACGCCCTACATCATTGAGGAACGTTCTCTGAATGTTGCTCAAATGGACGTGTTCTCGCGTTTGATGATGGACCGTATCATTTTCCTCGGAACCGGGATTAATGACCAGGTGGCGAACATTGTGCAGGCTCAGTTGCTTTTCCTGGAAAGCGTTGATGCGAAAAAAGACATCCAGATCTACCTGAACTCACCGGGTGGAAGTGTATACGCCGGCCTTGGGATTTATGATACCATGCAAATCATTAAGCCTGATGTGGCCACAATTTGTACGGGTATGGCAGCCAGTATGGGTGCTGTATTGCAATGTGCAGGAACGAAAGGAAAACGAACCGCACTTAAACATGCACGAATTATGATCCACCAACCACTTGGTGGAGCTGAAGGGCAAGCAAGTGATATTGAGATTACCGCCAGAGAGATTCAGAAGTTAAAAAAGGAATTGTATGACATCATCTCCAAACACAGCGGCCAGCCTTATGAAAAAGTTTGGGCGGACAGTGACAGGGATTACTGGATGATTGCCCAGGAGGCCAAAGAATATGGTATGATTGATGAGGTGTTAGAAAAAAAATAAACCATTGTGAGCCAAATTAGCATTTGTTGGCTGTTGAATCACACAGTACCGGCATTGCGGCACGTCTTTTGAAAAGAACTTATTAACGCATAGAATAAACTAAACCAAAAAACAATGAAACACCTATTTGTATTTTTATTTCTCGTTTCTTCTGCAGCCATGGTTGCACAACCAAAGAAAGCGCCGGTGATGGCACCTACCACCTCTCCGGGATACTATGTTACTGCAAAAGGAGATACGGTAAGAGGAGAAGTTAGAAACAATCCTGAAGACCCTACTGAGTTTTACAGGGTTTTTTCATTTCGGCCTGCTAAAGGAGGTAAGTTGATGCCAGTGAGTATAAAAAAGGCCAAAGCTTATGGCTTTGAAAACAAACATTTTGTTCAGGTACTTGAAGATGGAATAGAAGTGTATGTTGAGGTGCTCGCAAGAGGACGGCTGAATTTATACGAATACCTGTACAACGGAAAAATTGACGGACTCCCTGCAATTGAGGCGGCCTACTATGTTCAGGATAATATGGCCGAAGGGGAAGATGTAGGGCTTCGTGAGTTGAAAAAAATCAACAACAAGTTTTATAAAAAGGAACTTAAGCCTTACATGAAGGACCAGCCGGTAATTTGGGCCGATCTGGATAAATTCACCTTCAACAAAGAAACCGTTACCAACGCGGTTATAGAATTTAATAAATTCTACCAAATCAGCAGTTCAAACTAAATTGAATTTTATTCAATGGACCCGTATGAATAATTCGTACGGGTTTTTTTATTTGTGTTTGCCTGTTCTCACTTCCTTCCAGCCAACAATGTCGCGTATAACCACAGATGCGCAGGTGAGGCCAAATGCAGCCGGCAGGTATGAGATGGTGCCGTAAGCCGATTTTTTGAATTTACTGCCATCCGTATGCATAATGGAATATTTGGCCGGCAACTCCACACTAAATACCGATTTAATGCCTTTGTAAATGTTCATATACCTCAACCGCTTTCTAACGTATTGCGCCATAGGACAGGTGTGGGTTTCAGCGATATCAACCACCTGGATTTTTGTTGGATCCATTTTCCCGCCTGCCCCCATACTTGAAATGATGCGTTGGTTATTGTAATACGCTGTTTGCAGCAAATACAATTTTGGAGAAATGCTATCGATGGCATCAATCACATAAGTGAATTTTTGTTTCATGAACACCTTCATGTCGTCGGGGTTCTTAAATTGATTAATCACCTCTATGTCCATTTCAGGACTGATCAGTTTTAAGCGTTCACCCATAAGCTCGGCTTTGTTCAAGCCATGTGTGCTGGTTAAGGCTTGTAGTTGCCGGTTACGGTTTGTAGGGTCAACCGCATCACCATCTATAATGGTTATTTTTCCTACTCCGCTTCGGCCAATCGCCTCGGCTGCGTATGAACCAACCCCTCCCAATCCAACAACAAGAACATGAGCTGAATTGAGTTTTTCCAACCCTTTGTCGCCAAGCAGCAACTTTGTTCGCTCCATCCAGGAGGTGTCTGTGATCATAGTGTTATCTGAAACAACGTTTCAAAATTAAGTTTAATTTGCTCCTTCAGTATCTCTTCATCAATTCCAAGCAATTCTGATGCTTTTTTGTATACGTATTTAATCGAAACATCGCTATCGTCTGTTTCCAAAAACAGGTGTTTTCTGCCCGTTTTTCGTATCACTTTAGAAGCATTTGAGTCGTATGAGAGCAAAGCCTTGCCGAAGGAAAAAGAACACCCGTGATTTGAAAGCATTTTCGCAATATTTTCATTGTTGTTAAAACCATGAAGGATGACTGGTACTTTGTTATCGTTCATGTTCAAACAATTGATGAGTTCATTGAAAGCTTTTACACAATGAATGATCAGTGGTTTGTTGATGGTGTTGGCAAGTTTGATGTGCTCCTCAAACACTTCAATCTGCAAAGTAAAATCAACAGGGCAAACCTTGTCCAAACCACATTCACCAATGGCCAGGCACTTTTTTTCGCCCGAAACCCTGCGCAGGTTGTCTAATTGCCACAGGATATTCTCTTTCTGCAAATGCCAGGGATGTAAACCGTAGGAATAAAAATTGCTTTTTTCAACCGATTCCGGATGGTGGTTGACCAGTTCAATTTTAGCATCGTAAATTTGCTTGTGCGTATGTATGTTGATAAACAAAACTAAAAATAGAACCGGATCCACTCTGGCCAGATTCCAAACTTACTAACTTTAAACAACGGATTGTTTTATGGAAGTGATTAATTATAACAGGGTATCGTCAATAACCTTAGCACTGCTTGAAAAAATTGTGGGCGGGCCTAATGTGAGTGTTGAGAACGAGGCGCTTGAAAAATACGGACAGGACGAAACCGAGGACTTTTTGTTTAAACCGGATGTGGTGGTGAAACCTGAACGTGTGGAGCAGGTATCGGCTATCGCTAAATTGTGCAATGCACACTCTATTCCTTTAACCACGCGTGGAGCGGGCACGGGTCTGAGCGGAGGCGCACTTCCTGTAAAGGGTGGCGTGTTGTTGAGCATGGAAAAATTCAATCACATTTTGAACATCGACACCAGGAACCTGCAAGCCACCGTAGAGCCTGGTGTGATCAATTATATTTTTCAGGAAGAAGTTAAAAAATACGGTTTATTTTACCCACCCGACCCGGCCAGTTGGGGAAGTTGCAGTTTGGGAGGCAACATAGCTCACAGCAGCGGAGGACCTAAAGCGGTAAAATACGGCACCACCCGCGATTATGTACTTAATCTGGAAGTGGTTTTGCCCAACGGAGAGGTCATGTGGACTGGCGCAAACACTTTAAAGTACTCAACCGGCTACAATTTAACGCACCTCATGATTGGAAGTGAGGGCACTCTGGGGATTGTGACTAAAATTGTGTTTCGTTTGATCCCTCTCCCCAAACACGATCTGCTGATGCTCATTCCGTTTAAAAGCGCTGAGCAGGCCTGCAAGGCGGTAGGTGAAGTGTTTATGGAAGGCATTGTTCCAAGTGCCATGGAGTTTATGGAGAAGGATGCCATAGCGTGGAGTATGAAATATTCAGGCGAGGTTAACTTTGAGATCAAGCCCGAATGGCAAGCTTTGTTGTTGGTGGAAGTGGATGGGAACAACATGGACGTATTGATGCTCGATTGCGAGCGTATTGGCAAGGTGATGCAGAACAACGGGTGTGACGAAATTTTGTTCGCTGAAAGTGCTGAACAAAAAAACGCTCTTTGGAAGATAAGAAGAAAAGTAGGGGAGGCTGTTAAAAGCAACAGCATCTATAAGGAAGAAGACACTGTTGTGCCGAGGGCTGAGTTGCCTGTTTTATTAAATGGGGTAAAGGAAATAGGAAAAAAATATGGGTTTACTTCTGTTTGTTACGGGCATGCAGGTGACGGCAATTTGCATGTAAACATCATAAAAGGGGATTTAAGCGATGCGTCCTGGGAAAACGATCTTCCCAAAGGCATAACCGAGATTTTTACCTTGTGCAAAAAACTGGGCGGTACCATCAGCGGGGAGCACGGTATTGGTTTGGTTCAAAAACCCTACATGCCACTCATGTTCAGTGAAAATCATTTGCAACTCATGAAAAACATAAAACTGGTGTTTGATCCCAAAAGCATCCTTAACCCGGGAAAAATTATGGATTAGAACTGATTTAATTCATGTAGAACCGAATTGGATTATTCGTAAATTCACTCTAGGAATATAAAAACCACTCTGCATGAAATCACTTTTACTTTCGGTATTGATACTCTTCGGGTTTAACATTGCTTTGGCACAAGCTCCCCTGCAAGTAAAACAACGCTGTGGCACAGGAGCTCCTCCAGAGGCCTGGGACCAATGGTTCAATCAAAAAGTGGAAGAGTTTAAAGTCGCAAATCCGGATTATAAAACCCGTTCTGCAAATTATGTTGTGCCGGTGGTCTTTCACATTATTCATGGTGGACAAAATGAGGGAACATTTCCAAACGTTTCCATGGCACAGATCAATTCGCAAATACCCATACTTAATAATGACTTTGCAGGTACGGGCTTCAATGTGGGCAATTTTGCAAACACCAATTTTTCGCAGGGACTCATTGCCAACTGCAACATTACCTTTTGTCTGGCTCAGAAAGACCCTTCAGGAAACACCCTAACGCAAAGCGGCATTCACCGCGTGAATTACAATTCCAACGGGTGGTCTGATCCCGCAAGTTTCACAAGCTCCAGCGCATTCAATACGTTTATGAACAACACCGTTAAGCCTGCAACGATTTGGGACCCTACCCGTTATCTGAATGTTTGGATTAGCGATGTAAATGGGGCAGTGGGTTTGTTGGGTTACGCCACATTTCCTGGAGGTACCGGACTTTCGGGGCTTAGCTCGGGTATTGGCACCTCCACAACAGATGGCGTATGGTGCTGGACCGCAGCAATTGGTAACACCGGATCACTTTTCTCTCCTTACGATAAAGGAAGAACCCTCACCCATGAAGTAGGGCATTGGTTGGGATTAAGGCATATTTGGGGCGATGGCAATTGCGCCACGGATTATTGCAATGACACACCTACGCAGCAGCAGGCCAATACAAGCTGCCCGGCTTACCCAAGCATTACCTGTTCCAACGGGCCAAACGGAGACATGTTTATGAATTTTATGGACTATTGCGACGACGCCTGTTTATATATGTTTACACCCGATCAGCGCACACGCATACAAACTGCCATGGCCAGCGGGCAATTCAGAACGCAAATGACAGCCAGCTCTGCCACCCTGTGCGGTGGAGGTCCAACACCGGTGGCATGTTCAGATACCCTAAGCAATTTTGGTATCACCGACTCTCTGAATGCCTACCGAAGAGCAACCGCTTCGGTGGCTGAAACGTTTTGTCCACAAGGACTCGGTTTAGGTGGATACATTGCCGGTACCAATTGCTGGGGGGATTTGGAGAAAGCCGAATTTATCAGTTCTTCAAAATACAGCGGCGCTACCAATCCTGTTGTTACAGGTGTAATTGTGTTGTTTTTTCAATACGGCAATATGGGGACTGATGGAAGTTCAAACGTAAGCATGAACATTTACAGCGGCACAAACGCAAACACACAACCCGGCGCACTATTAGGTTCAACCAGTGTTAATCTGGCCAACATTGCAGCCACAACCAACACAACCGGTGTTCCGTATTGCGGCAACCCCAATCTGGCCTTCCAATTGCCTTATATTATGCCCTTTAAGTTCAATTTTTCAAGTCCGGTTGCAGTCCCTCAAAGTGGAGGATTTTTTGCTTCTGTGGGGATACCAAATACCCCGGGAGACACGGTGTGTATTTTGGATAAACTCACTGGCACCAGCAATACGGCCTGGGAGAAATGGTCAGACAACAGTTGGAATAGCATGAAAGTGGCCTGGGGAGGCTCCAGAAATTTTAACCTTGCTATCCTTCCCATTGTTGAATGCGGTGCAGTGGGCGTCATGGAAAATAAATTGAGTTTAAATAACCTTAGCCTTTTTCCAAACCCGGGTGAGGGCAAGATCAATTTGATTTCTGGTTCTGCTAATACAGAAGCGCTTGAGATCAGAGTGTATGATCTTTATGGAAAATTGATCCAGGCTAATGTGAAGCCTGAGTCTACTAAAGTGTTATATGAAATCGACTTTAGCAATGAAAATCCAGGGGTTTATTTCATTTCCGCCGAGAACAGTTCAGGGAAAAAGGTGTTTAAGTACATCCTTCAAAAGTAATTAGTTTTCCAGCGCCCGTTCCTGACCGAACTTTCTCCATTTTTCGATTGCGGCTTGCATGTCGTTGGGCAGAGCGCTGTCGAACATCATTTTTTTGCCACTCAAAGGGTGGGTAATGCCTAAACTTTTGGCGTGCAGGGCCTGACGGGGCAATAACTCAAAACAGTTCTGTACAAACTGACGATATTTTGCGGATTGCAAGCCTTTGAGTATGATGTCGCCTCCATATTCCTGGTCGTTGAACAAGGGATGCCCTATGCTTTTAAAATGCACCCTGATCTGATGTGTTCGGCCGGTTTCCAGTTTGCATTCTACCAGGGTAACAAATCCAAAGCGCTCGAGTACTTTGTAATGCGTTACGGCATGTTTTCCTATTTCACCCCCTTCAGGAAAACTTGCCATGATTTTTCTGTTTTTCAGATCCCGCCCTACATTGGCCCTGATGCTTCCTGAATCTTCCTTCAGGTCGCCCCAACACAAAGCAATGTATTTGCGATCCATCGTACGGTCGAATAACTCCTTTGCCAGGCGGGTCATTGAGAGCTCTGTTTTGGCAATGATCAAAATGCCTGAGGTGTTTTTATCAATGCGATGAACCAATCCTGGGCGTTCGAGGTAAAGATCGTTGTTTAATTTGCTGCGGCTTGTTGGCAAATTTTTAAAGTGGTATGCGAGGGCATTTACAAGGGTGCCGGTGTAATTACCATAAGCAGGGTGTACAACCATGCCTGCTTTTTTGTTCACAATCACCAAATAGTCGTCTTCATACACAACGTCGATTGGAATGTTCTCTGGAAGGACCTCGATGCTCCTTGGAGGCGTTGTGAGCATGATGGAAATTTCATCAAAGGGTTTAGCACGGTAATTGGATTTAACCGCTTTGCCATTCACAAGCACAAACCCTGCTTCACAGGCGTTCTGAATTTTTGTACGGGTGGAATTGGCAATGCGCATCATGATGTATTTATCGATGCGGATCATTTCCTGACCCTTTTCAACTTTTAACTTGTGGTGTTCAAATAAGGACTGTTCCTCTTCGCCATTGAGTTCTTCTGCCTCCTCATCAAATTCCGCCATGTTCTTTAATGCTGAACTATGATTTTTCTTTGAACGGGGGGCTGAGCGCCTTCCTTAATGCGTATGAGATAGATGCCTGGATCCAGATCCAGGGTGTTAAATTGAACGGAATAACCTGTGCCGGAATATTCATTCATCAATTGGCCTAAGGCACTATACAAGGAAACTGTTCTTTTGCTGTTGTTCTCAAAATGGAGTCGAACACTTTCATTTACTGGATTGGGAAACACGTTCACCTGAATGTTTTGTTTGTTCAGTTTTTCATCAAGGGAAGCCGGTGAGGGGATAAACTCGCCCACCACCGGATGGATCATGAGTGAACCTTTGATCTGTGAAGGCATCCACCCATTACCGAGATTATAATAAAGGTGTTGATGGTGATCCTGATTTTTATCGAAACCAATCACAATCCCACTGGCTACACTTTGTTGTATACCAATAAAATAGGTTTGGCCCCCATCTAATTTCACTAAACTGCTTAAAGAATACTGCGGTATGGCTTTAAATACACTGTCGGAATACCTTGGGTACATCAAGGAGTCGCGGTAAATGAGTTGCCCTGGATTTCCGGCATTGTTCAGCCAAACGCAAATCCGAAATTTGGAAAGTTGTTCTACCGAAGTGAGCGCACTTGCAGGGTCAAAATAAATGCGTACGGCACGCAGGTTGTCATCTTTGTTCACCGTAAAGCGAAGTGCAATGTTTGCATTTACGCCGTTCACATAATAACCGCCTTCGGCCCCTCCATCATCGTATGCAAAATAATTTCTAAAAATTTGCTTCTGATAGATGGTATCATTTTCAAGTAGAAAATCGGATGAGGTGCCCTGAGAGCGGTAAAGAAAATGTTTTACGGTAAAGTCGGCACTGTCGGTCATGGTGCTGAAAGTATAATTGAAGGCTGGGTTTTGATGCGGGGCAAATTGGCTGTAGCCATTTGGTTTAAATGGCAGCATGTTGCCATTGGCACCACCCGAGTAGCTGTGAACCTGATTGCCTGATTTATCGAAGAATCGGTTTTCGTAAGACATGTTAATGGATTGCGCTCCGTTGTTTTTTATGCGAACGGAGTTTTTTTGTGCCATGTCGCCCGCGTTGTACTGCTGATAAGGCATTGCAGAATAATCTTTTAAAAATGAACTAGGCACATGGGCAAAGGTGAGGTCGTTGTAAACAGTATCTCCCAACATGCTTCTGTTTTTATTCAGGTACACGTAATCCAGATGCCAGTGATCAAAATTACCGGAGGTGGTGGCTTTGTTGCGAAAACGAAACTTAAAATTGGTTTTTAGAAAGGCCGTGTCGGCCAACCAGATAAATGTTCTTTTGAAGGCGGTATCATTAGTATTAGGGTTGCTGTTCCCTTTTGCAAACCACACTCTGTTCACCCAAACGGAATCTACGGGTCTGAAAAAATCCAGAATCAAACTGTCGCCCACTTCCGGAGATTCTCCATTGCCCCTTGCCTGATAATAGAAGGAAAAACCAAGACTGTCGGAAGGTTGTAAAAACTGATTGCCTGATTGGTAGAGGTTGATGTCTTGACTGGTAAGGGTGTCAGCAGCGCGGGGCTCTGCAAGGTTCGAATAATTGGGCTCGTAGGGATATCCGAGTTTGTTCAATCCATCAAAGGTAGCTACCCCAATACTTGGGGGTGCAATTGGAAAGCCGGGATTGACATAGACCAGAGAATCTTTCCATTTTGACATGGATGGATAATGGCTGAGTGTGGCATAATAAAAATCCTCAAGAAAGGGAAGTTGTATAGGCACCGTGCTGGATTTTGCCGAGCTCATGGCCGATACTTCGGGGGTGCTGAGGTTAAGACCAGGGTAACGAAACGATAGGTTTGAATTCAGGGGGCTTAATCCTTCCTGAGACTGAATGCCTGAATAGACCAGTACAAAGAAAAACAGCAATGGCTTCTTCATGGGTTTGGAGCAGATTCAGGCAAGTTTGTTTGTAAAGAGTCCCCACCGGAGGTATTAAAGTAATTGCTTTTTCGCCCAACCACCAGGTTGATAATACTACCCTTTTTAATCGGTGAACCTTCATTGATCTCTTTGCCGCCTGTAGTTTGGGAGATCACGCAACCATTGCAATCGGCGGGCGTTTCGCTGATCTTTCCAAGTTTAAGCCCATAGGTTTCTATAATCAATCGGGCTTGTCGTTCGCTTCGGTCAATAAGTTTTGGCATGAGCATTTGTGGGGCTACACTACTGGTAACGTAAAGGTATACCCTTCTATTGTGTTTAACCTTTGTGCCGGGTTCAGGATGTTGTTGCAGCACCGTGCCCTTTTTTAATTTCGGATCGTAAATACTGTCGATGATCTGATAACTGACCTCTGTGCCTTTTATAAAATCATCCAGGTTTTTTAAGCCCTGGCCTTTAAAATCAGGCACTTCAACGTATTCTGCATGGCCGGTGTAGCTTTTGAGCCAGGTCAGTGTGGCGTAAAGTATCAAAGCCAGGGTAACTATAGCCAGGAGCAGATGAAGCAGAAACTTTTTTGAACGAAAAAATGCAATCATATGTTTAGTTGAAACGCTGAAGCTTTTAGAGAAGGCTTAGGCTCGCTCAGGCTGAGGTTCGTGAATCAAAAGCTTAAGCAATACAATCACCATGCCTCCAATGATCTGTTCAACCATTTGCCACACACAGTCAATCATTAAGTGCTGCATACTCAAATGCCGGGTGAGGGAAATATTTACAATACTGGCAACCATAAATGCAGTGAAACCCAGTGCAAAACCCGAAACCACCCCGCGAACGAACACGTTTCTTACTTTTTTCAGGAGGGGCGATTCAAAAATGAGGTAAAGGGCAATGCCAAATAGCAGGTAGGTGAATGCCGCAAATAGTTGAAACCAGAACAAGGGGAATTGAATGCGTTTAAAATCATTCAGAAACACCCCATGCCAAACGTAAAATAGGGTGAACATCACTACGGAAGACAGCAACCAACTCAAATAAAAACGCAACCCGATTTTCATGGTTTTTTGACGCCCAAATTTAATCAAAAAATCAATGCAATTGCCCTGTTTTGAAAGGGAAAATACAGGAAATGGACTATATTTGTAAACATGCCCTTCTTAAAACAAACCGGACTGTTTCTGGCCATCTTCTCTTTGTTTTTATCCTGCCGCAAACCGGTAAGTGTGAACTGGGATGTGGACTTGAGCATACCTCTGGTAAACGCCGATCTCGATATAAAGAATTTTTTTGGTGACACGTTGGTGAGTAGCGATCAATCAGGCTTGCTTCATTTAAGACTGGACAGGGAAATCTACGCCATTAAACTCGATTCCTTATTTCAACTTCCTGATACCAGTATCGTTAACTCCTTTACCTTTCAGGCTTTTGTTCCCTTAACCTTAAATCCGGGTCAAACCTTTACTTTTTTTCCATCTACAGCGCTTGAATTTGAGTTTGGAAGCGATGTGGCTTTAAAGCGTTTTGATGTCCATTCCGGTATGTTGAATGTGACATTCAGTAACGACCTCACTGAAGCCATGGATTTGGTGTACATCATCCCCAATGCAAAAAAGAACGGACAGCCGCTTACCATTTCCGCTACCATTCCACCAGGACAAAAATCCTTGAGCAAAACCTATGACCTTGCCGGTTATGAAATGGACCTTAGGGGGCAGAGTGGGACGGATTACAACACCATAATGCAAACCTACACCCTTAGTGTTAATCCCAACTCCAACACGGTTACTGTTACTTATGGCAAAGGAGCCAAAGCCGAGTTAACCTATAGCAAAATTATCCCCCAATACATTGAAGGGTACTTTGGAAAACAAACCATTACCATTGACACAGATACCGCCCGTTTTGATCTGGGCAAAACCTTTAAGACCTCTAATTTTATGCTCGATCAGGTGAAGATGGATTTTTACCTGCAAAATGAAATCGGGGCAGAGTTCAGCGCAAATTTAAGCGACATTAAATCCATTAATACGATCGATCAGAAAACGGTTGCTCTCCAGTCTTCTCAGCTTTCGGCGATTAACCTGAACAGGGCAAACAAAGTGGGACAAACCGTTTTTCCGAGTGTAAAACCGCTCTACTTCAATAATTCAAACAGCAACATTGTGCCTTTCCTTTCCAATCTGCCGAACAAGTTGTCTTATAAGGGCAAGGTCAACCTGAACCCGCTTTACCCGCCCAATATTTCAGGTTACAACGATTTTGCATTTTACAATACAGGATTAAGAATATGGGCGGATGTGGACATTCCGCTGAGGTACAGTGCCGATTATTTTTTATTGCAATCGAGTGGAGCCATAAGTATTGGAAACTCTGAACAATTGGACCGTGTGAATGCGGGGTATTTTAATGTGCTGGCTGAAAATGGGTTTCCTTTTCAGGCCCGCTTGCAGGCCTATTTGAAAGATGAAAATGGCGTTTTGTTAGATTCTATATTTGATCCCGGTCAAAATCTCATTACCGCAGGGGTATTGAACGCTCAAAACGATGTGCTCAGTCCGGTGCATTCCAATCTTAAAATTCCGGTTACAGAATCAAAAATAGAAGCTTTAAAAAAGGCAAAAACCATTGAGATCAAAACCTATTTGTTGATGCCGCCCGGCCCTTCGCTAATCAACCTGTATGAAAAATACAAATTCAAAATAAAGATTGTTGCCGAACTCAATTATCGGGTGGAGGTGTAAACAAAGGTATGCCGGATAAAATGCAGGGAATAGATTCAGTTGTTCGTTCAGGCTTAAGGTTTGTACTTTCTTTGGTTTTCCTGAGTTGTATGCCGCTTTTAAAAGCGCAATACAATTCCAACTTTACAAATTATACCAAATACGGTCGTAGCGTTTCATTGAATCTCGAATACGAATCTGGAAGCAATGCCATGAATTCCGCACTCATCAATAAGTTAATGTGGGGCGGCTACATTGATCAGGCAACCAAAGACGCCTCTCAGAAAAAATTAAGGGCCTACAATAATTTCGGCATCAACCTCAACTACGATGTGAATGCCATACTAAAAGGCGGTAAAAAGTTTGATCTGGTGATTGGGCTAAAAAACCAGGAGATTGTGAATGGGTATTTTACCAGAGATTTTTACAATTTATTGTTTTACGGAAACTCAGCCTATAAAGGCAAAACAGCCGACCTGAGCAATTGTAATTTTAATGCCCTGAGGTTTCAGGAATTTAAAATTGGCGGAGTGATGAACAAGGTGGATTCCATGGGTAAGATTGGGTTTTCTGTGTCTTTTTTAAAAGGCGAGCAGTTGTTTTATCTGGGAACCGGCGCGAACTCCAGTTTGTACACCTCGGCCGACGGCAGCCAAGTGGTGTGGAACTCCGATTTTAATCTGGCTCTGAGCGATACGGCAAAGAGAGGATTTGGGAGTTTTAACGGCATGGGGGCCAGTGCCGACATCTATTTTGAAACCGAGTACAAAAGCGTTATTGGAAAAAAAAGCCGTCTGGTAGTCAATGCAAATAACATTGGCTTCATTTACTGGCGCAAACAAAGCGTTCAATACAGCAGCGATTCGGTTTATAATTATGAAGGGTATAGCGTAACCAATATTAATGATCTTCGCGATACCACATTGGGTGATCTCACCCGCGACAGTGTAATCAATACTCTATTGAACAACTACAGTGAAAATTTCAACGTGAATATTCCTAGCAATTTGCTCATCATCAATAAAATTTATTTCGGGCAATTGTCTCCTTTTGGTCAATACAAGTACTGTTTTTCTTTTGGTTTCCGGCACATCTTTAATGCAAACTACATTCCCTACGTGTTTATTGAACCCGAGTACACCTACCGGAATTTTAATTTTGGAGCACACATAGGCTATGGCGGTTATATGCGGCTGAGCCTTGGCGCATCGGTATCCCTGAACCGCCCGGGCTGGTTTTTCAGATTGGGCAGCAACAGTTTGCAAGGTTTTATTTTACCAAACAAAACCTCAGGACAAGGAGTTTACCTAACTTTAGCTAAGAAATTGAAATGAGGTTGGTGTTGATCATATGGGTTCTCCTTCCAAATTGTTTTTACGGACAGTTGAACGCTTCGTTTTACACTTATTTTGGTAGTCAGGAGGACGAGGTTGGGTATTCTATTGTTCAAACAATGAACAAAGGGTATTTTGTGTTGGGTATAAGCAATGGCAATGGGGCCCTTCAAACCGATATTTTACTCTCCCGTTTAGACAATTCAGGAGCCCCAATATGGCATAAACTCTACGGAGGCATGAATAACGAGTGCGGTACCGCAGTTGTTGAGTTAAGCGATTCGAGTCTGGTGTTTACAGGCTATACAAATTCTTATGGGTCTGGAGGGTACGACGCAATCATTTACAGAGTTGATAAGTTGGGTAATTTACTCTGGCAAAAAACGTTTGGCGGCCTGGATTGGGATTTTGCAAATTCACTTGTGTTGAGCAATGACAATCATTTGGTGGTGTGTGGAAGCACCTATAGTTTTGGGCGCGGGCTAATGGATGGGTTTATACTCAAGTTGGATCTGAATGGAAATCAAGTGTGGTCAAAATTTTATGGTGGCCTGGAAGATGATGAATTCATGAGAGTGATACAAACCAATGATGGAGGATATGTGCTTGCAGGAACTACAAAAAGTTATGGCGACAGTTTGGGGAACGCGTGGATCTTTAAAGTGAATGCCACCGGAGATTCGCTCTGGCAAACGCAGTATGGAGGCTCAGGACCTGATGTTGGAAATTCGGTGGTGGAAAATACGGCCGGAGAGTTATTTGTGGCTGGAGGTGTAACACCAACCAATTCCCCAAAAACCGAGGCTTTTGTGGTTAAATTAACAAACACATCTGCGTTTGTTTGGGAAACGCTAATGGGACTCCCTCAGGAAAATGAAGTGGCAAACGATGTGTTGGTTTCCGGCTCCTCTTACGGAAATGTACTCATGACCTATGCTACGCGTGAAATTGGTGGGTTTGGAGACGATGTTAAAACCCTGCTGCTTGATGCTAACGGGTATTATCTTCAAGGAGGTTCATTTGGCGGACAATATGATGATGTGGGGCATGATTTGGCAGGCACCGAAGATAAGGGGTACATCTTGTGTGGGGCTACCGAAAGTTACAACGCACTGGCTAAGGATGTTCTTATTATCAAATACGACTCACTCATGGGCATTGGTCCCGTAGTGGTATCGCTCAACGAAAAAAACGCAGATGAAGTTGCATATAAGGTTTATCCCACCTTGATTACAACCAATCAATTCTCAATCGAGTTTGATGAAACAAATGGCACACCTCAAATAGAACTTACCAACCTGATGGGTCAAAAAATCAAGCCCAGTAAAATTGAACGGGATTCGGGAAAACTGATTGTTTTTTTACCTGAGGAGGTCAAGGGCCTTTTTTTGGTCAGCATAGATAAGGGAAAAAAGGTCTTTAGATGCGTAAAACCCTGATATCTTTGGCCCAAAATCGTGTTTTGGGGAGTGTTCTGTTTGCGCTGTTCTGTGTTTCGTTTTTTTTGATCCAGTCTCCCTATTTGCTAAACTATCCAACAGGATTGCATTTTATAAGACAAACCGATAGCCTCTCGTTTTCCTTGTATTATTTATTGAAGGACAATTTCAATTTTTTTGACATTGGTAACCTTAGCCTCAACTTTCATGAAGGCAAGGCAGCTTGTGAATTGCCTTTGTTCTACTTTCTGTATTTTTTGATTTTTAAAGTGTTTGGTGTAAACTTCACTTTCATTAGGGTGTTTTCGCTTTTGACCTTTCTCTTTTCAATCGGGTATTTATTCAAAAGGCTAAGGATTTATTTTCAGAATTGGTTTATTCCTTTGGTCCTCATCGCATTTGTAAGTTCATCTTCGGTGTTGAGTTATTTTTCATTCAATTTTTTACCGGACAGTCTGGCCCTTTCTTTTACGTTTGTTGGACTGGCCTTCTTATTCCCATTAAATGGCTCGGATGAAAGAAGAATAGGTATGCTTCCGGTAGTGTGTTTGACATTGGCGGCACTTTTAAAGGCCTATTATGCCATTTACCTGGCCCTTTACCTCCTGCAAATTCTGCTAACTAAAAAACCAAACGTAAAGCAGGTATTGCTTGCCCTCCTGGGATTTGTTTGCGTTTTATCCTGGTACCTTTATTCCATTCACTACAACAAATTATACGGTTCAAGCTATTATCTGACTTCATTCAATCCAATTTGGATCATGAGTCGCGAAGAGATTGAGATCACGTGGAAGTACATCACTGAATTTTGGTATCCTAAATACTATTTACCAAGTGTTTTTCATTTGCTGTTGTTCTTTTTTTTAATGTGTTTCACACCAGGTATCATTAAATCTACCCAAAAACGGCTTCTTTTTTTGGGTGGAACCGCTCTTGTTTTGGCCTATGTGTTGTTTTTTTTCAAACAGTTTAAGGACCACGACTATTATTTTCTGCCCCTGATCCCCTATTTTCTGATCGTTTCGGTGTTTGCGATGGAAGGGATTTTGAATTTGGAGAGGTATAAATTGGTAAAGGTCACCACCTTAGTGGCACTTTTTGCAATCACCATCATGGCTCTGGACTATTCCATGCTTAACCTTAAACGGCGGTTTGATAACTCGGCTGACCAATTCTCAAAGGTGGCCTACCAGTTGGGAGGCTCTGAAAAGTGGCTGGACTCTTTAAATATTGGGCCCAAAAGCAGGTTTTTGGTGATTGGAGACCAAACCCCGAATGGAAGTCTTGTTACCTTGAGGCGTTTCGGGTGGACCTTTAAAGATTTTTCTCCTGGTGTAGAAAAAATAACAGGGGAACTAGCTGATTATTTAATAATTTTAGAACCTTCACAACATCCCATTCCAAGCGAATTGAATAAGAAATTGAAGACCTGTGAAAAGTACGTTTATAAGTCCAATTACATATACAAGTTGCAAAACAAACCAAAGTTATAGAGTTGTCATTACAACGCTTTTGTTGTTTAGTTTTTCACTGCTTAGCGCACAGATTACCAACGTGCGTAAATGGAGAAAATCCGAAGTGGATTCTTTGGACCATGGATTGACTTTGTACGATGATAAGATGTACGAACAAGCCTGCCCTCTGTTTGAAGGCATACTTAAAAATCACCCTAAGGAAGAGTTTATTAAATATTCCTTCGCCCGCTGCGCCCTATACCGTTCTGACAAACACGAGGAAGCTTACCTGATCTTAACGGAGTTGTATCCAAAATACAATGACATCAATGAGATGAAGTTTGATATTGCCCTGGCGGCTTTGTTCAATTTAAAGTTCGATGAGGCGGAGGACTACCTGGCAAAATTCATGGCCAATAAACGCATCTCGATACAGGACAAACGAAGGGCCGATGCCTTAAAGAAAAACATTGAATACGCCCGCTATTATACGGCCAACCCAACTCAAGCGAAGATCAACAATCTTGGACCCGCCATAAACAGTCCGGGTGACGAGTACGTGCCCACTATAACCGCTGATGATTCCTTGCTAATTTACACCTACAATGGCGAAAACAGCATTGGTGGAAGGCAAAACGAATACCTGCAGCCTGACCCTAAGGGTTTTTTTATGGAAGACCTGTATTATTCTGTTAAACAAAACGGTGAATTTGAGAAAGCGCATGCCATCGACAGTTTAAATACCAACATGCCGGATGCCGCCATTTCCCTGAGCAACGATGGGCGTGTGCTGTTTATGTATCAGGATCTGGACGATGGTCATGGAGACATTTATACAAGTGAATTCAATGGTGTAAATTATACCAAACCAAAAAAAATGAAGGGCATCAATTCCTATTCCTGGGATGGGCATTGTTCGCTTTCGCCTGATGGGCGCACCTTGTATTTCAGCAGCGAAAGGGTAGGAGGGTTTGGAGGCCGCGATTTGTACAAAGCCGTAATGATGCCCGATTCTTCCTGGGGAAATATTTCAAACCTGGGTGACTCCATTAATACGCGTTTTGATGAAGATGCCCCTTTTATGCATGCCGATGGGCAGAGTTTCTTTTTTAGCTCCAAAGGCAGAACCAGTATGGGAGGCTATGACATCTTCAGAAACAACCTAAATCCGGCAGACTCCACATTTGGGTATTCTGAGAATCTCGGTTGTCCAATCAACTCAACCGACGACGACATTTATTTTGTACTTGCCGCAAATGGAAACACCGGGTATTACAGCAGTGGGAGGAAAGGCGGAGTTGGTTTAAAAGACATTTATAAAGTAGAACCAAAATTTACAAATCCGGTGAAAGCGGTGCAATTGGTTAAAGGAAGCGTGAGAGATTCCATTGGTGCGGTAGATGCTGTCATCACCATTAGAAATGCTGAGAATGGAAATGAAATTGGAAGTACACAAAACATACACGGCAGTGGAAGTTTTCTTGTTTCATTGCCTGTTGGTCACAAGTACAGCCTTCAGTTCAACGCAAAAAATAAAGCCACGAAAGAACTGTTTGTGGACCTCACTTCTGTTCAATCATACAATGAAAGCTTTGTTATGATGAGCCTCTCTTCAGTTACGGAAACCCCGGTTATGCTTGCTGTTGCGAAAGGGGTGGAGGGCCGGGGAAATGCAGCCCTTCCGGTTGCTGAAACAAAAACAACTGAAGCGGTTCCACTCGCGGCGAATGGGGCTACACCAGCTGCTAATTCCAACACCTCGGTCGCTTCAGGTTCGGGCGCTTCCCCACTGCCTGCGGTTGTTGCAGGGGCTGCCGTAACAGGAGCCGTGGCAAAGGCTTCAGGCGAAGGAGTGGCGAAGGACGCATTTGTACCAAACACAAAGTTCCAGGAGAAAACCATGCTTTACGTTGAAAAGTACGGGGACATAAGTGCTCCGGGTTTGGAGTTTAAAGTGCAGTTTGCTGCTTTAAAAAGTGGAAAAAATTATGCCTATCCCGAACTATATAAAATAGGCAAGGTAGAGCGACTCAGCTCCAATGACGGGTACACTCGATTAACCATTGGTGGTACGTTTAAAACACTAAAGGCTGCCTTTAGTATGAATAAACGGGTAGTGAAAGCTGGTGAAAAAGAAGCCTTTGTGATTTGTTTCTACAAAGGGAAACGCATCACCTTTGAGGAACTTGAGAAGCAAAAAATATTTGTAGAAAAGTCTTAAGCAAAAAACATGAACATTCCCTTTCTTTCATTCCATGGTATGCACGACCCCCTGAAGGCGGATATTACCAAAGCATTTAGAAAAGTTTACGATAGCCACTGGTATATTATGGGCAACGAACTCAAGCAGTTTGAAGCCAATTATGCTACGTATTCCAAAACAAAATTCAGCATTGGTGTGGCCAATGGCCTGGATGCATTGATTATTTCATTAAAGGCCTTGAATATCGGACCCGGAGATGAGGTTATTGTGCCCTCCAACACTTACATTGCTTCATGGCTAGCGGTATCTTATGTGGGAGCGATTCCGGTGCCGGTGGAACCTATTGAAACAACCTTTAACATCGATCCCGAGGGCATAGAAGCGGCCATTACATCAAAAACAAAAGCCATTATGCCTGTTCATTTGTATGGACAGTGTTGTGAGATGGACAAGATCATGACCATTGCGAAGAAACACAAATTGTATGTTGTTGAAGACAATGCGCAATCTCAGGGTTCGAGATGCAACAACAAGTTAAGCGGCAGTTTTGGTGACATCAATGCTACCAGTTTTTACCCTGGCAAAAACCTGGGTGCCCTAGGCGATGCCGGTGCCATCACAACCAATTCTGAGGACCTATGTCAAAAAGCCATGGTAATAAGAAACTATGGTTCACAGAAAAAATATTACAACGAGGTAAAGGGCATCAATTCAAGGTTGGATGAATTGCAGGCGGCCATTCTGGATGTGAAATTGAAACACCTTAATCACTGGAATGCAGAAAGGGTGGAGATGGCAGGAAAATACAATCAGCTTTTGAGCGGGATTGGGGACATTCAATTGCCATTGGTAAGCGCCAATTGCACCCACGTTTACCATCTGTATGTCATCAGAACCTCGAAACGCGAGGCTCTCCAGGAGTTTCTGACCAAAAGTTCAATTGGAACCCTTATTCATTACCCTGTTCCCCCACATCTTCAGGAAGCCTACAAGGAACTGAAATACAAAAAAGGCAGGTTTCCTCTGGCTGAAAAAATGGCGCAAACCTGTTTGAGTTTACCCCTTTATCCTGGTTTGAAAAATGAACAAATCGAATTTGTTGCAAGAAAAGTGAAAGAATTTTTTGCTGCCTGAGCCTGATTTTACTCACTTTACCTGCCTTGTAAGGCTGTATTGGGATTTCTTATCCTTTCCGGGTCTCTTTTTTTCTGTACTTTTGCTCACAGTTTTTTAGAACTGATATGCAAGGCAAAACCAAATATATATTTGTTACCGGAGGGGTAACGTCATCGCTCGGAAAAGGAATTTTAGCAGCTTCTCTGGCCAAATTATTACAATCCAGGGGGTACACAGTAACCATCCAAAAACTTGATCCTTATATTAACATCGACCCGGGTACGCTTAACCCTTACGAACACGGGGAGTGTTACGTTACCGACGACGGTGCTGAAACGGATCTGGATCTTGGGCATTATGAGCGGTTTTTGAACGTTACTACATCTCAGGCAAATAATGTCACCACTGGAAGAATTTATCTTTCTGTCATAGAAAAGGAAAGAAAAGGAGAGTTTTTGGGAAAAACCGTTCAGGTCATCCCGCACATAACTGACGAAATTAAGAACCGAATCAAGGCTCTTGGTAAAACAGGGCACTACCAGTTTGTGATCACTGAAATTGGCGGAACCGTTGGTGACATTGAATCGCTTCCATACATTGAAGCTGTTCGTCAGCTTAAATGGGAAATGGGGCAGGATTGTGCGGTTGTGCATTTGACCTTATTGCCATACCTGGCCACTTCTGGCGAATTAAAAACAAAACCCACACAACACTCGGTAAAATTATTACTGGAGTATGGTGTTCAGCCTGATATTTTGGTATGTCGCTCAGAATACGCCATAAGTCGCGACATTCGTAAAAAGATTGCTTTGTTCTGTAACGTATCCAACGATGCGGTCATTGAGGCTTTGGATGCACCCACCATTTATGAGGTGCCTTTGTTGATGGAACAAGAGAAGTTGGATGAGATTGTATTACAGAAATTGAACGTGACGCCTGATGCGGAGCCAAAACTCGACAAATGGAGGGAGTTTTTACATAAACTTCATAATCCATCAAGAGAAGTGTGTATTGCTTTGGTTGGGAAGTATGTTGAATTGAAAGAATCCTATAAATCCATTACGGAAGCCTTCATCCATGCGGGTGCTGTGAACGATTGCAAGGTAAAACTCGATTGGATACACAGCGAAAGCCTTACTGAGGAGAACATTGAATCTAAATTAAAAAATGCCAAAGGAATTTTGGTGGCGCCCGGATTTGGAAACCGTGGCATTGAAGGCAAAGTACTTGCTATAAAATATGCACGTGAAAACAAAGTGCCGTTTTTTGGGATTTGTTTGGGTATGCAGTGTGCGGTAATTGAATTTGCAAGACACGTTTTAGGATTAAAGGACGCCCACAGCAGGGAAATGAATCCTGCTACCAATTCGCCGGTAATTGATCTTTTGGAGGCACAAAAAAACATTTCACATATGGGCGGCACCATGCGTTTGGGAACTTACCCTTGTAAAATTGAGGAGGGGACTTTGGCCAAAAAAATATATGGAGTCACGGACATACAGGAACGCCATCGGCACCGGTATGAATTTAATAACGAATACACCAAACAATTCACACAGGCCGGCATGGTGTTGTCAGGCATTAACCCGGATGCAGGATTAGCAGAGATTGTCGAAATCCCTTCCCATCCCTTTTTTATCGGGGTTCAGTTCCATCCTGAATACAAAAGTACGGTGGAGCGTCCTCATCCTTTATTTGTGAGTTTTGTGAAAGCTTGCCTGGTCTGATGAACCTTCTCGAATCCGGATATTTTAGCCGCACACACGGAACTAAAGGGCAATTGGTGTTAAAAACTTCGGTAGAGTTTGAGCCTGAGAATGTAAAGGTTGTTTTTGTTGAATTATCCGGTTCAAAAGCCCCCTATTTTGTTGCGGAATATAAAATGGCTGCTTCCGACCTTGTGTTGAGTCTAGAAAGCATTGATAGTCCCGAAAAAGCAAAAGGGTTGGTAAATAAAAAGGTGTTCCTTGAAGAGAGCTTAGTATTGCCTCAAACTCAGGAAGAATTCATTGGTTATATGGTGCATGACCTGTTAAAAGGGCCGTTGGGCGAGGTGAGTGAGCTGAGTGAAAATGGGGCTCAACAGCTAATGCACTTAAATTATAAGGGCAAAGAGGTTATTCTTCCCATGGTGGAGGACTTTATTCAGGCCATTGACCATGAGAAAAGGGAGATTCGTTATAAGGCTCCTGAGGGCCTGATAGAGCTTTACCTTGAAGAAGAGTAAAAAATCACTGAAAATCTTCTCTAAAATCAAAAAAACACTAAATTTGCAAGCCGTTAAGAGAAGCTGTTTTTTTTGAAAAAGAAACAGGAATTTTAACAAAGAAATTGAAAAAAGGGTTAGGTGGAGGCGAAATGTCCAATGGGCTTATGAGTCAGGAAGTGCGAAAGCCGCCTATTGATTAATAAAGAAACAAGAATTCCGTTTTATAATGGAAAACTAAAATAGAGTAGGTTAGGTGGAGACGCGAAATGTCCAGTGGACATTTCGGCGAGCAAGTGTGAGGGCACTCTATTGAGTAGTAAAGAAAAGAATTCCGTTTTATAATGGAAGACTAGAATAGAGTAGGTTAGGTGGAGGGCAAAGGCCCAGTGGGCCTTTGAGCCAGCCAGTGCGAAAGCAATCCACCTAACACAAGAAGAAGCCAAAATACCTTGTGATTACAGGTATTTAGAAATGCACTGGTTAGGTGGATGAGTGGCTGAAATCACCGGTTTGCTAAACCGGCGTACGGTGTTAAGCCGTACCGGGGGTTCGAATCCCCCCCTGACCGCTTCAATGAAAAACCCCTGAAAGCTAATGCTATCAGGGGTTTTTGGCTTTTTTGCTTTTTCCTTATATCGTTTGGAGTAAGGTTTTAGAGTAAGGTTTACAATTTTTGCGTGAAAAGCTTACCAAACTTCTTAAATTGATTTCTTTTCATTTCCATTAACATTTCCTGGTCGATGTAACTTTCATTCAGAATTGACATTCCCTCGTGGTCCGTATCTTCAATGACCTTTTCTCCACGTTTCCCAAATAATGTAGTAGTATAGGTTTTACGTAGATGTTTAAATTTTAGAGGCGCTTCCGGAAATAATGCTTTATAATAGGCAGCGAAAGCCATGGTAACATAATCCATCATGGTTGTTCTGCTGGCTTTTGATTCTGGGGCTAATATATATTCGTCTAAGCCCTTTTTTTGTTCGTAACCAAGTTCCATTAAAAATTCAAAAAGATCCTCATTAATTGGGACTCTTTTTATGATTTTAACATGCTTGTCAAGCAAGTTTCTTTTTGCCCTCGCCTTTTTATAATGTTCAACTTCAATGTGAGTAAGTTCACCACTTTCGCTTTGTTTAATACCATTCCATTTCATGCTGACTACTTCTTCTCGTCGACCACCTGTATATAATCCAAGGATAAAGGCTGTTTTTAACCAATCATGATAGAAATTTCTTGTTCTGTTTTTTTCATGCTTTTTCTTGTAAAAACTGTTTTCATATTTGGTGTGGTCCAAAATTTTCAAAAAAGCTCCTAATCTTATACCCCTTGGATCTTCATCTACGGGTCTCTTTTTTAAAGTAGCAATGTTATTGTCACAATTTAATTTGTACTCTTTAATGATATAATTGCTAAATCGTAGAAGATAAGCTCTGTAGTGATTATAGGTTTTGTTTTTAAACTGTCTAGTTTCCAATAAATAGGTATAAAAATAACCAACCATCTTCTTAGTTATTTGGTTAAACTGGATTGTTTTTGAATTTTCTCCATTTTTTTCTAATGCAACACAAAAAGCTATTAAACTTCTTTCATGACGATTTATTTCACGTTGAGTTCTGTATCCTTTTTCATGGTCCGCAACTCCTTCATCTTTGATAAAAGCCATGAAGTCATCAATGCAATCCACCAACAAAACTGGGGTTATTTTTTCCTCAGATGCTTTTATTTTTTGAAATTGCAATTCCTTTAAATCATCGCGGAATTTTCTGCACTCAGCCAAGGCATCGTCAATATTTTTCGCTTCCAAAACTTTCATTCGGACCCTGTTGTCACCATTTGGAATGTGCACCCTGTACTTATATACCAAGCTATCGCACTTGCAGTTGACCTCGCTATCATATCTATACCAACTTTTGCATCCTTTTTTATTACAAAAGAGATATAACCCAGGGATTCTTTGTTTTTTACTTAATTTCATTTTATTATTTATTAAAATTTAAGAGGGGTTAGGCTACCTTTTTTCCTTTAAGCGCCATGTCCAGCTTTTCTTTAAATAGGTTACTTTTTCGTTTTGCCGACCTAAATACTTTGTGGCCAACAGTGGATATTTTTTGCAAAGTGTCTAAGGCTGGAATATTGCCCTCTTTGTAAAGGTTATAGACCATCTTCCACCCGTCCCCATGTTGTTTCTTGAGCTTGGTAATAAATGGTCGCTCGAAAGCCTCTTGAAAATTTGTTTCCAGAGCGAATTCTTGTTTGCCCTGCTTTATCAGCAGTACATCGTTTTCTCTACACCATCTCCTTCCTGAACGTAGGTCAGAGTAGCTGAGCTGTTTTAAGATTTCTTCGATGCTAATGTTTTTCATCTTTTATTAATTTATTTTATTCTTTACGACATTTAGTTTTTAAAATGTCCATGTTACTGCAATCTTATCGGGGAGCAATCAAAAAGTCAAGAGCAAGCGAAAATTATTTTTTCTCCTTTACTAATTTTGGATCTGGTATTTTTCCTTTTCCTTCATTAGCCATTGTAGAACTTTTTCAATAAGCCCTATACAAAACCCTTGCTATCACCGGACTTTGTCAAGAAATTCAAAAATGTTTCGGGCAACATCTTTCGGGCTAGAATTTTTTGTCAATTTTTTTCCGGGAATGAATAAAAATTCATACTCTCGACTTGTTAATCGAAAAAATCTCCTGATACCCACTGAAATATCATCGATTGTGATTACCGCATTCGGCTTATAGACAATCAGACCATACTCCGGCCATGACTCTCACTGCTCAAATAAAACGGGTAGTTGGTTAAGTACAAAAGGAAAACACGTTGCGAACTCACCATGAATACTAGCGTTTTTAAGTTCTTCCATTAAAGCCAGATCATCAGCTGTTAATTCCATTTCATTAAGTTGTCTTGCCAGCTTTATAAGATGCAAGGCTTGATATTTCGTTTTCATTGTTAATTAAATATTATCCTTGATTTTATTGCTTATTTGATTTCCATCTCTATGCGCCAATACCGAATCCAAATACTCAAAAATCCGCTCTCCCACCTCAGCAGGGCTTGACTGAGGGCTGAGCAAACCAAACTCGTCTTCTGATTTTTTATTTGGTATAAAAACTTTAATAAATTCTTCAGGATCCAGCCCAAAAAATTCACAGAAAGCGAAGGCGTCCGGAAGTTGAGGAGCAGGTGCGTATGTTATTTTACCCTCTTTGACAATTCATTGACAATAGAGAGTGGGCATTTCGTTGATAATAAATGGAAAGAGATAATTGAATGTTCTACCATTGCCTTCGTTAAAAAGTATAATGCTGTCATCAGAAAAATGAAGAAAATTATTCTTTTTGTATTTCAACCCAACATCTATACGCAGCAAGTGCGTCGATAGAATAAATAGTTTCATGAAATTGTTATCAATATTTCTCATATTACTCTTCTATTTGTTTTGGTAATTCTAATTGTTCAATGGTGCGTATTGCTTCCCCTGCAATCCCTTTGACACTGCCATAAAGACTGGTAGTACTATTTAGCACTTTCTGAATTTGTTTTTCTCTTTTTTTCCAAATCGTTTCCAAACTTCTTTTTTCAGCAAGCAGATCTACTTGCAATGTCATGAAACCTGAAACGATTGATTCTACTTCCATTCTAAACTCAGGACCGGTTAAATAATCATAGAGTATATTCATTTTATCCTGTTTGTTTTCCTGAGTACTCACGTATTCATCAAGTAAAAGCACTGTGTTACGGATCACAGCAACCAGCCCCTTAAATTCTTCAACAGAACATACCCAGATCCCTTCAATTTGAGTCATGCGGGTAACGTTTCTTGGGTAGACACTTGTGATAATGATCCCGAATTGTGAACCTTTTATACGCATGTCTTCACGGAATTTTTCTAACCATACGTTACTCCATTCTCTGGTACGCTTGGCTTCAATGTATATACTGCCGCAATTCAATTTTGTTCTTGAGTTGACAGTTATCAGAACATCTGCGCCACGCTGTCCTTTTGCAATTTCAACTACGGTATCTAATGGAAAATTCTCTTTCAGTCATTTCTCAATTTCTAACTCAAGTACCTCACCTTGCAATTGCATGCTCCCCTGTTCAGCTTTTTGCTGGGCAATAGTCAATTGCTTTTTTAATTGGTCGATAACGTTCTCACGTTCAAGAAGTTTCAGATTGTTACGATCATCGTTCTCTTTCCTGAATTTTTCTTTCTCCGTTACCAACATCGTTGTGAACTTTTCCTCGGCTTGTGCTTCCAATTTTTCAGCCATTTCTGCTGACTCACGTTTTAGCTTTTCCAGCTCCACTCTGGCTCTGTTAAGATCACGGACTTCGTTTACCTTTTGTTCCAACTGTTCGCGATAACTTTTGAGTTCGTCCGCTGTTTCTTCTTTTAGTTGGAGTTTAACTTTCTCTTTTTCTTCGGCCAGCTTTTCTTTTACTGATCTGTTGATTGAAATTTCCAGTTCAAGTCTACTTTTTTCCAGCACCTCTTTTTCGGTTTGTAAAAGCTTCTGCTGTTCAGTAAACTCAAGTGTTTGTGCTTTAGTGAGGGTATTGAATTTGAATTCAAACTCTTCTTGCATTTGTTTATGCATTAATTCTTCCACCTCAATGGCAAAACTATGCGCGCACTTCGGACAATTTATTTTTGTTTCTTTCATTGTTATTGATTTTAACGGGGGTTAATATTATTGATCTCACTACTTCGTCGAATTTTGCCCAACTTGCTTCTACTTCCTCAAGGTGACGTATGAATTCGTAGAGGTTGCTGGATAGATCACTGGGCGTGGCTTCCGGCTCAAGGCATTTGCCGTAGTATGACCCAGGCATTTGATAACCACTAACAAATAAGTGAAAAAGACTATCCATGTCAAGATTCAAAAAGTATGCTGTCGCGGTGATCGAATTCATTTCCGGATGATTTCGTAAGTATGGAACACCCTCCTCGTTGTATTTCCACTCATAAAAGACTTTTGGGAATTCGCGAAATACCCAGTAATAACATTCAATTCTGCAATCTCCCTTCACGGAAGAGTAATGATAAACCTTATTAGAAAGTAAGTCTCTCAGATGCTGGTTACCCAGATGTCTCGCTAACTTCAGCAGACGTGTATGATATATATTTTTCATGTTGATTAGATTTAGTTTAAACAAATTCTGAATTCGCCTTCGGTCTTTGAAGTTTTATCAAACCTTGACATTCTGATGAGCTCATTGATATTAAAAACCAAATCGCGCTTACCACTGTTAAAATCAAATATACGTCCACCGAACATTCCGCATAGCTGCATGCCAGGAAAAAACAAATGCTCGAATTGCAATTCACTCAAACCGAACCATAGTTGCACTGCTTCGAAGGAGCTAACCCTGTTTTTTTTCTTCAAGACAGGCTCAAAATGCTTGCTATACACCCAGTCATCTGGGAATATGTGTGGCAGCTCAAAAAGAGCAATAAATAAGGTGACATTAATTTGGGTTTCGAAATCATCTGCTTCATCGATCTCTATTGATATACCCGGCTTAAAGATTTCTAATGATTTTAGCTCTTCTGTTGAGAGATAATGTGCAAACTCTTGCAGTCTCTCTGTATTTAATTTACTTGTGCTCATTTTTTAAAATTTTAATTGTTTATAATATATTTTTCTTTAATGCGCCGATCATCAGGGTGGCAATCCTGAAAAGGACTTTTGCAAATCCTTTTTCTTTTTAATTCTCTTGTTTTTTCTTTTCATCATTCTTTTTGTTAGGGCGTATAAGCCCTATTCTGGAAATTAAACGGGCGTATAAGCCCGATAGTTACAGGAATCCGCAGATATCTGGCAAAGCGCTGTATTTCAGCACAATAAAATTTATTTTTTTGCTGTTTTGTGCTTACATTTGAAACTAACCAAGCAATTTCTTCCCAGTTATGCCCAGAAAATATACTTCCCAGATAAAGAAGTTTGGAGCCATAGTTTTTGAGCAAAGGGAGAAAGCAGAATTAACGCAGGCAGAACTGGCAAGGCTTGCTGGTATTGATATACGCACTATTCGGCGCATAGAAAAGGGCGATTTTGCGATTGGCCTGGAAATAGTGCTCAGTCTGGCTAAAGTATTTAAACTTCAACCAAGTGAATTATTGGAAAAAGTAAAATTATAATAGATTTTATAGGACTTATGACAGGAAGACTTCAACTCATCGAACAAAAGATAATGGCTGCTGACGGAGCAGCTTTTCAAAACTTGTGTGATGCTTATTTAAAATTGAAAGAAGAAGAAGTTGTGAGCTTTAATCGCACTGGCAGCCAGATTGGAAAACAAAAGACGGTCGCGGGAACTCCTGATACTTTTTTGAGATTAACTAATGGTAGTTTGATTTATGTTGAATATACCACAACTACTAAGGGAATAGTAAAAAAGTTAAAAGACGATATTGACAAATGTCTGGATGAGGAAAAAACAGGAGTTCCTAGGACTGATATTGATAAGTTAGTAATATGTTTTAATTCACGATTAAAGCCCAAGCACGAAAAGGAGCTTATAGATTATGCGTCGGAAAAGAGAGTCGGGATTGAGTTAATAGGACTGGATACGCTTGCCATAGATGTATGCTTTAAGTACCTTATTCTTGCTAAGGACATGCTCGGTATGCCTTTGGACACTGGTCAGGTATTAAGCCTGTCAGAATTTGTTTCGCAATATAATAGTAAAGGCAATAATCTATCCACACCACTTGATAATCAATTTTTGCATAGACAAAACGAACTGGATGAAATAACGACTAATTTTCTTAATACTGACTTTATAGTACTATCTGGGCCGGCAGGAGTTGGAAAAACAAAACTGGCGCTATATGCTATCGAGGAGTTTTTGAGAAAAGATCCGAGTTATTCTGCATTCGCAATCGCGCAAAAGGATCGGGATATTTTTGAAGACCTAAAGATTCACTTAAAACTAGATGGCAATTATATTCTATTAGTTGATGATACAAACAGACAGTTAATTAACTTTAAACAAGTCCTTGGCGTTTTTCGGGAAAATCGCAAAGGAAATATTAAAATAATTTCAACGGTACGTGATTATGCTCTGCCGGATGTGATAGGTCAATGCTCTGATCTAAATCATACGCAAATTCAAATTGAACGCTTTACTGATGACGAAATAAAAACAATCATTGAAAGCGATTCATTCGAAATACGACACTCTAAATACCAGCAAAAAATTATTACTATAGCAGACGGCAATGCGAGGCTGGCAGTAATGGCAGCACGTCTTGCTCAGCAAAAGCAGTGGGCGTTTATTGATGGCGACGTGTTTGACTTATTTGATACTTATTTTCAAACCTTCATTAAAGACTCTAAGATATTTAACGATACAAGCATTATAAAAACTCTAGGTATCATTTCATTTTTCTTCAGCATTGATAAGGGCAACAAAACCTTTATGGAAGATCTCTTGAAAGACTTTGGGCTGGACTACTATAAGTTCATGGAAACTGTTAACGAACTTGAAAAAATGGAACTGCTGGAAACACGATTTAATATTGTACGGGTTTCTGAGCAAGTGATGGCAACTTATTTCTTTTACAAGGTGTTCATTAAAGATGATATTCTTGCATTCAGAATTTTGCTCGACAGGTATTATATTCCAACCTGGAAATCAAGATTCACTGAGGCAGTCATTTCGGCAAACAACCTATTCTATTATACCAATGAAGAGGTGCTAAAAAAACTAGGTGTAACTCTGGGTAAATATTTGGATAGCATTGAAGGCAACGACGAGAAGCTGATGGACTTCTTTGATTTATTCTGGATTTATAAGCGTGACGAGATGTTGGCTTATTTTCACAATAAAATTAAAGGGATACCAGAACCACAAGAACCGGTATATGAAATAAAAGAAAATCCGAAAAAGTGGGAAAACGATAAAGTACTTTATCGCCTTTCAGATGTTTTGCATCACATAACAGAGAGCTTTGTTCCTGCATTGGATCTTGCCTTTGAGTATTGCAGAAAGAAACCGGAGGAATTTCCGGTATTGCTCAGGAGAATAAAAGATAGGATAACATTTAATGACGAGGACAGGCGTCATCACTTTAAGCGTCAATCCGACTTGTTTGACCTCATTATTAAGAACGCCACATCAGATAAGCCACATTATATGGTCGCTTTTTTTGACCTTTCAAAAGACTTTTTGGCTCACCACTACCATAGTAGCGTTGGTGGTCGGCGAAACACAATTATTCTTCAACAGTATACAATACCGTTGGATAAAGCGATGAAAAAACTACGTGAGAAAATATGGAATGCTGTATTCGAAAGGTTTAAAGATTATCCTCACGAGTCATTTTCAGTTATTAGAAACTTTAGTGCAGGTACTAAAGGATCTAAAAAGGAAATAGCTGACTTCGATACTGAACTCTTGTATCCTTTCTTAAGAGATAATTTGGATGTGCGCAATTTTGAGCACGTTTATTTTATGAACGATCCCTGTTCATGGATTTACAAAAAAACAAAACAGAATGGGGATTATAAAGAGCTGAGGACTAGAATGCAAAGTGAGGAGTATGAGTGCTTTAAACGATTGGATATGAACTCTCATAGAGGCAAACAAGACTACGAATTTAAGACCCATGAGGAGTTTCAAAGACTGAAGGAAAGAGACATCAGGCGTTCATTTATATTTAAATCAGAAAATGATTTTGTTCTTTTTCATCGAACCATTAAAAACCTCACAGCAATGGAAAGAACTGAGAGCTGGTGGCTCACTCAGGCAGTTGACATAGTTACTCAGGAGAATATTAAGCAAAATGAAGACATTGGCTTTACGTTTTTGAAGAGTATTTTAGACAGTAATCCTCCTACAACACATGTTCTTCGCGGCGCTATTTATTTCATTATGCAGACCGGTGAAAAGTCAACAAAAAGATTGTGGGATCTACTTAAAATTTGGCCAGACCAATTTTCTGCGATCTGGAAACTGGAGTTTTTCGCTTTACTACCGGAGGCTCTTGTTAATCAATTTTACAAAGACGAGTTACTGGAAACAGTATCAACCCTCACAAGAGCGGCTTATATACCTTTTGATAACTACGAAAAGTTTTCAAGCGTCGATAATGATGTTATTGCTAAAATTCTAAGGTTAGTAGTTGAGAAGATCGAAACGACCGGCCTTATGATTAGCGTTTCACATGACTTTTTCGAAAAACATGCTTTTAAATTCGTAAACGATTTTGATCTTTTAGCAAAAGCGTATTTTCAATATGAAAAGCTTGACCCTAACGCTGACTATGATAATAGCGGCTTAAAAAGCCTCATTCAACTTAAGCCAGATTTTTTAACCGAATATGTAAAGCACTCGTTCTCTGAGAGACATAGTTTGGGCGATAGTAGGGAAAAAATGGGATTTATTTGGGATATAGAAGATCAGGATTTAATTAAACATGCTATCGAAACGCTTATTGAAGTCAAATATTATTCTGGTGTTGGTGATCATGAAGTGAATATGTTTTTCAATAATTTAACAGATGAACAAAAGAACAAGGCTGAAAAATTTATCATGTCATATATAACAGACCATAATAAGGATGCAAAACGAATGAATGTAATTTTTGACGTTTTAAGGCATAGGATGAATGGGCTTTTTGATAATGCTTACCGACATTATTTAAGTCTAAATACTGATATTGATACATTCAAGAAAATAATGTGGCGTGGAAACGGTGGAGGCATACAGAGTGCAGATGTATTATTTGGTGAATTAGAGGCCAATGACTGGCGCAAACTTTATGAAACTACTGAGAGGATAGCGAATATTGCCGAATTAATTCCCATTAAAGCGTATTTAAAAAAGAAAATTAATCAGGGATTAAGCTATGCGGATCATGAACGCAAAATGAAGTTTATTGATCCACACTACTAAACAAAAAGAAATCAAATGGCACTGCCAATCATACTAGATAAATCTGCGTTTCAATCCTTGTCATACAAGGAGATGATTTGGTTGACAAATTATTATCTACATAATATTACTCCATTTCTTATTGTTGAAATTCTTGGAGATCTTAAAAAGGATTTTTCAGAGGGAATAGGTTCGGAAAATAAGGTTGCGGAGTTTTCCAATAAGCTGTTTCCATATTGCGCAATTGTAAATGAATATCACATTACCCTCGTAAAAGGGGAATTACTTGGGCACAAAGTCGAATTGGATTATAGACCTATTGCCGGGAACGCGTCTTTAAAAACATCTGCTACCGGAAAGATAGGGAAACACATTGAGCAATCGCAGGAAGAGCAGGATCTATTAAGATGGAGCAGCGGTGATTTTCAGGAAAAAGATGCAGCATTAGCACAAATTTGGCGCGAAACAACAACTAATCAGGAGTCCATATTAAATCTTCAGAAAATGTTGAAGCTAGCTAAAGTATCTGGACAAAAGCTAACTTGTCTTGAAGAAGTTAATAAAGAAGTCTCTTTGTCTCTCGATGATCCTAATAGCCAATTTAATCTTCTCAATCTACTGTTTCAAAATTATGGAATCAGACCAGGGGAAGCAGCTAAAGTACTCAACTTTTGGGTACAGATGAAAAGGCCATTAATTAAAAATCTCTTTCCATATGCGCATCATTGTTTAAGGGTTGATTTCTTTTACATTGTGGGATTAGAGCATTCTTTAATTTCTATTAGAGCTACAAATAAGGTTGACATGAATTATTTTTATTATGTGCCATTCACTCGCCTTTTAACCTCAAATGATAAAATACATAAAGAACTAGCTCCATACTTTCTGACGGCAGAGCAAGATTTCATTGATGGGACATCGCTAAAGGCTGATCTAAAAAAAATAAATGAGTACGTCAGTAGCCTTTCTGAAGAACTACAAAAGAGATATTATAAAGATCCGCCTCGTGACATTGAGACTTTGACCTTTTCTTTATATAAAAAGTATTTTCATATCCCTAACGAATCATTAGTGGATGATAAGCCAAAAGAATGGTATAAAGAGAAAATCGACGAGTTCATCAATGCTTCGGCAACTGGCAGAGAACTTGATAGTAACGCAGGTGAGTTTATAGTAAAAAAATCAATGATGAAAATCAATGATCCGTGCCCCTGTGGAAGCGGCAAACCGTTAAAGAATTGTCATCTTCTTTCAGATTAAGCACTAGAAATTAGATGATTATCGGCCTGCTATAGTAGCCGCGTACAAAAGGCGATGTTATTTTGAAGTATTACAAAATTAAACTATGGAAGTCAAAGAATTAACGCTTGAGAATTATCATGTAAAGATCAAGTACATGGATTTTAAAGAATATCCAGAAACAATTGATGGTATTAACGATCAGTATTTCAAGGATCTTTTGAACCCTGAGGAACTTGGTTTAGATGTTAGAGTTCATATTACTACAACACTTATATGTCGCTGCGTAGGGATCAACGGTGGAATATATCTGCCAGCAGGTGTTGATTGGTGGATTACAGAGTTTCAGAGAATTCACCTGTCTAATATTGCTGACATCACAAGATCCGATGCCATAATTGCAGCTATTAGGCATATTCAGAGTGAAGACAGTTTTGGAAAATGCATCATTGGAACTGCGTTCATGTACACCGTAATGGAATTTTACTCAAAGTATTTTCTTGGCTTCGATCCTTTATTTGATCGTTTTGACAATAACCTTGAAAAAATAGGGAAATATCAGGAAGTGCAATTTTCAGAAGCGATAATAAAACTTAAAAAACAGAATCTGGCAATAAGTAGGGAGTTATGCAAGATTGATAAATTTTTCAAACAAAAAGCTGATATAATGGGGTTAGACCTTCAGCTTCATAATAACAGCTATTTAGCCGATCGTATCAGCAAAAACCGAAACCAGATTCTGCACGGGCAAAATGTTTTCTTACACAGCGAGGGTAGTCTGTTAGTGCTTCTGTATATACTCTATACTTATTGCCACTATATTGACAAAGACAAATTAGAACAATAAAATTTAGATTTTCATTCTTAAATAAACAAGAACTTTTATGTCAATACCAAACGTCTCAACCCTATACCAAAAAATTTCCAAAGGAGCTGAAGGAGGACTGGAATTCGCACGGATTATTAATCAGCTTCTGATTTCAGAATCTGAATTGCAGGGGTACCACTTCATTAACTACTCTGACGCGGCCGGGGATTACAAGGGTGTAGATGGAATCTTAAATATGCCTTTTACTAAGGCGGGGCTACAATACAAATTTTTTCCTTCATCTTTTTCCGCTAATCATAAAAGTGCGATTAAGGAGGCTCTGAAAAATGCTATCTTGAAGTTTCCTGACATGCAAGAATGGATTTTGGTAACGCCGGAAGATCCTCTACAAACCGACCTGATTTGGCTGGATAATCTTTCAAACGAGCTAAATATGTCTGTTTCAATCTGGGGCCATGAAAGGATAATAAATTTGATGCTTAAGCACACACACATAGGCAAAAATTACTACCCAGATCTAATCGCGAATAGTGTAAGATTATCCAGCGAACCCACACAAAATGATATTGATTCCTATTTTAATAAATTTATGGATCCTGATACGGATGTAAATGTTTTATTTTTGAAGGCTCAGCCTACTCTTTCAGACTGTAAAGTTATCTTCACCAAGGATTTTTATAAAGAGGTATCGGACATTTATTACCTCCAGTATCGCCATTTGTTTGATGATGCATTTGATAGCTATTCGCTTAAAACGAGGGAGATATTTCGCATCAAATCTAACACTTACGAGGAAATTATAAGTCGCAACCATGCTTTGCCGGGAGGTATGCATACGATGCTCGAAAAGGGTAATATCCTAAATCCAAAAACAAGGTTCTATAAAGTAGATTTCTTAGAAAAGGGTAAAGACTCTGGTGTATCGTTTAGCGTTTGGTGCTATATAAATAGTCGATGGGTATTTTTTCCGAAACCTTTCCGGGTATTACAAAGCATCAATGCAATGAGAAATGATAAAGGGCTTAAACAAATAACATGGTTCCTTAAATGGTTCGGTTTAAGTAAAAAGATGCAAAAATATAAAGGACAGTCAATATTGGCTGTTAATCACATTGTAATTGATATTTTCAAAAAAAGTTAGATTACAATGTAGGGTGGAAATTTTATGAGCAAAAGGGTCTGCAAGTGCCGGCAGAGGTTACAGCCATAATGGGTGCTGGTAAAACAGCAAAAAAGGCTAAGGAAAAGCTATATAAGAAAACAAAAACTAAAAACTCAATGGTAAATGAACCGGAGATCATCCGCTCTCAACAAAAAATGTTTGATGATCCGAATTTGTTTAGTGGGGAGGGGAAGTAACAATGGATAACAAAGAAATTGATAACATATCGCAGAAGGCGAAAGAATTAAAGGAAGCAGCCAATTCAAATACACTTAACTTTAATGTCTTTTTAGATGCCGAGGCGGCTTATAATCAAGCTTATGCGCTCTGTTATTCTGCCACAGATATAGAACCAACTACAAAAGACATCCTTTGTGCCCTATATAAATATGAAGCCCTTGATTGCCGTTATGCCTACGAAATAAAGAAAAAGTCCTACGAAAAATCAAGAAATACTAACTACAAACAAAAATTAATTGTAGATGGGATACTGAATAAATATAACTTGGAAAACCTTCCTAGTGAGAAAGTAATAAAATGGTATAAATATTTAGAGAATTTTCGGATTTCCCTGATAATGAAGGCTAATCAGCCGATTGCAAAAAAATTGATGGATGAAGGGAAATATGAGGCAGCACTTTATTATTTCCGAAGCGCTGAATATGCATTATCGCTAATCGATATTTCAAGTCTTAATGATGAGTTTTTGCTTGCTTACAAGAAAAACTTTCATATAATTAGGTTTAATATTTCTCAATGTCAGATTGGTATTTACATAAATGAAGGAAAGAAGGATGAGTTACTAAATAAAATCGTAATTGAGAGCCTACTATTTGGAATCTCAGAAACAAAGAACTTGATTTCGCTTGGAGGTCCGGATTCTACTTACGAAAATGCTATTACCCAAATGAGGGAGTGGATTGTAGAACTACTTGCACCAACACAAACATCTTGGGATACCCTGCTTGATTCTAATCAAAAGGAAAATCAAACTTTAGCAGAACTGATGCAGGCTAAAGATTCCACAAAATACAGTATAGCTGTAAATTCATTAACCGGAATACAAAAGGAAAATAGATTCCTGCTTTATTCACATGGTTTTAATACTAGAGGTAAGTGGAAAGAAGTGTTCACGGAAGAGATAACAGCTAAGATGGGATCATCAAATATATCTTTCACGATGCGTCCATGGGATTACGGTCTTTTTATTATTCGGTTTATTTTACCTTGGGCAAGAAGGCGTGTAATTCGTGATTTTTGTAGTGAATACAGAAGAATAAATGATAGGTATGGACCCGGATTAAAGAAATGTTTGGTAGCCCATAGTTTTGCAACATATATTTCTGGTATAGCTCTTATAGAAAATACTGATATAAAATTCGAGCGTATAATATACCTTGGAAATATCCTTGATATTAATTTCGATTGGGAGAAATTAAAAACGAACAATCAAATTGAAAAAGTATTTTATGAAAAAAGCACGAATGACGCAGCAATAGCTGCCGGAGAGGTATATAGAAAAGTAATACCATGGGTTAAATGGATTGGATGTGCAGGAAAAAGAGGGTTCGCAAAAGAGTATCCATTCGTAACATATCGTGAATCAGAAAGTGGGCATAGTGATATGATAACAGAAGAGAATATCAAGGGGGTTTGGTTTGAGTTTTTAGTTTCATGAGATTTTCATTTCACAAAAAATTCGGAAGTAATAATTAGAGGGAATTAATATATGAGTTATTCTGATACATATGACGTTAATGGCTGGTTTTACAAACAAGGCAGAGATACCTTCAGGAAACAACTGGACATTAAACTAAAAGGGGCAAAAAAGAAACAACCTGATTTGATGGTCATCATGATGAACCCAGGGAGCTCAGAACAAAAACCTGATTTTGATAATGATTTTGATGCTCTAGTACCTACAGTTCACGATCCAACACAAACGCATATTATGAATTTGATGGAGCATTGGGGAATGGAATATGCACGGATATTGAATTTATCCGATTACTGCGATCAACTTAGTGAAAATTTTTACGAGTATTTAAAAGATGGAGCCAAAACATTTCAGCGGCATACCATTTTTCACACAAGCAGAGCCGCAGAATTAAATAAACTATTTATTCTAAATGTACCGGTCTTAGTTGCTTGGGGAACAGATGACTGCTTAAAATCACTAGGTGCCTCAGCACTGACATTCTTAGCCGATCACCAAAATATAGTTGGGTTAAGACACCCTAAAAAACAATTTGGTTATTACCACCCAAGAAGGAGAGTAAGTCGATTTCATCACGACACATGGAGGGATGAGATGAAGAGAAGGTATAATAGTTTATGAGTTTTTTTAAGGGATTTATAAATGCAAGAGAGAATACAAATATTTCATCAATTAAAGGATAAATATTTCTATTTCCCTAATTGGGAATTAAAATACCTACTGGTGGGAACATTTAATCCAACTGGTGGAGATCGTGTAAATTATTTTTATGGGAGAGAATCAAACTATTGTTGGCCAACCTTAAGTAAAATATTTGAGAAAGAATTAAATCCAGAATCAGAGTCTTTTATTGAAGCATTAAAAGAACTTGGCATAGCATGTGTTGACATGATAGATTCTGTTGATGTCGAAGACTCCTGGAAAGACAAAGTTACCGGCAAAGGATATAGTGATTCAAATATTATCCGGAAAAAAGTAATCAGGGAATATAATACAGAAGATATTTTAAAAATTATTGAAGCCAATCCTAATGTTCAAGTGTTTTCAACTTGGGGTAAAGGGCCACAATTAAAAGTATGGATCGTTGAAATCCAGAAAATTGATAATTTGATTAAACTGGTTTCACCCAGCGCCGCAGCCAGAGTGCCCAAAGGGGCTAAGAAGGAAGCTTACATTTTTGACGATTGGAGCCAAAAAATAATACCCTCTGTTTTTTAAATTAATAACCTTAAAAAAATATCCGCATGAACAAGGTTAACATATTACAAGTGGAGTTACAGATGGTTAGAATGAGCATGCGCTCAGATCTAGAAAGCCTGCTCGCATATCTTGATGATATTCACGAATACAACAGGAAACGCAAGCTGAAAATTGAGGCTGACTACGCGAAGCTCACATCTGAACTTGACAAGGATGATTACAGTCAGGCATATGAGGATACATATGAGAGATTAAAGTCCGATTTTCCAAGAGTAATAAATCACACGACATTTATATCGCTTTACTCTGTATTTGAAACAACCTTGAAGCACATCTACCAGTTCGTCTATGAATTCAAAAAGGGTGAACAGATTATTCCTCTCAATAAGAGTTCGGCAGACTACTATAGGGAGTTGAAGGCGCTAATAGGTTTGGAGGCATTTCAAGACTTTGATGGTGAGTTTCAAGACATCGAAAGGTACAAGCTCGTAAGAAATTCATTGATGCACAATTCGGCTGTCATTAAGAATAGTAAGAATCCAGATCAATTGAAGGCGTTCCTTGATACTCATTTGGAAAAGATCACCCTGAACCAAGCGCAAACTGAATTTTCAATCTCGGAATCTTCCTTCGTGTCCACTTTTGGAAATATGTGTGAGAAATTCCTACTTAAATTATTCGAAAAGATGCGTTCGAGCATCAGAATAACTGGTGTGCCTATAGACAACTCATCTAACATCACCTAATCACGACCGGATGATAACGCGTAAAGTGCTAATAACCAATTAGTAACAGTACAAGCGCCGTTTTTAATATTAAATAGTTGAAAAAACACGCGATTTGTTAATAAAATACAACTTTAAAGTTGTACTTTTACCTATAATTCAGGATATCTTTGTGTTTGATGACCACCCAGCTCGAAATACAAAGTTTTCTGAATGACTTCAAGGCGAAGTTAGGCATTTGGGGTGTTATTTTCAGGGACGACCGTAGTAAAAACACCCAAGCGCTGCTCGACCTTGATATTACCAGAGACGAGCGCATTGCAGCATTAGCGAAACTAGTAATTGAAGATTATTGCGAAGGCCCTTTGGAAGAGAAATTATATGGCGGACAGGATATGTGGGTGTTTGGTAAAGAAATAAAGAATAAAGAGTTATATATAAAAATAGCATTGGGAGTTAATGGCGCTAAAGTGATTTGTATTTCTTTTCATGTTGCTGAACATAAAATGAGCTATCCACTTAAAAAATTAGGAAAATGAAAAGTCCATTTACCGGAGGGGAGGTAACCCTTCAAAAAGAACACAGAACCTTGAGTTACCGCAAAGAAGAGTTTGAGGTTCTTTACCATTTTTATGTTTGTAATGATTCCGGTGAACAATTTACAGACGAAGAATTGGATGCCATCAATATTAACCAGGTGCACAATAAATACCGCACTAAATACGGCATTCCGTTCCCTGAGGAAATTATTGAAATTAGAGAGAAGTATGGTCTGTCCGCAAGCAAGATGTCAGAGGTGCTTGGTTTTGGAGTCAACACTTACCGGGCATATGAAGCCGGTGAAGTACCTAGCGTATCTAATGGCAAATTCTTGCAACAAATCAAGGACGCTCATGTTTTTAAGAGTGTTCTTGAATCTAGTAATCAGTTTGAAGAAGACGAGCTTCAAAAACTGGAGCGTAAAATTGATTCGGTACGAAGAGGATGGAAGGCGTTTGATAGCCGTTACGAGCAGTTTTTATTGGGTGACAAAACACCGAATGAATTCACTGGGTACCGCAGTCCCCACTTGGAGAAAATCGCAAATATGATTTTGTTTTTTGCAGAACAGGCTAAGCCTTATAAAACTAAGCTAAATAAACTGCTATTTTATTCGGATTTTTATCACTACAAAAAAACCTGTTTTTCTATTAGCGGCGCACGTTACAAAGCCATACAAATGGGCCCGGTGCCAAAAAACTTTGGTGGTATTTTTGATTATGCAGTCAACCATAATTTCGTAAATGCTGACGTAGTTTATTTTGAAAACGGGAATGTTGGAGAGCAATTTGTGCCAAATGGTCAGAAAAGTTTTGACAAATCCTTATTTATTCTGTCAGAGATCACTGCCTTGGAAGATATAGCTGCCCGGTTTAAACAGGATTCGGTTAAAGAAATTATCGATAAAAGTCATGAAGAACCTGCCTGGAAGGAAAACGTTGATGGTTACAAGGAGATTGATTATAGGTACGGATTCGATTTAAAAAGCGTCTAAATGACAGAATAGGTCGATGAAAATAATTCGGCATTATAATTGAGAAAACAGAAGTTAATAAATGAAAAAATAAAGTAAGAAAGGAGATTAAATAAAAAAAGCCCGAGGATGTTGTAGCATCCAGGGGCTGTATAAGATGCACATTAAAAAAGCCTTCGCAAGCTTCAGTTTTTAAGGGTTGCCCCTTTGCACACCTGTTTTTTGTTTTTGAGAAATTCTAAAATCAGCGGCAAAGTTAGTATTACTAGTCTAAACTACAAATACTATTAAAATCATCCTTCAAAGTCATAACTGACATTTTTGCCGGTCAAAGTCTCTGCCCCGTGATTAGAATGAGACACACATAACTAAATTTTCAAACCATTTTATTGCTATGGCAAAAAACGGAAAAATTGGTGACGGCCATAGGAATGGCCAAGTCACTAGTCGGAGTCAAACTTATAACTCCAAAAACGATGCCTGGGTGAAGCGGGACACTTCAACCGGCCAATTTATTAACGTAAAGAGCGATAACAAGCCTTTCAAAGGAGTAAGGAGGGAAAAACAATGAATAAATTTTTACATATTTTAATGACATTAGAAGTTGGGGATCGTGTTGTAGTGCCAAAAAGCACATGGGATTTCGTTCAGCATCATGCCATTTATTTAGGTTACTGGAACAATCAATACTGGTTTATCGAAAATAAAGAAGGTTATGGTGTACGCATAGTAAGCGCCGATGTGTTTTTTATCGGAGTGAATAAAGTAACACGGATCATCAAGTTTATTCCGCGTTACAATTATTCTAGGAGTAATCTGTATAAGTATGCGTTGACAAAACCCGGCAGAGCTTACGATCTCTGGAATTACAATTGTGAGCACTTTGCAAATGAGATCCAGCATCGTGTAATTAAAAGCGACCAATCCGACACCGGAAAGGGTTTAGCTGCCCTTGGACTTGTCGCATTGGTAATTGCTGGATTGGCCAGCATAGGAGGAAAGAATAAATAAATCAACAGTTCTCTGGTGCTTAGGCACCAGAGAACTAAAAATCGCAAAAATTAAAAATTATGTTTGACTTAAGTAAAGAAAAAATAGAGTTTCATTGCGAGAATTGCAATCGCAAACACGTCGCCACCCTGAAAGATGTGACGAGCCGAAAAATTGTCCACTGCACTTGCGGAACGAATATACAGTTAAAAGACAGCGATGGATCAGTGGCACGAGGAGTCAGCAACATCAATTCCTCGATGAAGAAGCTGGAAGACGCTTTTAAAAAATTAGGAAGAAGATAAATTACTAACTACAAAAACTATCAAAAATGATTTCGAATAAAAATTACAAAAAGCGTATAGAAAACCTTCGTACTCGTAGGCAGGATGATCTTACCAAATCTATTCTAGTAAGTGCGGCGTTTAACAAAACTACTTACTCAGAAACAATACGGTATGTATATGAAGCAATGCAGGAGATTGATCCTGATTACACAAAGAGAACTTACGAGGCTTGTGAAAAACTAAAGGTTCATCTAACTCCGGGACTTGCTGAAGCGGGAATTAACCTGACCTATGATTATCAGGGTTCCGTACCAAACAATATACACATCAAACTTTACAGTGACATTGATATGTTGGCTATTAATACTGAGTTTGAAACTCTACAATTGCCTCAGGTACCAGCAAATCCCTATCAAGGCGACCCTGTCAAAGAGCTAAAAAAAATGCGTCAAAAAAGTCATCAGATTCTAGACACAGTATATACAGCCTGCACTATTGACAATACACATAGCAAGGCGCTAAGAATCTCAGGAGGCAGCCTTCAGAGACAAATTGATATTGTTTTTTGTAATTACTACAATTCCAACGAGTATACTAGAACGAAAAATAATTATTACAGAGGCATTAACATTTTGGATCGCGACAATGACCAACGCATCTTAAATTACCCCTTTGCGCATATTTATAACATCAATCAAAAAGATCAGAGGGTTGATGGTAATGAAAAGAGATTAATACGTTTCTTAAAGACTCTAAAAGCGGATGCTAAGGAGGATTCGGGTATCAAAATCGATCTTTCGAGCTACGACATTGCATCTTTGATATACAGAATGGATGATGCCGATCTTCTTCTAACGTCAAAAAAATATTTACTGCTCCTAAATAAATGTCGTGCCTTCTTTAATAAGATCATTACTGATAAGGCTTTCAGAGATAGCCTTCAAGTTGCTAATGGCACTAGGGCTATATTTTGCAGTGAAGGAGCCCAACTTTCTGAATTAGTAAAACTGAATAGCGAGTTGAATGATGTAATTGAAGACATTCTTTTTGAGAGCAAGCCGATTTTTGAAACGCTCGACAAAGCAGAAATAAATTATTTTTAATTATTATGGAGAATAAGAAATTTACAGTTTTATCCTTGGATGGTGGCGGTTCAAAAGGTGTTTATACACTAGGCATACTTAAAGAACTTGAGCTAAAATTAGGTGGCAAGCTCCATGAGCATTTTGATCTGATTTACGGAACCAGCACCGGTTCTATTATTGCAAGTTTGGTTGCGCTGGGCCACGACATACCTTCCCTTGAAAAGTTGTATTATGAACTCATTCCTAAAATAATGTGTGGGAACTCCAAACGGGAAAGGAGTTCCCAATTAAAAATCCAGGCTGATACAATTTTTAAGGATCAAAAATTTGATGCTTTTAAAACCATGGTTGGTATCGTAGCTCTAAACTATGATAAGCAAACACCGCTAGTTTTTAAAACTAACATACAGCAAGCTCACGGAATGAAACAATCGTTCCAACCGGGATTTGGCTGCACCATATCGGAAGCAGTCCAAGCTTCATGTGCTGCTTATCCAATTTTTGAGATAAAACAAGTTCAGACACAAAATCAAGGGCTTGTCAATGCCGTGGATGGTGGTTATATCGCCAACAATCCAACGCTTTTCTCTTTGATCGATGCTTATAAAGCAGTTGGGCACTCTGTAGAAAATACTAGAATATTGAGCATCGGCACTGGCAGGTTTGTAGAAAAACCGATCAGTTTGAGGATGCGAATTTTGAAAAGATTTAAAATGACTCAGTTCATTGAGCGAGTCTTTACTGCTAATACCGTTAGTAACGAAACCCTCACAAGGCTCTTATATCCTGATCTAAACATCGTTCGCATTAATGATGTATTTTCTGAACCTGAATACGGCACCAATATGGTAGAAGTAAACCAAGTGAAATTGAAGAAAATGCTGCAGTTGGGGCGAGACTCGTATGCAAAGCATGAAAAGGAACTACTAGCCCTTTTTAATCTCACTCGATAATGGCAGATTGTTCCCAAGTATTTAAGCAGTTTGAAGGTAGAATTAGTATAACCCATACAGATACAAAGTTTTTGCGCGCGGCCAGGTCAGCGATAACTCAAAAGATCAAAGATTATTTTTCTAAAAGCTGCAACGGTCCCAAATTAAAATTTCTCGGTCAAGGCTCCTTTACTATGGGTACAGTTGTGAAACCATTGGAGGGAGAATTTGATATTGATGTTGGCGTATACCTTTTGGATTATCCAAGCTGGACAAGTGAAAGACCAAAGGTTGAAACAGTTTCCTCATGGTTAGTTAATGCCTTGGAAAATCACACTGCAACAGCTCCAATAAATAAAAGAAGTTGTGTGAGAATTGTATATAAGCCCAAAGATCAGGAAAAGCAAATTTCCTATCATGTTGATTTACCTATTTACATTGAATATTTAAATTTTTGGGACGAAAAGAGAATAAGAATAGGCATCACTGGGGAAACGCAATGGGAACGAAAAACAGACCCCGTGGGGTTTACCTGGTGGTTTATTCAAAAGTGTAAAAACAACGCACAAGATCCGAAACAGCTTGTTAGGCTTGTTAAATATATAAAAGCTTGGAAAGAATATAAAAAAGGAAATTGGAATTTCCCTAGTGGTGTGGCTTTAACCGTACTAATGGCGGAAAACTATGCTCCCAATAGCCGGGACGATATATCATTCCATGAAACTGTAAGAAGAGCATATAATGATCTTGATGGAGTTTTTTGGATTAACTCTATTACAAAACCAGTAGAGAACCACAATGATCTGCTTGAAAAGCTCACCGATGGCGAAAAAAAGAAATTTCTAGCTGAATTTGAGAAGCTAGTCGATGACGGAAAACTTGCTATTGGAGAAGAGGACACAGATAGGTCTATTTCTATCTGGACGACACATTTCGACCATAGATTTATGAATTAAGGTGTTATTAAAGGTGTGCGAGTTTTTTTGAATCCATTAGCGGGTGAAATGCACCTCTACTTTCGACGAAGTGTATCGCTGCCAAATGAACCATAGTTCTGTGGCAGACAACTTTAATGTTTTAGCCCTTATAGTTTTACCACTAGAAGAAACAATAAACAGCGAATCGCTTGTGTTAGTGTATGTACCAGTATCGTCATTACCGGCGGTAACATCCCCTATTTTATAAAAAGAGAAGGTGCTGTTGTATGACCCGTCTGATTTGAAAGTAAGGGATTCATTTGCTGTAGATGGCGGACTAAATGTTCCATCTTCATTATCATCAAATTCTTTCCAAGTCCAGGCTGTTACCAATGTGGTGACCGGCGCTGGTGTTGGTACTGGCTCAGGAGTGGGCTCATCCTTCTTCTTGCAGGTAACAAATACCATTAACAAGATCAACATGTAAATATTTCTTTTCATAGTGTTATGGTTTTGGCTCCGAATGTAGAAAATATTTATGTAATACACTATATAATAGGTACTATATTATGGAGTACCTAATAAAGTTCCCATTTCACAGATTTGGGGATGGCAAAAAAAACGGAAAATCTACTTGAATTAAAGCTCATCGGAGAGCGTCTCAAAGAGTTAAGAAAAACCCATGGTTACTCGAATTATGAGCATATTGCTTACGAATTGGATATGTCCAGAAGTGCCTATTGGCGCTTAGAGTCCGGTGAAAACTTTGAGTTAAAAACCTTGATCAAAATTTGCAGGTTTCTTGGCTTAACCATGACTGAATTTTTCGAAGGTATTGATTTTCCAAGACAGGGTAAAAAGTTCAAAAAGAAGCTCTAAAGCCTGATCCTTATACTTTCCAACGAAGATTTTTAGTTTTGCCCCTTAATACTTTTTATATCCTCTTCCACCGGTATCGTATCCTTATTTTCCTTTAAAATATTAGAATATGGATTCTGGCCTGATTCCTGGATAAGTTTAGCGCGGATATACTTTCTCAACCCGTTTAGATCTTTGGTTGGACGTGGCATAGTTATAGTTGGGGTTGCATCTTTAGATTCTCTTAAGATTTCGAAGCGTATATTTAAGCAATGAAAATTCTCTTAATAGAAGATGAAGCGGAGTTGAGACAAACGATTAAACACTACCTCGATCAGGAAGGGTATGTTGTTGAATCTGCTGCTGATTTTAACAAGGCATCTGAAAAGGCAGGGGTTTATGATTACGACTGTATATTAGTCGATATAACACTTCCAAAAGGAAGTGGACTAGATATTGTAAAGCAATTGAAAGATAAGGGCTCTAAAGCAGGGATTATTATAATTTCAGCCAAGAATTCCTCAACCGATAAAATTAAGGGACTTGATTTGGGTGCAGACGATTATTTGGCAAAACCATTTGATTTGGCAGAGCTTAATTCACGCATCAAAGCACTAATCAGAAGAAGAAATTTCGATGGCAACAAATCCATTATTGTAAATGAAATTGAAATTAGTCCTGAGCAAAGACAGGTTAAAGTGAATGATGAATCTGTTACTTTGACCGCAAAGGAATATGATCTCCTTTTGTTTTTTATCTCAAACAAAAACAGGGTGGTTTCAAAGAACACGATTGCAGAGCATCTGTGGGGAGATGATTCAGACCAAATGGATAGTCATGATTTTATCTACGTGCATTTGAGAAATCTCAGAAAAAAGCTAATGGAGAAAGGTTGTACTGATTATGTTCAGACAATTTACGGAATAGGTTATAATTTTAAAGTAAACGGATGAAATTAATTAGTAAAACACTTATTTTTTACTTGCTTGTAAGCCTTCCTTTACTGGTCGTTGCCGGACTGCTATCATACTTCTTAATTAAGACCGAACTCAGAGATGGCACGGACGAAACCTTAGCAAGTGAAAAGGTGCATGCTGAAAAATTAATCCGATCTTTAAACACATCGAAGCCCATTTATTTAAGTATTGATAGTCTTTCTACAATTAAACTTTCTTCCGGTTCTAAATTAAAATCAGGTTATATAGATACACTTGTTTTCAATGCAGAGGAAGGTGAAAACATCAGTGCACGAATGCTTCGAAATTATTATTCATTTAATGGCCGCACCTTTCAAATAACTCTTCTCAAAACCACAATGGAGGAAGAAGAATTATTGGAGAGTATTTTAGCCACTTTTACGATGATTATTGGATTCCTAATACTTTCCTTTGTTATTGTGAACTGGCTGCTTTCTAAAACGCTTTGGAAACCTTTTTACATCACTCTTTCGCAACTTAAGAACTATGACATCAAGAGCCATGAACAGCATCATTTTAGTTCTGAGAACACAATTGAGTTCAATCAACTGAATGAAGCACTCAATAAAATGACGGATCAAATTTATATAGATTACATACAACAAAAAGAGTTTACTGAGAATGCGTCACATGAGATGCAAACGCCTTTAGCTGTGGTTAAAGCGAATCTCAGCTTATTAATGCAGTCTCCGCATCTGAAGGCTGAAGAAATGAACCAGCTTCAAACTATTGAGAACACAGTCAAAAAATTGTCCTCCTTAAATAAGGCTTTGATTTTGCTTTCCAAAATTGAAAATAATCAATTCGTAGATAGTGAAACAGTTAGCATTAAAGCATTAGTTTCACGAGTAACCGACAATTTTGCTGAAGTAATTCAATCGAAGAGCATTAGTCTGGACGTAGAGTCGAGTGAGGATATTTTGGTAAAGATGAACCCGGCTTTAGCAGAAATTCTTTTTACGAATCTTTTACAAAATGCAATCAGACACAATAAGGGAGAAGGGAAAATAGTAATAGCCATAAAAGATAATCAATTAGAAATATCCAATACAGGAGAACCACTTAACATTCCAAAGGAAGAGATGTTCATTCGATTTAAAAAGAATGATGCTTCAAAAGAATCATTGGGACTTGGGCTCTCAATCGTTAACGGGATTGCTAAATTTTATGGATTTAAAGTACATTACAGTTACGCTGACTCACTTCACCGCTTTGAGGTGTTTTTTAGCTAAAGATTTACTTTAGAATTGTGCGGTAGGTTTGTTTTATGAAAGCAATAGTGAATTTCTCTTTTCGGTCAAAAGTTTTTGGACATTTTTTAATTTTCGTTTTTATTGGTTTTCATTCCACTGCTCAAAACGCTTCAGTATCTGGAGTTGTAAAGGAAAAAAGCACTACCAATCCCCTGCCTTATGTTAGTGTTACCATTAGATCAGAAAAGGACAGCGCTTTAATTGTAGGGACTATTACAAACGAAGACGGTAGGTTTACTTTGAGCAGCATTAAACAAGGGAGATATTACATTGAAGTCTCATTTATTGGATACTCAACACACAGACAGTCACTTTTTGTAGGAAACTTAAATTCCTTTTTGGACGCAGGCACAATTGAATTATCGGAAGATGCTAAAGTATTAGAAGCAGTTGAAGTTACAGCCAAACAAGATGAAGTTACTGGTAAGATGGATAAAAAATCGTATACCCTTGAAAATAACCTCACCCAAAATGGTGGTACCGTTTTACAAGCTGTACAAAATTTGCCCGGCGTAACAGTTCAGGAAGGCAAAGTTCAGATTAGAGGAAGCGACAAAGTTGTCGTATTGATAGACGGAAAACAAACAGCACTTACTGGTTTTGGCAATCAAGCAAGCTTGGATAATATTCCTGCATCTGCAATAGAAAAGATTGAGATCATAAATAATCCCTCTGCAAAATACGATGCAAATGGCAATGCAGGCATTATTAATATTGTTTACAAAAAGAGCAAACAGGAAGGATTTAACGGCAAGGCTGGTTTAGCAGTCGGTTTAGGAGCCTTATGGGTTAAGAAAGAAAATCTGCCGACAATTACTCCACAATATCAATTTACACCCAAAATCAATCCTTCTCTTTCACTAAATTATAAAAAGAAGAGAATTAATTTATTCTTACAAGGAGATTATCTCTTAAACAATACATTGAATAAAAATGAATTTGTTGATCGTTATTACGAAGATGGTGATGTGATTCGACAGCAAACAAGAAGAAACAGAAATACAACTGTTGCGACAGGAAGAGTTGGATTTGACTATAATGTGAATGAATACAACCAATTTACTGTGTCAGGTTTATTTAGTTCAGAACGCATATTAGATCATGGTGAACAGGCTTTTTTCAATTCCGACTTGACAGATCGGTATCGTTTATGGCAATTTTTAGAAGATGAACTAAAAACTACAGCGACTGCTTCCTCTTCTTATTTGCACAAATTCAAACAAGTAGGTCATACATTAAACGTAGGTTTCAACTACACATTTCATAGGGAGGATGAGAAATACTACTTTACCAATGTAATGCCAACATTTATTGGGGAGGATGCTTTTAAATTAATTTCTGATGAACATGTTGCAGATTTTAGCTTGGATTATATTAAGCCTTTGAAATTTGGCAGACTCGAAACAGGAGCAAAATTTAGATACCGAAACATACCAACAAATATGCTTTTCTTTCCGGGACTCAATTCTCCGCTAGATTCAGCAGCCGGGGGTTGGGCAACTTATAAAGAAACGATACCGGCATTGTATGGAAACTATATTCTTGAAAATAAAAAATATGAACTAGAAGCTGGACTTCGGGTTGAATACGTGCAAGTGGACTATTTAGTGAATCCCAATCATCCAACATACAAAAGCAATGGATATAATTATACCCAACCATTCCCGAATGTTCGGTTTGCTTATAAAGTCAATGACAACAACAAACTTTCACTGTTCTATAATCGGCGTGTTGATAGACCAAATGAAGTCGATATTCGTATTTTTCCAAAATATGATGATGCAGAAATCATAAAGGTTGGTAATCCAACGTTGCGTCCGCAATTCACCAACTTATTTGAATTGGGATATAAGGGTAATTGGAAGACCGGATATTTTTACTCAGCAGCTTTTCATAAAATTGCTGACAATACGATTACCCGTATTGCAAGTGTGGTGCCGGGAAGTAAACTCATTTACTCCATCATGCAAAACGCTGGCAGAAGTTATAATACAGGACTTGAATTGTTGTATTCACAAGATTTTAAGAAATTGTTGACTGTGAATATGAATTTTACTGGTTATCAAAATATTATAGAAGCATTTTCTGTTTACAATGAATATCCTACTCCAAACACATTCTCAGCAGAAAGGCAATCACTTGTGTCGTGGAATTCCAAACTGAATGTTTTAGTTCACTTGAAAAAGAATACCGATCTACAACTTACAGCCATTTATCTTGCTCCCGATTTGATCCCGCAAGGTAAAATTGGAGCACGCTTTTCATTGGATTTTGGAATGAAAAAACAAATTCAAAAAGGGAAAGGTGAAGTATTTGTGAATGCTACGGATTTGTTAAATACCATGCAGATTAAAAAGACAATACAAGGTGCCGGATTCATGTACATTAGTACTGATTATTATGAGACTCAGGTCATTAGAATTGGGTATAACTATAAGTTTTGACTTCTTACTAAAGAATTGCTTAAGATTTGAGTCGTTACTTTGAATATAAACTAAAACCAAAATACAATGAAAACGACAATAATTTTAATGGCAATGCTTCTAAATGTTAGCCTCGCCAGCGCTCAAAAAATAAACGAAGCAGATGTTCCTGCAAGTGTAAAAAGCGCTTTTGCGAAAAAATATCCCGGAGCCAAGGTTGAGAAATGGGAGAAAGAAGGAGCAGATTATGAAGCTGAATTTGACTTGAGCAAAGTAGAGTCTTCTGCCGTATTTGATGTTAATGGCAACTTCAAAGGATTGGAACAGGAAATTAAGTCCTCCGAATTACCAAAAGCGGTAACAGATTATTGTGCAAAAACCTATGCAGGGTATAAGTTAACTGAAGCCGCCAAAATAACTGATTCAACTGGGAAAGTCATGTATGAAGCAGAAATGTCTAAAGGCAAGGAAGAGTTCGATGTAATATTTGATGATAAGGGGATTTTTATAAAAAAATCCGACCCGGAAACTGGTGAGGAAGAGAAGGATTAATCAGGTGGACTTTTGGAGTAAGGTTTTGGAGTAAGGTTTTGTTCGAAAATGTATCAAAATGTGGCTTTTTGCCAACTGGTAACTAGCTAACTATCAGATAATCAGGATTTATTGGAAGGGTTCGAATCCCCCCCTGACCGCACTGAAGCAGAAGCAACCCCGCGAAAGCGGGGTTTTTTGTTTTTGGAGCAAATGAAAAAAGCTTGCTTTTTGAAATGAGCGACAAAAATAAAAACCCGTTAGGGTTGCTTCGTTTCAGTGCGGGCACCCTAGCATGGATCAGCGCCAGGAGCGAAGCGCAGGGCGCTAATCCCCTTTTATAAAGCAACCCATCGAAAGCGGGGTTTTTTGTTTTTGGAGCAAATGAAAAAGCCTGCTTTTTAATTGAGCGACAAAATTCAGTTTACATTTTCTTTTCCTTCTCCACCCATCTCAAAATTTTCTCTTCTAATACTTTTAAAGGAATACTTCCTGCATTGAGCAACTGATCGTGGAAATCGGCAATATCAAATTTAGTTCCTAATTCTTTCTCCGCAAAAGCGCGCAGTTCCCTGATTTTTAATTGTCCAATTTTATAGGAGAGCGCTTGCCCTGGAATGGCCATGTAACGCTCTATTTCTGCAACAATACTGGCTTCCGTTTCCGCCTCATGTTCTTTGGAATACTGTATGGCCTGTTCTCTGGTCCAGCCCTGTGTGTGCATGCCGGCATCCACCACCAATCGTATGGAGCGGTGCATCTCAGCGCTGAGCATTCCCAGGTATTGATATGGGTCCGTGTACAAACCCAATTCCTTGCCTAAAGATTCCGTGTATAATGCCCAACCCTCTGCGTAGGCGCTGTAACCCAACACACGTCTGAACTCCGGCAAAGAAGTGTTTTCCTGTTGCAAAGAAATTTGGTAATGGTGCCCCGGAATGGCCTCGTGCAAAAACAAGTCTTCATCTGAAAGTACATTGTAAGTTTTTACCTCAGGTATGGGAACGTAAAATACGCCAGGACGTGTACCATCAAATGATCCGGCGCTGTATTCGGCACTGGCACTTTTTTCCCGGAAAGCCTCGGTGCGTTTTATTTCAAATGGAGTTTTAGGACTGTTCTTAAACAGTTTGTTCAAATTGGGTTTCATGCGTTCGTGTATGGCATTAAAATTGGCAATCACCTGCTCGGGTTCTGAAAACGGCAAAAGTTCTTTTTTGCTGCGCAGGTGTTCAAAAAAAGCATTGAGGTCGCCTTTAAAGCCAAGTTGGTTTTTAATGCTTAGCATTTCCTTACTGATGCGTTCCACTTCCGATTTCCCAAGCTCAAAAATATCTTCCGCTGATTTTGTCGTGGTGGTGTAAAGTTTGATCAGATAAGCATAGTAAGCTTTACCCTCCGGAATTGCATCAATGCCTGAACTTTTCCGGCAGGCTGGTAAGTAATCGTTTTCGAGAAATTCCGTGAGTTTTTTGTATACAGGAATAATTTTGGTTTCTATCGCCGTTTTGTATGCAGCGCTTAAACGTGTTTTGTCGGTTTCAGAAAACGAGGCCGGGAAATTTTGTACGGGGGTGTAAAACAAATGGTCCTCCACCGGACCCATAGCCAAAGCGGCGTATTGGGGTATGGTTTTTTCGCAAAGGCTTTTGGGTAAAACATAGCCTTCTTTTATGCCAAAATGCATGTTGGCTATGGCCGTATCACACCAGGCGGTATAAGCCTCCAAACGCAACAGCCAGTCCTCGTAATCCTTTACAGTGCTAAAGGGTTGTATGCTGCTGCCCGAGGCCAACTGACCAATGGTGAGAGGTAATGACCAGAATTGATTGAGTGGCAAAAGATGAGATTTAAACTTTTCACCTTCCAGTGCAACATCGCATTCCCACAGCAGCACATCGTAGCTCATCTGATCGTTTGTCGAAAGGGTGTTTCGGTCATGCCTTAATAAAGTTTCGCGGTACCGGGTAAAAAAATCGTGCAGTTCTTGTCGATAGACGAAGGTGAGGGAATTTGGCAGCAAATTGTTGTAACGCTTATCACCGACCGAAGTGGCTTCCAGAGGAAACAGTTTAAGACGTTCTTCCTGGTATTGGCTAAGCAAACTGTCGAGGTTAATTTCCTTGCGGCTTGAGTCTTCGGTTTTTGGAGAAGAGCAAGCCAGAAGGAAAAAGGCAGATGCGAAAGCTGACATTCTAATAAATACCTTCATGGTGTGGAATTTTTAAATGAAAGTAGACTAATTTTTGGGAAAGCAAATGACAAAGTGTATTTGAGGCAAATGGAAGAGGGGAGCGGCTGAAAATGGGTGTGAGTGATGGCTTTATAAATTAAAGCGCAAACACTTGTTTGTATTTTGCAACCTGAAATCCCTTTTTCTGAACATGTTTGTATTCGGCGGAAGTGGTATCCAATAAAGGATTGGTATGATTGAAGTGAATAAAATGGATTTTGTTTTTGTCACTGGCATTTAGGCTGTCAAATAATAGCATGCTCTCTGTCACCAGGGGATGAGGGATTTCTGATAATTTCCTGTTTTTAATTTCATCCGCAGAATAAAAGGTTCCGTCAATTAATGCGTAATCCACTTTTTTGATCAAACTGATGATGTCTATCTCCCACTTTTCCCATTTGTCAATGTCAGGAATAAACAGGAGCGATTTGTTTGGTCCTTGGATTAAAAAACCGGCCGTCTCTGAAAATTCATCCCGGTGTGGTACTTGCAGGGCAATCACCGAAAGTTCGTCGCTAAGTGTTTGTGCGCTATCGGGTTTTAGGGGGTTTAGTATGATATTGCCCGTATTATACAATTGCAACCAGGGCCCATTGGTTTCTAAAAAGGTTTTCATTCGCGGTAAAACATAAACCGCGCAGCCTTTGGCGTCCATCGCTTCTTTACCCAAATGCAGAAGTCCGGTGTAATGACCAATATGAGCATGCGTGATAAAAATGCCATTCGGCCAGGGTGTTTTGTTTTTCCACCCTGTTTTATGATCCAATTCATGCAACTGTGTTTTAAAATCCGGACCTGCTTCAAAAAGGTAGCGGCGACCGTTTGCCGGATCGATCAAAGCCAGGCTCACCACTTTTCTTGTAGGATTAGCAGTTTGAAACAATTTGGCACAACAGACTTTTGCGCAGCCAGCCTGGGGGGAGCCACCGTCTTGAATCGTCCCCAACACCATCACATAAGGTTCGTTAAAATGGTGCTTTTGTTTGGCCTTTTCAGAATGTGTAGAGCAGGAGACAATCGCAAAAACCGAAAAGAGAAAAATATGTATTTTGCAGGAAAAAGTTTGCATGAAAACCTTCAGTTGTTTAGATTTCTGTTTGCAATTCAATCAGAGACTTGACCAGAGCATCCCTTTCTTCTTCTGTATTAAATCTTCCAAAGGAAAAGCGAAAGGTACTTTTAATATCACCTTCTTCTAAACCCATGGCTTTTAACACATGGGAAGGCTCAGTGTTTGCGCTACTGCAGGCCGAGCCGCTGGAAAAAGCAAAACGGTGAAATAGTTTGCTGAGATCCATCTTTGTTGGAAAAAACAGATTGCTGGTGTTGTACAAACGGTTTCGTGTGCTTCCATTTATTCTCAACCCTTCTATATCAAGTAACTGGTGTTCAAATCCACTGCGAAGTGCCGACACCCGGGCGCTTTCTTCCCATTGCAGCTGCGTGCACAGTTCTGCAGCTTTGCCCATGCCTACTATCCCTGGCACATTCAGGGTGCCCGAGCGCAGACCGTTTTGGTGCCCTCCCCCAAAAATTTGAGGACTGAGTTGGAGGCGAGGATTTTTTTTTGAAATAAACAGGGCCCCCACCCCTTTGGGTCCGTAAAATTTGTGAGCACTCAAGGCCATGGCGTGTACCCCATTTTCCTTCACATCGCACCGCATTTTACCAAGGTATTGGGTGGCGTCACTGAAAAAAATAATTCCTCTTTCGTTGCACAACTCAGCGATCTTTTCAATGTCCTGAATGACCCCGGTTTCGTTATTGGCGGCCATTACACTTACCAATATGGTGTCGGGTCTTATTGCGGCAAGCAGTTCATCGGTATCGACCAAACCTTCAAGGTCTACATTCAGATAGGTTATCTCTGCTCCTTTTTTTTTCAGGGCTTCGCAGGTGTCAAGTACAGCCTTATGTTCGGTATTTACGGTAATGATGTGATTTCCCTTTACTTTATAGCTTTCAAAAAGGCCTGAAAGCGCAAGATTTACAGCCTCTGTTGCTCCGGATGTTATTATTAATTCATCTTCAGAACAATTGATAAGGCTCGCGAGTTGAGCGATTCCTTTTTCAACAGCGGCTTTTGCTATCCAGCCATGAGGATGAAGGCGGCTGGAGGCATTTCCGTAATGTTCACCGAAATAGGGTAACATGGCCTCGAGGACGGCCGGGTCGGTTCTCGTGGTGGCGTTGTTATCTAAGTAAATGCACTTGTTAATCAATCCCATTCCTTTAACTTTGCTGCCTTTTAATAGTGCTTAAAGGTATAAATAAACACATATTGCTTCTGCATCTATTGGTGTTTATCTGGGGTTTCTCCCCGGTTCTTGGTCGCTTTATAACTGCAAACACCTGGCAATTGGTGTGGTTTAGAATTTTAATCACCGTGTTTGTCATGTATTTTTATTTGCTCTTTACAAAACACAATTTTTTGATCACCCGAAGCGACCTGATTAAATTATTCGGTACAGGTCTTATCATTATGGTGCACTGGCTGGCCTTTTATGGCGCCATTAAGGTCTCAAACATTTCGGTTACCATGGTGGCCTTTAGCACAGGCACACTTTTTAGTTCATTCATTGAACCTTTTTTCCTCAAAAGAAAGGTCCGCGCTTACGAAGTGCTGATTGGTATGATCATCATTGGTGCCATCGCCCTTATCTTTTCTATTGAAACACAGTACTGGTTGGGTATTCTGTTGGGTATGCTCGCTGCCTTTACTTCTGCCTTATTTAGTGTGTTCAATAGCTTGTTTGTAAAGCGCCTCCGTTCGGGTATTATTAGTTTTTATGAATTAAGTGCCGCATTGCTTGGATTAACCGTTTTTATTGTTTTAAACGGAGACATGAGTGCTTCCTTTTTTGTATTGGATCAGGATTCCATTGTTGGTTTGATTTTACTTAGTCTGGTATGCACGGTATTTCCTTTCATTAGTTCGGTGAATTTATCCAGGTACATTTCTCCTTACACCATTGTGCTCACCGTAAACCTCGAAACGGTGTATGGCATCATCTGGGCCATTTTGTTCTATAATGAAAACAAGGAGGTTCAACCTAGTTTTTACCTTGGTGTTGGAATCATACTGGCCGCCATCTTTCTGAATACCTACTTAAGGAAACTTCAGGAAAAAAAGTAAAATAGTTTGCCTATTTTCGAACTGTGACACAAAAACTCCTTATCCTTCGCTTCAGTTCAATTGGTGACATTGTGCTCACCACCCCTGTTATCAGGGCTTGTAAACAACAACTTCCATCCACCGAAATCCACTTTGTGTGTAAGAAGGCATTTGCAAGCATCTTAGAGCAAAATCCATACATCGATAAACTCCACACATTTGATTCTGACATCAAGGAAATTTATCCTCAGTTAAAACAGGAGAGATTTGATCTTGTGATCGATCTGCATAATAATCTCAGGAGTTTCAGGTTAAAACAACACTTAAAGGTTAAAAGTTACAGCTTCCAGAAACTTAACTTGTTAAAGTTGGCTACTGTGATCACAAAGCGCCTCTCCTTGTTGCCTCAAAAACACATCGTGCAAAGGTATTTTGAAGCGGTAAAGGATCTGGGCGTTCAGGATGACGGAAAAGGTCTGGAGTATTTTATTCCTGAGAACCATCAACAATTACCAAATAACGCTGTGCTGCCCGATACTTTTGTGGCTCTGGTTATTGGCGGGTCCTATTTCACAAAAAAGATCCCATTAAATAAGTTGCAGGAAATCTGCCGTCTTTCGAAACACCCATTGGTGTTTTTGGGTGGCAAGGAGGATGCTGATTGTGCAAACCAACTTCATAAGGAATTTCCTCAGCACCACAATTTGTGCGGTGCTCTGACATTGCACCAAAGTGCCTTCGTTATTCGGGAAGCGGCATGGGTAATCACTTCGGATACAGGATTGATGCATATAGCTTCGGCTTTCAATAAAAAAATCATTTCGGTATGGGGCAATACAGTTCCTGAATTTGGAATGGGGCCTTATCTCCCTCATAAAGAGAATAAAATTCTTGAAGTCAAAGGGCTTACTTGTCGACCTTGTTCAAAGTTAGGCTATCACAAGTGTCCGAAAGGTCATTTTAAATGCATGAACCAAATCGATTTTGGTTTTCTTGAAAAATTGGAATAGGCAGAACTAGCGCAGTACCAGTTTTTTCTTCAAGGTAGCACCTTCCGAATGAACCTCTACAAAGTAGACTCCTCTTGCCAAATGCAGGGTACTCAGAGTTGTGGTGGAGTTAATACTGGTTTTTGAAAGTACCAGCTGCCCTAAACTGTTGTATACTAAACAATCGAATTGATGCCCCTTGAGTTCAATGGTGACAGTAGTTTCAGCAGGATTAGGGTAAATTGAAAATTCCGTTCCATTCAATGTCAAATTACCGATGCCGGTAACAAAATCCACACAAGCCGTAGATTGGGTGGTACACATGTTGGCGTCGTTCACAATCACCGTATAACAACCTGGCAACAGCCCAAAAGCTGAAGCTGTGGTTCCACCATTCGGCATCCACAAATACGAATAAGGACTTGTTCCCCCATTCACATTGGATTGTAAAGACCCATCGTTGCAGCTGGCACAGGACGCTGGTCCTGATTGTATGGATGTAACCAATAAAGCCGCTGGGGCAGCGATTACAAAACTCTGTGTGGAACTACAGCCCAGAGCGTCTAGAATAGATAGGGAATAGTTACCGGCACACAAATTGGTACAAGGGAGTGTGTTGCAATTAACCGGTAATACTGTAAACGTATAGGGACCAACACCGTTTGTACCTTGCGCAGTAACTGAACCATTGCACATACCGAAACAAGACAAGTTGCTCACAGAGATGTTCGCAGAAGGTAGATTGCTCACGGTGATTGGAACGGTGCCAGATGTTGCACATCCGTTTGAAGGGTTGCTGGCGTTTACCGTATACGTTGTAGAACCCGCCGGGAAAACCACGTTAAGTGTTCCGTTAACCACGGGTTGACTCCATACAAAGGAGGTGTAGGCTCCGTTCACTTGAAGCGTTGCCGAGCCGCCAGGACATATGCTGTATCCTGGGATGACATTAAAGCTTAAACTGGGTGTTTGGATTACCGAAATACTTATTGCCGCGGTTTGACTGCAGAACCCCAGCAAACCTGTTACCACATAGGTACTGCTGCTCACCGGATTGACACTGATGTTCTGACCACTCGCTCCTGTGTTCCAGGAGTAAGTGCCGGCACCACTTGCCATTAAATTACAGGTTACGCCACTACACACGTTGTTCGAGGCACTTTGCGCACTAAGGGTAAAGGCCGGGTTAACAGTAACGATTGAGGTTTGACTCGATATACAATTTAAACTGCTTCCACTTACGGTATAAAGGGTTCCCGTTAATGGCGCAACTACAATTGAATTTGCGTTTGAACCATTGCTCCAGGTATAACTTGAGGCGCCGCTAGCCGTTAACGTAGCGCTTTGCCCATAACACAAACTGGAACTGTTAACACTAATGTTTGGGAGGGGATTCACCATTACGCTCGCCGTAACAGAGGAACTGCATGTACCATCACTACCGGTAATGGTGTACGTTGTAGATATAAGAGGAGTGACCGTGAATTGGGAACCCGTAATATTTCCGGGTTGAGTCGTGTAGGCATTAGCCCCGGTTAAGGTAAAGCCGGCTGAGGAGCCGCTGCAAATAGTAGAGTTGTTTGCCGTAACAACCGGACTGGGGTTCACAAAGGCGGTTGCATTGCTTATCGAGTTACACACGCCATTGCTTCCGGTGATGGTATAAACACTGGTAGATGTAGGGGATACGGAAACAAGCGTGCTGTTGAATCCTCCAGGATTAAAGGTGTAAGCGCTGGCACCGCTCAGACTAAAATTCGCCGTGCTTCCATTACAAATGGTTGGTGAATTGATTGCTAGCACCGGGTAGGGATTGATACTCAGCGTTCGTGTAACACTGGTTGAGGCGGTTCCATTAACGGCAATCAATTGTAAGGTGTAAATTCCGGGCGTGGCATAACTCACTGCCGGATTGCTTTGGGTAGAGCTTGCGGGACTTCCACCCGGAAAGGTCCAGGTAAAGCTGCCGACCACACTCATTGAAGCAACCGGACTTAGGCTGGTGTTCACACAGGCTGAGCCGATCGGGTTGATGTTGACAGTTGGCTGGGGAAAAAACAAATTGATGTTGTCAAGGTAAATGGGCTGACCGTATTGTCCATGGTTGATGAAAGAAAACATCACATTGTTCTGCCAGGCTGTTGCGGACGAAATATCAAAAGTGTCTCTTCTCCATTGCGCGGCGGTAGGCACAAAGAGAGAACCCAGATCACTCCGGGTAGCGAGTGTGGTACCGCCTTTGATGGAAACCAGTGACCATGTGGTACCACAATTCACTGAAAGTTTTACTTCTAAGGTATCCGAATAAACGGAATTGATTCTGGCATAGGCCACATCATAGCGAAGCCTGGCCGTATGCACATTGCTAAAATTAAACTTTGGCGATCGCATTTCATCTCGGTCGCCAAAGGTCACGTAATTGTAGTTGTCAAATTTGGCACAGACCGTGCTCGTGCCAAACCCGCCATTTCCTGTGTGTCTTTGCCAATACACGTTATCGTAATTTACATTTTTAGGGGTCCATCCGAGTGGAAGAAACGGTAGAGATTGAAAACCTTCCATAAAAGGCAAAGATTGAGGTCCAGCTACTGTAATGTAGCTCAGTTTTATCTTTGTGTTGCTTCCATTGCCATTGGCAACGGTTAATGACACGGAGTAGGTTCCCGGAGATGCCCATTGAACAACAGGAGCCGAAGATGTGGATGTTGCCGGAGTTCCATTCTGAAAATTCCAGGTGTAAGATGAGGGTGCGTAAAGCGAGCTGTCGGTGAAAGGCACTGGCGTATTAGGGCAGGTATTTAGCGGAAAAGCAAAAAAGTTAGCTACCGGAGGGATGCTTAAAAATGCATTGGCGCAATTCATGGCCTGAAAGGCTTCAATGCGCCCTGCGCCTAATTGACTACCGGTAGAATAGGTTGAATTGGAACCAAGGGTGTAAATGTTCACGGCTGTTGATGAAATACAATTCAATACGTCGGTACTCGACATCCAGGCGCACTTGGATAACATAAGTCCTGCCAGACCAGCAACCATGGGTGTAGCCATGGAGGTGCCGCTTTTGTTCTGGTAGGTGCCTGTGGTAGCACTGGGAATTGTACTGTAAATGGATTCACCCGGTGCTGAAATATCTACCCATGTGCCGTAATTGGAAAACCCCGACTTCAGGTCTCCGCTGCCCACCGAGGCAACGCAGTAAACATGGTTGTAAGCACCTGGATAATTTTGGGTACTGGAACCTGCGTTTCCGGCAGAAGCAATAATTATGCAGCCTTTGTTCCAGGCATAATCAATCACGGTTTGTTCGATTACTGCCGCACCCGAACCACCCCAGGAACATGAAATAATCCTTGCCTTTGCTTTGGCAGCGTAAATGATGCCCTCGTAACCAGCATCAATAGCAGATGTGCCACTGAGGTTGTATGAGCACTTAACAGGAATAATCTTGATGTTCCATCCAATGGAGGCAATGCCTAAAGTATTGTCAGTTCTTGCGCCTGCAATTCCGGCGCAATGGGTGCCATGGTCCATTAATGTATTGGTTGGGATGGCATTGTTATCGAGGTCAGCCACATCGTAACCATTCACGTCATCGATGTAGCCATTGCCATCGTCATCAATGCTGTTTCCTGCAATTTCAGCCGTGTTGGTGTAGGTGTTTAAAACAAGGTCCTGGTGTGTGTACATCACCGCGTTGTCCACAATAGCCACAGTAATGTTGGAATTTCCGTTGAATACATTCCAGGCATTTTGGGCGTTAATCTGGTTGAGATGAGCCGGAAACGTAGGGTCATTGGGCAAAGCGTCGGTTTTCAGCGAGGGTACTTTTTCTGAGAAAGCAACTTGTGGTATTTTGTTTAAGCTTTCAATAAAGGCATCGATATTTTGTACATCCTGAAAACTTATTTTTAAAACAGAAGGAAGGCTTGGATGGTCTGAGGCCTGGTGAAACGGGCGTTGGATGCGGGTAATTCCGAATTTTTTTTCAAAAGAACTGAGCCAGGGTAATTTTCCTATTGAAATGGAAGCGGGATTTTCATTTACTAAGGATTTGAAAAAACCGGGCTTCAATTGAACATAAACTTGCCCATCGCGATACCCCTTGCGCACTTCCTGTGCAAAAAAGATAGAAGAAAGTAAAAGCAGGCTGCCCAGTAAAAATGCCCTCATAGTTAAAACAGATAATTCCACTAAATTTAAAGAAATCAAGGCACACCGCAAAAAGCGGGAAAAAGTATTTATATTTATTCAATCAGTAAAACATGCGTTTCACCCTCTGAACGCTCTTTAACGGCCATAATTTAAGCACGATGTCTGAACGCCTTGCAGTAATAGATTGCGGAACCAATACGTTTAACCTGCTTATTGTTGAGCCGGGACAAGGGGGCTCTTTCAGTAAGGTGTACAATACCCGGGTGGCTGTGAGGTTGGGTGAAGGCACAATCAATCAGGGTTACATTGCTCCCCTGCCTTTCCAGCGGGGGCTGTCGGCCATCGAATCCTTTCTTTACGAAATCAAACGCTACGAAGTAAACACCTGTCTTGCCTATGCTACTTCGGCCATTCGCGATGCCAAGAACGGGGATGAATTTGTGAGGTTGGTAAATGAAAAGCATGGAATAAGGATACAGATCATTGATGGCAACCATGAAGCCAGGCTGATTGCCATTGGGGTTATGGCTGCAGTGAAAATGCGAGACAAACGCTCCCTCATTATGGATATAGGTGGAGGTAGCACAGAGTTTATAATTATTGAAAAAGGGAAGATGCTTTGGAAACACAGTTTTGATTTGGGTGCAGCACGCCTTCTGGAACGTTTTAAACCCTCGGAACGCATTCAGGATGATGAACTGGAGGCGATTAAAGCCTATCTTAAACTGAAACTGGAGCCTTTGATCGTAGAACATTCTTCCCTGCCATGCACCGAATTAATTGGTTCTTCTGGCGCTTTTGATTCCATTGTTGAAATGATACACGGGGAACTTGGAGGTGAAGCGCTGCGTGAAAATAAAACGGAATACCGAATTGATCCTGAAAAGTACAAACGCATCTCAAAACGTGTCATCGCGTCAACACTTACTGAACGTCAACACATCAGAGGATTGGTGGCCATGCGAGTGGATATGATCGTGATCTCCTGTCTTATGATCGATTTTATTATAAATGAATTTAAGCTCCCGGCTTTCAGGGTATCAACGTATTCTCTAAAGGAAGGGGCACTGGTGGACTACCTGCAAAATAAATCCCGTACTTTTGATAAGCAATAAACTTATGGCAAAAATATTAATAGTTGACGATGAGAAGGCCATCCGCAGGTCCATACGCGAGATCCTCGAATTTGAAAAACACCAGGTAGATGAAGCGGAAGATGGCATAGCAGGCTTTCAATTGGCTACAAAAACCAATTACGACATTATTCTAAGCGATATAAAAATGCCAAAACTCGATGGCATGGAATTTCTTCAAAAACTCATGGAGGCCAATGTGCCTTCTTCCGTGATTATGATCAGCGGTCACGGAAACATTGATACGGCAGTGGATGCCGTCAAAAAAGGAGCTTACGATTACATCTCAAAACCTATTGACCTGAATCGTTTGCTGGTTTCGGTACGCAATGCCCTTGAAAAAGGGACGCTTTTGCAAGAAACCAAAGTGTTGAAACGCAAGATTGGCAAAGGGGGGGAAATGATCGGGAATTCAGAGGCCATAGCCCACATTAAAAGCCTTATCGAAAAAGTGGCGCCCACCGAAGCCAAGGTGCTCATTACTGGGGCTAACGGAAGCGGAAAAGAATTGGTGGCCCGATGGTTGCACGAAAAAAGTCAGCGTGCCGATGGGCCGCTTATTGAAGTGAACTGCGCAGCCATACCTTCAGAACTTATAGAAAGCGAATTGTTTGGTCACGAAAAGGGGTCGTTTACGAGCGCGGTGGCGCAACGCAAGGGTAAGTTTGAACTGGCAGAGGGCGGCACCTTGTTTCTTGATGAAGTGGGCGACATGAGTTTGAGTGCACAGGCCAAAGTCTTACGTGCCTTGCAGGAAAGCAAAATCACCAGGGTGGGAGGAGACAAAGAAATAAAAGTGAATGTACGCGTGGTGGCGGCTACCAATAAGGATCTGGAAAAAGAAATTGAAAATGACAATTTTCGCCGCGACCTGTTCCACCGATTGAACGTGATTCCCATACACGTGCCATCCCTCGACGAGAGAAAAGAAGACATCCCGCTTCTTGCGGATTATTTTCTGGAAAACATTTGTTTGGAAATGGGTACAGCAAAAAAAACCTTGAGCAAAGAAGCTGTTTCGGCACTCAAGGAAAAAAACTGGCCGGGCAACATTCGTGAGTTCAGAAATGTAATCGAACGCCTTATTATTCTGGGGCAGAATGAAATAACGGCAAAAGACATTAAGGATTTCGCTTAAGTAAGACCGGAGTTATAGAACTAAAAAAACCCCTCTGTTTTCACAAAGGGGTTTTTCTTTAATTGGGGTTTGTTAGTTGATGGCTTTGCCTATAAAATCCAGCAGGATAAGGTCCTCAAGGGTATACCGTTTGCCGTCAATGAAAGCAACAATCCAGGAATCGGCTTGTCCACGGGCAATGCTTTTCTGGCGCATGGCTTCAGCTTCCTTAATGGTTTTAAATTGACTGAGTGTAAAACGCGTAATGCCATCAGGGTAAGCATCAGAAGCAACTTTGCCAAGGGATTTTAGTTTGCTGTATTTGAAATTAGCCGGGTTACGGTAAGCGCCTATTTGCACTTTGAATACCATGTTTTCAGCACAATACGTTCCTGCTAAATTCAAAAGCATTTGGTAGTTAGCAGGGTCGTTGAGACTTTTGCCTTTAAGTAGACTCATGTCAGGCAAATTTCCCGCACAAGGCGAGTTTACATTCTTTTTGGCGACAACAGGCTGTTCAACTGGCGCTGGGTTTACAGGTTCAGGCTCAGGTGTTTTTTCCACTTCCTGTGCAGCAACAACTACAGGAACAGCAACAACTGCTGGGGTTTCAACTTTGGGTTCTTCCGGTGCAGGGGTTTCAGTCGGTGGTGGAGTTACAGCAGCAACTGCCGCAGGTGTAAAGTTCAGCTTGGTAGGGTCTGACTTCATCGCGCCGGGATTGTTGGAGGCGAAGGCTTGGCTGTACATATAAAAGTCTTTTTTAATTTCAGCGTAATCCTTTAAACTTTCAATGTTAATGTCTTCTTCAATGGGCTCATAACCATCGGCGAAAATCTTAATGCGGTAATTGGATCCCGGTTTCACAGTGATGAGGTACTTACCTGTGCTTTTGTTAGAAAAGAATGGACCTATGCTTTCTTTGTTGGAGTATTTCACCAGGTCAATTCTGGCTTCAATGGGTTTGTCATCGCCGTAAACGGTTCCTTTAAATAAACCAACTACCAGGCGCTCTCCAATTACACCGGGTTTCACCATGTAAACATCCCTGCCACCTCTTGAGTCTGAAGTTGCACGATCACTGCTAAAGTACCCTTTATCGCCTTTTGAGTTGATTACATAAAAGCGGTCATCTTCGGTAGTGTTAACAGGCATGCCCATGCTTTTTGGTTCTTGCCAGCCTTCCTCGGTTTTGGTGGCATACATGATGTCGTAGTCACCAATACTCATGTGGCCTTTAGAACTGAAAAACAAGGAGACGCCATCGGGGTGAATAAAAGGCGCATCATCGTCAAGAGGCGTGTTGATCTTTGGGCCTAAGTTTACTGCAGGGCCCCAATCTTCATCAATCCATTCCGAAACGTAAATATCCCTTCCGCCCAAACCAGTCGGCCGTTCGCTGGAAAAGTAAAGAAATTTACCGTCGGCTGAGATAGAACAAGAGCCTTCCCAATATTCCGGGGTATTGACGTTGCTGTTCAATGGGATTGGGGTTGAAAACTCCGAGCCTTGCAAACGGCTCACCATAATATCTCCCTCGTTTTCGTTGGTACTTAAGAAGGTAAAAAGGGTTAATCCATCTGGCGATAAGGCGATGGCGGCATCGTTTCCTTTTGTATTGAGGGCGGTTACAGGATTTGGACTTCCCCAGGTGGAGTCGTTTACTTTAATGCTCATGTAAATATCGGAGGTGTATTCTCCTTTCGGATCGGACTCCAGACTTGCGTTCACTTTTCCGCCTGTACTCTTTTTACCTTGATAGGTAAATATCATCATCGATTCATCGGCGGTAATTACCGGTGCTGCTTCCAGTTCCTTTGAGTTTATAGGGCCTCCGAGGTTGGTAACGACAGAATTAAGCTGGTTTTTAAAAAAGATCTTTCCGTTTTCACAGTTGCTGATGATGATCTTCACATCGTCGTACATGGATTTCTCTTCTTTCTTTTTGCTGTCCATAAGGGTGGCAGCGAGGGGTTTTAAAACACCCAAGGCCTCATCAAATTTATAATTGGCATGGTAGGCCCTGGCCAGGTAAAATTCGGCTTCCTTGGTTTTGTATTTGGTTACCATGTCCTGAAAAACCTCAATGGCCCTTTCTTTTTTCTCAGGATAGCTTAAACAACATATACCAAGCTTGAACTGGTAGTCGAGTTCTTTAGGGTAACGCGCATGAAGCTTATCAAAGGATTCATAGGCTTTAATAAAGTCGCCATTGTTGAGGTAATCATAAGCTTCATCTTCAAGTACACTCTTGGATTGAGCGCTTGTTTTTATCGATAAAAGCGCAAAAAAGAGGCATAAAACCGTTATTTTGTTAAGTTGGGCCATAACTTAAGTATTAGAATTTAAGACAAAGTTGTTATTAAAAGGAGGTAAAAAAAGCCGGCCCGGGGAAACTTATTAAGAAGTGCTGGTTAAAAGCCGGATTTTACCAGGCACATTGGCAGGCAGGGCTAAAATGGATCTTGGTATTGGGAAGTAAACCTTGAATGTAGTTCTGATTTTCCTGAGAGATCAGGATGTTACGAAGGTCCATCACCTCAAGATTGGTCAGTTTATTGAGAGATTCGGGGAAATAATCCAGTTCGTTATCCCAAAAATCCAGGTATTCCAATTTCTCGAGATTGCCAAAACTGAAGGGGATTCGGGCAATTTTGTTTTGACCTGCCTTAAAATACTTTAGGTTACTTAGGCCGCCTATTGTGTTGGGCAAGGCCAGCAATTCATTTTTGCTCACAATCAGCACCTGGAGTTGTTTTAATTGGGTGATGGAATCGGGCAGGCTTTCAATTTTATTTTTACTGAGGTCGAGGTGTTGCAGGTTTTTAAGTTTTAATACGTCTTTTGGAAACTCCTTAAGGCCTTGTTTGCGTAAGCTCAGCTTAAGCACCTGATCCGGTTGTTTCAGGGCTTCCTTAAGATCGGTGTATTCATTATACAAAGCCAGGGAAACCGAATCGAGCAGGGTGTTTTGAGCTGAAGCAAATCCGCTCAGGCTTAAGGAAAGGAACAAAGCAAGGAGGCGTTTCATTTGTATTCGGCTATTAGGTTTAAGCAGGTTTCCTGATCGAGACGGAGCTGGGTTTTTAAGGCCTCGAGGTCCTTAAAATTCTCCTCATCCCGCAGGCGTTTGATGAACCTCACAGTGAGGAGTTGGTTGTAAATATCCGAATCAAAATCAAAAATATTCACCTCCAGTTTGGTAAGGTTGTCGTTATCTGTTGTTGGGTTGATGCCAATGCTCATCATGCCATGGTGTTTGGCCATTCCGATTTCTACCTCTACCAGGTAAACCCCTTTGGCCGGAATTATTTTTTCCATATTCTCAAGGTAAAGATTGGCAGTAGGGTATCCCAGTTTACGGCCCAATTGTTTTCCCTTTACCACCAAAGCTGTCATAAAATAAGGATGCCCAAGAAAACTATTGGCCAATTCCAAGTGCCCCTCTTCAAGCGCTTTCCTGATCTTACTGCTGCTGATCGCAATCTGATCGATGTCTTTGGCGCTGATCTCTTCCAGGTAAAATTCGTGACGTCGTGCGTAGTCCATAAGGGTGTTCAGATTTCCACTTCGGTTTTTTCCAAAGCGGTGATCGTGCCCAATGGCCAGGTATTTTACATGAAGCTGTTTAAGTAAGATCTGCTCGATGTAATAGGAAGAATCGGTTTGGGCAAAGTCAGCATTGAAGGGATACACCACAGCAATGTCAATGCCGTTTTTCTCTAGCAACTCAAGCCGTTCTTCAATACTGGTAAGCAATTTTAAATCTTTTTGTTCTGGAAAAAGGACTTTTCGGGGGTGGGGGTCGAAGGTAAGCACAAGGGTTTTTAATCCGGTTTGGGCTTTTATTTCGGCAATGCGGTTCAGGATTTTTTGGTGTCCCAAATGAACACCATCAAAGGTACCTATGGTAACAATGGTAGGGACTTCTATCCTGAAATCGGAAGTGTTTTGAATGACCAGCACGTTACAAAAATAATCTAAAATACCTGAAAGAGAGAATGGGCCTGTAATGGGCCCATTGAACCCCAATCGGTAAGTGTACTGATTGGTTTCCCCACACAGCTTAACGCCCTCGAAAATGTTAAAAACCACTTAATAATTACCGGTTTTTTGTTTAGGAATTAGAACGAAAACACTACCTTTGCGCCCATAATTTTTAAGAACAACTACACATGTCTAAACAAATTGGCAAAATCGCACAGGTAATTGGTCCGGTAATCGACGTACGTTTCGATCTGGATGGCGGAACCCTTCCAAATATTCTTGAAGCTCTTGAAATTGTGCACGGCAACCAGAAACTGATTCTGGAAGTGCAAAAACACATCGGAGAGGACACTGTTCGAACCATTGCTATGGACAGCACCGACGGTGTGTACCGCGGAATGGAAGTCATCGCAACAGGGGCAGCTATCAAAATGCCTACAGGCGATAAAGTAAAAGGGCGTTTGTTTAACGTGGTTGGTGAAGCCATTGATGGAATAAACACGGTTAGCAACGAGGGCGGTCGTCCTATTCATGCGCACCCTCCAAAGTTTGAGGACCTTTCTACAGCTTCTGAAGTATTATTTACCGGAATTAAGGTAATCGACCTGATTGAACCTTATTCAAAAGGTGGAAAGATTGGTTTGTTTGGTGGAGCCGGTGTAGGCAAAACCGTATTGATTCAGGAATTGATTAATAACATTGCAAAAGGCCATTCAGGGTATTCTGTATTCGCAGGTGTAGGTGAGCGTTCACGTGAAGGAAATGACCTTCTTCGTGAGATGATCGAGTCAGGCATTGTGAAATACGGAGAAGACTTTAAACATTCCATGGAAAAAGGCGGATGGGACCTTAATAAAGTGGATTTAAAAGAATTGGAAAAATCACAGGCCACTTTTGTGTTTGGTCAAATGAACGAGCCTCCCGGAGCCCGTGCACGTGTAGCCCTTTCGGGATTGACCATGGCAGAATATTTCCGTGATGGAGATGGTTCGGAACAGGGTGGTCGCGATATCTTATTTTTTATTGATAATATTTTCCGCTTTACCCAGGCCGGTTCTGAAGTGTCTGCACTTCTTGGTCGTATGCCTTCAGCGGTAGGATACCAGCCAACCTTAGCCACTGAGATGGGTTTGATGCAGGAACGCATTACCTCAACTAAAAAGGGATCCATTACATCGGTTCAGGCGGTTTATGTGCCGGCTGATGACTTGACCGATCCGGCTCCGGCAACCACCTTCTCTCACTTGGATGCAACAACCGTATTGAATCGTAAAATTTCGGAGTTGGGTATTTACCCTGCGGTGGATCCTTTGGATTCTACTTCAAGGATATTAACGCCGGCCATTATTGGTGCTGAGCATTACGATTGCGCTCAACGCGTGAAAAACATCCTTCAACGTTACAAAGAATTACAAGACATTATCGCCATCCTTGGTATGGATGAGTTGAGTGAGGAAGATAAACTGGTCGTTCACCGCGCACGTCGTGTACAACGTTTCTTATCTCAACCTTTCCACGTGGCCGAACAATTTACCGGATTAAAAGGGGTGTTTGTAAGCATTGAAGACACCATTAAAGGATTTAACATGATTATGGACGGTAAAGTGGACGAATATCCTGAAGCCGCTTTCAACCTTGTTGGAACCATTGAAGACGCCATAGAAAAAGGTAAAAAATTACTTTCTGAAACACGATAATTTCAAAAAGAAATTAAACGCTCACCATGAAATTAGAAATCATCACTCCAGATAAAAAGCTTTACGAGGGTAATGTTAAATCGGCTGTATTTCCAGGAAGCGAAGGAAGTTTTGGCCTGCTTGATAACCACGCACCCATGATCGCTACTTTAAAAGCAGGCAAAGTAGAGCTGCTTGAAGAGAACAGCAAAAAAGTAGAATTTTCAATTAAAGGCGGCGTGCTGGAAGTACTAAAAAACAAAGTGATTGTTTTAGCAGAATAAAATACTTTAAACTATAAATCCCGACACTGAAAAGTGTCGGGATTTTTTTTTGCACTAAATCGTTTACATGAACTGAAAATTAATCTCCTTCAAAAAGAAGTTTGCAGGATCCTGTTTCTGCACCAAGGTGGTATTTCACAAAGTACACACCCTTTTCAAGACCAAGGGCGCTTAGGTTGACCTCTGTTTGGTAAGTGCCGGCTTCTTTTTGATCTTCCTCAATGTTGCAGACCCATTGGCCCAGCATGTTGTATAATTCAAGTTTTATTTTGCTGTATTCATGTAAGTCGTACTCTACCATTGTTTTGTTCTTAGCAGGATTGGGAAACACTCTGGTATAAACTGTACCCTCTGGCTTAAGCAGTGTGGGTGAATTTACTGTCCGCGAATTATCGCCACCCAGGATAGAAGGCAGTGGTCCGCAAATGCTAACCGAACCCGGGTCTTCTTTAGCTGTAATCATAAAGCTTGGGCAGCGCACAAGGCCACCGAAAGGCACAATCGGGTCGATAAAATGCATGGTGGCAGGCTGGGAGTATAAGGGCACATTTGTGAAGGAATTGCAAGCTGTGTGACCGGTAAAGTAAGTTGTCAATAAATGTGGAGCGGGTAGTGTACTTCCTGAAGCGCCATAGAAGGTGTTGTATATTTGCAAACCTCCGTAAGGCGAGCTCATGTCGTTTATCATTCCTAATTTACAGGCTTGTAAAATTTTACCTGAATTTTTGTAATGGTAGCCCTGTCCCGGATTATTCCACCCGCTGAAGTTATCTCTCTTAATAACAGTAACTCCGGAATCGGTTTTCATTAATAGATAATAGTGGTTTAGAAAATTGGGATTATTAGTAATAATTCTTTGTCTGCGCATGATATCAACAATTTCGCCACCAAGTGAGTCAAAGGGAGAGGTGTAAATTTCTGCGTTTTGCATGGTTAAAACCGAGTCCACACGGTAGAGAAGTCCGCTACCATAGACTACATTTGAAAAGGACTCAGTGTAGCCGCCCAACATGTAGCCATAAGGTTGTAATCCTTCTTTTTTTACAACTTCAATGGCATTAAAATATTGATTGCCCAAGTTGTTTAGTCCAAAGTTGTAGGGCCAGATGGCCAGGCGACGGGAGAGAATGACGCTCCCGTTTTGTTGATCGAGTTTCATTACAAAACCATCAATAGCAGTATTTATTTCATCTATCCAGGTTTTTCCTACTACAATAAATTCATTGTCTTTATTCGGACCATAAGCAGCTGCAATCATATCTCTGGGCTCACCTTCAATTGGGTATAAATTGCTCCACAAAATAGTTCCGCTTGCATCTATACGCAGCGCGTACATGGTTCTGTTAAATCCACCGCAAATGATGTATTCACCAGGCGTGTTACTGCATTCTATAATTTTTGGTTGGGTTACAAGGGTGCATGAACGGGATGGAAATTTGTAGGAAGTAGAAAAAATACAATTCCCTGCATGGTCTATGAGTGCAAAAAAACAGGCTTCGCTATAGGCACCGGCCAGGGCATACTTGGCGGCATGTTGTCCAGGGCCATTTGCACCGTTGGTTTCGATTATGCTTAGGCCTGCGCAGTTAGTAACAGGGCGAATGAGATAATCGCATTCTTCGTTGGGGTTGGCATGAATTTGATAGGTCTTTTGAAAGCTGTTGATTTGAGCATTTACAAAGCCTCCAAGCCCGGTACGGTCAATACTAAAATTGTACGAGTTTGCTGAAGATGTGTCTTTATAAGCAACCATAACATAACCAGGTGCAATGGTGTGTTGTTCTATAGTCAACGCATCGCACATCCTGGTTCCTCCGGAGGAGTGGGGATACATCATTTGCCCATAGTTTTGGGCATTAAGCCATAGAGGCGCAAAAACACTGAAAACTAAAACCTTGTAGACTGTATTCATGGAGTAGGGAATTGGTTCTGTCTAAGTTAGGCCCCGACTAAGGCGATTTCAAGGGTTTAGCGCTTGTATTCGACGATCGACGAATTTGAAACCACCTGTATTGGTTTTTTTAAGGCCAAAGCCCTCATTCCAACGATAGAGGAAGGTTAAGAACGAAGGGCTTCTGCGGTTTCGATGAATACAGGGAATTTGGGGCACCAAGGCCCGCATGCTTTGCCCGAAGAGGCCAAATTAAAATACGACACGCGTGTTAAATGCCTTGTAAATAGTCGGTTTACCGATAAATCAATGGCACTATTTCGCCCAAACTCCATTATTAAAGGATAAAAAATAACTTATGTCCAGCTAAAGCAAGGTTTTTTTCCTCCGGGCTTCGGGTGCAACTCTTAACATTTCTTCTGAAATGAGAGGGCAAGTGAATGGGCAACCAAGGACTATCAGGATTTGAAAACAGAGATTTTTTGTAAAAATCGGAATGGGTAAAAAATGGTAATTTCGGCTCATATTGTTTACAGGCACTTGATGGCAAACGAAATAAAACCCGGTATGTCGGGAAGGATATTTAAGTACTCCCTACTGAGCGTGGTACTCATGACGGCTTCTTTTGTAGCCTTGAATTATTTTGGGCAATTCAGGATGGACATCGCCTACCTTTTACTATCGGCTTTCACCTGTTTTATCATTACTTTTTTGTTTCTCTATTATTTCTATTATGTAAGCATTGCCCGCGAGATCAATAAACTCACCGAAAAAATACGCAACCGCTTCTTAAATAACGAGATTCCGGTAGAATTAAATTTGCTTGAAGAAGAGGACAGTTTATTGCAGCTGGAAGAAAAAGTGGATTACCTTATCGAATCCCGTGAAAAGGAAGTGCGTCACTTTGAAAATCTCGACAGCTACCGTAAGGAATACCTGGGCAATGTGTCCCATGAGCTTAAAACCCCTGTGTTTAATATTCAGGGCTATATTGATACTTTAATTAATGGGGGGTTGGAGGACAAAAGCATCAACATGGAGTACCTCAGGCGTACCGAGCAAAGCATCGATCGCCTGATCAACATCATTGATGATCTGGAAACCATAACCCAGCTTGAAAGTGGCCAATTACACCTGGATGTGGATAATTTTGACATCGCCACCCTCTGCAAGGATGTGTATGCGGCACTTGAATTGCAGGCCGCCAAAAAAAACATCAAGCTCGAGTTGGCCAGAAAATACGACCGTCCAGTGATGGTTAGGGCTGACAAATACCGCATCCGACAGGTTTTAGTGAACCTGATTGCAAACAGCATCAAGTACGGAAAGGAAAACGGAAAAACGGTCGTATCCATCAACTACCTAAACAGTGATGTGGTTGTTGAAATAAGCGACAATGGCGTGGGCATTGCTGTGCAGCACTTGCCAAGGATATTTGAACGGTTTTACCGCATTGATAAAGGGAGAAGCAGAGAACAAGGCGGTACCGGGCTGGGTTTAGCTATCGTTAAACACATTATTGAAGCACACGAAAAATCGATTAAGGTAGAAAGTGAACCTGGGAGAGGAACCAAATTCACCTTTTCCCTTCTGGCGGCCTTATAAACAGTGCAAGTTTGGGTTTCAAAACAGCTTAAGAATAAACAGAAGATCAGCGATAAACATAAAATTTTGACCCAATTTTATTGCTTAACTGCCTGAATTTGTTTATCATTGCAACGCGAATTTAGAGTATAAAAATGGCAGAGATCCACATCACCGACATCAACTATATAGAGATCAATTCTCAATCCGATTTGGAATTTAAATACAAACCGGAAGTACCTAAACTAAAACTGGTTGGTACCCTGCTTTTACCTGAAAGCGAAGAAGAAGAAGACGGCGTTTTGTTTCTGACTCAAAAACAATTGAACCAGGTTCTTGCGGGCAAGGAAGTGGACCTGAAACTTACCGACGACCGCTGGACCTTAGGAAAGCCACTTACAAAAGAGCAAGTGAAAAAAGTGGGTTTAGTGGATGTTGACGCGGAGTTCATGGGCACTGCCGGTGAATACAAGTGTTACGAAGCGGTAAAAGTGTCCTGATCACCAGGTAGCCGGGCCCGATTTTTGGCTCCACGCCGATTCAGGGAAGACCATAAAATACAGTTGGTCTAACCAAAACATAATTTTAAAGCTATAGGTAGGAGAACTCAACTGTTCGCTTATTTTTTTGTTGTTTTTTAAGGTAAAGCGATAGGCCACATCACTACCAATACCTAACCAGCGGGTGAGTTTAAACTGAACTGTGATGCCAGGTTCATATAAAAAGAGGAATTGTTTAGAATTCTTTTTATTGAGTTGGTACTGAGGAACATCCTGGTACCAGGTAAAACCGGCCCCAATTTGCAATGGAACACTCAGTTGCCAGCGCTTGGATTTATAAAAAACCACATCGGCATAAGCAGCCAGATAGCTCAATTTAAAATAAGTGGTTTTCAGAATGGCTTGGCCATGCTCATTCACTGTTAATTCGGTTTGACTGTAGGGCGTTTTTAGCCAACTGAATCCCCCGCCCAACCGTAATTTTTTTTCAAAGGCGGCGCCAATGCGCACACCGCTGATGGTAATCACCTCGTTGTTCACAAAACTCCAGCGCGATTCCAGCCTCAGATCAATATTCGCCTTGCCCCTGACAACATCGCCCAGAGAATCGAGGTATTGTGCCCTGCCGCTCATTGAAACAAATATCACCACAAGCAGAAAATAAAACGGACGCATGTTTACAAATTTAGGGTGCTATTGCTAAAACGCAGGAAATAGTTTGGAATTGTATGAACATGACCGGTGGATTTAAAAGCAAGTCAAATTCCAGGTTTGAAGATAATCTGTTTGAGATTTGAAAAAGCAGAAACCAAAAAAACCGCTTAATTTGCAGGGTTAGCTCGTCACAAAAGAGGAATGAAGGAAAATCTCATCACATCTGTACTTGATACTCCGGTGGACTATGTGAAGGGTGTTGGGTCTGCGCGGGCCGATTTACTAAAAAAAGAACTTGGTATTCACACCTTCGGGGATTTGCTCACACATTATCCTTTTAGGTACGTTGACAGAACACGATTTTATAAGATCAGAGAGGTTTCGGAAGACCTGCCCTACGTTCAACTGCGGGGCACCATTGAGCATTTGGAGATCGCGGGACAAAAAAAAGGAAAGCGTTTGCTGGCTTTGTTCAGGGATGATACCGGAACCGTAGAGTTGGTTTGGTTTCAGGGACAGCAGTGGATGGCGGAACGATTAAAAACAGGCGTAGAATATGTTGTATTCGGAAAGGCCAGCCTGTTTAATGGCCGTTTGAATTTTGCTCACCCTGAAATTGACCCGGTAACGCCGGAGTTTCTAAACCAACAATCTTCTTTTGAAGGGGTGTATTCCTCCACCGAAAAATTAAAACTCAGATGGTTGGGCAGCGACGGCATTCGCAAATTGCAACGCCACCTGCTGCAACAATTGAACCACACAAAGGTTCAGGAGACATTGGATCCTTCACTTATGAAGCAGTACCAACTGCTTACCAATGTTGAGGCCTACAAACAAATTCATTTTCCTGAAAATGAAGACCTGCTTGAACGGGCTAAACTAAGACTAAAGTTTGAGGAGTTGTTTTTTATCCAGTTGCGTTTGCTGAGGTTAAAAAGCCTGAGGGTGCAGCACACCAAAGGCTTGGTGTTTCATAAAGTGGGTGAATTGTTTAATACATTTTTTCATCAGCACATGCCTTTTCAACTCACCGGGGCGCAAAAAAAAGTTTTGAAAGAAATTCACAGCGACCTTAAGAGTGGAAAACAAATGAACCGGCTTTTGCAAGGCGATGTTGGTAGTGGCAAAACCCTGGTGGCCCTCATGAGTAGTTTGCTTGCACTCGATAATGGGTACCAGGCCTGTTTGATGGCGCCCACTGAAATTCTGGCACGACAACACTACGCCACCTTTAGTGAACTTCTTAAACCCATTGGGCTTGAACTGGCTGTGTTAACGGGTTCCTCAAAAACCAAGGAAAGAAATCGCATTTTAAAAGGCTTGGCAGGTGGTGAAATAAAGATGGTGATTGGCACCCACGCTTTGCTTGAAGACAAGGTGAAATTTCACAACCTGGGTTTGGCTGTTATCGATGAGCAGCACCGTTTTGGAGTGGAACAAAGGGCACGTTTACAAGCTAAAAATTCCAATCCGCCTCACATGTTAATCATGACGGCAACGCCCATACCAAGAACACTTGCGATGACTTTTTATGGGGATTTGGATACGAGTGTGATTGATGAAATGCCACCGGGAAGAAAACCGATCAAAACCCAGCATTACACCGAAAGTGCCCGCTTAAAAGTAATCGGATTTTTAAAACAACAAATAGCCCTTGGAAGGCAAATCTACATTGTATATCCTTTGATTCAGGAAAGTGAAAAAATGGATTATCAAAACCTGCAGATGGGTTACGATCAACTGATACAGGATTTTCCGGCTCCGGATTACCAGGTAAGTATAGTGCATGGAAAACTGAGCAACGAACAAAAGGAACAGGAGATGAAACGTTTCATAAAAGGTGAAACCCAATTGATGGTGGCCACAACAGTTATTGAAGTGGGTGTGAACATTCCGAACGCCAGTGTGATGGTGATAGAAAGCGCTGAACGTTTTGGTTTATCGCAATTGCATCAGTTAAGGGGCAGGGTAGGACGAGGAGCAGAACAGAGTTATTGTATCTTGATGACCGGTTACAAACTTGGGGCTGAGAGCCGGCAGAGAATGCAAACCATGGTGAAAACAAACGACGGATTTGAAATAAGCGAAGTGGATCTGAAATTGCGTGGACCAGGCGACATTGAAGGCACAGCTCAAAGCGGCATACTGAATTTAAAACTGGCCGATCTGGCTAAGGATGGACAACTCCTCCAACTCGCCAGGCAAGCGGCAGCGGATATCATCGCAGGTGATGCCGACCTGAGCGAAGAGCGCAACACAGTATATAAGAAGGAGTTGGAGCGCCAGGACAGAAACCGAACCAATTGGTCGAAAATAGCATAAACAATAAACGTAAAAACATGATTGCAAAAGGACAGTTACCAGATTCGGCGTATTATGCCGTAATATTTTCTTCAGAGAAAAGCGAAAACATGGATGGATACCTTGAAATGGATGAATTGACGATGAAACTGGCCATGGAACAAAAAGGGTACCTGGGGTATGAATCCCTTAGCAACGGAAATAAAACCCTATTTATCAGTTACTGGGAGAACATGGACAGCATTCAGGCCTGGCGGGTGAACGCGACGCATCAAATGGCAAAGTCAAAAGCCGGACAATGGTACAAAAGGTATTTGTCTCAGATCTGCCTAGTCAAACAAAGCCATCTCTACGAAAATTATGTCGGTTAGAAGGTGTTGGACAAAAAAGCAAAAAAACCGTGGTTAAAGCCCATTCATCTGGGTTTTCTTTAGTTTAATCTAAGGAAAATAGGGTTTAATCGTTAAATCTTTTAGTTTGGACGGGATATTAACTTTTTTTTGCTAATTTCATCCGTGCTTAGATACGGGTATATTTTAATCCAACAGACATGAGAAAAATCATTTACGCTTTCTTATTTCTTTTTTCGACACATTTTTTTGGGCAGAGTCCATCCCGAATTAATTATCAGGGCATTGTAAGAGACAATGCCGGTCAAGCCCTGGCCAATAAGAATGTAACACTGGAATTTATTATTCTTCAAGGGGCTTCTCCAGGCACTTCCGTGTTTTCAGAAACACTGAGTGTTCAAACCAACTCCATGGGACTGTTCAGTGTTCAAATCGGGAGCAGCTCAAATTTGGGTTCGGTTAACTTTTATTCCGGCACGTATTCCCTTCAGGTCAATTTGGACGCGAGTGGAGGAAACAGTTTCAGTCCTATGGGTGGGCCACAGTTGCTGGCGAGCGTGCCCTTTGCCCTCCATGCCAATACGGTACCGGCAACATTTTCAAACAATGTACTGACGATAGGGACCAACAATTCGTTTACACTTAGCCTGCCGGGTGCAAGCAACCCAACCATACAATCTTCGGGCGTAGCCGTTGTGAGTCCAAGTACGGGATTGAATTTTACGGTGGATGTGCCTGCACCAGCATTGACGATCAGTGGCAATACCTTAACCCTGACACAAGGCACAGCAGTGAGTACTGCAACTGTCCCGGTTTATACGCCATCTATTTCAGCTCTTGGTATCCTTACTAGTACAGCATCCGGAAGCAATTTCACTTTGAACGTTTCTCCGGTTTCCATTGCTGTCACCTCCACTGCCGGAGCTGCTGGGGTAAGTAGTCTTGCGCCTAACAATTTTACCATCAACATTCCCCCGGCTTCAACTGCCTCACTGGTTTCCAGTGGTGCAGCATCAACCACAACTTTGGGTACCAACTCGTATAGCGTTCATGTGCCACCCACCAGCATTGTAGTGACAACACTCGCCGGGGTAGGTGCTGTAACACCCGCGGGCACCAATAGTTTTAACATCAATATTCCTCCGATTATTCAATATACGAGTGGAACAGGCATATCCATCACTTCAGGTACCGTTATAAACAACACAGCACCTGATCAGATAGTGGCCATCACTGGAACGAATGGCGTTACGGTGAATGGAATTTACCCTAACTTCACTGTTAGCCCGCCTCCGGTAAGTTTAAGCGGTGCTGGGATTGTGACGGTTTCCCCGGGTCCTGCCTTTGTGATTGGTACCCCACCGCCAAACTTTGCTTCTGTTGGTCCTGCTTCCATTACCGGGGTCTATCCAAATTTAACCATTAACTCTCCTGTAACGCCAAGTGTATCCGCTGCCGGTATCGCAAGCGTTTCAGCAGGACCTAACTACAATGTTGGCGTGCAGAGTCCAAGCTTTACCTCGGTTGGTCCGAGCTCGATTACTGGTGTTTATCCCAACTTAACAATTACATCTCCGGTAACACCAACTGTAACAGCTGCCGGCATTGCAAGCGTTTCAGCGGGACCTAACTACAATGTTGGCGTGCAGAGTCCAAGTTTTACCTCGGTTGGTCCGAGTTCGATCACTGGTGTTTATCCCAACTTAACAATTACATCTCCGGTAACACCAACTGTAACAGCGGCAGGTATCGCAACGGTTTCATCCGGACCGAATTATGTTGTGGGTGTCCCACAACCTACGTTTGCTTATAGTCAAGTTACAGGCTCACTTACTTCTGGTACATCTTCTGAATACATAACACCAAATCTCAGTTATTCAGCGGGTATTTTGACTTCGGGGCCGGCTTCCAATTCAATTGCAATTAATTCCGGCACAAACGCCTTATGGAGTACACTCGGTAACTCAGCCACTAACCCTGCCGCAAATTTTATTGGCACAACTGATAATCTGGCTTTGAACTTCAGGGTAAACAACCAGCCTTCTGGCACCATAGATCAATTGTTATTTAATACTGCCTTAGGGTATCAGAGCTTAGTTTCATTGACCAGCGGAACAATGAATACAGCCTTGGGTTATCGTGCTTTAAATTCGCTCACTTCAGCTCACAGAAATACAGCGATAGGTGCCGAGGCGTTACGTTCAGTGTCAACAGGAAATGAAAATACGGCGATTGGTTATTCTGCATTGCAAAACAACACAACAGGGTCAAGTAACATTGGAATAGGATTTCTTGCCCTTAGCAATAACAACTCCACGTTTAACCTGGCAATGGGTAATTCAGCGCTTGCTTCCAACTCCTCGGGTAATTCAAATGTCGCTATTGGTACATCGGCTTTATTCGCGAACAGTACAGGGAATTACAACGTCTCCATCGGGCATGCTTCGGGAAATAGCACCAACGGAACAGCCAACGTATTTGTGGGTTATGCGGCTGGTAACACCAACACGGGTTCAGGAAATGTGTTCCTTGGTTACCAGGCGGGTTTCAATGCAGTAGGTTCTAATAAATTATTCATTGCGAACAGCTCTACCACCGTTACGCCTTTAATTTATGGTGATTTTAACACAGGCAGAGTAGCCATTGGTAATGCCACCACTCAGCATAAATTTAATGTAGGTGATGGAACTGCAGATGCCCAAGCCATCAATGTGCGTTCGTTTATAAACAGTACAGGTGGTTGGCAAGGAGCCGGAGCATTTGGTGGTTCTGTTGCCTCTGTTATATTTGGCGAATTAAACGGAGTGGCTGCTATTGGCGGCCATGATGCAACTTTGAGTACCTGGGATAATTTGTTGATTAACCCGGGTGGGGGCAATGTGGGGATTGGTACTACAGCACCCAATGCCCCACTTCAATTTGGAAACTCGATAGTGAACAGAAAAATTGTTTTGTGGGAAGGCGCAAACAATGACCATCAGTTTTATGGGTTGGGTATCAATGGAGGAACTTTAAGGTATCAGGTTGATGCAACCAGTGCCTCTCACGTTTTTTATGCGGGAACCGGCGCTGGTACAAGTAACGAAATATTTCGTGTAAATGGTACCGGTCACATTAAAATGGGAAATGAAACCGGAACGGCTCAGGGACCTGTGTACCCGGTAAACAGCAATGGCTTGATCATAAGAAGAATTTTCACAAATATCCTTGCTGCTGGCACTATTGTTGCGCGTACGGATAATTTACAATTCGAACGGGATGGCAGCAATGGTGGTTTCAGGGTAAACAGAACCGGAGGAAGCGGACTTGAGGTTTGCAACTGTATGGCTGTGAACAGTGCTGGCGGAGCCGTTAACAGAGCTTTGAACAACCTGGCTGCTGGTGTTACACAGGTTTATACTAATGCAGAAAATATTGTGTATTTGCATTGTATCATTGCTGATCCATACAGTAGTGGTCACTCAACAGAAATTACATTGACCCGTGAATTCGCAGATTGGTATTGGTTAGGTACAATTATGACAACATTTAATCAGTAAGTGGTGTTTATGTTTGAGACTGTTTACAATTATAAAAAGCATGTTCAGGTCCTGAGACTTTGGCCGGTTCGTTGCGAAGACTTTGAACGTTATTTTTCCGCAGATATTTTTATACCTTTCATATCCTTTTTAAATCGATCACTAGTTAAAATCCATAATTCATGAAGTCATTTTTTACTTATCTGTTTCTTTTGTTTTGTTTCGCCGGTTTTGCGCAAAGTCCTGACAAAATCAATTATCAGGGGATGTTGCGCAGCAATACCGGTGCAGCCCTGCCAACGACAACTTTCACGATTCGCTTCGAGATTTTGTCAGGGAGCGCGACGGGTTCGGTGGTTTTTACTGAGCAGCAGTCTTTGGTGACAAATACCTTAGGGCTCTTTGCCACACAAATTGGATCGGTGAATAATCTTGGACAGGTGAATTGGTCTTCCACAGTACACTTTCTCCAAGTATCGGTTGACCCGGCAGGAGGCACAAATTTTGTAGCCATGGGTTCGCCACAGCAACTTATTTCAGTGCCTTATGCGTTCAATGCCAACTCCGTACCGGCTACTTTCAGCAATAACGTTTTAACTATTGGAACCAATAGCTCCTTTACATTAAACAGTGCATCGAACGCCACATTAACGGGAACGGGAGCGGCAAGTGTGGTTTCCTCCGGCAATTCACATACCATTGATGTTCCTGTTCCAAACCTTACAGGTGCAGGAAACACAACGGTAATGGGTACCTATCCAAATTACACCATAAATTCTCAATCCCAGTCCCAACCTCAAGCCTCTCTCACGGCCTCTGGCATTGGTACTATTACATCTAGCGGAACCAATAGTTTTGACATCAATGTACCTCAAACCAATTTAACGGGGGCAGGCTCAGCAACTGTAACCGGAACCTTTCCTAATTATACCGTAAATGCACCAGCTGCTACAAGTTACAGCGCTGGTACAGGCATTTCGATCACCTCCGGTTCTATTGTGAACACGGCACCAAACCAAACTGTAACCATAGGCAGTGCCGGATCTGCAACTGTTACCGGAACCTATCCTAACTTTGTTGTTAATGCTCCTGCCGCAACAAACTACACTTCGGGTGCAGGCATTTCAATTTCTTCAGGTTCAATTATAAACGCAGCACCTGACCAAACCGTAGTGTTGAATGGTACCGGAGCTACCACTGTAAGCGGAACCTATCCTAACTTCACCATCAATACGCCGACAGTTGCACCCGATCAAACTGTAACCATAGGCAGTGCAGGATCGGCCACGGTTACCGGAACGTACCCTAATTTTATTGTAAATGCCCCAAGTGTTCCCAATTATACTAGCGGCGTGGGAATATCTATCACTTCAGGAACTATCATTAATAATGCGGCTCCTGATCAAACTGTTGTATTGAATGGAACAGGAGCTACCACTGTAAGCGGAACCTATCCTAACTTCACCATCAATACGCCGACAGTTGCGCCTGACCAAACCGTAACCATAGGTAGTGCAGGATCAGCAACAGTTACCGGAACGTATCCGAACTTTATCGTGGATGCTCCCGCAGCGGTGAGCACATCAATCACTGGTTTAGGTGCAGCACAGGTTGGCACTACA
>Ga0154020_10000124_pt1 | contig 84733 bp, 68 predicted proteins | sample Klosneuvirus_201_FD_109709 | JGI IMG/M metagenome (GOLD analysis project Ga0154020, IMG submission 109709) | Active sludge microbial communities from wastewater, Klosterneuburg, Austria - Klosneuvirus_20160825_MG | ecosystem: Engineered > WWTP > Aerobic digester > Activated sludge | place...
CCTTCAGCACTGATACACTTCAGTTTACCAATACGCCCAATGCTTTCGGATACTGTGCCCAACGCAAAGGGAACACCAAATACTTCTGGAGAGCCAGAGTAAACAACGGTGGGCATTACAGCCTCTGGTCCGAGACCTGGGATTTTCACACCAAAGGCGAAACCACCGGTCTTACACAGTACAGCCTAAGTTCAACGGCGACACAGGTTTTCCCCAATCCCGGAAATTCATTGTTCAGACTTGAAAATCTTAAACCCGAAAGCCTGATCGAAGTAATTGACATCCGCGGTCGGGTGATTCTTTCCCAACACAATAAAACCACAAGTCAGGAACTTGACTTAAGCGGAAAAGATAAAGGCATATACTCCATACGTATAACCGATAAAAATGGCAATAGCTCAGTTACTAAACTCATCCTTCAATAAACATTAGGTCTATCCACCTGTTAGTTTTAGAGTTTAATAACCCAATGCCCTCTTTTTGCAACCCGGTGAGTACCATACTGAACTTTAAGTTTTATTTGACAAGTAAAATTGTCTTGTTTGTGGCGGTGTTTATGTTCACCAACCTGGCCTGTGCCGCCACCAGCAATGCTTTTCTTGATTCCGCTGAAACGTACTGCCAAAATAAGGATTACAAAAAAGCTGTTTTGTACTCCAGGATGTATTTCAAGGAAAACCCTTTGGGAAAACACCCGAGAGCACATTTTGATCTCGCACGGTATTATTCTCTTCAGGGCAATGCAGAACAAAGTGTTCTTGAATTACAACATGCCTTTAAAGATGGGTTTTCGGAATACTCCCTCTTGCTGAATCATTCAGACCTCCATTCGCTCAGGCAATCAAGGTATTGGAACTACATGCTTTCTGAATTCCAAAACACCTATTACAACAATGCCTATTTCTACTGGGGCATTTACGCGGGGATATTGTTTATTATTCTGATATACAACCTCATGTTGTATGTTTCCACAAAGGACTTCACCTTTGTTTACAGCGCCCTGCTGCTGCTGTTCTCATGGCATTACGAGATGTTCCGCAACGAAGAGTTTGGATTGTTTATGTTCAGCAATTTAACCGGCTGGAGTTATTGCAGCGGCTTGATCAACCCCGTTAATTTTTTTATCAGTCTGGCCGCATTAAGCCTTACTTTCTATCTGCAGTCCCTGTTGCGGCTGAAAGAACTCCTGCCTGTGATGCACAAACTGCTGAGTGTTTTGGCGATCGTGTTTACGCTTTTTGCCCTTTTATCCGGTTTCAGTAAAATTCAGGCCAATGCCCTTATTTTTCTTACCGTTTCTCTCACCCTGCTCTTTTATTTTATCGTTGGGATCGTCAGCTGGATCAAGGGCTATCGCCCGGCCCGCTTTTTTGTGATTGCCGACATTGTTTTTATTATTTGTGTTCTTTCCATCCTATTCAACTACTTCGGAATCGTTGACTCGGTGCTGCAGATTGGTCAATTCAAAGCCAGACACATAGGTTTGATCTCCTTCTTTGGGCTCATCACGCTGGCAACCGGCGATAAGATCATCACCTTACAAAAGGAAAAAGAACTGGCACAGGAAAAAGCTTTGGAAGTTTTAGAACAAAAAGTAAAGGAAAGAACCAGCGAAGTGGTTCAACAAAAACAATTGGTTGAAGAAAAACAAAAAGAGATCCTGGAGAGCATTTCTTACGCCAAGCGCCTGCAGGAAGCCATACTTCCTCCCGAAGAGTTTATCAGCAAAGAGGTACCGGATAATTTTATTTTGTACTTACCTAAGGACCTAGTGGCCGGAGATTTTTACTGGGCGGAAAAATCCAATGATGTATTTCTGATTGCCGCCGCAGACAGCACCGGACACGGTGTTCCAGGAGCCATGGTTTCGGTGGTATGTTCCAATGCTTTGAACCGGGCCGTAAAAGAATTTAGACTTACTGACCCAGGACAAATTCTTGACAAAACTCTGGAACTCGTCATCGAAACCTTTGTCCGCAAGGATTCTTACGGGGAAAAAAGTTACAGTGAAGTTAAGGATGGCATGGACATTTCTTTGCTTGCCATTGATCAGAAAAACAAAAAAGTGCTTTGGAGCGGAGCCAATAACCCCTTATGGTACCTTGATGGCTCCGGGACACTCCAGGAGATCAAAGCGGACAAACAAGCAATTGGTAAAACCGATCAAACCAAAAAATTTACCACCCACAAACTAAATTATACCAAGGGCAGTGTTTTTTATCTTTTCACCGATGGTTTTGCGGATCAGTTCGGTGGCCCCAAAGGAAAAAAATTCAAGTACAAACCTATGTTTGAGCTGCTTCAGGCCATTAGCCAAAACACCATGCCTGAACAATCCGGGCGAATCGTGTCCACTTTTTTTAAATGGAAAGGGGAGCTCGAACAGGTGGATGACGTTTGTATCATTGGCATTAAACTACCCTAATTGCACAACACCATGAATCTGGAAACATTAAAATACCCGATTGGTTCATTCAAAAAACCAGGCACGTTCAATCAGCAACAAATTCAGACTTACATACAAACCATACGTGATTTTCCAGAATGGCTTCGAAAAGAAGCGAGCTCATTATCGAATGATCAACTGGATACGCCCTACCGGCCCGAGGGCTGGACCATACGGCAGGTGGTGCACCACTGTGCCGATTCGCACATGAATGCCTTCATTCGTTTCAAACTGGCCCTTACTGAAGAAAAACCAACCATACGGCCTTACCAGGAAGCCTTATGGGCTAAGCTCATGGACAGTCATATGCCTGTAGAGTCGTCGTTAAAACTTCTTGAAGGTTTGCATGAGCGTATGGCAGAACTCTGGAAAAACATGTCTGAGTCTGATCTTCAAAAACGTTACGTTCATCCTCAATACCAGACTGAATACAGTTTGGCTGAAGCCATGGCTTTATACGACTGGCACTCGAAACACCATTTGGCACACGTTACCGTTCTGAAAAAGCAAAAAGGCTGGTAGGACCTTTGTTAAATTAAAATGCAAAACAAACTTTTCCGGGAGATCCAACCCAATATACTTCCTTGTTTAGGGGAGGCCATTTACCATGGCCCAGTGTTGACGGAAAAAGAAGCCAACATGTACTTTACTGTCCTAAAAAATCAAATCCCCTGGGAAAAGGAGCGCCTGAAAATTGCAGGAAAAGCCATTCAAATGCAAAGGATGGTGGCCTGGTTCGGTGACAAGCATTACCACTACAGCTATTCCGGTACAATCAAAGTTGCTTTGTTATGGCCCCATGAGCTTTTGAAATTAAAAGCCCTTGCAGAGAACATTTGCGATGAAAAATACAATTCCTGTCTTTTAAATTACTACCCTGACGGCAACAGTGGAATGGGATGGCATAGTGATGGTGAGGATTCTATTGTAGAAAATTCCAGCATTGCTTCATTGAGCCTGGGTGCGGAAAGAAAATTTTCGCTTAAACAAAAAACCGGAGGCAATTCTATTTCAGTCCTACTTGAAAATGGAAGTCTGCTTGAAATGAAGGGACAGACCCAAAACAATTGGTTGCATGGTTTACCGAAATCCAAAAAAATAACTGAACCAAGAATCAATCTTACTTTCCGCCTGATGAAGGAATAGTGTGTTCGGTTTCTTTTGATTTTACCAAACGATTCACCCTAAACACCAGGTAAAGGCACCAGATCATAAAACCCAGCATGATGTAACCCAATACATCAAAATTTTCGAGCGGTGCTGATTTGCTTTCCTGTTTAACAATAAATCCGGCAAATATGGCTGCGAGCCCCCCGGCCATCTGTTGAAGTGAGGAATTGATGCTCATGTAAGCTCCCCTGTCCGCTGCTTCAGGAATCGCTGAATTAAGTGTTGTTGCTGGCACCATCCGGCTCATGATGCCCATAAATAAGATCATATTGATGATAATAACCATCCAAACCGGAACCGGCGTAAGGTTTGTATAAATCACAATCATCACCGAAGCAATAGCTGTGCCTATGGTGAAGAGCAGCATTTTACTGACTTTGTCGCTGAGCTTTCCAATAATGGGCATCACAATGATAGAGGATAGTCCGGTGAATAGAAAAACAAGGGGAAGAGTACTTTGAGCGATGCCCACGTTGTTTACAATAAAAGCGGAGGTAAACGGCATGATCATAAAACCACCCATGGAAAGCACTGCAGTCGCCATGAAACCTATTCTGTAATTTTTCTTTTTAAGCGTGTGGATCAAATGTTCAATTGCTCTTTTGTCGGACTGGATTTTTAAGTGTTCGTTAAGCGGTTTCAACTTCCACAACACCGCTAAACCAATGAGCATTGCCAATCCCACGATCATAAAAAAAGTGGCATTCCAACTAAACGCATCAGCCAGCCACAAACCAAGTGGAACGCCCAGGATCTGGCTTGCCGCAAAAGCCATTTGTACAAAGCCAAGAACCCGGCCTCTTTGTTCCAATGAAAAGAGGTCTGTAATGATTGCCATGCCCACAGCGCTAATGACACCACCAAACAAGCCGGTTACAATGCGCGCTATAAATAAACTTTCGTAAGAATTGGCCAAACCACAAAATAAGGTGCCGATCACAAATCCGGCATAAAAAAAGAGGAGCATTTTTTTCCTGTCGAATTTATCGGCAAAACCTGCGGCCAATATGCCTGAAATGCCGGCACTAATGGCGTAAGCCGAAACCACGGAACCAAACCGGGAGGGGCTGAGATCAAGTGTTTTCATTAAAATATCTCCTAATGGCGATAAGATCATAAAATCCAAAACAACAGTAAATTGAAGCAGGGCCAGAATAACCACTACAAAAATTTGATAGGAGGAGAAGGATTTCAATGCAGGCGCTTTTGACCCGGGATGGCCATCAGGGTTTGGGACTTGATTGGGGGAATTTTGATTGAACTTCATTATTCAGAAAATGCCAAAAGTAAACAATTCCATTACACACTCTTTCATTCCGGCCGAAAGCCTTCACATAAGGAATAACGGCAAACCTGACAAAGTATCTGGGAGTTCACCCAAAATATTTATATTAGTGCAGAAGATTCATCCTAATAGCATTTCATGTCATGCGTAAACACCTTACACCAAAAAAAATTTCGATTGCTGTATTGACCATTTTAATTGTCATGCAACTTTTTCGCATCGATAAAAAAAACCCTCCAGTCATAGCGGAGAACGATTTTCTTACCCTTAGCGGGGCGTCTCCTGATGTTCAAGCCATTATTAAAGCCTCCTGTTACGATTGCCACAGCAACACTTCAATTTACCCCTGGTACAGCAATGTTGCTCCGGTATCCTGGTGGGTAAAACACCACATCAATGAGGGACGTGAGCATCTTAACTTCTCAGAATGGGGCAAATACACCGCTAAAAAAGCGGATCATAAACTGGAAGAATGTGTTGAAATGATTCAGGAAGGGGAAATGCCAATGAGTTCTTACACCCTTGTGCACCGTGAGAGTAAACTAAGCGAAGAACAAAAATTGATGCTTGTAAATTGGTTCAGCTCGCTGAGAAAACCGGATACAGAAAAACCAGAGGAGGAGGATTAATCAGGGCCGTAACATTTAGTTTACGCCTGACCTTGTATCGAATGGTTGAGTTGACTTAAGAACACGATATTCTTTTTATTACTCAGGTCAAGATTTGGCAGCATCTCTAAGAAACTTACGTTTGGAAAAAGTAAGTTAATTTTCACTTTCCTGGGCCATGGGGCCTTTTATGACCATTTTTGCCTCCACCCGGTCTCCGAAATGGTTTTTTACCGCTGAATTCTTTTCTCGATGCCTCCGGATCATAGGCTGGAGCGGCACCCAATTCCTCAGGAAGTGGCATTTTATTCACTTCCATGCCCATAAGGTCTTCAATTCTGGCAAACTTCTTTTGGTCGGCCGGATTGATAAAAGTGATGGCTGTGCCCGTTCTGGAAGCTCTGGCGGTGCGGCCTATCCGATGGATATAATCTTCAGGGTCAGGTGGCGCATCGTAATTCAGAACTAAACTTACTCCTTCAACATCAATACCACGCGAAAGAATGTCTGTACCAATTAAAATACGAAGGGTGCGAGACTTAAACCCCCGCATGATGGACTCCCGCTCGGCCTGCTCCAAATCGGAGTGGAAGGCCCGCATGGAATTCTCAGTTTTACGTAAGGTCTTTTCAAGTTGTTTAACCCCATCCTTGCGCGAACAGAAAATTATAACCGATTGGTAATCCTGATTCTCAAGTAGCTTCTGCAGTAAGGGCAACTTTTGGTTTTCATGCAATACATAGGCTTGTTGCTCCACCGCTTCGGCCGGTTTGCTAATGGCGATGTTCACCTGAACGGGATCGGAAGTAATCTTTTGAGCCAGCGCTCTTATTTTGGGTGGCATGGTGGCCGAAAACATCACCGTTTGCCTTTTCTTTGGTAAATAATTGATGATGGTGTTGATATCGTCCATAAAACCCATGTCGAGCATACGATCGGCCTCATCCAAAACCAAATGTTGCAGGTGATCAAAATTAATGGTGCCACCTTGCAATAAAGCGATTAAACGCCCGGGCGTAGCGCAAACAATGTCAGCCCCTTCTCGTAAAGCGTGTTTTTGTTTTTCCCAGGTAATGCCATCGTTCCCTCCATAAATGGCAATGGAGCCAACCGAACAGAAATACCCTAAACCATCTACTTGCTGATCGATTTGCAAAACAAGTTCCCGGGTTGGCGCAATAATAAGGGTATTCAGGTGCCTGGTTGGTGCTTTCAAAATGTGCTCCATGATGGGAAGCAAAAATGCCGCTGTTTTGCCTGTACCGGTTTGCGCGCAGGCAATGAGGTCTTTGCCTTCAAGTATTACAGGAATGGCTTGCTGTTGTATTGGTGTTGGGACTTTAAAACCCATGCTGAGGAGTCCCTCCATCAGGTTTTCATTAAACTTAAATTCGCTAAAGGTCAAGGTAATTGTTGTTTTTCAGGCGGCTAAGATACTCTTTTTAAGGATGTTTCTGATGGGATAAAAACAAAAGAACCACAGTCCTTTCGGGAAAGTGGTTCTAAATTCGGAAAACAGGGGTTTACTCCCCACAAACTTTGGTAACGTAAGTTTTATTGAGAAATCCGCGTTTTACAAGGTAATCGACAGAGCTGATTTTGGTAATGCCCCCATTTTTGGCAGCTGTTTCAATACTTACATCCACGTTAAAAGCCATTCCTAACCAAACTGTTTTTTTGGCAATGCCTTCTTTCTCGCATTTTGCGGTTGTCACTCCCATGTTTGAATAAAAGCCTCTACAGGACATCATTCCCATAAGACCAACAAACGATAATAGAATCAATACATTTTTCATATTTATTTGGCTTAATTTCCGTGAACAATTATTGTTTTTTTCATGAAGATCACATTTCGCTTGTACTGAATGTCAGCGTACGAAATGCCTCCTTTGATACCACCATTTCTGGCAGCTTCTTCAAGTCCATACTCGGAATTCAAATTCCAGGTACCGAATAATACAACAGTACTGGATGTTCCTGTTTTATTACCTGTTAATGGGGCTTCAGATACTGTTAATGGCGTTGTAATTGTACATGAAGTAAGGGCTGTTGCTGCAACAGCGAATACCGTAACAATGGTTTTTCTCATGGTTTATTCTCCTGTTACTTTAATGGATATTTTGCCCGCTGCATAATATTTTATGTCAACGGTGGCGATTTTTTTTATGCCTCCCTTTTTGGCGGTACCAGCCACACCATCAAAGTTCTTTTTTGCTTTGGTTTTGATGTAGCCCACTTTTGACCCAACTGGGTTGCCTGTAACGATGTGCTGACTGCTTACTACACATGAGCTAAGCAATGCAAAACACGCCACCACGGTAAGAAATACTTTTGATTCTTTCATGATATATTTTGATTTGAATTTTCACAAATATATCTTTTTAGATTAATCTACAAGGAATTGCCAAAAAAAAAGAGCACTTAATATACGGGCAAAAAAATACCACCACGCTGAACGCGGTGGTACACTTAAATATGTCTTGCGTTATTTTGCGTAACCGGTTGCCCTCACTTCACGAATCACCGTAACTTTCACCTGACCCGGATAGGTCATTTCTGTTTGTATGCGCTGGGAAATGTCAAATGCCAGCTCTTCAGCCCGCTTGTCGCTTACTTTATCACTTGCAACAATCACGCGCACTTCACGACCAGCCTGAATGGCGTAGGTTTTCTCAACCCCGTCGTAACTTAAAGCCAGTGCTTCGAGATCTTTCAATCGTTTCATGTATTGTTCGGCTACCTCACGGCGAGCACCCGGGCGCGCTCCGCTGATGGCATCACACACCTGAATAATTGGAGAATACAAAGTATTCATTTCAATCTCATCGTGGTGGGCGCCAATGGCATTACACACTTCCGGTTTTTCCTTGTATTGTTCAGCCAACTTCATTCCCAACAAAGCATGTGGCAATTCAGGTTCGTTATCAGGCACTTTTCCAATGTCGTGTAATAATCCGGCACGACGGGCGATCTTAGGATTGAGGCCCATTTCACTGGCCATGATGCCACAAAGGTTGGCCACTTCACGACTGTGTTGCAATAAATTCTGACCGTAGGAAGAACGGTATTTCATGCGCCCAACCATTCGAATAAGTTCGGGATGAAGGCCATGTACACCAAGATCAATGCAGGTGCGTTTTCCGGTTTCAATAATTTCTTCCTCCAGCATCTTTTTGGTTTTCTCAACAACCTCTTCAATGCGCGCAGGATGTATACGTCCGTCGGTAACCAACTGGTGCAAGGCCAAACGGCAAATTTCACGGCGAATGGAATCAAAACAACTCAGGGTAATAGCGTCCGGGGTATCATCTACAATGATCTCAACACCCGTTGCGGCTTCCAATGCCCTGATGTTTCTACCTTCGCGACCAATGATGCGGCCTTTGGTTTCATCGCCTTCAATGTGAAAAACGGAGATTGAATTTTCAATCGCTGTTTCAGTTGCCACACGTTGAATACTCTGGAGTACGATCTTTTTAGCTTCTTTGTTTGCCGTGAGCTTAGCTTCTTCCATAATGTCCTTGATGTACACCATGGCCTGGGTTTTGGCTTCTGCTTTTACAGATTCAACAAGTTGTGCCTTCGCATCATCAGCCTTTAATCCGCTTATCTTTTCGAGCATGTCCACCTGTTTGCGGTGCCCTTTTTCCACTTCTTCCAGACGGTTCTTGTAAAGGTCGATTTGCTGAGTGGCCTGTGCTTTGAGGCTTTCCAGGTCCCTCTCCTTGCGGTTCATATCCTCGATGCGTTTATTCAGGTCCGCGTCTTTCTGTTTGATCTTGATCTCCGTTTGATTGATGTGATTGTTTCTCTCCTGAACTTGTTTGTCGTGTTCAGATTTCAATTGAAGAAATTTTTCCTTGGCCTGAAGGATTTTTTCCTGTTTAATGGATTCGGCTTTTACTTCCGCTTCTTTGATCAGATTCTGTTTTTCCTTTGCAGCGCTTGAGTTGAGTTTACTTCCAGCTATGAGAAAACCGGCAACCACCCCTAAAATGAGTGCTCCTGCAATAAAAATAATACTTAATATGTCCATCTTCAAAATTTGTGGGTGGGCTTTTGGCCTTGCACCCGATTAATAAAAAACGCACAAACCTGAGCTTGTGCCCAACATTTGTGCGTAAAACAGGCAAACTGAGGTCTATTACTCGCTGATGTTATTCACCTGCTTAAGGTGATCCTTCAACATGTCCTCTACGTCTGCAAAAAGTTGTTTTAAATGACTTAATTCTTTCTCTGCGCTGTTGGCCTGCTTGTTTAACTGGGCTACTAATTGCAGCATCACCATTCCCAGCAGGTCCTTTTTATCTTTTATCGCGTATTTGTTTTCAAATTCTGCGATTTTGTCATTTATCAGTTCAACAGCCTCTTTAATGTGCGTTTCTTCACCTGAGTCTACTTTTAACGGGTAGACACTACCCGCAATTTCAACTTTTATATGAACATCGCTCATTTACAGAGGGCGAAAAATTAAGCACTTAATAACGCTATACACTTGTCAATTTCACGCACCAAGTTGTTTATTTGCACCTTCATTCCCGAAACGTCCTCATTTTGGGATGAATTTCCTGCTAAAATAACATTCTTCCTGTGATTATTCAAACCTCTTACGTCAATACTCTCATTATCAACCTGTTGTGAAATAGACCCGATGGCTTCATTCATTTTGAGCAATTGCCCCGCCATTTGTTCTTTTTCGTCAAGCAAAGCCAATCGTTGGTCGTTAAGGAGATCTATCTGTTTAAACAAACGGTCAACAAAAGCATCCTGCTCTTGTTGACTTTGACCCGCACTTAGTTGTTGCAGTTCTTTTTCGAGGGCTTCTGTTTTTGCGTTGGCTTCTGAAAGTTTTAGCTCCAGGCCCGATACCATGTGTTTGAGTTCAGTGATTTGGGATAACAGGGTTTGGTTTTCCGATTGAAGAATGGTGCTATTTTGTTGCAGTTTGTCGCTTAACACCTGGTTTTCTAAACGCAGTTCCTGATGTTCAGAGATCATTCGACTCAGGTTCTCCTGAAGGGATTCGATCTCCGTTTGTTTTAAGGCTAGACTTTCCTTAAAATCTTCGGACTTTGCAAGCCCTTGCAAGCGCATTTGTTCCTGCTCATCCTTTAACAGGCTCAATTCCCCCTCTAATGCGTCTTGTTTGTTTGCGCTTTGTTCAATCTCATTAATCAGGATGCTATTCTCTGAAAGAAGTTTTTGGTACTCCAGATCGCGGGCATGGAGTTCTTCCTGAATGGTCAGTTGAAATTCTGATTTAAAAGTCTCAAAATCACCTTCTACGTTGGTGTGCTGTGATTCCAGTTCCACTAAACGAGCCTGCAGCGCACTGAGTTCGCTGTTTTTTGATTCAATTCTGCTCTCCGCTTCTGCCAATTGATTGGTGGCATCCTGAAACACAAGCCCCATGTTGGTTACTTCGAGATTCAAACGCTCAATTTGCGCATTCATCTCCACCACCTTGTCACTGTCTGAAAGGGATGAGTTTTGTTTAAAAATTTCAAAGTCTGATTTCAACTCTGCATACCGGCCCACCTCATTCACAAGTTCCTCTTTTAACCCGTTCAATTCAACACTCAGGCTGTTTATTTCAATTGTTTTGGATTGACTGAGTTGCTCACTTCGTTCGAGGGCATCTATGCTGTTTTTCAGTTCACTTTGCAAATTCTGAAGCTCCTCATTCAGTTTTGTATTTTGAGCATTTGAATGAATCAGGATATTGGAAAGTTTTTCCTCATAGGCATTTACAACATCTGAAAGTTTTGTCTCCAGGGTGGTTTGACTGGTACTTAACAGCAACTCCTTTTCTTCACGGAGCAGAACGATTTGAGATTCGTATCCAGCTTGTTTATCAGCTAAACGCTCAGCCCAGATGCGTTCCAATTCAGTCACTTCTTCCAGATGACGGTCTTGTATTTCTTTTAACTGCTGCTCACTTCCTGAGCTGAGTTGACTTAGTTGTTCTGCATATTCTTTTCTGATGGCTTCAATCTGCTCTTCGTATTGGGTTCTGAGTTCGTGTAAACCCGACTCTTTACTTGCGAAAAGACTCTGTTCTCTTTCAAACCAGGTGGCGCTCAGTTCCGATATTCTGTTTTCAAACTCATCACGGATTCCGGTTTCACGGTAATGTGAGGTGCTTCTGAGCTCCTCGAGTTGTTTTTCGTAAGCTGTGCTTATGGCAGCATTTTCTGAGGCCGCATTTTCGCTTAATGCATTGATCTTTGACTCGTAGGATGAGGCAATGCCTGAAAGTTCAAATTTCAGCCCCTCAATTTCCTGTAAACGCAGTTCTATCTCCTCCTGTTTGGCGGTTAATTGTTCGTGAATGCTTTCCTTAAGGTCTTTGAATGAGGCCAATTCAGCTTTGTAACTCGAATTGTCTCTCTCCAACACCAGCAGTTTTGTGTTCAGCACGTCAATGGTCACCTGAAGTCTTTTACAATCCTCATCCCTCATGATGAGTTGATTACGATAATCACTCAGGGAACGTTTTAGATCATTGTATTCCTTTCTAAGGGCTAAATCCTGGTCCAATACCTGCTGTATTTCTGACTTTAGACTATCTTGGTTCATTTGTGGCAGTTTTAATTTGGTTAAAAATACAGTGTTCCCCTTCAGTCTTTATGCCTCATTCAAGGTTTGATTAAACAAGACAATGTTAATTAAAGCTCTGGTTTTCATCACTTAAGTGTTAACACCATCTAGCCTTCGTTTAAGCGGTAAACAAAGGGTTTGGGACACGCTGCGGAGCCTAAACGGTGTAAAACTCCAGCCCGTTCGTGTGGTGTTTTGTGCTACAAAAGGCTTTGAAAAGCAAAATCTGGCTGATAAAATCTTCTGATTCCAGCCCTTGAAGTAAAATCCATATTAAAGAAACTTTAAAAAAATCGGTGTTTTGTCTTAACTTTTTTCGTTAAAAAAGAGTATAAGCCTTATATTTACTTTAAGAATCGCTCGTTTTTACCTATCTTTGTTCACTTAATCCCACACCATGAGGCAACTAAAAATAACCAAATCCATCACCAACCGCGAAAGCGCATCTCTCGACAAATACCTTCAGGAAATTGGCCGCGAAGAACTGATTACTGCTGAGGAAGAGGTTATTTTAGCGAAACGGATAAAGGATGGGGATCAGGTGGCTTTGGAAAAACTCACCCGCGCTAACCTTCGTTTTGTGGTGTCGGTTGCAAAACAATACCAAAATCAAGGTTTAAGTTTGCCCGACCTGATTAACGAGGGCAATCTGGGTTTGATAAAAGCAGCCCGCCGTTTTGATGAGACCCGTGGTTTTAAATTCATCTCTTATGCCGTTTGGTGGATCCGTCAGAGCATTTTACAAGCTTTGGCCGAACAAAGCCGTATTGTGCGTTTGCCACTGAACCAGGTGGGTTCATTAAATAAGATCAACAAAGCCTACAGCAAATTGGAACAGCAGTTTGAGCGCGAACCAAGCGCTGAAGAACTTGCCGAAATACTTGACCTGCCTATCGATAAAGTGAGTGACACCATGAAAGTGAGTGGGCGCCACGTGAGCATGGATGCACCTTTTGCCAATGGCGAAGAAAGCAGCTTGCTGGATGTGCTGGTTAATCTGGATTCCCCAAAAGCCGACAACGGTTTGATGAACGAATCCCTGAGCAAGGAAATTGACCGTGCTCTAAGTACACTCACAGAGCGCGAACGCGACGTAGTGAAATTGTTTTTCGGCATTGGTTTGAACCACGGTTTAACCCTTGAAGAGATTGGTGATAAATTTGATCTGACCCGTGAACGTGTTCGCCAGATTAAGGAAAAAGCCATCCGTAGACTAAGACACAGCAGCCGCAGCAAATTGTTACAACAATACTTAGGATAATTCTTTCTAACAAAAATGATATGTGATAAGCTCAACCTAGGTTGGGCTTATTTTTTTGAGTAAAGCTTACTTTTTTGCAGGTTCCGCAGGCTTTTTCAACTGTTTACTGAGCCAGGCCCTGATGTCGATAATTTCTTTGCCATTTAAAACGTGCTGCATGGCGTAAGTTTTATATTCAACCTCTTTCACGCCTTTGTTTTTCAGGTAAGCCACTGCCTTCTCTGCTTCTGATGGCATAATTCGCACATCCTCGGTGCCATGCGCAATAAAAAAAGTGGCGTTAAGTAAAGCAGGCTTTGTTGATTTGGGCTTGCTTTCTTCCATCAAACGCCCACTAAGCGCCAACACCCCTTTGATCTTTCCTGGGAAGGATAGGACAAGGTCGTATGACATCATGGCCCCCTGACTAAAACCCATTAGAAAAATTTGCGTGCTGTCGAGGTTCATGGTTTTGCAAACCGATCGGATAAAACCCATCAACAGCTTTTTAGTTACAAGAACTTCTTCGTAATTGTAGGTTAGGGTGTTGTTATTGTCGCGCCCTAAGGTGTACCAACAAAAACTTCCTTCAGCCAAGGCAATAGGAGCCCGCAATGAAAGTATGGTTAAACGCTCATCCAGGGTTTGAGCCAGATCAAAGAGGTCTTCCTCATTGCTTCCGTAGCCGTGGAGGATAAACAGGACCGGAGAGCGAACTTCTGTTTTTTTCAAAGGTTCGCGGACCTTGTATACTATATTTTGACTGGTTCCTGGTGCATACCAAAAACAGAAAATAAAAAGGCTTATGCTGCCCAATAAACGCTTCATCTCCTTCTTTTCTTTTTGCCGTTCTGTTTCCCAGAATGTGCCGATTTACCGGAGTGGCCCGATTTACCCGTATGGGCGGATTTGCCTGACTTTCCGGCCTTGTCACGAGGACCCGACTCGTTCCTATGACCAAATCCTCTGGAATCTCTTTCCACAGGAACAGCATCGGCAAAAGCATAGTCCAGCTGTTTTTTAATAAGATCAGCATTTTTAACAATCACCTTTACTTTGTCTCCAAGGGCGTATATTTTCCCTGTGTTTCTGCCCACGTAACGGTAATTGTCCTCATCAAACGCATACCTGTCGTCCTGCATGTCACGGGCTTTGATCATGCCTTCGCATCGGTTTTCAATGATCTCAACGTAAATACCCCATTCGGTTACTCCGCTGATCAAGCCATCAAAACTCTGTCCTACTTTGTCCGACATGAACTCGACCTGTTTGTACTTTACCGAGGCTCTTTCCGCTTCAGCGGCCATGCGTTCCATATCGCTGCTGTGTTTACAAAGCAGTTCCAATTGTTCTTGATTTGAAAATGTTTTGTTTTGCAACCTGGCCTCCAGCAAGCGGTGCACTAAGACATCAGGGTACCGGCGGATAGGAGATGTGAAGTGGGTGTAGTATTTAAATCCAAGTCCGTAGTGCCCTGCATTTTTGGTCGTATAAATTGCTTTGGGCATACTTCTTACTGCCAATAGTTCGATCATACCCTGTTCTTTTTTGTTTTTTACATCAACGAGCAATTTGTTCAGGGAGGATGCGATTTTGCCTTTGTTCCCTATCTGAAAATCATACCCAAACCGGCTCACAAACGTACTGAGGTCGCTTAGCTTTTCATCACTGGGTATGTCGTGTATCCTGAATACACAAAGGTGTTTTGGATTTTCCTTGGATGCTTTCTCCTTTGGTTCCTCGGCCCCATTCTGGAGGCGAACTTTCCCGGTAGCAAGGTATTCTGCCACCGTTCGATTAGCCAGGAGCATAAAATCCTCAATAAGTTTATGTGCGTCTTTTTGTGTTTTAAAAAACACCCCCAAAGGTTTTCCTTCCTCGTCAAGATTAAATTTCACCTCGGCTTTATCAAAAAAGATCGAGCCTTTTCGGCTTCTCTCCATCCTCATTTTTTTTGCCAAGGAATCTAGTGTGAGGATTTCCTCCGCATAATCTCCAATTTTGGTTTCAATAATGGTTTGGGCTTCTTCATACGTGAACCTTCTGTTGCTGTTAATGATGGTTCTTCCAAACCAGTGTGAGCTGATGTTGGCCTCCTCATCCATTTCGAATACGGCACTGAAACAAAGTTTCTCCTCATCCGGACGCAGAGAGCAAACAAAATTACTCAGCACTTCTGGCAACATGGGTATACAACGATCGACCAGATACACACTGGTGGCTCTTTGTACCGCTTCCTTATCAAGCGCTGAATTTTCAACCAGGTAATGGCTCACGTCGGCAATGTGTACCCCAATTTCCCAAAGGCCTGAACTTAGTTTTTTTATGGAGATGGCGTCGTCAAAGTCTTTGGCATCCACCGGGTCAATGGTAAAAGTGGTTACTTTTCTGAAGTCCCTTCTGTTTTTGATCTCTTTCGCTGTGATCTCTGTGGGTATTTTTTTGGCTTCGTATTCAATGGCATCCGGGAATTTTTCAGGCAGGCCATATTCGGCCATGATGGCATTCATTTCCGTTTTGTGTTCTCCCGGAAAACCAAACACGTTGATGACCCTGGCGGTTGGGTTTTGTTCTCCCGCTTTCCATTCTTTCAGCTCTATCAGTACTTTCTGACCATCCTTGGCACCGAGTTGGTCGCCATTGCGGACGTAAAAATCAACGTGAATCTTATTGTTATCAGCAATCACAAAACAGAACTTAGGATTGACGCGGATGGTACCAACAAATTGGGTGCGCGCACGTTTTATCACTTCGCTGACTTCCCCTTCCTGTCGTCTTCCGGAGCTGCGTTGTTGCAATACCACCTTTACCAGATCCCCCTGTAAAGCGTCTCTGGTTTTTTTGGCCGGAATAAACACATCGGCTTCATTGGGATCAACGGATACAAAAGCGGTTCCCATGCTTGTAAAATCAATGCTTCCGGTGAGTACCTTTTTGCTGGCTTTCACCTGGTAACGGCCTTTATCCTTTTCCAAAACAAAACCCTGTTGTTTGAGCGCATCCAGAACGCCAATCAGCTCAAGTCTCTGCCCTTCATCATTGATTTCCATAGCGGCGCCCAGCTGTTTGTAGTTAAAGGCCTGAGAATCGTTGTGCTTAAGAAAATCGAGTACCTCCTCGAATAGATAACGTTTGGGTTTTTTGGTTCTGGACATGGCTAAATGTAAACAAGATGGCCTAAAGGCTCAGGTCCGAGCCCAGTGTGTTATTAACAAAATAGTAAAAACCGGATTCCAGACCGCTTTGCATGAGGTGGATTGAGGACAGATTTAACATTTGCCTTAATGTTCCTAATTGGTTGAAAATTTAACTTTTGCTTGCATTTTCAACATAGGGTGTTTAAGAACATTTTTAGGTCATTCAACATAAAAGTGCAAATTCACTTACATTTGGTTAAGTTTGCTTGGATTTTGAATTGTCCTTAACCTAAAATTGAAAGGCAAAAAACCAGATTTAAACCCAGTATTGCGAAGAGCATGGAAAATTTAAAAATCGAAAAATCCAATTCAACCCCCGAAATTGACTTTAGGGTCACGGGGGAGCTATTCATGACGGGGGTTACCTATCCCGAAGATGCCTTTAAATTCTACGAACCGGTAACACGCTGGCTTAAGGACTTCAAGAATCACTTGCCAAAGAACAAAATTGTACTTGTGGTGGAGCTTGATTACGTAAATACGGCTTCTTTAAGGATCCTGATCGATGTAATCAATACCGTGAACTCTTACAAAGAAAACAACGAGGTTGAAATGAACTGGAAATACGAGGACGAAGACAATCTTGAGTTCGGCCACGATGTTGAACGCATTACCAATTCAAAATTCAACTTTATTTCACTCGAATAAACTGTCCTTAAGGAAATTCTTGATTTTTATCGCCTAAATCAATTCCATTTGCCTGGCACCACCAACTCAAAACGAGGAATCGGTACTTTAAACTCTTTACCATCCATTAAATTAACAAGCAGGTAATGCCCTTGCATGTACCCCATGTCGCTGTTCAGATTGCAGCCGCTGTTGTATTGAAATTTCTGACCCGGCTCTAAAACGGGGGTTTCACCAACTACGCCCTCACCATCAACAACTCGTTTTTCACCCGTGGAGTCAAAAATGTCCCAATGGCGTTTGGTCAGTTTAACGGTGTAGTCTGAGTTGTTTTCAATAGTAACGAAATACACAAAAAAATAATGGTTTTCAGTTGGCAAACTCCGGTTTGGCCAGTATTTCACCTCAACAGAAATGCCAATGTTATGTGTGCTTGTTTTTACCATGATCCTTTGGAACCTTTATTTCTAAATCCGGATTCAATTCACTACTTCCTTTGTAAGAAGCTGGCGGTACACTTGCTCATATAAAGGTAATATTTTTTCAACATCAAAAAGGGCAGCCCTTTCAAAGGCATTTTTGCGGAAGGTCGCCATCAGTTGCTCGTCTTTTAAAAGGCGAATGGCATTAGCCGACATGTCTTCAACATCGCCCACATTGCTTAAAAAGCCCGTTTTCCCCTGAATGTTTACTTCTGGCAAGCCCCCTCCATTGGTGCTAATTACCGGCACCTTCATGGCCATGGCTTCCAGGGCGGACAAACCAAAACTTTCTGTTTCGGAAGGCAACACAAATAAATCCCCAACACAAAGTATCTCTTTTGGGTCAGTGATCTTTCCAAGATGTACCACCTCGTGGTGCAAATTTAACTGTCGACAAAGTTGTTCCACATTGGCTTTCTCAGGACCATCCCCAACTAAAATCAGTTTGGAAGGCACCTCTTGTAAGACCTTATGGAAAACACGAATGACGTCGTCGACACGTTTAACTTTTCTAAAGTTACTGATGTGCACCAGTATCTTTTCACCATTGGGTGCGTATTTGCGTTTTACACAGTGCTCCCGGGTTATTTCAAATTCCTTAAGGTTAATAAAATTGGGAATTACCGAGATCTTATTATCGATTTTAAATGTTTTTAATGTGTCCTTTCTTAAGCTTTCAGACACGGACGTAATCGCATTGCTGTGATTCAATGAAAAACGGATGACCGGTTCAAAGGCAGGATCTCTTCCAACCAGAGTAATATCCGTTCCGTGAAGGGTGGTGACGTAGGGTAAATTGATTTTTTTTGACTTAAGAATTTGCTGAGCCATGTATGCAACAGAAGCATGAGGAATGGCGTAATGAACGTGCAGCACATCCAGGTGCTCGTAAACTGCTACATCCACAATTTTACTAGCCAGCACACTTTCATAAGGCTGGTAGTCAAATAAGGGGTAATCGTTTACATTAAACTCATGGAAAAATAAATTTTCATTGAAAAGGTTTAAACGAAAGGGCTGGCTATACGACATAAAATGCACTTTATGGCCCTTATTGGCCAGGGCAATTCCAAGTTCTGTGGCCACTACTCCACTTCCTCCATAAGTAGGAAAACAAACAATTCCAATGTTCATACGCTTTAAATCAATGTGCTCTGAGTCCTAAAAGTACAAATAATATCCCCCACTCCTTGTGCTAACAAAGCAAATAGCCACTTGTTCACGATTTTTAATTCCATTCCAATATTGCTGCTCTGACTCAGTATGAGTAATTTTGAGGCTTGAACTACAAACTGCATAGCTTAAGTACCGAACAAGAACAATTGTTAAAGGCCGGGCTCCTTCTGCCGGTTATGGAAGATTTTTATACCATACAGGGCGAAGGGCACAACACCGGAAAAGCTGCACACTTTATTCGCATTGGGGGTTGTGATGTGGGTTGCCATTGGTGCGACGTGAAAGAAAGCTGGGATGCCAATCTGCATCCATTGACCCCATTGACAGATCTACTTGCGAAAGTGAAAGAAAGCAAAGCCAACAGTGTGGTGATTACAGGAGGAGAACCCTTGATCTACAACCTGGATGCGCTTTGTGGGGAACTAAAAAAAGCCGGCATCCTCACCTTTATTGAAACTTCAGGTGCTTATCCGCTCAGCGGGCAATGGGATTGGATTTGCCTTTCCCCAAAAAAAAACATGAACCCCTTGCCTGAGATTTATCAGAAGGCCAACGAACTCAAGGTGATCGTTTACAACAAACACGATTTTGTTTGGGCAGAAGAAGAAGCGGCCAAAGTGAATAAGGGCTGTTATTTGTTTTTACAACCCGAGTGGAGCAAACGCGAGGAATTGACGCCTTTGATTGTGGAGTATGTAAAATCGCATCCCCGCTGGATCATCAGCCTGCAATCGCACAAATACATGAATGTGCCTTGAGAATCCAGATCGAATTAATTGTTTGCCTTCACGTAGTTCATTAAACCTTCAAAATAAGATTCTGCCACTTTTTTCAACCGATGATTGGTAAGTATGCCCTCCTGGTTGAGTTCCCATTTCATAAGCTCTTCCGCTTCTTTTGCATTATCCTGATACAGGGCCTCCCCATATACCAAAACCGAATTGATTTGACGGCAGAGCAATAAGTTCCTGGAATACACTCCAGCCGAAGGACTTGCCATGCTGCTTTCCCAAAGGTATTTGGCATCTTTTGGTTTTGCAATGGGAATGCCCAGTTGCTTGTGGAATTGCTGAACTGTTTTGGATGCGAGTTCACTTGAAAGATCGAGCTGTGGACTTAAGAGCAAACGCAAAAAGTTAATCTTCATTTCCGTTTTGCTTAAATTCCCTGCTGTAAATCCTCCCCCAATAAAGGCCATGGTAAAATCTTTTTCTGAAAACGCTTTCCAGGGCGCATTTTTTTCATCGACATTGTAATGAATGATCATGCAAATGTCAGGATGATAACGGTTGATCTTCTCTGCCCTGTGTTGCAGGTCAAAATCGCGAAAAAAGTCCCAAAACAAATCGTAGGGACTGGCCTTCTGCAAGCTTGCTTTTTTTGTGGCGCTAAGTTTTCCGGCTTTCTGCAAACTATCTAGAACTCTGTTTTTGTTGCGCTGCATCCATTCGCTGTAGGTGCAATTAAAAGAAGTAAAGTTGTTTTGCTCCCTGCTTAAAAACACTTCGGCCCCTTCTTTTTCCAGCATGGCTTTTAACACGATAGCAGTATTAAAACTCAAGGCACTTTCAAAAATTTTTACGCTATCATACGGGAAGTTTGTTTTTTTTGCTTCGAAATAAAGGTACTTCTGTTCAAACGCGGCTTCTTTCAGGCTGGTGGCAAAGTGCCCGGGGTCAATGGCAATGCGGTAACCCTGAAGCGGCTTAGACCCTGTTTTAGTTTTGGATGGCCCTTGTTTAAACTTGGCTTTGTGTTCGGGTTGTATGGCCTGACCTCTGCTTTTTGCATTCCAAAAAGCCAATTGCTCCTGATACGTGCTGTTTTGCAGAAAAAACATAAGGGCCGGCAATTCGTTTTCATAAATGCTAAAGTCCTTTTTGCCTCCGGGGGTGTAAAGGTGAATGGCGTTTTTATCAAACTTTACATATGGGCTTAAACCCCCTTTAAAATTCAGGTAGGTGTTGAACCGGCGCTTGCATTCTTCAATATTCTGAGAAAACAGCGCCTGGGCACAGATGGAAAAAAACAGAATCAGACACTTCATTCCTTCAAAATTAAGTCATCGCCAGAGCGTAAATTTGTATTTTCATCGGGATTATCCATGCGCCCATGTTAACAGCTGAACAAATAGAGATTTTAAAGGAACAGGATTTGTATTTTATCACCTCGCGTTCGGGCGGCAAAGGCGGACAAAATGTGAACAAAGTGGAGAGCAAAGTGGAATTGATCTTTAACATAGAAGATTCTCTTGCCCTTCGTGAAACCCAGAAAAAAACACTCCTACTGAGTCACAACAGCAAAATAAACCATGGAGAAATTCGGCTAATCAGCCAGGCATCGCGTTCACAAATAGAAAACAAAGAAAAGGCCCTGGTTAAACTTTTGGCCCTCCTTGAAGATCTATTAAAGCCCAGAAAGAAAAGAATAGCCACAAAACCCAAAAAATCAGCGAAAGAAAACACCCTCAAACAAAAAAAACACCTGAAGGTAAAAAAGCAGTTGCGGAGAAAATACAACCACGAGGACTAAGTGTGCCCTTTCAAGGCAAATACACTCACCATTTTTGTCCCTCAAACTAAACTTACGCACAGGTCCTTCACTTAGATCCTAAACCCTGAGATTTTTCAGCAGGCACTTTGTTAAATAAATTAATACTAAAACCTAAGAGATTGCGTTAAATTAGCTAATTTGGACCTTACACCTATGCTAACAAAGGCTGCCACCTTCCGCTACCGGACACTAAGTATACTCCTTTTGGCATTTGCCGCTTCCCCTACTTATGGGCAGGTGCGTAAATACAGCAACGAATTCCTGAACATTGGTGTGGGCGCCAGAGCTTTAGCCATGGGCAATGCCAACGTGAGTTCAGTGGAAGGAGTTACTTCAGGGTATTGGAACCCGGCCGGCTTGTTATCGCAAAAAAACGATATTGAGGTGGGCTTAATGCATGCCGAGTATTTTGCCGGTATTGCTAAATACGATTACATCGGTCTCTCTAAACGCATCGACAGCAACAGCGTGGGTGGCATTACCCTGTTGCGTTTTGGAGTTGACAACATTCCCAATACCCTCGATCTGGTGGATGCCAATGGAAATGTTGATTATAACCGCATCAGTACTTTTAACGCCGTTGATTTTGCCGTGTTGCTCAGTTACGCCAGAAGCCTACCAAAGCTAAAAGGCGTAGAACTGGGTGGGAATTTTAAAATCATCCGACGCACCCTTGGTCAGTTTGGAGGGGCCTGGGGGTTTGGTTTGGATGTAGGGGCCAAATACAATTACAAAGGCTGGCGCTTTGCCGCTATGGGCCGGGACATTACCGGCACGTTCAATGCCTGGTCGATACAACTCAGTGAAAAAGACAAAAACACGTTTATTGCAACAGGAAACGAAATTCCTTCTTCCTCTCTGGAAATCACGGCCCCAAAACTGATTTTTGGTATTGCAAAAGAAGGTAAATTCTGGAAGGACAGAATTTCTGTGCTTGGAGAAATTAATTTCATTAACACGTTTGATGGAAAAAGAAACACGGTTTTAAAGACCAATTTTTGGAGCATGGAGCCAGCCATTGGTTTAGAGGTCGGTTACAAGGGCTTTGTTTACCTGCGAGGTGGTTTAGGCAACATTCAAAAAGAACTTAACGATAAGGGCACTAGTTTGGTGACAACCGTACAGCCTAATTTTGGATTGGGCGTAAAATACAAAATCATCACGCTTGATTATGCCCTCACCGATATTGGTGACCGCTCAGTTGCTTTGTACTCCAACATCTTTTCATTAAAAATCGACATTAACCGCAAGCCCATGCAGTGAGGACATTTACCCTAATACGTTTATGTTTATTTGTTCATTTTTTCTCTTCTGCGCAAACCGGCGGGAATAGCTGGGTAAGGTTTTCTCAACAGTATTTTAAATTTCCTATTCATAAGGAGGGCCTTTATAGGATAGATTCCACTACCCTCTCATCGTATTTTAATCTGAATAGCATTGATCCCCGCAATTTCCAACTGTTTATCAAGGGGAAGGAACAACACCTGCACATTGAAGGTGAAAACGACGGGGAGATCAACACCAGTGACTTTATAGAGTTTTACGCGAACAACCAGATGGGTGATGTGGACTCACTTCTTTATACTTATACCAAATACACCCCCAATCCTTATGTTCCGCTCTTCAACGATACCTTGTATGGTTTTTTGACTTTAAATACCTCATTAAACAACAAACGGTACAGCCTTGAAACCGACACCAACTCTGCACTTTATCCGGTGGCCGACCATGTTTATGCCGACAAGGTGTTCTCGCTCAGCAACAGCTACAATTATGTTGAAGAATACATTGAAGATGTGCCCGGTGACCCCCGATACACACAAGCAGAGGGCAAGGGCTTTTATTTTTCAGGGAACAGTTTTATCAGCACGAGTTTTGCTCCCTTGCAAAATTACACTTTGAATGCACTACAGGCAGGCGTCACTTTTAATCTTTCAGGGGCCACCAAAAACTTTGCCACCTCAGGCAACGACCATCACCTGCGTTTGACTTATTCCGATGCGGGAGGGAATTCCATAGTGCTTTTTGACACGTTATTTTATGGCTATGCTCCGGTTCGAAAGACCATTGGCATTAACCCTTTGAATTTGGGCAGCAACAGCAATTTTACACTAACTTCCCTGATTTCTCCTTCCGTTACCACCAATTCAAATGGCAGTATTTTGCACTACCTTAAACTTACTTTTCCTCAAACCCTGCAGCTCAACAACCTCTCCTTCACCTCATTTTATACTGAAGATGCCCCTGCATCCGCAAAGACCTTCTACAATTTCAGCAATTTTAATTATGGTACTTCACAACAGGTCGTTTTGCTTGACTTAGACAATGCCAGGCGGATCCAAACCGTCATTAATCCACCCTTTGTTAGAGCAGTTGTACCCGATGGAAATGGCATGAAAAAATGTGTGTTGGTGGCTGAAAAGGACACACTCGTTATCAAAAAACTCATTCCCGTCAATACAAGCGGTTATTTTACCGACTTCAGTTCACAAGCCTCTACCAAACCGTTTGTTATTATTTACCACAGGTCCTTACAAAGTTCAGCTCAGGCCTACAGCAATTACCGCAGCTCTCCCGCCGGTGGTTCATATCAGGTTGTTTTTGCGGATATTCAGGAATTGTACGAGCAGTATGCGTTTGGCATCAACAAACACCCGGTGGCCATTCGTCATTTTTTGAAACACCTTAGCGATAGCCTGAGTGTAAAACCTGAGTTTGTTTTGCTTATCGGAAAAGGCATCAAACTTCAAAACATAACGCCTGCCGAACAAAATCAAAATTTAGTCCCTACCATGGGCCTTCCAAGCAGCGACCATCTGCTAAGTGCTTCCTTGAATAATCCAAATGGCAATTTTTTGGTTCCTGACATTCCTATCGGACGGCTTGCAGCCTTGAGCAATGCCGAGGTAAGCAATTACCTCACAAAGGTTCAGCAGCACGAGGGTTCAGCACAAGGGGATTGGAAAAAACAGGTTTTGCACTTTATTGGAAGCAATGATGACAGTGAACTCAATACGTTTTCTTACTTCATGGACACCTATACACAAAAGGTACAGGATACTTTGTTTGGTGCTAAGGTGAGTACCTTCAAAAAAAACACGTCTTCTCCCATTCAAAATGACCTTAGCGACAGCATTGTGAAAGCCATGAGCAATGGCGCTGCACTGGTGAATTTTTTCGGGCACGGTGCCACGCAAAACCTGGGCATGGCCATTGAGGACCCTTACAAATTCAACAACCAGGGGCGTTATCCCTTTTTTATAGCCAATTCCTGTTACAGCGGCAACGTGTTTCTGCACAACGTACAAAATTCCGTGAGTCACAATTACGTGTTTGCCAACCAAAGGGGGAGCATCGGGTATATCGCTACCACAACGGAGTCCTACGACAGCCGCTTGCACCAGTTTAGCAGAACCTTTTACGACGCGTTTAGCACAAGCCGTTACAACAAAGCCATAGGTGAGGTTATTCAAAAAGCCATTCAGGATCATACGAACTCAGCAGATTCCTTAACGCGTTTTATAGGTTTACAGGAAATTTTGCATGGTGACCCTTCTTTGAAAATTGGGAACGGCGAGCTGCCTGATTATGTTCTGAATAACGCGGATGTAAAATTTGATCTTAAAACACATACCGACTCCATTGGTATTCGTGTAAGCTATTTAAATTTAGGTAAGGCAATTGCTGATAGCATCAGCATAAGAGTAAGTCGAACCTTTCCGAACAACGACACGGCTTTGTATCTGCATAAGGTTAAGACGCCCTATTATCAGGACAGTTTAAAGTTTTTTGTTCCTCTTGACTTTAACAGGGGCATAGGTTTGAATCACTTTTCAGTGAAGTTAGACGAGTACAATAAGGTGGCCGAAAGCAATGAAAACAATAACACGACAGCCGGCACGATCGACCTGTTGATCTCAGGCAATGATCTTACACCCGTTTATCCTTTTCGCTTTGCAATAGTCCCCCTTTCTAATACCATCACCTTAAAGGCCAGTACTGCAGACCCCTTCGCTCCTGAAGGCGATTATATTTTTCAATTGGATACTTCAGGCCAGTTCAATCAGGTTTTGCAATCCAAAAAGATCCGTAGCAAAGGCGGGGTTTTGGAATGGATGGTAAGCCTTCCTTACAAGGACAGTACAGTGTATTTCTGGAGGGTTAGTAGAGACAGTACCGGTCCTCAAAATGGATTTCTCTGGAAAGAAAGTTCCTTTCAAACCATTGGAACAAAACGGGGTTGGGCACAAGCACATTTTAACCAGTTCAAAACGGACAAGTACCAATACATCCTTCAAAATAAATCCACAAGGCAATTTGAATTTTTGAAAAGTAGAAATTCCATTTTCTGCCGTACCGGTAACGCCGGCATTAGTGCTGCTTCACCCCTGATGGCCTGGGAAAACATCAACTTTTACTTTAATGGCATCAAGATGAGTGAGTTTGGATGCACGGCCAATGGATGGAATTTTGTTGTGTTTGATTCACTCAGCGGTTTGCCTCAGGTGGTTAAAACCAATTCCAATGTGCCAAGTCCGGGTTTATACAACAACTGCATTTGCAAATCCACGGATCAATATTTCTATTCGTTTTGCGCTTTTAACCAATGTGGTTTGGTGAATTGGAAAACCAACATGGAAAATTTTATCAACGCCATTTCGCCTAATCAGTATGTGTTGGCTTATAGCATTGGTTTCCTTGGAGGCAACGCTCAAGTTTCAACTTACTCTGCCTCTTTACAAAATGCTTTTAAAACTTTAGGTGCCAACCTAAGTTTAACTGCAGCTGATACCCTGCCCAGAATCCTCTTCGGCAAAAAAGGCATGGTGCAAGGCCAGGCCCATGAAACCATAGGCGCAAATTACGCCAGCGTGATTACACAAAACGACAGCATCACCAGCAAATGGTTCAATGGGAGCATCAGTTCGGAGATCGTTGGTCCCTCTGTCCAATGGAGAAGTCTGCACTGGAGGGTGAAGCATCTGGAATCTGGTGCAGCAGACACCACATTGCTGAAACTCGTTGGAATACGCTCAAATGGAGCTATTGACACCTTGTTTACTTTCAGTGAGAGCCAAAGTGATGTGTTTGATCTGGACACATACATCTCCGCACAAAATCATCCCTACCTGCAATTGGTTGCTTTTATGAAGGATGGCAAGTACCGCACAGCTCCACAACTTGAACGCTGGCAGCTGATCTATGACGAAGCAGCTGAATGCGCACTCAATCCTCTAAAAGGTTTTCAAGCCTTGAACGATACCCTCATGCAAGGCGATGAAGTAGGGTTTGTTGTTCCTATAGAAAACATCGGACAAACTGCATTTAACGATAGTTTACTCATCACCTATTGGCTTGAAGACGCCAACCTGAATCAAATTCCACTTCCGAAAAAATTCAAAGCGCCGTCTTTTGCACCGGGACAAATTTTTCTGGACACTCTAAAATTAAACAGCACCAACATCAGCGGCGACAATGCTTTGTGGATTTACGCGAATCCCTCCGGGCAAGCGGGTTACCAGGCAGAACAACACCAGTTCAACAACATTGGTCGTTTTGCCTTTAAGGTAAATACCGACATTACAAATCCTTTACTTGATGTGACCTTTGATGGTAGGCGAATCATGAACAAAGATTTGGTTTCGGCAAAACCAATTATTGTAATCAGTGTGAAAGATGAAAATAAATTCCTTGCGCTCAACGATACGTCTGCCTTTGAAATTTACATTCAAAAACCAGGGCAGACTGTTGCCCAGCGTCTGGCCTTTGGAAATGAGCTGGTGTTTAATCCAGGAACATTGCCCAAAAACTCCTGCAGCATAAGCTACGAGCCGGTTTTTGTAACGGATGGCACGTATACATTAACCGCGCAGGCCAAAGACAGAAGCAATAACCTTTCCGCCAAAAGCAGTTATAAAATTCAGTTTGACATACAACAAAAACCTGGCATTACTCAGGTCCTTAACTACCCGAATCCTTTCAGTAGCAGCACACGTTTTGTATTTACCTTAACGGGCAGTGAAGTGCCTGAGGTATTTACCATTCAAATAATGACCATAAGCGGCAAGCTGGTGAGGGAGATCACAAAAGATGAGTTGGGCGACCTTCACATTGGAAGGAACATTACTGAATACGCCTGGGACGGCAAAGACACTTACGGCGATAAGCTTGGAAATGGGGTTTACCTCTACAGGATCATCACACGACTTAACGGCCAATCCATGGAACTCAACAGCTCGGCTGCCGATCAGTATTTCAAAAAGGAGTTCGGGAAAATGGTCATTATGCGTTAGGCCAAAAAAAAGAAAACCCCTGCAGATGCAGAGGTTTCAATTTTAGTTTAGAGGGATTATTTATTGACCTTGATTAACTCAATTTCAAAGATCAGCGTGCTGTTGGGTGGAATTGCTCCCGGATACCCTTGTTCTCCGTATGCCAAGCCCGGAGGAATAATAAACTTGTATTTAGCGCCTTCCTTCATCAGTTGAACACCTTCTGTCCAGCCTTTGATTACCTGATTTAATCCAAAGGTAGCAGGTTGGCCACGTTGTACGCTGCTATCAAACACCTTTCCATCCAAAAACATACCAGTATAGTGAACGGTAACATTGTCATTGGCGGCTGGTGATGCACCTGTGCCTTCCTTTTCAACCATATAACGTAAACCACTTGGTGTTGCAATTGCACCAGCAAACATTTTATCAAGAGCTTCTTTCTGCGCTTTTAGTGCAGCTGCTTCTCTTTCGGCAATGGTGTTTTTTTCAGTTTCAAATACTTTTGCTGCATCAAAAGCTTCAGCCTCTTTGCCTTTGCGAAGTATGGTAATTTTTACCAAGGTGTCGTTTCCGGCAACAGCATCTACTACATTCTGTCCTGTAATCACATGTCCGAAAACAGTGTGTTTTCCATCTAACCAAGGGGTTGGTACATGGGTGATAAAAAACTGGGAGCCGTTTGTGCCCGGTCCTGCATTTGCCATGCTCAGAATACCTGGAACGTTGTGTTTTAATGTGGTATCAATCTCATCAGGAAATGCATAACCCGGTCCTGCCGTACCATCGCCTTTCGGACATCCGCCCTGAATCATGAATTTAGGGATAACACGGTGGAATTTTAATCCATCGTAATACGGAGTGCCTTCCGGCTTTACACTGTTTTTTATGGAACCTTCTGCTAATCCAACAAAGTTGGCAACGGTCATTGGTGTTTTTTTGAATTCAAGTACGGTGTAGATGTCTCCTTTTTTTGTTTCAAATTTTGCGTACAAGCCATCGGCCTGTGTGCTTAAAAATTCTTTGTCCATTTTACTTAATTTTTGTTTGCCTTTACCTTGCGACATACCTGAAGCTGAAATCAGCGAGAAGGCAGCGAGAAATAAAATTGCTTTTTTCATGGTTATTTATTTGGTTTCGGATTCACTGCAAAAACTTTGCCACTTATTTACCAGGCATTGCCGGCATCGCGGCTTCTTGCGGGGCTGCTTGTATTTCCAAGAGTTCAACATCAAACACAAGCGCACTGTATGGTGCGATTCTTTCGCCCGCGCCGTTTGGTCCATAAGCAAGTGAAGAAGGTAATAACAGAGTTGCTTTTCCGCCAACCTTCATCAGTTGTAGTGCTTCTGTCCAACCCCTGATCACTTGATTCAGCTGGAACATGGCCGGTTCACCTCTTTCAACGGAACTATCGAAAATGGTGCCATCAAGAAGTTTGCCGGTATAGTGCACTTTAACCATATCCGTTTCTTTTGGAGATTGTCCTGAACCTTTTTTTGTTTCAATATAATACAATCCTGAGGCTGTAGGTTTAACTTTTATTTTGTTTTCAGACACGTATTTATCAATGGCTGGCTGCTCCAAGGGTTGCAGTTCCATGGCCATGGCTTCGCGCTGTTTCATTTGGGCTTCCTGCTCTTCCATTTGTTTTTTACGCATGGCTTCCATTTCAGCCTTTGGTGTAATCTCTTTTAAACAAAAGATGGCCTTAATGTGGTCTCCAGGTTTAAAGCCTTTTGGAAGTTCGTTTGTTTTTTGTGTTTTAAGGAAAAAAGAATCTGCCGAAACAATGAATGCTGCGCTGTCGCCCACTGTCATCATTTTCAAGCCATCTTCCAAACTTCCACTGAAGGATGTGATTACTGGGGCCAAACTTGCACATCCGCTTCCATCGCGGCTCACGTCTTTTGAATTTACAATCACGGAGTCGTTTCCTTCCTTCATGATGATGTAACGAAGCACAATGCCATCCCCATCCTGCACTTTTGTGCCGGTTTCATTTTGATTAAAAAACTTGTAGTGTAATCCAGTGTCGTCCTTGGTGAACCCTTCAAACTCCGAATTCTTGCAGGCGGCGAACAATAAAGCTGTTACCGATACCCCAAGCAGGCTTAATTTTTTCATTTTCTTTTTACTTCCGTTAATTTTATGTTATAAAGCACCGGGGTATAAGGTGGCACAGTACCATTACTGCTTCCATTTTCTCCAAATGCAAGCGCCGAAGGTAATATTATTTTCGCAGTCTGCCCCTCATTTAGTTGACCCATAACATAATTTAGTCCTTTTACCATTTGGTCAGGAACCCCGTAAACCAATTCAAAATCAGACCCTGATTTCTCGAACACACGACCATTTAAAAAACACCCTTCGTAATCCACCATCAATCGATCGGGAAATTTGAAATTGGGTGGTGGTGACCAGGGCGTGGGCCGCCGAACCCAATAGTAACCCAAAGAGTCTTTTGATTGTTTAAACTCGTCTTCAGTTGTAAAAAAGTTTCGGATCAATTCCAGTTCCTTCCTTTGAAGGTCATTTATCAGGTTCCTGTATTCCTCCTGGCTTATAAAACGATTGATTTTCACCCGCATTTTAACAACGGTGTCCATCTTACTAAATTCGGGTACCCGGTTTTGTTTGAATTGTGTTTTGAAAAAATAAGCAGTTGGAACGAGGAGTTCAAAACTATCCCGAAGGGCACTTTTCACCACCCAAAGATTCAGCATGTTGGAGGTATCCCTTAATTCAGCAGAGACCACATACAAATCATTGAAATTGTTAAAACTATCCCAAAACACCGAATCGTTTTGGGTACTAAAACTCAGAGCAAGCTGAATGTATCCCTTTGCTTCCACTTTTCCCATAGATGGCTGAAAGGAAATCAAACGGTAATAACAGCCTGAAGGATAAGGTGTGTAAGTCTGTTTTTGCTCCTGCTGACAAGAAAAGCAAAACAGGATTGCAAGGCAGGAGACATATAAAGAAAGGTCAGTACACTTCCACATTGTAAATTATGGGCATTTGAGGTGGTATCTTTTTGAAATCCCCAAGCAAACCATGAGCCAGATGAGAGGGGATAAGAATAAGGGCTTTATCGCCTTTTTTAAGGTATTGCAAACCCAGGTGAATGCCGCTTTCTATTTGCTCTTGTTCTACCACAAAATGTTTTGTGCCTTCCGCATCTGAACTGTAACATAAAGTTCCGTCAAGCAGAAATACGGTGTAATTTAAGCTCACCGGCATGCCTTTGCGAATGCTGTCTCCCGAAACAGAGGGTTTGTATACGTGGTACCTCAGCCCCGATGTCGTTTTTATGAATTTCATCTGGTGTGAGCGCTCATACGCATCCATTTCATCCGACTCTTTGACCAGCAAAAGTTGATTGGCAATAACAAACTGGTCTTTAATTTTCTGTGAGGTGGCTTCGGGTGATCCGGTATTTTCTTCCGGTTCATCGTTGGGTTTACAGGATTGAAAACAACCGGACAGGAGAATGACTAAGGGGAAAAGGTGTTGTTGTATCCGCATCGGTTTCAAAAGTAAACATTATTGAAAGATGCTTTGTTGAATATACGAGCAAAACTTAAATCCCTTACTTTTGGTGTTTGTGAATCTCAAGGAACGCTACCACCATGTGCTTGATTACTTCAGGGAACATGCGCCTTCGGCCGAAACCGAATTGCATTATTCTAATCCCTATGAGTTGTTGGTAGCGGTTATACTTAGTGCTCAGTGCACGGATAAACGCATCAACCTGGTCACCCCTGCATTATTTAAAGACTATCCCAATGCCGAAAGTCTTGCAAAAGCCACACCAGACGTGATCTTCACGTATATTCGCAGTGTGAGTTATCCCAACAACAAAGCCAAACATCTGGCGGGCATGGCCCGCATGCTGGTGAGTGAGTTCAACAACCGGGTGCCCGATACGGTGGAAGATCTGACCAAATTGCCTGGCGTTGGAAGAAAAACAGCCAATGTCATCGCCTCGGTTGTTTATGACAAACCAACAATGGCTGTAGACACCCACGTATTCAGGGTGAGCAACAGAATTGGTTTAACAAGCAATGTAAAAACCCCGCTTCAATCCGAATTACAGCTTATAAAACACATTCCTGTTGAGTGGGTTCCTAAGGCTCACCATTGGCTGATTTTGCACGGCAGGTACATTTGCCTTGCCCGTAAACCCAAATGCGAGGCCTGTGGGATACAAGCCTTTTGCAAGTATTATTCAACGCTTCACACAAAAAACATCCCCATAAAAACGGTTAAACCTAAACAGAAATGATGATGAAAAAAAAATCAAAAAAAATACCCGCAAAAAAAGCGGTAAAAAAGGCTGTCAAAAAGCCTGCGGCTAAAAAAAGACCTGCTAAAAAGGCGAAGAAAAAGGCAGTGAAAAAAATCGTAAAAAAAGCCGCGAAAAAAACACCTGCTAAAAAAAGACCTATAAAAAAAGCAAGTGCGAAAAAAACTCCTAAAAAACCTGTTAAAAAGGCGGTTAAAAAGGCGAAAACCAAGGTGAGTAAAAAACCGGCGGTTAAAGTGGTTAAAAAAACGGTTTCCATACCAAAAATCACCACTAAATCGGCACCCAAAGCCCCAGCAGCGGTTCCGTTCAAAGCGTATCAAAGCAAATTAAAACCGGGTGATAAGGCGCCTTACTTCGAAGGCATTGACCAAAACGGGAACACCGTAAATTTGAACTCCCTGGCAGGTAAAAAGGTTATTCTTTATTTTTATCCAAAGGATGATACCGAGGGTTGCACAGCAACGGCCTGCAGTTTGAGGGATGAGTACCAGTTTTTGGGACAAAAAAACTATGTTGTAGTTGGAGTGAGTGCTGATGACCAGACTTCGCACGCCAAGTTTGCCGCCAAATACGAACTGCCGTTCCCTCTGATAGCCGATACCAGCAAGGCCATCATCAACGCCTACGATGTTTGGGGTAAAAAAATGCTTATGGGCAACATTTACGACGGCATCATCAGGACCACATTTGTGATTTCAGAAGATGGGATTCTGGAGCAGGTCATCCATTCGGTGAATACCAAATCCCATGCTCAGCAAATTCTTAGCCTTTAATTTTGCATAAAAACTTGTTGAATTAAAGAAAACCTGTAAATTTGCACTCCCGATTCAAAAAATCGGGGATCATGAAGTAGAACTCCCGCAAAGCATAATAAATTCGCTTTACGGTCTTTCACTTCAAGATTGTTCGGATTGGTAGTTCAGCTGGTTAGAATGCCGCCCTGTCACGGCGGAGGTCGCGGGTTCGAGTCCCGTCCAGTCCGCAGATAAATTCAAAAGCCTTAGCATTTGCTAAGGCTTTTTTATTTGCTCTGAAGCGGCAAAAGCATTGGCTTTTGTAAGCCAAAGGGCAAATAAAAAACATCACGCGCAGCGGGATGGCTTTTGCATTTTGACTATGGGCCTGAAGGGTCCGCTGCCGATAGGCAGCAATCCCGCCTATCGTACCTTAAGCGGTAAAAGCCTGCTTTTACCAGCATGAAGGGAAAATAAAAGCGGACTGCGAAACAGGCTGTTTTTTGTATTCTGCCGCTGGGTCGCCTAGGGCCCGCCGACCATAGGGAGGCAATCCCGTCGTTCGGTCCCAAGTTTAAAGCAAGCTGTTACGACCCAGAAACCACAGACCCAATGTCAAAATTCACACGTGTTCAAAATGAATACTAATCAGATTTTTTTCAAAATTCCAGATAAAAATCAGATAGATGTTGTAACATTTTTCATATCTTGATTAAAATTTTAATGGATGCATCACTTCAGATTGAATTGTAAATCAATTTTGTTTCTCACCCTGCTATCAGGAATTAAACCAATTTACTCTCAGAATCTCGATAGCCTCATGATGGCCATGGAGGGCCCCGCAAAAGCCAAACCGATCACGGCCACTTTTAAAACCACACGTTTGGTGAACATGGTTACAATTGAACAAGTCAAACGCGGGGAACTGGATTTCAGGATATCTCACCGTTTTGATGACATTGCTGGCGATGCAGGGGGCATAAGTACCTTGTATGGATTTGATAATGTCACCGACATACGCATTGCTTTTGATTATGGCATCAACGACAACTGGGCCATAGGTTTTGGCAGGAGCAAAGGTGCTTATCTGCGCCGGCAAATCCTCGATTTTAATACAAAGATCAAATTACTCAAACAAAAGGATGACAATTCCATGCCCTTCAGCGCCTCTCTTTTTCTCTCCACTGAGCTTTGCACCATGGCCTCTTCCAGCGACAGCACCTCAACGATTTATTTTAGTGACAATGGAGCGCATCGCTTCAATTATGTTTCTCAGTTGCTTTTAGCGAGGAAATTTGGTAATAATCTTTCTATTCAACTTGCCCCTACTCTAGTACACAGAAACCTTGTGAACTATTACGAAAACAATACGAGTTTTTCCTTAGGATTAGGACTGCGCTATAAATTCACCAAACGCATTGGGATTATTTTTGATTACTACTACAACTTTGATAAAACCAAAACCGCCGACCTCGGCTACTATGCTCCCCTGGGTGTAGGCATTGAAATTGAAACCGGTGGGCATGTGTTTCACCTCCTTTTCAGTAATAACAAAGGTTTACTCGAAAGCCAGTACCTCACCGAATGCCAGGAAAACTGGCTGGTTGGGGAGTTCCGTTTTGGATTTAATATTTCAAGAATATTCAACATCGTAAATTAATAGCATGAAACGCATAAGCCTTTACATCACACTTGTGTCCTTGGTATTACTTTCAGCAATCCTGTGGCAATGCACCAAAGACAAAACACCGGTTCCACCCGAGCCTTGCGATCCAAATAAAGTGTATTATCAAAATGATATATTGCCATTGATTGCCTCAGGCTGCGCAAAAAGTGGATGTCATGACGCAACAACGGCTGCTGAAGGTTTGAATTTAGGCACTTACAATGGCTTAATGGAGATTGTAAAACCAGGCAATCCGGGCGGTAGTGAAATTATGGAAGTGCTGAATGAAACTGATCCGGATAAAATTATGCCTCGTCCTCCTTATCCGCCGTTCACTCAGGAACAAAAAGACCAAATTTCAAAATGGATCTCTCAAGGGGCATTAAACAACTATTGTGTGGCCGACAGCGGGGCCTGCACAACCGGAACGGTTTCCTATTCAAAGGACATCACTGCCATACTCACTAACTGTCAGTCATGCCACAGCGGAACCTCACCAAGTGGCGGCATCAATCTTTCCAACCATGCAGGTGTAAAAACTGTTGGCGATAATGGAAAACTCTACAATGCGGTTGCTCAGAATGGTCAGGCCAAAATAATGCCACCTACACCCGCTCCTAAATTAGCCAGTTGTGATATCAGCAAGATAAAATCATGGGTGGATGCCGGATGCCCAAATAACTGAGGTTTTTACCGTTTTCTTTTGCTACGGCTTAATTCTATAGCCCGTCTTTGCTTTTCCTGGCGGCGTTTGCCTCCCAATTGTATCTTTTTGTTTTTACCTTTTTTCTCGTGAAAGGCTCCCGTTTGCACATCAAACTTAGAGATTTTTACCTTTTTGATGCGGGTTTTGGGCATCTCTTCCGGCCTGAGTTCATCCGATATCTCCAATGTTTTGGGAAGGGTTTCTTTTTTGATCTTCACCCCCATGTATTTCTCCGCAGCCTTTAGCTGAGGCAGTTCCGATTCGGTAATTAAACTCAGCGCGTTTCCACTTTTATCGGCCCTGCCTGTTCTGCCAATACGATGAATGTAGGTTGCCGCTTCCTTTGGGAAATCGTAATTCACCACATGGCTCAGGTCTTTAAAATCCAAACCCCGGGCCACCACATCAGTAGCAATGAGGATGCGGTGGGTACCGTTTTCAAACAACTCAATACTTTTAAATCGATTGGGCTGACTTTTGTTCGAGTGAATGATCCCAACCTGCTCTCCAAATTCAGTCAGGGCTTCTTCCAGTTCATTGGCCAGGTCTTTGTTTTTTACAAACACCAATACTTTGGAGAAATCTTTTTGGTGTTGTATGAGGTGCCTGAGCAAATTCAAACGCGTGTTCATGTTTGGCGTGAGATAATACGCCTGCTTGATCTTTTCAATCGGGCTTCCGCGTGATACCAATTCAACAAATACCGGCTCCTTAAAATACAATTGGATCAAACTTTCGGTCTCTTCACTCAAGGTCGCTGAAAAAGAAATGTTCTGGCGTTTGGCAGGAAGTGCTTCTAAAATTTGGGTGATCTGCGCACGAAAGCCAAGGGCAAACATTTCATCCACCTCATCAACAACCAGCTTTTTTATGGAAGTAAGCAATATCGAACGGCTAATGATTAAATCAATCAATCGACCCGGAGTGGCAATAAGAATGTCAAGTCCCGCATGTATAGTTTGTTTTTGCTTGTTGATGTTGGATTCTCCATACACACCAAAAGAACGCACAGACATGTATTTGGTAAGTTTTTGAATGGTATCCAGAATTTGAGCCACCAACTCCCTGGTTGGAGCGAGTATTAATATGCGTGGATGCCTTTGTTCAGAATATTCCAATTGCCTGAGAATCGGTAACAAATAGGCCAGGGTTTTTCCCGTGCCGGTTTGGGAAATTCCCACCGCGTCGCGTCCGGACATGATCACGGGAAAGGCTTTTTCCTGAATGGCCGTGGGCATAGAAAGCTGCATATCCTCCAAAGCTCTTAAAAGCGGCTTGCTGAGGTTTATGTTTTTAAAGGTATTTTCCATGCGCTTGCTAGTGATTTAAATGAATTGTTTTATACGTATTGCATTCTTATTGTGCGCTTCTTTTTCTCTGGTGACCTTTTACAAAATCACTAATCAAATAAGCAATCAACTTCCCCGTTTTGTTATCGGCTTTGATGTGTGAAAGCACAGGGGCCGCTTCAGCCAGATGCAAATAAATCATGTTCTTGTGTTGAGCAGCGCGGTAAACAAACTGCCGTGCTTCCAGGGGACTTAAACCACTGCTGGTTTTGGCGGAACTTGGAACGTTGGTTATGGCATCAAGGTCAATTTCCAAACCACAGGGCCCCTCACCCAGAAAAGACAAACACTGATCCATGGCACGCTCGTAATTCATTTTTTCCAACACAAACACCTCTTCGTAACTGGTGTAATACAAACGTTGACTTTCCGCGCGGAATTTTTCAAGACTTGCCTTGTTGTTGTACTGTTCGTGCATACACAACACGGCGTATCTGTTCAAAAACCCTTCCTCAAAGGCATAAGAAAACCCGTTGCCACTGTGGCGACCTTCCATAGAACGAAAATCCAGATGAGGGTCGCAGTTGATGCAATTCACTTTTTGATTCAGCGCCAAAGAGGCCCCTTTCAGATTGCCATAGGCATTGTTATGTCCACCTCCAATTACGATCGGGATTTTTCCAACGGCGATAATGATTTGCATCACTTCACTCACACGCTTATCAAGTTCCGTAACCAATTCCCGAAGGTCCTTGAGGTCTTTTTTTTCTTTCCCGGATTTTCCTTCTGCGGCAAGCATCAAATCCTCTACCTGAATTTCGCCCAATATTAAAAAGTCCTCTCCGGATAAAAATGCATTGTTTTGCTGATTTAAAAAACTATCCAAGGCAGGCCTCCAGGCGGTGTGTGCACCTCCCCTACCCTGATTGGCTCTTACGCCGATGTCCTCAGGGATGCCAAGAACAACAAACCGGGCCTCGCTTTTTTTCAGGCTTAGTTTCCAATCGCCCAAACACACCAGCACGTTCTCACCCACTTTCTCTTCTCCTTCCCGTTTTCTGATGAACTGCTGAATGTCTTTACGGCTATATCTTATTAAAATCTGATCCATGGGTTTATCAACTATTCAGAAAAATTATTCTTAAAATAATTCCACACCGCATCGTTAGTCAAAGGCCAGGCCTTAATGTCAATAGGTTCCTTTTTTATGGGGTGCATAAACGCAATCCCAAAACTGTGTAAATGAATAAAGCCGCCTTCATTTGTTCGGGGGAACCCATATTTCAAATCACCTTTGATTGGACAGCCAATGGCTGAAAGTTGCGCCCGGATCTGGTGATGACGGCCCGTATGCAGATTTATCTTCAGCAAATGGTAGTTATCCGAAGAGGACATGAGTTCGTAATCCAAACTGGCTTTTAAAGCGTGAGTGACCGGTTTCACAAAGGCTTTGGAGGTGTTCGATTTTTCATTCTTCAGCAAATAATGCACCAGGTTATCCTTTTCTTTTGGGGGTTTGTTCTTAACTACAGCCAGATAGGATTTCTGAATGTCCTTTTCGCGAAACAATTCATTGAAGCGTGAAAGCGCCTTGCTTGTTTTTGCGAATATAACAAGACCGCTTACAGGTCGGTCCAAGCGGTGAATGACTCCGCAAAACACGTTGCCTGGCTTGTTCTCCCTTACTTTGAGATAGTTTTTTATCTTTTCGCTCAGGGGCATATCCCCTGTTTTATCCCCCTGCACCAATTCCGAAGGCATTTTATTGATGATCAGGATGTGGTTGTCCTCATACACAATCTGTTCTTCCCAAATAGACGTTTTATTTATGCCTGATACCATGTTTAACGAATTCCGGTTTTTGTGTTTTTGCGTTTAGGTTTAAACAATAAATTAAACCTGTATTCTATGCCTTCGGAAGGAGATGGCGCAGGAGATAAGGCCAATACTCCAAAATTACTGATCAAAAAATAAGCTTCGGTACCACTCACAAAATAAGCTTCCTTTGCCGTTTTGCTTAGGCCTTTTTCATTGCTGAACCAAATGGGCCAATCGTAACGAGGATTGGAACGTATGTAATTCGTATACGTTTTTACGCTATCGTCAAGGCATATGCTCAAAAACACCACTTTGTCGCCGAATTTTTTTTTGAGAGAGGCTATTTTAGGCATTTCTCTTAAACTTTGGGCATTTCCGGTGGAGAAAAAATTGAGGTAAACCCATCTGCCTTTAAATTGTTGCAGGTTGCCCATTTTGCCGTTGGCTGCGCGTGCTGAGAAAAGAGGCGTTTCAGACCCTACCAACAACTTGTTCATGTAGTTCAACATGTTGTTGGAGATGCGACGGTGCTCCACCACTTTACTTTCAGAAGAAATTTGAGACAGGAGTTTTTTAATGGCATCTGGATCGTAAACCTCTTCAAAGGAATAATGCCATAAGTTGTGAAGTATAACCAACTCCCTTAAGGTATCGTTTTTCAGAAACTTATCGTCCTTAAAATAAATAGAAAGTCGATGATAGTTCGTTTCTTTATTGATCAAGTTTTGAATGGATTCAGTCGATCTTCCTGTGGAAGCCGCCTTCAGGTACCCGGTAAAACAGGAAGAGAAAAAATCCATATACGCTTTGTTTGTATAAAGTATAGGTTTATTCAGAATGTACCCATTGATGAGGTAATTTTCGCCACGCGACACGCTGGCATTAATGGAAGCGATGTTGTATTTAATGTGAGCCTTGAAATATTCGTTTTGTATTGACCGGTACCTGAAATCGCACACTTTTTGAAGGGAGTCGGCCCGTTTAAACATCATTGGGCGCGATAAAAACCGTTCGTCATCGCTTGTAAAAAATCCATTGTAGAGTTTTTCGAAATCCATCAGCAATACGTTCAGCTCAGTTGTGTCGTGTCCCAAAACACCAATGTCCAAAGGCAGTTCAGCGTCATTTGCGTATTTAAACGCGGGATCAAGTTCAGGAACGGTAATGCCGTAAACAAAATCTGGTTGCACATAGAGGTAGAAAGTCGCCTGTTCTATTTTTAATTTTACACGCTGAATGCGATTGCTTACAAAGGGCAATTCAAAATAACCATCCGGTGCTATGGTGTCGGTGGCTTCTTTATGCTCTAAATGGGTGATCTGATCCTGTTCGGAAAAAACCTGAATGACTTTGCCGGAATAGGAAACGTGGGCCAGGCCCTGAATGCTTACCGTTTGCGCATGCCCATATGAAAGGAACAGGGGAAAAAAGAGGTATGTAAAAAGTGGTTTTATAAACGGAGCGTGTTTTTGGCGGCTTTTCAATTCTCAACTTTATATTGAAGGAACATGTCGCGGTAATTTTCTGAGATCTCCCGGGCATTATTATTCGTTAAAGTAGCATAGTAATAATCAAAATCAATAAATTTTGGATTCTGAAATACTTCCTCCAGCTTCACTTTAAAATACACTTTGGCTTGTTTGTCTTTTCTCAATTGTAATGCCGTGTTCAAAGAAAAGGTACAGGACTGTATACAATTGTCCTTTCCTTGATATCCACCTATGTGCATGGCGTAATCCCCTTTAACAGGATTTGTAAGCGTGTTAAATCGGCCTTCCAGTTTGTAAAAAATATATCCGGTGTTCCAGTCCCAGAACATGTTTTTTGATGGGTCCAAATCGCCGGCCTGACTGCCACTTACATTTCTCAGGCTATCCACACCCAGCAAAAAATCAATGCCAATAAAATCGCCTTCAGGCAAATTTTTAAGCGCTATGGTATTTATGCCCTCAACGTGTTGCAAGAGGTGATAACTTTCAGGTACCGAATAGGTGCTTCCGTCTGATTTTTTAAGCTTTATGTTTGATATGTAGTAATTGAATTTGGTGACTGTAAAACTATCATTGCTGAAATTGGTATACCATTTTGTATCGGGAACAAATGGTTCTGAATTAACAGTGGGTTCAAAAACAAAAGTGAGTGCCGGATTGGTTTGGGGCTCTACCGGCTCATCCTTTTGACAGGACACCAGAAGCCAAATACTTAATAAAACAAAAGAAATGACCCTTAATCTAAACATGTTCAAAGATACGAAAATTATGCCCCTACGGAACCGGGTCATAACCATGCCCACCCCAGGGATGACAACGCGACAAACGTTTTATGGCCAACCACCCTCCTTTTAATGCGCCGTATTTATTCACAGCTTCGGTAGCATATTGGCTGCAGGAAGGGGTATATCTGCAAGCATTAGGCAATAAAGGCCGAATGCTGTATTGGTAAAACTTAATAATTAGTAAAGCAAGGCGTTTGAACATAATGCGCTGGTAAAGGTAAACAATTGTGCATACATCTTACTGAGCAGGGCCATACTGGCAATGCGTTTACACTTTTTACGTTCCCTATTTCAAAAACTCAGATCCGCAACCTGGTTTTGCCGGAGATCCACAAACCCTGCCACTTATGTAAAAGGAAGAATTCTTTTTATAATTTACTTACATTTAGTCTGAATTTTAATTTTCAACCCATGAAAACTACTTGTATTCCCATTCACAAAGTGGCCCTCGTTTGCTGCCTTTCATTTGGTCTGCTTTCCTTTCAAGACCTGCATGCGCAAAAAAAGAAAGACAAAGACAAGGATAAAAAAGAAGCTGAAAAACCCAAAGAGAATGGGGCAGCCAAAGACGCTCCAAAAAAAATCAGCGACTTGGTTAAGACCTGCACTAAAACGGAAGGCCTCTTCACATTTTACCGTGACTCAACAACCGGGGTGACACACCTGCTCATAAAGGAAGAGCAACTCAATAAAGAGTACATTTATTTTAGTCAATTTTCAAATGGTGTGCTGGAAGCCTGGTCGTTCCGCGGAGCCTATGCCAGCACGATGGTGTTTAAGATCCAGAAACATTATAATAAACTAGAGTTTGTTTTTCAAAACACCAGTTCCTACTTCGATCCAAAACATCCAGTTTCCCGTGCGGCGGATGCCAACATGAGCAACAGTACCCTGGCCAGTCTGAAGATCGCCGCACAAAACGATGGAAAAACCGAATTTCTGGTAGATGCCGATCAGCTTTTTCTGAGGGAATTGTTCCTTCAGGTGAAACCGCCCATGTTTCCTGGTCAAGGGCCTGAGAATTTTACGCTGGGGGAATTGGATAAGGACAAAACCAAAATTCTGAACATACGCTCTTACCCTGCTAACAGTGATCTGGAAGTAGAATACTCATACACTAAAAACAACACCTTGGTGTGGGGTTCACGCGCCATTGCCGACGGCCGTTACGTTAGCGTAAAAGTTTACCATAGCCTGATTGAAATGCCCCAGAACGATTACCAGCCGCTTTACGATGATCCCAGAATAGGATATTTCATTGAAGAGGTATCGGACATGACCACTTTAAACACGATTAACTACCGTGATCTTGTGCATCGCTGGCACCTGAAAAAGAAAGATCCCAACGCCGCAGTATCAGAACCGGTTGAGCCCATCACCTGGTGGATAGAAAACACAACACCACTTGAGATTCGTCCGATCATTAAAAGAGCCGGTGAACAATGGAATCTGGCTTTTGAAAAAGCGGGTTTCAAAAATGCAGTAGTGATAAAGGAACAACCTGATAACGCGGATTGGGATGCGGGTGATATACGTTACAATGTTTTGAGGTGGACCTCATCACCCTACCTCCCATTTGGTGGTTATGGTCCAAGCTTTGTAAATCCAAGAACCGGACAAATCCTGGGAGCAGATATCATGCTTGAATATTTTACTCTCGCCAATAGCCTTCGTTCCGAAAAATTAATGGGAACTGAAGCCTCCCTGTATCCCCGTTTCCCTGAACAGCCTCATCGCCACAAATCCTTCACTTATTGCGAAGCGGCCGACTATGCTCATGAAAATCACCTGTTCGGTAACCTGGCCTTAAAAGCCATGGGGGGCAGTAAACTGGAAGAAAGCAAAATGGTGGAGGAGTTTCTGCATTTCCTAATTCTGCACGAGATGGGTCACACACTCGGATTGAACCACAACATGAAATCAAGTCAACTGCATCCGATTAAGGACATACACAACGTGGAGATCACTGGAAAAATGGGGCTCACCGGATCCGTAATGGATTATCCCATGGTGAATTTCTCTAATGACCGCAGCAAACAGGGTCACTATTTTACTAAGGTTCCGGGCACGTACGACATGTGGGCCATACAATGGGCCTATACGCCGGGGATTGGAGATGCAGAAAGGAAAAAAATGCTGGACCGTTCCACAGAACCTCAATTGATGTTTGGTAACGATGCCGACGACATGCGCTGGCCAGGTAAAGCCATTGACCCGAGGGTGAACGTTAACGACCTAAGCAGCGAAGCCATTTCGTATTCCGTTGGGCGCATTGAGTTGTGTAAAAAGGTATCCGGCGAAGTGATGAAAAAATTTGGCGAGGAAGGGAAATCCTATCAGGAGCATGCTATCGCTTACGCCATACTCACTAACGTCCAGGGAGGCTGTGGAGCCACAATTTCGCGTTATGTTGGAGGTGTTTATGTGGACAGGGCCATGGTGGGCCAAGCCGGGGCTAATAAACCTTTACAACCTGTAGAAGCCGAAAAACAAAAGCAAGCCATGGACGCGCTTGCGAAATACATCTTTGCACCGGATGCCTTTCAACTGGATCAACAAACTCTGAACTACCTTCAGATACAGCGCAGGGGATTCAATTTCTTCGGACTTACAGAAGACCCTAAACTGCACCGCCGGGTGTTGTTCTATCAACGCGACGTATTGGAGCACCTACTGCATCCAAGCACCACACAACGATTGGTTGACAGTAAACTTTATGGGAACGGATATGGGGTAGAACAAATGATGAGCGACCTGACCGGCGCCATATTTAAAGTCGATATTGCCGGCAGTGTAAATAGTTTCCGTCAGAACCTTCAAATCGAATACACCCGTTCACTCATCAACATACTCAGCGGACCGCAAAGTGCGCAATACATGCATACTGTAAAAGCCAATGTGGTTTACCAGCTAAAGGAGATCAAAAAAATGTGTGTCGCTCCCGGTGGTGACCTTTCCACACAAGCCCATAAAGATTACCTAAACACTTTAATTACAAACACCTTAAGAGAGCTGCGCTAATTCACTCAACAAAAAGAAGGTCTGAAACCCTCAGACCTTCTTAAATATCTTCATTCGAACCGCACTCCCGTTGTAATAACCCTTATTATTGAATGGCGCTATCTATGGAATGTTCAGCCGAAATCCCAGATAAAACCGAATCCCTTGTAAGGGGGCGTAATTGTATCCTGTATCAAACGTGTAACCGTTTGGATTGGTAATCGGATCCATGGCGTTTTTGTCAAATGGGTCTTGAGGGCGCATCAAGGGATCTTCCGGCATAAAATTCAAAAGATTTTTTATTCCTGCATAGGCTTCAATGCCTTGTTTGAACGCTTTTGAAAATTGAATGTTGATCAGACTGTATGCGGGAGAATATTCCGGTCTGTAATCCATAGGGAGCACAGGCAGCCTTTGTGAACCATACCAGTTGCCTGTAAGGTCAATGTTAAACCGGTAACGGGGAATCGAATAAGAGATCATAAAGTTACCTGACCATTTTGGGGATTGAAGTTGCCATGAACGGTGTTGGTTCCCCGCACTGTCTTTACTTATGTTTTGTACATCTGCATAAGTAAGGCCCAGATTAAATTTTACATTGCCCGTTCCGGCAAGAGCCGCATTGATAGCCACACCACGGGAATAGGCATACCCGTTTAAATTATCATAGATTACCTTATTCGGGTCGGCATCGTAATTGGCAACGATCTTATTGGTGAAATGGTAGTAAAACAAACTCCCATCCCAAATGATCAGGGAGGTAGGATTGAGTTTCATTTTGTAAATGGCATTTAGATTACCGTTATACGATTGTTCGGGGTTGATGTTATTCACAAACACCACTTCCCTTGCCCCCGTGAGGGCTGCATGGTCCTCGGTGAACACATTCACCACCCTGAATCCGGTACCAAAATTGGCCCTTAATATAAAGCGGTAGTGTGGTGTCCACTTGTAAGCAATGCGGGGGGAAGTGATGAGCTGATATAATTTTTGATAATCCAACCGCACACCAAGTAACAATTTGTGTTTTGAAAGGCTATCCAATGTACTTTCATTTTGAAGGAACAATCCAAAGGTATTGCTCAGATCGGGTTTGTTAATCAAGCCCGTTTTGTCAGAGGTTACAGCCGTATTATCATCGAACCATAAGTTTTTATAACTCATGCCGAGTAGAAAGTCGTTCCTGTAATTGATGGTTTTGGTCCAGTACGTTTGTGCAAATGCAGTAGATTGTTTGGCCAGAAAGGGATGAACACCGTACACTGAATTTTGATCGTGAAAATTATAGGACAATTGTGTATAAATCTTTTCTTGTGTTGGCCATTGGTATTTTGAAATAATCTCGGTGCGACGTACATAAACGCTTTCACCATAAATGCTATCGCCACCCCTGAATTGTTTGGTCCAATCCGTTTCACCTCCCCAACGATCCTCGTATACATAACGGGCTGCAACACTAAATTCCCGTTGTTCTTTGCGTTCAAAATTCAGTTTATTGAACAGTGAAATGCGTTTTTGCAGGGTAACATCGGTAAAGCCATCCTGGTTGTGATCAACTATGTTATTATAATAAAATCCGTTGGCTCCGATTAGCCAGCTCATCTTTTTTGATGGTTTGAACTTTGCACTCAAATCAAGACTATTTTCTCCGTAACTCGTGCTGTAATAATCCACAAATAAGCGGGGCGCATTGTTTGGGTTTTTTGTGATCAGATTGATGGTGCCCCCCATGGCTTCGGAGCCATAAAGCGCGGCAGCTGGACCCTTGGCAATCTCCAAACGCTCCATCATGCCTGTTGGAATTCCCATTAAACCATAAACGGAAGATAAGCCACTCACTATGGGCATACCGTCAATTAAAATAAGCGTATAGGGACCCTCCATTCCATTGATGTGGATGTCTCCTGTGTTACACACATTGCAATTAATCTGAGGCTTAACCCCATTTACCAATGAAGTGGCTTCAAACAAATTGGGCAGCGCCGTCTTTTGCATCAGTTTAGGGGTGATGATATCGATATTTACCGGGCTTTCTGACTTACTGATTTCTTTCATGGTACCTGTTATCACCACCTCTTCCAGGTCCTGGTTCTGAGATTGAATCACAACCAACAAAGAATGTTTAAGAGGGATGTTCAGGACCAACTCCTTTGTTTTAAAACCCACCATCACCACAATCAAGGTGTAGCTGCCTGCTGGAACACGTTCAAATGTAAAATTGCCTTTTGCATCACTGAGTGTCTGGAAAGAGGTGTTCTTTAAAACCAATACAGCCATTTCAACAGGCTCAAACGAACTTGTAATCAGTTTGCCCCTGAAGTCAAAAAAAGTGCCCTGCCCCTTAAGCAAGCCTGTAGTTAATATAAAAACAAACAGAAATTGTTTCATGCTGGCACAAAATTACAATCCCCTAAATATATTTATTAGGTATACCTAACTTTTGTATCTTTAGCCCATGCTAAAAACATCCGACGAGAAGTACCTGAGGGCCATTTACCAAATTAGTCAGTCCGAAAACACCGGAAAATCAACCATCAGTGAATTGGCGTATTACCTGGACTTGAAACCTCCCACCGTACTGGAACGATTAAAGATCCTTGAACTGGAAAAGTACATCACCTACAACAAAACAGAGGGCATACGCCTCACGCGTTCAGGGCAAAAACAGGCTCTAAATGTGGTGAGAAAACACCGCATCTGGGAAACCTTTTTACACAAGGTGTGTAAGTTCAGCTGGAGTGAGGTGCATGAACTGGCAGAACAATTACAAACTGTAAATTCAGAAAAACTCATCGACAGGATTTTTTTGTTAAGCGGAGAGCCTAAATTTGACCCTCATGGAGATCCCATTCCCGATAAAAGTGGAACGCTTCCCGCAAGTGAACGAAGACCCCTACTGAACAGTATTGAAGGATGCAAATGCACCGTGTTAGGTGTAAACGAAGACAGTGCCGAATTTTTAAATTACCTCAGCGAATTGAAGATTGGCCTTAACGAAAAACTCAGTGTAGAAAAGATATTTGCATTTGATGGCACCCTAAAGGTGAAATACAAAAATACTGAAAGCGCCCTCTTATCTTCGAAGGTCGCAGAAAAGATAATGGTTACTTGCACCAAACCCGGTTGTTTGTGCAGGAAATAGGCTCTTCTTTAAAATTTAAACCTCAAGGTGGCGTAAACATTCAGCGGGTCTGCGGGAATAATGCCAGGACCAGGGTAACCTTCGGTTCTCCGAGTAAAGTACTTTGAGTTTAAGGCATTGTTTAAACCTGCATTTACGTTAAACCTTCTCCAATTGTAGTGAAGGGAAAAATCCAAAATGGAATAGGGGGGAATAATACCATAAAGTCCCGAAGGGGAGCTTTGAGCGTTGGTGGCCTCTGAAAATTGCTCAGCAGTTTGTGAATATTGCACAGTAAATCCAAAATTCCTGAACGCGTAAGTGATTCCTGAACGAATGATTGTTTTTGGAACATACTCTACCCGATTTCCATCGTAGGCGGATTGTTTGCTCTTGTAATAGGCGTTGATGAATGAAAAATTAAGGAAAGTTGATAGTTTGTGGGCCGATTTTTTATCAAACAACCTCATCCAATCCATTTCCGCAAACGCTTCAATGCCTTGATTGCTGCTATTTCCAATGTTGGTGCGGTACCTGATAATCTGGTAAGTGAAAGAATCTACTTTTAGCGTGGTTCCAATCCGGTTGTTGTACTGTATGTAAAACACACTCACATCAAAATACAACAGGTTTTTTATCACCCCACGCACTCCACCGTCAGCTGTAAATCCATTTTCATCCTGAAGGTTCGGGTCAACTTCAAAATTGGGATTGGCTACACGCATGTCATTAAAATTAATGGAGCGGTAATTCTGACTGATGTTTGCGTAAAGTTCAAGTGTACTGTTTAGTTTAAACTGATTTCCCAAACCTAACAGCACAAAACTTCTGCTGTTTGAACGCTGATCATACATTTTCATATCCAGCAACACATTCCCCGCCAGGTTCTTATTGATCAGGCGATAATACCCATCGGATGCCGTACTGATGTATTCGAAACGAATTCCGGGAACGACACTCCACTTGGATGTGAGCTGAAAAATATTCTCTGCAAACAAGGCATAGTTGATGGAAGGGAACGTGTAGGCTGAGTTTTCAAGATTATCGGGATGCAAAAAACTAAAGTTTGGGTCTGCAGATTTGTCCGCATCCCCCTGCTCGCGCTGCGTTTGCCCGTTGTAATACCTGGCACCAATTAAAAAATGATGGTTACGTTCTTTCATCACATAACGGTGAAGCAAACGGGCCTCTACTCCAAAGTTCTGGTAGCGGTCGCGCATTAAATTCCGGTTAGCACTGGTATCATCCGCTCTGTCAGGTCGTCCCAAATAGCCCAAAGCATCTCTGCCTGCAACTAAACCGAATGTGGTAAGGTTAAAATTGGTTTGATTCGTCAGTTTATAATCCAGCTTAAATGAAAATAAATTCCAGTTGACTTTAAACCAATTTCTATTTCTGTTTACAATGGACTCATCCTTTTTAAATTGTTGATCTGTCATGCCTCCCGGTTGTTGTGCCAGATAATTCATAAAGGTGTATTCACCACTCAGCTTTAATTTTTCGTTCACCTGGTACCCTAAAGAAATAAATGCCGTGTGATTGTCCGATTCTGAACGACCGCGCCAACCGGCGTAATGTTTGTATTGATAAAACGTGTTATAGGTCCATTTTTTTGATGTACCACTGAGTTGAGTAAAGGAATTAAAAAACCCGAAGGACCCAATGGTTTGGCGAAAATTACCTGCAATTGATTTTTTCTCCGCCGCCCTGAGTCTGTAATTGATAAGTCCTCCAAACTGGGTGCCGTATTGAAGTCCGGAAGCCCCCCTTAGGATATCGATGCGCTCTACAGCTTCTGCGGGTGGAGTATAATAACTCTCGGGATACCCAAGGGCATCAGCTGAAATATCATACCCGTTTTGACGTGTATTGAAATTAGAAATGCGATTCGGGTTCAGCCCCCGTCCTCCTACACCAATGCTTGAGCCCGAACCTTCATTCTCAAACACATTGATGCCTGGCACTTTAGAAAATATTTGGCGGCTGTTGTTCGCTGCAAGGTTGGCATCCAAATCTTCGAGTATAAGCGATTCGGATTTTTTCCCCGCATAAATGGCGGTTCCCTCAACATTATTTAAACGCGAAATGCCAAAGGAATTGTCCTTTTCCACCATCACATCCACTTCATCCAACACAACAATTTCAGGCTCTAAAAGAACGTTTACGATTGTATCCTTCAGACAACTGAGCCTGATTGCAAATGGTTTATAAGCAAGGTGTTTAATGCGCAGGTGATAAACATGGCCGGATTTCAGGTTGGCAAATACTCTGCCTGTAGTGTCTGTAAGCAAATTCACCTCATCCAATTTTATTTTGGCGGTTTTAACCGGAAGGGAAGTAAGGGCCGAATTCACATGCATTTCAAGATTCACCTCCTGAGCATGAAACAGGCTCAGGACAAAAATGAATATGATACAGTAAAGGGTTTTCATTTAATAGGATCGTACCCAGGATTTATTTTCCAAAAAAGAATTGTTTGCCTTGCTGAGGTCAATTTCAGGATCTATGTACTCCCTTGTTCCGCTTCCGTTAAGGGTGACATAACTTTTTACCCGCACTTCCGCTTGAGTGAATCCCTGCTGCAGGTAACGCTCACTAAGGTATCTGGCGTAATCCACCATCATATCGGGCTGCGTGGCCATCATTTTTTCCTGCATGTAAGTCAGGTATTGTTTATTGTCCACCTCCACTTCACGTCCACTCTTGCTATCCTTAACATAAAAAAATGCGGTACCGGCCTTTTCCATCAACATAACCCGCCAGGAAAACCGATACCCCTGTTCGGTCCAAAACAGATCGCCCTTGTACAACAAATACCTAAAGGGCAAAACACTTTGAATGAAAAAATACAGAAAAAAGGCAGTCAGACCGAGTTTGCCCACAACAAGAGAAGACGTTTTTGAACCAAGGCTTTGAGAAGAATATTTAAAAAGAGTTTTTAAACGGTTCAAAATATTCGAATGAAACTCTTCCCTGAAAAAGATGATGGTGATTGTCATCATGATATAAGGGAACATGCCGATATTAAAAAACATGGCTGTAGCTGCATGGAAGAGGATCACAAAAAAATAAGCGATATACACAGTGCGGCGATTAAAGAGAAAAAATCCTATGCAGAGATCATAAATGCAGCCAAACCAGCAAAACACAAAGGCCAGCCATTCTTTTTCCATTAAGGGGCCAATAAGCGGGTAGTGAGAAAATGCAGGCAGCCAGATCTTAAGGGGTTGGGCCTCCAACAACCAATCGGCATTTACTTTTGCCACTCCGGCAAAAAAATACACTGCAAACATTTGTAATTGGGGAACTAAAATAAACAGGCGAGGAACTGTATTTAACTCCTCACGCTTAAACCACTTGTTGTCAAGTGAAAAACTTTTGCCTGCAGGAATAAAAATGAGCAAAAAGGAGATAAGACTAATAAAATAATAGTGATTAAGGTAATTGGTTTTGTCTATCAACTCCACATAAGTGAAGAGTAGAAAAAAGAGGATGGCACTGATGCGGTAAAAAGCCCCAAGCATAATTCCAAGACTTGAGATCAGCAAGAGGACAAACACCAAATACATTCCGGTTTCAGGAAGGGCCTTTATCCACTCAAAACCATAATACGGAAAATGCATTTTAGGCATGACATACATGGTGTGTACCCAACCTTTTGCAATAAATCGAGAAATAGAAACAAACATAAGGAGTCCGAACGCGATCCTGAATACAACCAGGGGAGCTATGCTGACCTCTTTTACTAAATATTTTCTAAATAAATTAGTCACCGTCGCCATCCTGATATGTGATGACTACTCCTAAGCTCGAAGGCAAGTCGGTTTTTAAAAGCACCAAAAGCTTCACGAGTTCAACATAGGCTGCATCCAAGGCGGTTGGATTGGCAATCACTTGCTGAGAAATGCTTCCCTGAAGGGTATTTAGTTTAGAAAAGACCAGAGCAAACTGTTTATTGATGGCTGCGTTTAAGCTTTCGCTGCCGTACATCACCTCCAAGTGCTCAAGATAATCATCAAATCCCTTGCCGTTGTTGCCCTTTACACTTCTTCCCAAATAAAGGTTTTCAATTGCCATTAAGGTTTCAATTGCATAGTCAAGCGATTTGCCGGAATAAAAAACCTCACACTGTGTGGGCTGCACAATACCCAGTGTTTTTTTCCCTAATGGAATGCCTATTTTGGCATTTTTAAGGTAATCCAACTCGAAATTCATCTGGTTGATCAGGTAACCAATTGAACTTCCCACATCTGTGCCTAAAGACTGAATAAAGGTGTTTCGGTAACTCCCCTTCCATGCCGACAGCACCGTATTTATCCTGCCAGACATATCGCTCAAAAGGGCGCTCACGTAGTTGCGTCGCGCGGCCGAGATACTGAATGCGTTCACAACAAGAGATTCATCTGAAGAAAGGCTATAAAACAAATAGTCAAGCGCCGGCAAACCTTTGGCATCCAGATTAGCAATGAGGTTCAGGTCGTAGGTGCCTGAACTGATGTTGGCAGCTATCTGCAAGGTATCCGTTGGAAACACATTGAAATTGGAGCGAACAATAACCGCTTCAGCCGGGCCAAATTCAAATAAACCACAGCCTTGATAATTGGAATACGCCTTTTGGTATTTGGTCTTTACAGATTGTAGTCCGCTTAGGCTCGGATTCAGCTTAAACTCATCATAAACCAAAATCAGGCTATCGAGTGCGGTTTTAAAAGAGTCGTACGCTGGAATGATCAGCTCATCGGCCATCTGAACCAGCATGGCCTGTTTGTCAAAACTGGCAGCCGGTTCTTCGACACTTTGGTTTTCCTTCTTTTTACAGGCAAAAAGCAACAGAAACAAGCCCACAAAAAGCGTTATGGTAAGTTTGAACTTCATCTAAAATCAATCTGCAAATATCTTAAATACAAGCCCGGTTTTAAATACCCTAAACAGGGTATCCGGAATTTTGACAGAGCAACTGTTTAACCCGATTGCAGCGCATTTCCCTAAGGAATAAGCGCTGCGTTCAAAGCAAATACCGTCTCCAGTTTTGATATTGCTAAATCCAGATTAGCGGAATTCAATTGAAATAAATTGGTACCAAAATAGTTCAGCAAGGCATTGATATCCACATCAGAAATTGTCTTTTGCGAGTTATAACGAAAAGCAGTAACAAATCCATAAGCTTCTGACATGTTGTGATGCAGGGTGGCCGCATCGCTCAAATTGTTTTTTGCGCCTTTTAGGTAAGAAATGCATTTTGCAGCGGCCACTTTTTCCCAGGTGGCTACAACAACAGCTTTGGCTTCGTCTCTGGCTGTATTGTCTTTATTGCTGATGGCGGCACGGCCTTTCAAAAAGGCATTCATGATGAGTGTATTCGAACCAATAGCCGAATTCACTGAATTGCAATAGCTACCCCAATTTTTAAGTCCTACGGTTGAGGTAGGAAAACTTACCGGCACACCAAAGTATCCAAAAGCCTCGTCCCAGGCCTTTTCCTGAGCGGTTAGGTTGTTCACTACAGCCGAATTGTCAAAACTTGAAATGCTGTTCATTATGGTCATTGCCTGGTAATAAAACACGGCACCCATAAGACCCTTTTCAGCCAGCTCTTTGTATTCAAATCCATTGGCATTAACAAGGACCGCCCTTGTCGGCGATATTAATTTTCCTCTTACACCGCTTGAAGCTGTAGTGGTTGTTGGATTTGCAGCTGAACTCACACTTGCCAATTCAGCATCTTCAAACGAAGTTTCCAGTTCTGTAATAAATGAGAATGCGTTGCCCGTTTTATCTTTTAATTGCAAACCACTGGTGTTGAGTGACCCATCAGAAAAAGCTGAAGCTGCGTTGGCATACATGTTCTTTAATTTTTGAGCGCTGAGGGTTGGTTGAATCGCGGCTATAGTGGTGTGCGTGCTCCTGAGGTAGGTGGTCAACTCCCCTAACATGGCAATACGCTTTGTTGAACCCGAAAAATCGGCATTGCTGAACGTATAAGTTGTAGGAACAGTATAAGAAGGTGTAGGGTTAGGCGCTGGACTTGGACTTGGGTCTATCGTATCTTTTTTGCAGGATGAGAGACTGAAGAATAAGAACATTGCAGCTAAGCTCAGGGTTTTGTAAATTTTGGTCATAAGGTTCTGTTTTTTTTCGTTTACAAAACTCTTATTTAGAATCATTACAAACAATACCACGAAAGGGGTATTCTGTTTTCAGAGCATAAAAACGGCTTGCCAGGATGGTCTGAAACACTCTACAAGATTGACCTTATGGATAAAGGCCTCCATAAAAAAATAAAAAAGGGCCGGTAAGGTTCCGCTCTAATTGACCTTTTTATGTCTGACAAAAAAATTCGGATCCAGTTTAAACTCCGCGCTGCTCAATTCTACTTTCTGCCATTTTTCTGTTGGGTTGATCCAATAGTCTCTATCCGCAAACACAAGTTTCATAGGCATATCAAAGTGTTTTATGCAATTTGTCCAGCGAAAACTCAGTTTGTTTCCGTGCAATTTGTATTCAAGAACAGGAATTTGTTTCGTGCGCAAGTATTGATCAAACACCTTTTGCAGATCGAGTTTCAGAAATTTGATCATGTACTCCTCCACCTGCCCTGATGTTACGGTTTGATGCCAAAAATCGGCATTCAGGCCCCTGAGCATAGCCCTCCAAACGCTGTCGTTATTTACAATTTGCCGTATGCCATGCAGCATGTTGGCGGCTTTGTAATACATGTCGCTGGAACCATCGTGGTTCACATTGTAATCAGCAATAATGGGTTCGTCGTTTTGTACGCCTATCCTGGTGCCGATTACATAATCGGAGGCGGCTTTTTTTCCAAACAAATACTGTGTGTACAAACATTCGGAGTAGGCTGTAAATCCTTCGTGTACCCAATTGTCTGCCACATCTTTTACGGTTATGTTGTTACCAAACCACTCGTGACCCGATTCGTGTACAATGATAAAATCCCATTTCAGGCCCCAGCCAGTCAAGGACAGGTCGGTACCCAGGTACCCATTTTTAAATTTATTGCCATAGGCGATGGCACTTTGGTGTTCCATGCCAAGGTAGGGTGCCTCCACAAGTTTATACCCATCCTCGTAAAATGGATATTTCCCAAACCAATATTCAAAACAACGCAACATGGGTTTTGCCTGAGCAAATTGTTTTTTAGCAAGCTCCAGATTTTCCTGAAGCACCCAAAAATCAAGGTTAAGGAGGCCTCCTTCTCCTTGAATGGTATCTTTAAAATTGGCGTAATACCCAATGTAAGGGATGATGTTGTAATTGTTAATGGGGTTGCGCACTGCCCAATGGTAAACGGCTCTGCCATTTGGAATCGCCTCAATTCCTTTCATACGACCATTTGATACCGCAACCAGTTCGGCTGGCACAGTAAAGTGCATGTCACAGCTGTCCACCTCATCGTATTGATGGTCTTTGCTGGGAAACCAAACACTGGAGGCCATGCCCTGGCAGGCAATGGAAATCCAGGGCCGTTGACGGGCATCTTTTGTCCAGATCAAACCGCCATCCCAGGGCGCCTGTTTGGCCACATGAGGTTTACCATGAAAATAGGCCGTCAATCGTTTAATCTCATCCTTCTGTTGTGCCTTCAATAATTGAATAAAATAAGCATTCCCATCCTTCTTCCAGGTACAGGCTTGCCCATCTTGTAAAACTGAATCCAAACACATGGGTTCCATCAGGTCAATTTGCATGATCTGGTCGGACTCCAGGACTTTATACCTTATTACATTCTTACCTGAAATGCTGCTGTCGGAGTAATTAAAGGCCACATGAAGGTCGTAATGTTTCAGGTCCCACCAGGTTCTTGACTTGCTCATGCCTCCCCGTAAAGAGTCGGCATGTGTGTAACGGGTCTTCTGAGAATACAGCCAATTAAAGGAGGATAAAACCAAAAGAAGGCCTATGCATTTGAGTTTTACGGGGTAAACCATTCGTTTCATTTTCTATAGTAATGCAAATGTATTCATGAACTCGAATAATTCATCTGAATTTTAAGCTTTGCGGGTTTTTCTGCTCAATCCGTTTAACAAGTTTTTTATAAACGTTCCTGCTTATTCCCCCAATTGAAGTGAGGAGATAGCGCTAATTTCTTACCTTTACCGGTCTTTAAAAATTACAATGCTCGAGAAACTGGAAGAGATAAAACGCCGTTACGAGGATGTGGAAGCAAAGCTTTCGGATCCTAAAGTAATTGCCGACATGAAATTGTTCAAGAAGCTGAACATCGAATACAAAGAATTGAGCTATGTGGTTGAACACCTGAATACCTACAAAAAAGTATTGTCCAACATTGAAAGTGCCAAAGAAGTTCTGGCTCACGAAAAGGACAAGGATTTTTTGGATATGGCCAAGGCCGAGCTTGAAGAAAACAGAGCCAGGGAATTGCAGCTTGAAGAAGAGATCAGAATGATGCTGGTGCCCAAAGACCCTGAAGATGAAAAAAATTGTGTGATGGAATTGCGTGCCGGAACAGGCGGTGATGAAGCCTCAATTTTTGCAGGAAATCTTTTCGAAATGTATTCCCGCTACTGCGAGAAAAAGAACTTTAAAATTGAAGTCGTGGATTCCAATCCCGGCACCATGGGTGGTTACAAAGAAGTTGTGTTTAACGTGACAGGTCCGGGTGCCTATGGCATTTTAAAATTTGAGAGCGGCGTTCACCGTGTGCAGCGTGTTCCGGCCACCGAAACTCAGGGCCGTGTTCACACCTCTGCAGCATCGGTGGTGGTGCTTCCTGAAGCAGAGGACCTTGATGTAGAGGTTAAAGACTCCGATATTGAATTGGCAACAGCCAGAAGTGGCGGGGCTGGAGGACAGAATGTAAATAAAGTGGAATCAAAGGTTATCCTCACCCACAAACCAAGCGGAATTGTAGTAACTTGTCAAACCGAAAGGAACCAATTGGGCAACCGGGAAAAAGCCATGCACATGCTTCGTTCTAAACTCTACGACATCGAATACCAAAAACGATTGGAAGCTGTGAGTAAACGCCGTAAAACCATGGTAAGCACGGGCGATCGGAGTGCCAAGATCAGAACTTACAATTACCCTCAAAACCGAATTACAGATCACCGCATCAATTTAACTTTATACGACCTCGACAATTTTGTGAACGGCGACATTCAGGAAATGATCGATAAATTACAATTTGCCGAAAACGCTGAACGTTTGAAAGAAGGCGGAATTTAACACAGGATAAATGACTTCAAAAGAAGAGGATAAAATACGGGACGCTTTTGCCGCCAAGGACTGGAGCGATATTAAAGCGCAAAACAGCTGGCAGATCTTTAAGATCATGAGCGAGTTTGTGGAAGGGTTTGAAAAAATGTCCAAGATTGGGCCCTGTGTTTCAATTTTTGGAAGCGCAAGAACCAAGCCTGACAACACGTATTACAAGATAGCGGAGGAAATCGCCTTTAAATTGGTAAAAGAGGGCTATGGTATCATTACCGGTGGAGGCCCCGGTATTATGGAAGCGGCTAACAAGGGGGCTCAGCGCGGTGGAGGTAAATCGGTTGGGTTAAACATCGCCCTGCCTTTTGAACAAACTCACAACGACTACATTGACAAGGATAAAAACATCCAGTTTGATTACTTTTTTGTTCGCAAAACCATTTTTCTAAGGTACTCGCAGGGCTTTATTGGCATGCCGGGCGGATTCGGGACCATGGACGAACTGTTTGAATCCCTGACGCTAGTACAAACAAATAAAATTGCTCAATTCCCAGTGGTGTTGGTAGGCAAAGAATACTGGCAAGGGCTTATTGAATGGTTAACCAACACCATGCTCAAGCGGGAAAAAAACATCAACGCGCCTGATCTCGAGCTCTTCAAATTGGTTGACACGGCTGATGAAGCCGTGAAATACATTGTGGATTTTTATAGCAAATACCTGCTAAAACCAAATTTCTGATTGTTCTACTGGCTGTTTAAAATATTTGTTGTTCCCTTTTTTTATCTGGTTTCGCTTGTCCCTTTCTTTTTAATTTATCCAATAAGTAATGTGTTCTCTTTCGTTTTGTATTACCTCATTGGGTACAGAAAAAAGGTGGTGGTTGACAACCTGAGAAAATCCTTTCCCGATAGATCGGAAGCCGACATTCAAAAGATCAGCAAACAATTTTACATCCATTTTGTGGATGTGATCTTTGAAACCATCAAGTTGATGTCAATTTCAGACAAAAGCTTCAAGGCGCGTTGCCGGTTTAACAATGAGGCTTTACTCACCTTTGAGTCCTTTTTTAAGCAAAACCAAAGCATTGTGGGCATCATGGGCCATTGCGGCAATTGGGAATGGGCAGCCATAGCGCATCAATTCTATTTTAAACGGCTCATCACCGGTGTTTATCATCCCCTGAGTAATAAAAGTTTCGATGAGTTTATGCTGAACCTTCGTGGCCGTAAAGCCGGACACATCATCCCCATGAGTCAGGTATACAAACAGCTGCTTTTTCTTAAAGAACAAAACACACCAACAACGCTGGGTTTAATTGCAGACCAGGCGGCTCCACCAGAAAGTGCGTATTGGACGCGTTTCATGAATCAGGATACGGGCTTTTTTTATGGTCCTGAAAAAATTGCAAAAAAATTCAATTTCCCTGTGCTTTACCTTGGTGTAAAAAAAATAAAAAGGGGGTATTATGAAATGAGGGTTAAACTGCTGACAGAAAACCCGAATGCACTTAAAGAAGGGGAAATTACCCAATTGTATGTGAACGAACTTGAAAAAGACCTTAGGGAACAGCCCTTTAACTGGCTTTGGAGCCACAGGCGCTGGAAACACAAAAAACCGGCCTAGTGAAAAGATTATGGCTCATTTCCTTCCTCTACCAAATAAAGCCCGCAAAAAATTCCCATTTTTACCCGAGAAATTTTTATGAATCAAACTAAACCCAAGCCCACTCCTACACCGGTGAACACAGGTCCCGATTTTTTTGAAAATCTTGGCAGCAAAGCGTACGTATTCACCCTCGCTTTATTAATGGCTGTAGCCTTTTTTGTTTTTCAGGATTTTCTCCTCTTTAAGAACGTTTTCCTCTACAAAGACATTGGCAGCGATACCTTAAATGGGGTTTACCCTTATTTCAGACATTTGGCCAGCTACTTCAAAGAAAATGGTATGCCCACCTGGTCATTTGCTGAAGGCATGGGACAATCCATCATGGCAGGCTTTTTAAGGGACCCATTTCAGCTACCCGCTATACTGGCAGGGCCAGAAAGCATGCCTAAAATTTTTATCTATGTTGAAGTTTTTAAAATACTGCTTGGTGGTTCGGTGTTTTACTTTTTTTTAAAGTCACTCAAAGTTTCCAACTATTCGGCAACGCTGGGCGCCTTATTGTTTTCCTTCTCAGGATTTATGATCATAGGTGCCTGTTGGTACCTGTTTACTTTTGAGGCCTTTAGTTTAGCCCTCCTCTTGCTTGGATTCGAAAAGATTTACCAGAAAAAACAGTGGGCGGTATTTATTTTAGCCGTTTTTATTACCGGCATTTCTTTTCCGGTGAACCTTTTTCCATTTGGTTTATTCATCCTGTTCTATTCCCTGTTCAGATTCATGCAGGATCAGAAATTCAATGCTGCCCTGTTCTTAAATCTATTGGTGCAATTGGTCCTGGCCGGAGTCATTGGAGTCTTATTGTCAGGACCCTTCTTGCTTGAAAACATTTTTCAAATACTTGAATCACCGAGGGGAAGCGGCACCGACTCCTATTTTGCCTTGCTCTCCTCCTCTCCCAAATTTGCTTTGGTGAGCAAATATGAATTTGGCTCATCGGTGATGCGTATGTTCAGCAGCGACATACTCGGTAGCGGAAACAGTTTTAGTGGATTTCAAAATTACCTCGAATCTCCTCTCGGGTATTGTGGGCTCATCAGTTTAATGTTGTTCACTCAGGCATTTGCTCTTTTGGAAAAAAACAAAAAACGGATTTACATGGCGCTTTTTGTTTTGTGGCTCATCCCTACTCTTTTCCCTTATTTTAGATATGCTTTCTGGTTGTTTTCGGGAGACTATTACAGAATCTATTCTTTTTTCCTATCCCTTGTTCTCATCCTGTTTTCAGTTCAAGCGCTGGACTTGATCCTTAAATCGAGAAAAGTAAATCTTATTGCACTGATCGGAACCCTTGGGTTTTGGGTTTTACTCACTTCCATTCACTACAAATCCCCGATTAGTTATCCTGGCGGGCAGCCGATGGTAAAAGAACTGATCAGGGATGAAACCATCACTTTTTTTGTACGCAGTTTCCTTCTTTTTTATGCGTTGGTCATCTACTTTCTAGCCAAATCAAAAAGCCAGGTACTCGTAAAAACGCTTTTACTTGCACTTGTGGCTGTTGAACTGATTTACCTCTCCTCCATCTCCGTCAACAAACGGGAGATTGTAAGCGGTCGTGAGCTCAAAGAAAAAACCGGCTACAACGATTATTCCATGGAAGCGGTGAAGTACATGAAATCGAGAGAAAAAGGATTTTTCAGGGTGGATAAAATGTATTTTTCAGGCGGGGCCATGCATGGCAGTTTGAACGATCACAAAGTTCAGGATTATTATGGCACCAGCAGTTACAACTCATTCGCGCAAATCAATTTTGTAAACTACATGCGGGGTTATGATGTCATTGATAAACACAACGAGTATGCCAGCCGCTGGGTTGATGGGCTCAGAAACCGACCGTTCCTGGAACCACTCAATCATGTTAAGTATATTCTAACAAAAAGTTCCTCCATCAATCCCCTTTGGAAAAACACACACGACTCGGTTGCCAAATTTGGTGATGTGGTGGTGTTAAAACACAGGTTTGAATTGCCGATTGGGTATACCTACGAGGCTTACATTCCCCGCAGCGAATTCGACCAGCTTTCGCCAACACAAAAAGACCTGATAAGCTACAGGGCAGTGGCAATTGAGGACGAGGACCTGTCGAAAACAGGCGCCTTAAAAAGGATAGGCCTGAAGGACAGCATTGATTTCAGAACCTTTACCTGGGATTACCTCCCAAACAAAATTCAGGAGTTAAAACAGGAATCACTGCAATTGTCGGTATTTAAACAAGACCGGATAGAAGGGAAAATAAAACTCAGTAAGGAAAAACTTGCGTATTTTAGCTTTCCATTCGACAAAGGCTGGAAAGCCTATGTTGACGGGAAAGAAACAGAAAAAATACTGGTGAGTTGCGGTATGACCGGGCTGATAATTCCTGCCGGAGAACACAACATTGAGCTGGTGTATCACCTGCGTTTTTTCGGAAAGGGCTGGATCCTGTTTGCCCTTGGCATTGTGCTTGCAAGTGTTCTCTATCTCTATAAACAGAAAAAAACAATCAAAAGCCAGATCCCATGATTAATACATCCTATAAATTCGGAACAAAAGCCATACACGCAGGCGCTGAAGCTGACCCAACAACGGGGGCCATCATGACGCCTATTTTTCAAACCAGCACCTATGTTCAGGAATACCCTGGCAAACACAAAGGATACGCCTATGCAAGGGGCAAAAATCCTACGCGTGAAGCCCTCCAGAAAAACATTGCAGCACTCGAAAACGGAAAACACTGCCTCTGTTTCAGCAGTGGCATGGGCGCTATTGACGCGGTAATTAAAATGCTGAGACCTGGAGATGAAGTGGTAACCGGCGACGATTTATATGGAGGCAGCTACCGCATGTTCACCAAGGTATTCGCCAATTACGGCATCATTTTCCATTTTGTAGACATGAGCAATGCCGAGAACATCCGAAAACACATCACCCCAAAAACCAAACTGCTTTGGGTAGAAACCCCTACCAACCCTACCATGCAGATCATAGACATTGAAGCGGTTGTTAAAATTGCCCGCGAACACAAGGTCATTTCAGCCGTGGACAACACCTTTGCATCGCCTTACCTGCAAAATCCACTGGCATTGGGAGCCGACATTGTTATGCACAGTGTTACCAAGTATTTGGGCGGACACAGCGATGTGGTGATGGGTGCTCTGGTAACTAACTCCGACAGTTTGTATGAACAACTGGCCTTTATTCACAACAGCTGCGGGGCCACACCCGGTCCGATGGACAGTTTTTTGGTAATGCGCGGGATTAAAACCCTTCATTTGAGAATGGAAAGACATTGTTTTAATGGACGAAAGGTAGCTGAATACCTTGCTACACATCCTAAAATAGAAAAAGTATACTGGCCCGGATTCCCCACTCACCCCAATCATGCCATTGCCAAAAAACAAATGCGTGATTTTGGCGGCATGATCTCCATCGTATTAAAGGACAAAAGTGTTGACAACACCTTCAAGATTGCCGCTTCCTTTAAAGTATTTTCCCTCGCCGAAAGTCTTGGTGGGGTTGAGTCCCTGATCAACCACCCTGCCACCATGACGCATGCTTCCATTCCAAAAGCCGAAAGAGAAAAAGCAGGCGTTGTAGACAACCTTTTGAGGTTGAGCGTGGGAGTAGAAGACATTGAAGACCTTCTTGCGGACCTGGAACAGGCATTGGCATAAACCGGTGTATAAAAGAAACTAAAGTAATTTCTTATATTTACCCTTAGCCTTAAGCCGGACTATGAAATTCAACCTGCTACTATACTTTCTTTTATCTGTACTCACAAGTCGATCGCAAGTATTCGTTTGCAAGGACGGTTTGATCAAATTCACTTCTGAGGCTCCCCTTGAACTTATCAAAGCCCAATCATCAAAGGCATCGGGTGCATTGGACTGCTCAAACAAAAATGTTCTTTTTATGATCAGCATCGAATCATTCGATGGCTTCAACAGCAGTTTACAGAAAGAGCATTTCAGGGAAAATTACATGGAAACGAATAAATTCCCTACTGCCACCTTTAAAGGAAAGATCATTGAAGACCTGGACTTTAATAAAAACGGCACTTACAATGTGAGGGCCAAGGGCATTTTTACCATTCACGGTGTAGAGAAGGAAAAAATAGTTAAAGTGAAAGTTGTGGTAAAAGAAAAAACAATTGAGGTGGAAACCTCGTTTGAAGTGGCTCTGGAAGACCACAACATCAACATTCCAAAAGTAGTGAATCAAAAGATTGCTTCCATGATAACCGTTGAATTGAAAGCAGCAATGAAACCTAAATCCTGAGCCGGGGTGTGAATCAAAAACACTACATATCCTTTCTTTTCGCATTTTCCTTCTTTTCTCTTTTTCCACAGTATCAAATCCGGAACTTTTATTCTCTCACTGGTAAAAAAGATGTTCCCGTAAATTGTATTGCACAAGACCATGACGGCTACCTGTGGCTGGGAACGAAAGAAGGTGTTTTTCGTTTCGATGGTAAAACAGCCGAAAACCCTCTAAAAGAGCACAAACCCTTACAAACAGAAATTACAGCTTTATTTATTGACAGCAAAGATGTGCTTTGGCTGGGCCTTAAGTCAGGCAAAGTTTTTTATCTCCATAAAAACCGTCTTGACTCCATTGCTTTTGGAGACGGTGGTAATACATCAAAAATCACAACGTTCTGTGAATTGGGCAACCGCGTTTTTTTTGGCACCTATGGAAACGGGATTTTTGTTTTTGAAAACGGAACCCTCTCCCACTATAATACCAGCAATGGCCTGAGTGACGATGTTGTTTACAAACTCATCGTCGATAAAATGAGCAGGCTTTGGTGCGCAACGGATGCCGGCATTACCGAATTTGCATTTACCTCATCCAAACCACTGATTAACGTCATATCCAACAAAAATGGCTTACCCGACAACATCGTCAGAGACCTTTTTTTACGATCAGATAAATTATGTATTGCCATGCAGGACTCGGGTGTTTGCTACTACAACCTCAAAACAAAAAAATTTGAACGAAAAACTTTTTTTAGTGAGTGGGGGCTTGGCCCTGTAATTAATGCATTCAACGACGCCTCGGGAAAAACCATACTCGCAACAGAAAAACAAGGTCTGTTAGTCTTCAAAAATTCCAATTTGAATGTATTTGATTATGAAACTCATGCTCAGTGCAAGGAAATAAATCAGGCTTTTCTCGACCGCGAGCAGCAAATTTGGTTGGCCAATAAAAAGGGCATCAGCCAATTCACTGAAAAGCGATATCAACTGATCAACAAACAACTGGGCCTTGAGAATGAAAAGGTATTGGCCATAGCCATTGATAATGATCATTCCATTTGGGTTGGAACCACTTCGGGCGTTACAAAAATATTAAAAGATGAAAGGGGTGAACTAAATGTGCTTACACAAAAGTCGCTTGACAAATACAGCATTTCCTGTGCGGTAAAGGCACCTGATGGCGACATTTGGTTTGGGACCTACGGCCAGGGCATTATTGTTTTAAACACCAAAACCAACAACAGCGTTATATTAAACACAGCCGATGATAAAATCTCTGACAACAACATTTCGCACCTCCATTTTGAGAACAACCACACCCTTTACATTTCAACACTGGGCGGAGGCCTCATTAAAGCTCAGGTTGACCTTGAAGGCGAATACAAATTATTCAACATTGAAGCTGTTTATACTGAGGAGAATGGGTTCGGAAGCAATTACGTGTACGCTGCAATCACCGACAAAAATGGTGTGTTATACGCTGCTACTGACGGGGGTGGCTTAGAGAAATATGAAAATGGCAAATTCATCAGCCTCACACGTAAACACAAGTTGAATTCAAACACCGTTTTTTCTCTTTGCCGTGATCTTAATAATGCCATTTGGGCCATCTCCAACACCGAAGGCCTGCTCCGTTACGACGGGAAAAACATTCAAAAATTCGGACAGAAGGATGGGCTGAGGGATGATCAGCCTCAGCAAATCATTTGTTCAGAAGGTCACATTTACAGCATTCACAACAAAGGGATCGACCGCCTGTCAACAAAAGATGGCAGAGTAAGTTATTTCGACATCAACACCGAAGACCTGGAGCCCAATCTGAATGCGATAGTCCTCCATAATAACACACTGTATTCTGGTACCGGAAGCGGAATTTTGTTACTCAGAACAAGCAAGGAAACCTCCGATTCAATAGCCCCTAAAATCAATCTCAAACTTGTTGAGATGAACTACAAACCGCTTAATTACGATTCCATCAACAGCTTCGGACACAATCAGAACACCTTTGGTTTTACTTACGATGGCATTTGGATGAAAAACCCCGGCAAATTGAAGTACAGGCATAAGTTACATGGTTTTGACCAGGACTGGGTGCTTAGTGATGAAGGAAAACGGGTCATGTACAACAAGCTGGATCCCGGCTATTATACATTTATTGCTCAGGCACAAAACGAGGAAGAAATTTGGAGCGAGCCGCTTACGTATTCCTTTATGATAGAAACCCCATTCTGGAAACGATGGTGGTTCTGGTTACTAAGTCTGGGGACAATTGCCGCTGGCATCTATGCTTTTGTTAGGTACCGGCTCCGCGCACTCCAGAAAGAAAACATCCTCCTTGAAACCAAGGTAAAAGAGAGGACTGCACAGATTGAAAAACAATCCCGCATCATTGAACACAAGAATATTGAACTTGAACAACTTTCTCTCGTTGCAAGCAAAACTGATAATGTGGTGCTCATTCTTGACCCACAGGGACAACTTGAATACATCAATGAAAGTTTTATTAAACTTCACGGGCTTAACAAGGATGAACTTGTTTTAAAATATGGTAATTCCATCTATCAGCTCAGCAACCATCCCGGCATTAAAGAAATCATTCACGATGCGGTGAAGCAGAAAAAGTCGGTGAACTACGAAACACTGAATGCAAAGACAAATCAGGATACGGCCGTCTGGCAATCCTCCACCCTCACTCCAATTTTCGATAACACCGGTGCACTTAAAAAGATCATTATTATTGATACCGATGTCACCGAGAGGAAGATCCAGGAACAGGTGATCATACAGAAAAACAAAGACATTACTGACAGCATTTCCTACGCAAGGAAAATTCAATATTCCATATTGCCGCCAAATGCCTTAATAGAACAGCACTTGCTTGATTCCTTTTTGATCTATCTGACCAAAGACATTGTGAGTGGGGATTTTTACTGGTTTGCACATTACGACAACACGAGTATTATAGCAGCAGTAGATTGCACAGGCCATGGGGTTCCGGGTGCATTCATGAGCTTGATTGGTTATAACCTCCTGAATAAAATCGTAAACGAACAAAAGATTACCAATCCCGGGGAGATTCTGCTTGCCCTCAACCAAGGCGTGCTTGATGCCCTCTACAAAAACGAATCCGAATCAAAAGACGGCATGGATATTGCGATTTGTAAGATCAATCACCTTCACAATACAATGGAATATGCCGGCGCCATGCGCCCTCTTTGGCTAATAGAAGACAATGAGATCAGGGAAATAAAAGCCGACAAAATTCCAATTGGTACCAAACAAAAAGACCGAAATGAAACCATTCATTACACAACACACAGCATTCAACTCAACGGAAAAACCTGCTTTTACATCTTCACCGATGGTTACGCCGATCAATTTGGAGGACCCAAAGAAAAAAAATACAGCACCGGGAAATTCAAAGAGCTTTTGATAAAACACCATTCTCTTCCAATGAAAGAGCAATACGACCAGGTGCGCATTGAACACCTTGAATGGAAAGGGCGTCATGAACAGGTGGATGATATTTTGGTTATTGGATTTAGACTCTGAAATCCTGCTGTACCAAAGTGCTTTTAGATACAGTTTGCTTTCGTCGAATAAAAAAGCTACTTTGTCGAAACTATTTTTTCGAAGGCCTGTCAGCAAAGGACTGCAGCAAAGTTATAGACAGGCAAATTGTAGAGAAATTCATCCTTACAACACATAAATAATCGGGTATTAATGTATATTTACCGCTAATAGACTCGTGTTCACCGAAATGAAGTTACAGGCACTTATTATAACCTTTTTTCTTGCATCCATCTCCATTTGCGGGTTTTCCCAGGCTCCGGCAATAAAAGAAACACAAAGTGCATCTAAAATAAAGGCCTCCTTCATTTACAGTTTCAGTAAGTCAATCAAATGGCCGAATGAGGCAACCATCAACCCTTTTAGAATTTGCGTACTCAACAACGATGAGCTCGTTTCCCGATTGAAGGCCATCGTGGCCAATAACAAATTCAGGAACCGCGCTCCTTTTCAGGTTATTCACGCCCGCAAGAAGTCAGAAATTGTCTCTTGCCAGATTCTCCTGGTGAATTCAAACAGTGAAAGTGATCTCAAATCCATCTACAACAAAATTAAAGGCAAGCCGACTTTGATGGTTACAGAAAATTTGCTGGATTACAGGCAATCTATTGTTTCCTTTGTTGAAGTGGACGGTCATATGAAGTTCATTGTTAACAAACAGAAAATGAGTGAGGCCGGACTTACTGCCAGTACTGTGCTTTATGATCTCTCCATCACCAAGGAGGCCGATTGGAACAACATTATTGATAAAGTAGCTTACCTCACAAAAAATTCAAACACAAAAGAAGTAAAGCTAAGCAAAGCCGACCTTCAGAAAATGTTAGGTGCTTACAGCGATCTGGAACTTGAAAAACGCAGAAAGGATTCAACAATCAAACAAATTGAAGATAGCCTGCAAAGAAGAATTCAGATGTTTAACGCCAAAATGGTTGAGTATCGGAAGATTGAAGACAAAATTGAAGAAAATAAAGCCAAGATCAAGGACCAGGAACGTTTGATGAAAAATCAATCCAGCGAAATCTCCAGGCAAACCATTAAAATCGGGCAGCAAACCCAGGTGATTATTATTATCTTCTCACTTGGATTTATTTCCCTGGTCTTTCTTCTTTTTGCCATACGAAGCAATATCCAACGTAAAAAAGCCAACCAATTGCTTTTTGAGCAGAAAAAAGAAGTGGAGAATCAGAAACAACTGGTTGACGAAAAACAGAAAGAAATTGTAGACAGCATCAATTATGCGCGCAGGATACAAACAGCATTGATGGCACACGACAAATTACTGAGCAAACACCTGCCTGAGCATTTTGTATTGTTTCGTCCAAAAGACATTGTGGCCGGCGACTTTTACTGGGCTACCTCCACCCCTGGTGGTTTTATGTATATTACCGGAGACTGCACCGGACACGGCGTTCCGGGTGCCTTTATGAGTCTTTTGAATATCAGTAAGCTGAATGAAACCATTAACCAAAAAAACATTACCCGTCCGGATCTGGTATTTAACGACATCCGCAATGAGATTACCCGTGCTCTGAATCCTGAAGATAGTACAGAAGACAGTAAAGATGGCATGGATGCCGTGCTGTGTAAACTTGACCTCAGGGGTATGAAATTGCAATACGCCGCCGCAAACAACTCCTTTTACGTTATCCGTAATAAAGAAGTGATCGTGTGTAAGGCAGATAAGATGCATGTAGGAAAGGCCTTTAATACCACAGGATTATTTACTTATTACGAAATGGACCTTCAAAAGGGCGATTGTATCTATACATTCTCCGATGGGTATTCCGATCAGTTTGGAGGGCCCAACAGAAAACGCTTTAAATCGGTACAACTAAAAGAACTCCTGCTCCACATCTCAGAAAAACCCATGCCCGAGCAAAGGAGCATTCTCAATGATAAATTTGAAAGTTGGAAGGGCAACATCGAACAGATCGATGATGTGCTTGTTATTGGTGTAAGGGTGTAAAATCTGACGCCCCGATTTCCCCGGATAATACAATGGCCATTAACAAAAAAGCCCGGACTTATATCCGGGCTTTTCGTTTAATCAGTTTGGCTGGGAATTACATCATTCCACCCATTCCGCCCATATCAGGGGCACCGCCCATGGCTGGTTTCTCTTCTCTCTTCTCTGCCAACACACAATCCGTTGTAAGCAGCATGGCAGCAACAGAGGCCGCATTTTCAAGAGCAACACGACTCACTTTAGTTGGGTCGATTACACCGGCTTTGTATAGGTTTTCGTAATTCTCGGTACGGGCGTTGAAACCAAAATCTTCCTTGCCTTCTTTAACCCTTTGAACAACGATTGAGCCTTCGATTCCACAATTGGTACAAATCTGACGAAGCGGCTCTTCCAGGGCGCGTTTTACAATCGCCATTCCTGTAGTTTCATCTTCGTTGCTTCCTTTCAATTTATCCAGTGCCGCAATAGCACGAATGTAAGCGGTTCCTCCACCTGGCACAATTCCTTCTTCAACGGCAGCGCGTGTTGCAGCAAGTGCATCATCCACACGGTCTTTTTTCTCTTTCATTTCCACTTCACTGGCTGCTCCAACGTACAGAACAGCAACTCCACCGGCTAATTTTGCCAAACGCTCCTGAAGCTTTTCCTTATCATAATCAGAAGTGGTTGATTCAATCTGGGATTTTATTTGATTCACGCGTGAGGCTATCTCGGCTTTTTTACCGGCACCATTCACAATGGTGGTATTGTCCTTATCAATGGTAATTTTCTCTGCTCTGCCCAAATCGGTCAATTGAGCATCTTCCAATTTACGGCCTTGTTCTTCGCTAATAAACGTTCCTCCGGTAAGGATGGCGATGTCTTCCAACATGGCTTTCCTGCGGTCCCCAAAACCTGGAGCTTTTACTGCGCAAATCTTGAGGTTGGCACGCAAACGGTTCACCACAAGGGTTTGCAAGGCTTCGCCGTCCAGATCTTCAGCGATGATCAATAGCGGTTTGCCGGTTTGTACTGCTTTTTCAAGCACCGGCAACAATTCTTTCATAGCGGATATCTTTTTCTCATAAATGAGAACATATGGGCTCTCAAGTACTGTTTCCATCTTGTCGACATTGGTCACAAAATAAGGTGAAATGTACCCACGATCGAATTGCATGCCTTCCACCACTTCCACAGTGGTTTCTGTTCCTTTGGCTTCCTCAACAGTAATCACGCCTTCCTTCTTCACTTTTCCCATGGCTTCTGCTATCAGTTTTCCAATGGTAGAATCGTTGTTTGCCGAAATGGTGGCTACTTGTTCAATTTTTTTATTGTCGTTCCCTATGGTATGGGATTGTTTTTTGAGGTGTTCAACAACGGCCAAAACAGCCTTGTCGATTCCACGTTTCAAATCCATTGGGTTCGCGCCAGCCGCCACGTTTTTTAACCCTGCGGTTACAATGGCCTGACCCAAAACGGTTGCTGTTGTTGTTCCGTCTCCGGCCACATCTGCAGTTTTGCTGGCTACTTCTTTTAACAACTGTGCCCCCATGTTTTCAACTGGATGGCTTAGTTCAATTTCTTTCGCAACGGTTACCCCGTCTTTTGTGATCACCGGTGAACCGAATTTTTTATCAATGATGACGTTGCGGCCTTTTGGGCCTAAGGTTACTTTTACTGCGTTTGCCAGAGCGTCCACGCCCCGTTTAAGGGCATCGCGTGCTTCAATATTAAAGGTGATGTCTTTTGCCATAATGGTAGTTTGAATAGTTAATGAATGAATGTTTAAATGATTGCGTAAATGTCGCTTTCACGCATAATAAGGTACTCTTCCCCGTCAATGTTTATCTCGGTTCCGGCGTATTTGCCATAAAGTACCATATCACCTGCCTTTACCGTCATGGGTTCGTCAGGTTTCCCGTTGCCAACAGCTATAATTTTTCCACGCATGGGTTTTTCTTTTGCAGTATCCGGAATGATTATTCCGCCTGAAGTTTTGGTTTCGGCTGCAGCCGGTTCTACTAATACCCTGTCGGCCAGGGGCTTCACTTTTATTTTTGCCATAATGGTTTGATGTTTTAGTTTGACCTCCTTCCTCACAAATTGTGCCATGCGCCGTTTAGTGGCCATGGAGGTCAAATTTTCACATTCAGGCCAAATTTTCTGAAGAAATTGTCAGAGGGGGGTGACAGGCTGACACGCAATTAGAGTCGCCTTATTTTCGTTTGCCTTTTTCGTAGGTTACCACAAATCCATCAAAGCCTTTTGTGATGAGTTCTTCTCGCTTTTCAGAGGCTTCTTCCCGGCTTGAAAACGGGCCTACGAGAACCTTGTATTTGTCATCCTCAGTAACGATTTTATATTTTCCCAGCTTTTTTAAAATGGCTTTGTCTGGTTTGTTTTTGAAGGCTCCAACCTGTACCATGTACACTGTGTTTTTGGCATCACTAGTGCTTGTGTTCTCCTTAGCCAAGGGTTCTGAAATGGTTTTGGAATCCTCTGCTTCGGACGCGGGCTCTGTAATAAGAGGAGCCGTTGGTGTAATAACACTTGGTTGAATGTATTCAATGAGTCTTTCAATCTCATCTGCGTTTTCATTCAGAGTTCTCGATAGAATGATGATCTTTTCTGAGGTTTGCAGATCTGACTCGGCCTTTTGTTTAGCCACCTCTGCCTTTGACAACACCTTTTTTCTCTCGTTTTTATTTTTTATGTCTTCCGCATTTTTGATGGTTTCTTCGGCTTCCTGTAATTTTCTACCGGCCGTCTCTTTTTCCTTCAATCCCACATCCATGGCTTCCGCAGCATCCTTTCTAAACTGTTCAGCCTGTTGTTTTAATTCACCAATCTCCTGATCAGAAAGACGGTCGATCTTTTTGTTTTCATACCCGGGTAATATGCTACTTTGTGTTTTCGCGTTGACACTGATTTCACCGCGGGCTTCCGGTGAAGAAAAATAGGTGATGGAGTCGGCCGGACTGAGTTGAGTGGAGCGTTCTTCAATGGCTGATTCCAACTCAATGGCTTCATTTTCGAGGGTGCGTGAAAGGGCAATGATTTTATCGGCAGCTGAATTGCTTGACTCCGCTCTTTCCTTCATTTTTTTCGCGGTGCCAAGAGCCTGATTCCGCTCTGTTTCATCCTGAACATTTTGCGCTTTACGCATGGCTTCCTCGGCCTCCCCTATGCTTTTTTCAGCTTCCGATTTTTCCTTACTGCCAAGGTCATAGGCTTTTTTGGAATCCAGTCGGAACTGGTTGGCCTGCTGCCTCATGGCAATAAGTTGCTGAGCATAACTTCCCTGGTTCGCCAGGTTTTGATTGGAAGCTATGGCTTGTTCAGAGGCAGGATCCTGGTTGTTGGAAGCTGGTAAAACCGGCAGATCCGTGGTTTTTGGACCTGAGATCATTTTGCGTTCCGGTTTACCCTGTTTGTATATGTATATTTTAAGCGAAACAGCGTCCACTTCTTTGCGATTGCCATCGACAATGTAACTGAACTTTTGCTCGATATTGCCAGGACCCGTGAGTGGTCCTGTTATGAGTTTCATGCTGATTGTAAAAACCGAATCCGAAGGTGCGATTACCCAAACAATTTTTGCCCTTTTGTTTTCATAAGAAAAGGTACCGCCCCTGCTCTCCACCTCTTCAGCCACGGCACCTTCTGGAAGTTCAATTTGGTATTTCGCAAAATTATTCAACTCCCCCTTTGTAATGCTCACTTCAAATGCCTTTTCGGTATTGGTAGGCAAAGAGTCTGGTAAGTTGCACACCATGCTGATTTGAGCTCCTATCCCGCTGTACAGTAGAAAGAATAGCACGAATAGACCATTGACTTTGGTTTTGCTTTTTTCGGATATGGTATGGTGTGTTTTCAAAAATTAAAGGCGCTTGGTTTGCATAGCAATATTATACCATAGTCCTCAATTCTCACAGCTACTATGTGTTTAATTTCGAATACACTTGTGTTGAAATCATTTCCAAGCTAAAGCAAACAAAAAAAGCCGCTTCTTGAATAGAAACGGCTTTTAAAACGGTTGAATTATCTTATTTCTTTAAATCAATGGGATAAAATATTCCTTTTATCTGCACCGATGCTTTGTTGTCGCATTGCGAAGGCAAGGGCACAGGACTTTCACTGCTACCAAAGGTAATCTGGGTATTATCATAGTAAATCTCTCTAGGATAAGCCGTTCCAGTAGTAAATGAAGCCACACCGGAGGTAAACGGATGCGATTCTGAAACAACCGGTGTTAATGTTGAAGTTGGAGATAGGCCTACTCCAGCCACTTTATCAGGGAAACAAGTAAAATCACGACGTAGCGGATATTTCTCATAGTATTTAATAGAATAGGGTACATTGCCCGGTGTGTAGCCTTTTGCTTCGCCAACATAGGAGATTACAGCTATGCTCCAGTTAATGGCAGATTGAGCGTTGGTAGCAAACACCTTAGTATTGCTCGTGTTATCCAGTGTTTTGGTCCAGCTTCCTTTCCAAGCCATGGAATCTTGATTCTTTTTCATGGTGAAACCTCCCTCAAATGACCACTTCAGATTACCAACAATAGGAGTTTTATTATCAGGTCTAAGATTTCTGATTAATACAGTTGTGTTATTGGTATTGGGATTAGAGTTCTCATAATCCTTATTGTCCACCAACCAACCATCAACCTTATATTCCTCGCAGGTAATGCGTCCGGTGAAATTAAAATCACGAATGTAGTTTTCATTGCCTGTTAGGGGATAGGTAGAATAAATCTGCTCTTTATACCGCATAAAAATAGATCCGTCACGAACCCTTCCGTCCATACAAGTGGTGTTGTTAAAGTTGAAGGTTAAAACGTTTGCTGATGTATTTCTAATCACAGTAACCGTACCTTGAGAAACAGGAGAAGGAACGTAAAATTTTTGCACCCCAAATGAAGCATCCTCACCCATCCAGCTGGCTATCATTTCAATGTCAGAAACTAAAAAAGTAGCGTAAGAGGCATCAATGGAAGTCTGTACTTCCTTATCCTCAGTAGGGGGTACATTAGGTTCCTTTTTACAAGCAAAAAATACCATTCCGGCAACAAGAGCGGCAAAAATACCGATGTTCAGTTTTTTCATTTTTGATCAGGTTTTATTATATCGTGTTGCAATTTAGCAAAAATTAATAATTCAGCAAAAAAATGCCGGTTTTTTGCAAATCTCTGGTTCTGCCAAGCGTTTCTCAAGGAGAGCAAAGGCCCACTTGCGATTTGCATGTCTCCTACTTCCCCCCTTCTTATTCCCTCAGGTCTATTGGATAAAATATACCTTTAATCTGAACCGCCGCCTTATTATCGCATTGGGCAGGCAAATCCACCGGACTCACCTCGTTACCATAACTTATCTGGGTGTTATCATAATAAATTTCCCTAGGATACGCATTGCCGCTAGTAAAATAAGCTATCCCTGAAGTGATCGGGTGGAATTCCAGATAGTTTAGGCTGAGTATGGTGCCAGAACTTACGTCCTTTACTTTATCAGGAAAACACGTAAAATCACGTCTTAGAGGGGTTTTGCCGCTGTACTGAATGGTATATGGCACATTACCCGGTGTATACCCCTTTGCCTCGCCCTTGTATGAAATTTTAGCCAGTCCCCAATTGATGGGGTTTTGGGCGTTGGAGGCAAACACCTTAGTATCGCTCGTATTGTCAAGCGTTTTGGTAATGGTGCCTTTCCAGGCCATGGAATCCTGGTCTTTTCTCATTGTAAATCCTCCGGAAAGGGTCCATTGCAAATTTCCCGAAACGGGCGTTTTGCTGTCAGCCCTTAGGTTGGTGATCAGTACCGTGGTGTTGTTTGTTCCGGAATTGGGATTCTCATAATCCTTATTGTCGATTAACCAGCCATTCACCTTGTATTCTTCAAGCGTGATGCGCCCTGTGAAATTGTAGTCGTGCATGTAATTTTCGTTTCCAGTGAGTGGATTGCTGGCGTATTCCGCTTCTTTAAAATAGAGCCATACAGAGCCGTCCCTCACCTTCCCATCCCGGCACAGGGTGTTGTTGTAGTTAATGCTGATGCGGTTGCCGGCGCGAATAACAGAGAAACTGTGCAATGAAGCAGGTACCGGTCCATAGATGGTTTGGTAACCCGCAGAATGGTCCTCCCCAATAAAACTGCAAATCATTTCAATATCCGAAACAATTTGTGTTGCAAACGCCACATCAATGCTTGTCTTCACCTCTGTATCTGCAGCAGGAGGAACATTGGGCTTTTTAGTGCAGGAAAAAAGCACCCAACTTGCTGCAAGTGTGGTGCAAATAAATGCAGAATGTTTTTTCATGTGTTTGGTTTTACGTTTATTTGTTCAAGTTAGTGAAATTTAGTTCTTGTGCAACCGTTTGAGACAATAAAATGCTGGTTTTTCCGAATTGTAAAATAAATCTTGGCCTTTATGTTACCGATAAACGCCCCGACGGCTTTCACAACATTGAAACCGTGTTTTATCCCGTAAACTGGACCGATGCCCTGGAAGTGCTTGAGAATAAACTACCAGGAAGCCCACCCTTCAGCCTTCATTGGCCTAACCAAACGGTGGAGATTCCTCTGGAGGACCAACTGCTTTATAAAGCCTGGAAATTAGTGAGCAGTATCCGATCCATTCCTCCTTTATCTGTGCACTTCTTAAAAACCATTCCCTTCGGTGCTGGGCTTGGTGGTGGCAGTTCCGATGCCGCACAAATGATTCTGCTGCTCGATCGGAAGTTCAATCTTGGTTTTTCAAAGAAAGAAAAGTTGACCATGGCCTCCAGGTTGGGCAGCGATTGTTCCTTTTTTATTGAAAATGGACCTCAAATCGCCAAAGGAAAGGGTGAGCTTTTGTCAACTTGTTCGGTTGACCTTTCCTCATATTATATTTTGCTTATATACCCAAACATTCACTGCGATACGGCACTCGCCTACAAGGGGATTCAGCCACAAAAAGGACGCAGAGCCATTCAGGACATAGTTGAAAAGGTTGATTTTTCCGTTTGGAGAAAAGAGCTGGTGAATGACTTTGAAAAAAGCGTGTTTGAAAAACACCCGGCAATTGCCGCTCTGAAAAAACGCATGTACGAGCTTGGGGCACTTTATGCTGCCATGAGTGGAAGTGGAAGTACGGTGTTTGGTCTATTTAAGTCAAAACCCGATCCTGAGGCCTTCGGGGCTTTCCAAACCCATCTGCAGGAGCCTGCTGAGACGATTTTCTGAAGCAGGATTTTTTTTATTTCTTTGTGCACCGAAATGAAACGTTGTAAGATTATAAAACGAAAGTGCAAACAGAACTAGCCTTTTGCATTAAAAAGTTTCAACCCAACCATTTCATTTTTTCAATCAACCCTTTTCATGAATTATCTGGTACAAAAATTTGGAGGCACAAGCGTTGGCAGCGCTCAAAGAATAAAAGAGCTGACTCATCTTACCGTGAATCAGGAACCAAAAATTGTGGTACTCAGCGCCATGAGCGGAACCACCAATGCGCTGGTTGGCATTTGTGACCAACTTTACAGGCGCGATATGGACAATGCCAAAAAACAGATGAATGTCCTGCATGCCAATTACCTAAAAGTAGTCGCTGAGCTTTTTTCCAAACCTGAATTCCTTATCAAAGGAAAACAATTGATCGACCATCATTTCAATCACATCCATTCCTTCACCCTTGATATGTTTACAGTGAACGAAGAGAAAGCGATACTTGCGCAGGGCGAATTGCTGAGCACGGCTTTGTTTCACTACTATCTGGAAGAATGCGGAACCCCTTCGGTTTTGCTTCCCGCATTGAACTTTATGCGCCTAGATGCAAGGGAAGAGCCCGATATGGACTACATCCGCAAACACATAAAGCTGGAACTTGAAACGCATAAAACCAGTATCCTTTTTATCACCCAGGGCTACATTTGCAGGAACGCTTACGGTGAAATAGACAATTTAAAACGTGGAGGCAGTGATTACACAGCCTCTATTATCGGAGCAGCCATTCAGAGCAGTGAAATTCAAATCTGGACCGACATTGACGGCATGCACAACAACGACCCTAGGGTTGTATCGCAAACCCATCCCATTCAGGAATTGAGTTTTGATGAGGCCGCCGAGCTCGCTTATTTTGGAGCGAAGATTCTTCACCCCACCTGTATTCTGCCTGCCCAAAAAGCCAACATCCCCGTTCGCCTGAAAAACACCATGGATCCCAAGGCAGCTGGTACGCTTATTGCGAACATCCAAACCTCCGAGGGAGTAAAAGCGGTTGCTGCTAAAGACGGGATTACAGCCATCACCATCAGAAGCGACCGCATGCTTCTTGCCCACGGTTTTCTAAGAGCTATTTTTGAGATCTTCGAACGCCATAAAACCTCTATTGATATGATTACCACAAGTGAGGTTGCCGTATCACTGACCATAGACAATGCAAAACAACTCAAAGGCATCCTCGAAGAAATAAAAGAAATTGCTCAGGTTGAAGTAGACGAAAACCAAACCATTATTTGCGTGGTGGGTCAGTTGCCCAAAAACAAATCAGGGCTTGGCTTTAGAGTGCTCGAGTCCTTGAAGGACATTCCGGTAAGAATGGTATCGTATGGCGGAAGCGCGAACAACATTTCAGTGCTGGTGAGCAGCGATTACAAAACCCTGGCACTAAAGGCCCTCAACAAGGGATTATTTAATTACAATTGAACATGATGTTTGGAACTGATACTTTAAAAAAATTCGAGTCCATTGAGACGCCTTTTTATTACTATGATCTTGATTTGCTAGGAAAAACCTTGGATGCGTTAAAGCAAGCTGCTCCGCCGGAATACCATGTGCACTATGCCCTAAAAGCTAATGCCAATCCCGAATTGCTGCAACTCATAAGAGAAGCGGGACTAGGTGCAGATTGTGTGAGCGGCAACGAAGTAAAACGGGCCCACGAACTTGGTTTTAAAGCCAGTGATATTGTTTTTGCAGGCGTTGGAAAAAGCGACGCAGAGATCAATGCTGCCCTTGACATTGGAATCTTTTGTTTTAATTCAGAAAGTACCCATGAGCTCCAAATTTTAAACGAATTGGCAGGAAAAAAAGGTAAAATAGCTCCTGTTGCGCTTCGCATCAACCCTAACGTAGATGCTTACACGCACAAATACATTACCACGGGTTTGGAAGAGAACAAATTTGGCATCAATCAGCACGAATTTGAAACCGTTTCGCAGCTCATTCAAACTTCAGGCCATTTAAAATTTTGCGGGCTTCATTTTCACATTGGCTCTCAAATTCAGGACCTCAGCGCCTTCAAGAATCTTTGCTTAAAAGTGAATGAGATCAATCAGTGGTTTATCAAACGAGGCCTGTTTCCCGAACACATCAATTTGGGCGGAGGCCTGGGTATAGATTACCGTGAACCCGATAAAAACAGCATTGTTGACTTTGCGCAGTATTTCAAAGTCTTTAAGGACCTTCTGGAATTGCACCCACAGCAAAAGGTGCATTTTGAATTGGGCAGGTGCATTGTTGCCCAATGCGGCAGTTTGATCAGCCGGGCTTTGTATATTAAAAAAGGCATCAACACCAATTTTGTAATTTTGGATGCCGGCATGACCGAGCTGATTCGACCCGCGCTGTACCAGGCCTACCACAAAATTGAAAACATCAGCCGAGCGAATGAGTCTGCCAATTTTAAATACGATGTTGTGGGTCCCATTTGTGAAAGCAGCGATTGTTTTGGGAAATCGGTTGAGTTGCCGGAAAGCGGCCGGGGTGACCTTTTTGCCATTCGCAGCGCAGGCGCTTACGGAGAGGTGATGAGCAACAACTATAACCTGAGGGTATCCGCGAAGCCGGTGTACTCAGCTTAAGGTTTGAAAGCGGTTAATTTCGTTCACCTCAATCACCACGCGCCCTTTTTTGTCAACGTTCTGATCAAGGGGCAAAAACTTTGCATTTTCTATGATTTGCCCGGATTTATAAGAATACCGTGAGTAAACATTTTGAGAAACGGTATCGTTTATCGCTTTAAAGAGCACCAGAAATTCGAAATCGAGCGCTTCATATTCTCTGAAACCATACTCTGCGATCGGGCTTTCTTCATTCAAGTGATGAACAATTGTCCAGCTGAAGGGGAGGAAATTTATTTTTTCGATCTCAAGCTTTAAACTATAAAATTCACGTTTGTTGGTTGTTGCATTATTAAAGGTAACATTGACTTTAACTTCAGATTCAATCAATTCACTTTGTTTTTTATTTACCAACCTGAACATGATGGCTTTGCCTTCACGGTAAGGAGAGATCAATAGCTTATCGCTATAGAGTATGTGTGCTCTGGGCCTTGAAAATCGGCCGTACAAAATGCCGGTAGCCACAGCGAAACTTAATAGGCCTAAAAGTGATTCGACAGAAGCAGCAGTACTTGCCAACTCACCAATGGGGTATACATGACCATAGCCCAGGGTGGTAATGGTTTGTGCACTGAAAAAAAACAAAGCACTTATTTCCTTTACTGCCTGGCCAGAAGGAACATCCAGACCACCAAAATGCTCAGGACCAATCAAAAAATAAATACCCGCAAAAATGGAATTAATTAGCACGTACCATATTAGAATCACCAGGTTCAACTTAAGGGCAGTGGTTGAGATCAACCAGTGGAACACATCCAGATTCCTGAGAAGGCCTAATCCGGTGCGTTTTACATTAACGGAACCATCCGTGTTCAGGAACCTGACCCTGGTTTTATAATTCTTTGTGCCAAATCCGAGTTCCTGTAGTGTTTCCTTGTTTTTAAAGAAAGCCATGAGAATAAAATTGTATGTAATTTTACAGTTGTGAAATCTAAAGTACAAGTATATTGGTTCTTGGTACCAATTCCCCTTATTTTTTTGGTGTGGTTTTTTTATACTGAGAAAAAAGAAGCCCCCCTGCGTTTCCTTCCTTATTTTGGTCCAAAATTTGTCGATGCCAAAAACGACAGCACTTACCATGAGCTCAAGGCATTCCGGTTTGTGAATCAAAACAGGGAGACCATTACCCTCGACAGCTTAAAAAACAAGATTGTGGTGGCAGAATTTTTTTTTACCACCTGCCAAAGCATTTGCCCTATAATGAATACCAACTTACAAAAGGTATATAAACTTTTTGCCAGTAGAAATGATGTGCTAATCCTCTCGCACACCGTTGATCCTGAACAGGACTCCGTCCCGGCCCTTAAAGCTTACGCCAGCCTTCAAGGTGTTAACGACAGGCGTTGGATGTTTGTCACCGGCCCAAAAAAAGACCTTTACGAGGCGGCCAGAAAATCGTATTTGCTGAATGCGGAGGAGGGGGACGGTGGTGAAGATGATTTTATTCATACTCAGAATTTCGCGCTTGTGGATAAAAACAAACACATCAGGGGTTATTACGATGGAACGGACAGTGTTGAAATAAACAGGTTAATTGCTGAATTACACCTTTTGATAAAAGAACATGACTTTAAAAAAATTTCTGAGCATTAGCTTTTTGGTGTGGAGCGGTTTTGCCTGCTCTCAAACCGTAAGCGCTACTTACAAAATCCAGGATCTGCTGAATCGCATAAGTCCTCAGGACACCCTATACGTGGTGAATTTCTGGGCCAGTTGGTGCAAGCCCTGTATTCAGGAATTACCGGCACTGGATAGTTTAAATTCTAAAAATCAAAACAGCGCAACAAAAATACTTTTGGTGTGCCTTGATTTCAGTGAGGAACTCAACACCAAGGTGATTCCTTTCCTGAAGAAAAAAAACATCCTTTCCGAATGTGTTTTGCTTGATGAGGTAAATGGCAACGATTACATCAATAAAATTTCACCTGCCTGGTCAGGCGCCATCCCGGCCACTTATTTTCAATATGGAAAAAAAAGTATTCTTGTTGAGAAAAAGATGCATCTGAACGAAATGGAAAGGCATCTGATTGAGCTGAAACGGGATTAAACAAAGAACCCTCCGAACGAATCCAGAGGGTTTTTGCCAAACACTATGACTAAAGACACACGAAGTTCAAAAGCCAACTAACTGAGTTCTTTTACGCTTAAAGTGTTGGGAGGTTGCAAAATTATTTATAAGAAACCGCCAAAACAGCCTCGGCATTCTCAATTTTGATCTGATCCATTCCATTCTGCACCGTGCAATTGAAACGGATTTTGAATTTTTTTGTGGGCTCCTGATTACTATTTGTCTTATAATCAGATACTTCCACTATATCAAAATGACTTTGCCCCGATTGGGAGATCTCTTTGGAACTAAAGATGCGTCCATCCGGGTGTTTTAACAGCACTGTTATGGCAGAATAGCCTTTGGTGTTTGGTAAAGGGGTAAAAACACTTGTGAAATTGGCCTCACAGCGTGGGTCAATAAAAGCCGGGATTTGATAAAAATTGATGCAGCTGTCCCCCAAGGCATCGATCATGGTAAGTTTAACCGTATAAAATCCCTGCGTGCTGTATGTATGGAATGGCTGTGTTGAACTATTTTCAGACGTGCCATCCCCAAACTCCCAGGTGTACCTGAAGGGTGCCTTGCCACTTGGATTTGCAGAAAAAGAATACATCAGCACATCCGGTGGGCCTTCTTTCTGTACTTCTATTTCACTCTGTAATGGGTTGCCTACTCTATATTCCTTAGTCAGGTTTGCACTGCAAATACCTTCTGCATCTTCGAAGTACAAAGCTGGCGAAAACAACTTCCCATTCTCCACAATGGTGGATGCTGTATAGGATAGAATTTCCTTACCGTTCAGTTGCCAGCGGTAAGTTTCTGAGGAGGATTTACTGTGAAGTGGTTTAAGGAATGCCTGATAATACAAGGCCGGGAGATCTTGATCATTGTAGATGTAAGTGCCGGTGTGAAGGGCGTTATTCACCTCCAGTGGATCGTTGGACGAGCTTGATTTTTTATCATTGATTAAAATACTGAGGGCATAACCACAATTTCCGGCGCAGGTGGTTTGGCTCAAATCTGCTTTTAATACATAAACCTGGTTGGTATCCAGGTAGTAGGAAGAGTTCATGTAATAATCATTTTCTCCTGCACCAAAATACTGGTGTTCGCCTTTAATTACAGCGTCCACATAAAAATCAGGAGCATTGTTTTCCGCCTCAGGCAGTGGTTTTTTCTCACAGGCGCATGCCAAATTCAATAGCACAATCAAAACACCAATTCTTCGCAGCTTGCTCATTCTCATCAGTTTCTAAAGATTCTATAATTCATCCCTACACGTATTCCGTTAGAGTTTTGTTGGTATCCGTTTGAAGGGGTATTGGCAAACAGATCCGTCAATCCATAATACAATTCCACCTGCAAATCAATTCTATCCCCAATGGTTTTGTACAACGAAGCACTTAATAGCAGGTTGTTTGTATTCATTCCCTCGTAAACTCCCTTGCTGGAAACCGTGTTTACGTTTTGTTTTAAACCATCCGACAATTCGCTCGTTTCAACTGTATTGGAGGCCAACAACAAGGTGCCTGCATGCAGACCTAAACCAATACGATGGCGTTCGTCGGCCGCGTAAAACACTCTAAGCGGAAAGGAAAGGAAGATCATGGATTGACAGGTCAGAACCGTTTGAGTTTGTGTTGAACCAAATCCATAATTTTTAGAAGTGGTGCTGTAAAATTCCTGATTCATGTTGGAAATGTTATACAATTCCGTACCAATTGACAAGTTCAATTTTTTGGACAGGAAGTAATTGTAGCTAAGTCCCGCAAAGCCGCTTAATCCTTTGGCTGTCACGTTTCCATTGTTATCCCAACCACCCGAATAATTCAGTCCCAATACCACATCTATGGCGTGGTGATTGAATTTTTGTTTAGGCACGTAATCCTCGTCATCATATCGTTTCAGGAACACAGGATACAATTGCAATTCCTTCTCCTCATTGAAAAGTTGTAATGTGTTTTCCTTTTTATTCAGTGCAACTGCTTGTGGGTTTTGTGTTGTTATACCCGCATCTTCCTTGTTTTCTGAATCAGCAATAAGCTCCGCGACTTTCTGCAGTTCCAATTCTGATCCTCTGCTTGCATTGGATTCAGAAAGCGCCGTTGTAGCATTTGGAATTGCCGCGTTGGTTGATTTAGGCTTTGACTTTAGCCTGGTTTTCACATCAATTTCTCCCTCGGTTCTTTTACCCAGGACATCAGGTGCAACGGAAAGACCAGAAGGCTTCACCATGTTATCAATCGCATTGATGTTTGATTCCGGTACTCTTGATTTAGATACAATCTCTGATGCATTTTTTGAATCGGCGGTGTAAACCACTTCGTCAGCCCGCGCAAGTTGGGAGGTTTCTGGTAAAGCGAAATACAACACCGCAATGGAACTTACCAGGACAAGCGCCGAAATGTACCAGTAGTTAACCCTTGAAGCAGAATTAAAAGCGGCCATCCTTTCCTGATCAATCATTTTCCTCGCCTTTTCCCAATCCGACTCCCGGAAACTAAATTTAGCTTCTTCGGCTTTACGTTTGAATATGTCGTCAAATTCTTCTTCGAACTTCATCTTTGCACACGACTAAATACTGTATTCTCAATTTCTTCTTTTAATTTCTGTCGGGCTGCATTCAGATGCCATTTGGATGTGCCCTCGCTGATATCAAGCATATCAGCAATTTCTTTGTGTGAAAACCCGTCAATTACAAAAAGATTAAATACATTTTTTGTTGCTTCCGGTAATTTGTTAATCTGTTCATAGATCTGCTGTACGTTAATTCTACCCAAGGCTTCATTGACTTCAGAATAAGAACTGCTGTCAAAATACTGGTCTACATATTTCACTTTTTCACTTTCACGTCTGTTTTTCCTGTACTCGTCAATTAAGGTATTGATCATGATGCGCCTGATCCAGGCCTTAAACGGGATTTCAGGTTTGTAGGACTTTAGGTTTGTGAGAATCTTCATGTAACCCAGATTCAGCGATTCGCTCGCCCTGTCACGGTCTCTTGAATACCGCAAACAAATACTCATCAGGTAGCTGTATGAAATGCGATACAATTCATACTCAGCCTTTCGGTCCTGCCTTATGCACAAAGCGATAAGTTTGGGGTGAACCTCCATAATAAGCGTAAAGTCTTATTGACTTCTACGTTTAAAGGTAATGAAAAGTTGGGTAAATAAAAAGTACTATTCTTTTGATTTACAGTGAATTGGGTAAAACCCTTAATTTTTATAGAACTGAAGCAGTTGGGCCAGCCTGTCTTTTAGCTCTGTGCGTGGAATAATCTTGTCCAAAAAGCCATGTTCCAAAACAAATTCCGCGGTTTGAAAACCCTTAGGGAGGTCTTTACCAATTGTTTCTTTAACCACCCTTGGTCCGGCGAATCCTATTAATGAACCGGGTTCTGCAATATTAAGATCGCCTAACATGGCATAACTTGCCGTAACCCCACCTGTAGTTGGGTCGGTCAGCAAGGAAATATACGGCAAACGGTGTTGAGCCAGCTGGCTAAGTTTAGCAGAGGTTTTAGCCATTTGCATCAATGAAAATGCGGCTTCCATCATGCGTGCGCCTCCACTTTTAGAGATGATAAGCAAGGGGCTTTTGGTTTTTATACAGAAATCAATTGATCTGGCGATCTTTTCTCCTACAACCGAGCCCATGCTTCCTCCGATGAAGGTAAAATCCATACAGCACACCACCAACTCGTTGTCGTTTACTTTGCCGTAAGCACTTCTTAAGGCATCTTTCATTCCGGTTTTACGGATGGTTTCTTTAAGGCGGTCGGTGTATTTTTTTGTGTCAGTAAATTCAAGCGGGTCACCGCTTACCAAATTTTCATGAAGTTCGGTAAACGCACCATTATCGAATAAAATCTCAAAATACTCTTTACTACCGATCCTCTCGTGATAACCACAATCGGAACACACGTATTTGTTATTGGAATGATCCTGAACCGTGTGAATTTTTTTGCAGCTCGGACATTTGTACCACAGGCCTTCAGGAGTTTCCTTCTTTTCACTTGTGGTAGTTGTAATACCTTCTTTTAATCGTTTAAACCAACCCATGCTGTTTGTTTTACGGATGATTGTATCAGAAAATTAGGATCAGGCCAATGTGATCGTTTGATCCAGGTAGACGTCCTGAATGGTGTTTAGTAATGCAATACCATCTTTCATCGGTTTTTGAAAGGCTTTGCGTCCACTGATAAGGCCTTGCCCACCGGCGCGTTTATTGATAACGGCCGTTGTGATGGCTTCTGCAAGATCGCTTTCTCCTTTACTTTCTCCTCCACTGTTGATCAAACCCATGCGGCCCATATAACAGTTGGCCACCTGATAGCGACAAAGGTCAATCGGGTGATCGCTGCTGAGCTCGGAGTAAACTTTTGGATGTGTTTTTCCGAAATTAATCGCTGTATACCCCCCGTTTTTATCAGATAATTTTTGTTTAATGATGTCGGCCTGAATGGTAACGCCCAAATGGTTGGCCTGAGATGAAAGGTCGGCAGCAGTATGGTAATCCACACCGTCTTTTTTAAAGCCTGAATTGCGGGTGTAACACCAGAGTACGGTGGCCATACCCAGTTCATGCGCTCTTTCAAACGCCTGTGCAACTTCAACGATCTGACGTGAAGACTCGGGTGAACCAAAATAAATGGTCGCCCCAACCGCTACCGCGCCCATGTTCCAGGCCTCCTCCACCGAGCCAAACATAATTTGGTCGAACTTGTTGGGATAGGTCAAAAATTCGTTGTGGTTGATCTTTACGATAAAGGGGATTTTATGGGCGTATTTACGTGACACTGAGGCCAGAACGCCGTAGGTAGAGGCCACGGCGTTGCAGCCACCTTCAATTGCCAGTTTTACGATGTTTTCGCTGTCGAAATAGATGGGGTTTGGCGCGAAGCTTGCTCCGGCACTGTGCTCAATGCCCTGATCGACCGGTAAAATGCTCATGTAACCAGATCCGGATAAACGACCTGAATTGTAAAGTTGGCCCAAACTTCTCAAAACCTGCGGGCTACGGTTGGTTTGCACAAAAATGCGGTCTACAAAATCAGACCCGGGGAGGTGCAGGTGTTCTTTTGAAATGGTTTTGCAGGTATGATTCAGTAGGTACTCGGACTGTTTTCCTAAGAGGTCTTTGATCTTCACGGACATGTTGCAGTGTTTAAAAAGGGAGACAAATATAACTAAAAAACCCCGCCTGAAGCGGGGTTTATGTGGAATAAAGTAGTTTATTCGTTGATCATGATCATTTTAAAGGGCACATTGATAATGGCCTGGTAATCCTCACCGGCTTCCAACATGTCCTCATCATCCTCTTCGTAATGCCAGTTGATGGTTACTGCGCTACCGCCTTTATTGATGCCTTCCAGTTTTTTGAAAACATCCAAAATGCATTTTGAGGATGAGGTATTAAAATACTCAAGTTGAACATTAACAGTGGTAACAGGTTTTGCGCTGCTTGCATATTTATCAAGAGCATCTACCAGTGGTTTGTAAAATTCAATGGAATTTTCGGGAATTGAACGACCTTTTACTTCCAATACTCCACTCTCAAGATCAAAACTAATGCTTGGAGTTTTGGGTGTGCCTTCAATAGAATATTTTTCCATA
>Ga0154020_10000126_pt1 | contig 84264 bp, 80 predicted proteins | sample Klosneuvirus_201_FD_109709 | JGI IMG/M metagenome (GOLD analysis project Ga0154020, IMG submission 109709) | Active sludge microbial communities from wastewater, Klosterneuburg, Austria - Klosneuvirus_20160825_MG | ecosystem: Engineered > WWTP > Aerobic digester > Activated sludge | place...
GAAGTACAAGAAGCGGTAGATTTATTTTTGTATTACGCCAAACAATTAGAAGACGCGCAAGGATACATTAAACCTTTGGCGCAGCTATCAGCTCAAGAATCAACTCAAAGTATCTTAAAACCTTATGGCGTTTTTGTAGTGATTGCACCCTTTAATTTTCCTTTTGCATTGGCTGTTGGCATGAGCGCTGCCGCTCTTTTAGGTGGCAACAGTGTGATACTAAAACCCAGTGAAGAAACCCCTTTTTCTGCTGATGCATTACTAAAAATAATGCGTCAAGCAGGATTTGATGAGTCCTTGTTTCAAGTCATCTATGCCAAAGGTGTAGAGATCGCTAAACAATGTGTGGAACATAAAGCATGTGATGGTGTAGCATTTACGGGTAGTCATCCTGTGGGTATGAGTATTTTGCAAACACTTAGCAAGGGTCGTTATCCTAAACCTTGTTTAATGGAGATGGGTGGCAAAAATCCAGCTTTTATCACCGCTTCTGCCAATTTAAGTCATGCAGTAATGGGGTGCTTTAAGTCTGCCTTTGGACTTACAGGGCAAAAATGCAGTGCATTATCTAGGCTATATATTCATGAGAAAATCTATACTCCATTTGTAACGCAATTGATTAAAAAAACGCAAACATTAGTGGTTGGCTCCCCTGAATCTGCACAAAGTTTTATGGGCCCACTTATTTCTGAAACTGCATTTATGCGTTACATACAAACCATAGACGAATTACGCCAAGATCCGCTTTGTAGTATTGTGCTTGGAGGCCAAACACAAACCCATAACGCCGCTTTGCAGTATGGTTTTTTTGTAAGTCCTACAATTGTAGAAGTTCCAATGAACCACCCCATTCTTAAAAAAGAATTGTTTATGCCAATTCTTGCTCTGCAAAAATTTACCCATTTAGAACAGGCCATTGAGCACGCCAATGATTGTGATTTTGGGCTTACTGCGGGTATTTTTAGTCAAGACAAGCAAGAGATTGATTTGTTCATGAACCGCATTCAAGCAGGGGTGCTATATGCCAACCGAAGTGCAGGTGCCACAACAGGTGCCTGGCCTGGAGTGCAAGCCTTTTGTGGATGGAAAGGCAGTGGTTCTAGCGGAAAAGGCGGCTGTGGCCCCTATTACGTATCGCAGTTTATGAGAGAACAATCCCAAACGTATGTTGATGATTAAAAGATCACACATGAGCCCCCTTTAAAGAAGTCTAATAAATAGGGATATTTTTTTATGGTAGAACTTAATGCGTGTAGCTTACGTGCTTACTATTTTGCGTACTACGACATGGGATGCCGTGAGGCTGGGTTTTACCCTGGCACGATGGAGCAAAAAGAATTGGCTTTTGATACCTTTAGCCTTTTCGAAAAAAATCTTAATTTTTGGGACAAGACACCCATTAATATCACAGTCCTACTCTGTAATGGAATTGTTTTTAAAAACTTTGTTAAAGACCATGCGGCCCAGTATTGCGCACTCCATCCACCAAAGTCTTATCTTAAACCTGAATTTGCTTTTAGGTTACATTTAAAAAAGCTACAAGACAGCGAACGGGCCCCCTTACCCAGCACAAATGATCTCAAACTTTCATCAATTAAAAACCAGTACACCTTTGCAGATATGGCACGTGGTTTATTTTATTTATACATCGAAAACATCAAGCATCAGTACTCTTTTTTGGATCCCAAATTAATCGTTACTTTAGGACAAGATGTTCATATCCCAAAACGCATCAAAAGTGCTCCTTTGCATCGTGGCACACCTTTTGTGCTTTCTTCATTTTCATTAGGCAATTCTATAATCTACACCCGCAGCCTTTTATCTGTCCTGTTTTAATTGGCCTTTCAACTCATAAGGTAATACGTTGTGGCGCAATTGACGCATTCTGAAACAATTTCTTGGTTTTGTTTTTTGTCTTTAATTCTATTAGGTAGCAAATTAATTACTTATATTGGTCGGCATTTTCATCTGCCAGCGATCATGAGCGAACTAGCCACAGGACTACTACTTGGACCTTGTGTATTGGGTATCTTAGCACCTAAATGGCATAAGTGGTTATGGCCTAATACACTGCATCTTGGGGTTGCATTAGATGTATTAAGCAAAATAGCGGTCGTCATTTTAATGTTTATGGCAGGCACAGAACTTTCAATCAAACATATAAAAAAACAAGCGCGACCAACCGCTTATATCAGCACTACAGCCATGGTAATTCCTTTTGTGTTGGGATTTTTAGTTTGCTTTTTAAATCCATCATGGTTTAGCAAAACACCAACCAACTCTTGGCTTTTGTCTTTGTTTATTGGCACTGCAATGAGTATTTCTGCGCTTCCTGTCATAGCCAAAACCCTTATGGATTTAAACATACTAAAGCATCGTTTGGGCCGCATCATTTTAACTTCTGCCATGATAGAAGACTTGGCCGGTTGGATTATTTTTTCTTTTATCCTAAGCCTATTTAAACAACAAACATTAAAGATATTATTACTTAATATCTTTTTAATGTTGGTATTTACTATTGTTTCGTTAACCCTAGGACAACGCTTATTAAATCGGTTATTCGTTTTCAAAAATGCCAAAGAATATATTTTATGCGGATGCTTAATGGCATGTTTTCTGTGTGCCGCATTTACAGAATATTTGGGATTTCATGCTGCTTTGGGTGCTTTTATTGCAGGCATGATGTTTTCTTACATAGATGACACATACAATATCGTTCATCCTTTTTTACATCCCTTGATAAATCATTTTTTAGCACCTGTATTATTTGTCTCTATTGGGTTTAAAATCACACGTCTTGAAGACTTTAACGGCCTGCTTATTATGCTCATTTTATTTATTGCAACGGTCGGAAAAATATTGGGGGCTTATATGGGCGCCCGTTTGGCTCAATTAAATAGTAAAGAATCTTGGGCCATTGGATTTGGACTAAATGCACGTGGTGCGATGGAAATTATTTTAGGAGATTTGGCGCTTCAAGCAGGACTCATACAAGCACCACTCTTTGTTGCCTTAATTGTCATGGCCATGACGACCAGTATTTTAAGTGCACCAGCCATGCGTTACTTCATTAAAAACATATGCACTTCGACTTGACGAAATCACATTCTACGATCACACTTAAGAAGTATGGTGTTTGCGTTACAAAAAGAAACAGAAATTATTGTAAAAGATCTACTTGGTCCTGATTTTATTGAGTTAAATGCTCAAAAACTACAGGTCGAAGAAAGTTTTTCAGAAGAACGAGTTCGTATATGTTGCCATCTTACTACACAGGATCAACAAAAACTTGAAATTCAGGGCGAAGGCGTTGGTTTAATAGATGCGCTCATGAATGCATTAATGGCCAAACTCACGCTCGAATACCCCAGTCTAAAGCAAATTAAATTGTCTGATTTTTCTATTAAAACAGATTTATCCACCCAAAAATTAAAAACAGGCAGTGATTCATTAGCAATTGTGGAATTAACAGTAGAAAACATGGACAGAAAACGCTTTGTATTTAAACATCAGTCGCGTTCTATCACACGATCCTCAGCCTGTGTGGTATTGTCTGCATGTTCTTACTTTGCCAATAGTGAGCGTGCTTTTATTAAAGCAAGGCAGGCGCTTAAACGCGCACAAAAAGACAAACGCCCAGATAGCGTTGAACGCTGCACACATCTTTTAACGCAATTGGTAGAAAATGCGAGTTATCAAGATCTAATTATAGAGGCTGCTTAGAAAATTGTATTGTAAAATTATATTGTAACGCTTTTATAAAGCACCACAATCAGCTAAACAGACGCCCATGAGCCAATTTAAAACAACGCAAAGCGGAATTCCTCTAGACGCTTGTTATTCAGAAAAACATTTTAATGCAGAAAAAGACATTAAAGAAAAGCTTGGTGCGCCAGGTGAATATCCATTTACACGCGGTCCTCACCAAACAATGTACCGTGGTAAATTATGGACGATGCGGATGTTTGCGGGCTTTGGAACTCCGGAAGATACTAACCAACGATTTAAATATTTACTTACACAGGGGCAAACAGGTTTATCTACTGCATTTGATATGCCCACTTTAATGGGTTACGATCCAGATCACGCCCATGCTTTGGGTGAAGTAGGCAGAGAAGGCGTGTCTGTTGCGTCTTTGCAAGATATGCAACGTTTATTTAAAGATATCCCGTTTGCAGATGTCACCACATCTATGACAATCAACGCACCGGCCATTGTCGTTTTAGCTTTTTATATTGCAGCTGCAGAAAAAGCGGGTGTAAAGAGGCACCAACTCAGAGGCACATTGCAAAATGATATATTAAAAGAATACATTGCTCAAAAAGAATGGATCTGCCCTATTAGGCCTGCCATGCGAATCATCCAAGACATGTTGGTGTTTTGTACCCAAGAAATGCCATTATGGAACACTATTTCTATTTCCGGTTACCACATCAGAGAAGCTGGCGCTACCGCGGTTCAAGAACTTGCGTTTACCATTGCAGACGGTATTGGATATGTACAAGCGGGCCAAAAAGCAGGATTAGCTGTGGATGATTTTGCACCTAGGCTCTCTTTTTTCTTCGATGTGCATAATGATTTCTTTGAAGAGATTGCCAAATTTCGAGCAGCCCGCAGAATGTGGGCCAACATTATGAAAAATCGATTTGGTGCTAAAGAAGCCCGTTCATGGCTTTTACGAACACATGCACAAACGGCGGGGGTTTCTCTTACTGCGCAACAGCCTTATAACAATGTGGTACGTGTAACCATGCAGGCCTTAGCTGCGGTCTTAGGCGGAACCCAATCTTTGCACACTAACTCAATGGATGAAACTTATGCATTACCCACAGAAGAAGCCGTTACGTTAGCCTTGCGTACCCAACAAATTATTGCAGAAGAATCGGGTGTTGCCCGTGTGGTCGATCCTTTAGGTGGTTCTTTTTTTATTGAACATCTAACCGATCAAATGGAACGCCAGGCCATGGCCTATATTGATAAAATTGATGCATTAGGCGGCATTGAATCCGCCATTGAGCAAGGCTACCCTCAACGCGAAATTGCAGATAGTGCCTATCAATACCAACAGGCAGTAGAAACACAATCAGAAATCATTGTAGGCGTTAATAAATATGCCGATAAAGAAGAAACTCACAATCGTATTCCAACGCTTAAAATAGATCCACGTGTAGAATCGCAACAAATTAAACATATTAAACAACTCAAACAACAACGAGATACCAACAGACATGAACAAGCTCTAGCACGAGTTAAAGCAGCCTGTCAGAGCACTGAAAACCTAATGCCTCCTATTTTAGAGGCCGTGCATGCAGATGCAACATTGGGTGAAATCTGTGATATTTTTCGTGAAGTATTTGGTATTTACCGCGATCCCGGTGAATTTTAATCAACAACCTAAAAATCCATGCAATTATCTCAATTTAAAAAACTCACTACGCTTCTTTATTTTCGCACCATTTTATTATTGTCTCTTAATTTATGCATCTGCGTAACAATTGGACTATTCATCTGCTTTGTGCCATCACCGGCACAGACATGGATCCATACTTGGCAACAGCAAGAAGATACGCGTATTCATATTTTACTTGCTAGTTATTTATTGGGATGTGTAAGTGGCGGATTTATTATTGGACGCATACACCAGCGTTTTTCTTTTTTAGAATTTCCGTTGAGCTTACTTGTGGGTACGCTTGTATTATTTTTATTAGGTGAATACGGTTTTTACTTGCCTTGGTTTAGTGCACCTCACTTCACACAGTCACTCCACTTATCAGGTCAACCGCATAACCTCAGTTTGGCCGATGCTTATATGGGTCCTTTATGGCGCAGGCATTTGTCTTTATGGGCACTCATAGGCTGCATGCAAGGGCTTATTGCGCAATCATTGAGCTACATGTGGCGCTTGCCTTTAAGACGGCAGACACAAGCGCATCGTTTTTTTGAATATTTTATAGGCCTTCGCTATCTCAAGGCAAAATCAAGAGATGCCAAGGTTTCTCAAACGGCGTTAATTGCAGCCACTGGCGTGGCGTTAGGTGTGGCAGCCTTAATTGCTGTGCTCTCTGCGATGTCCGGATACCAAAATGAAGTCAAAGAAAAACTACTGCAAACCAATGCACATATGATTGTACAAAAATGGACACGCGATTTTGAAGAATATGATGAAACCAGACAAAAAATCACCCAAGTTCCTGGAATTGTAGCTGCTTCTCCCTTTGTTTTTACAGGCGGTATGTTATCTGCCACTCAGGGCATGCATGCAGTATTGATTAAGGGTATTGATCCAGACTTGGCGCCCTTGGTAAGTGATATTGCAAAACAACTACAACAAATTTCTATAAGCACCTTACGTCCCCCCGCGGCAGGACAGCTACCACCTATGATCATGGGACACGAACTTGTCAAAAAACTCAACCTAACACCTGGAGACGAAATCTCTTTAGTCAGCCCAATTTCTGCAGAAGGACAACGAGGTGGTGCACCCAAACGAATGCGATTTAAATATGTGGGTGAATTTAAAAGCGGAATGAACGAATTTGATCAGAAACTAGTATATATTGGACTGCCTTCTGCTCAACAATTTATAGGCAGTGAACGTAGCGTGACAGGGATAGAAGTCAAAATTAACAACTTTGATCAGGTGACAGAAAAAACCAAAGACATTTTGCAGCAAATAGGACAAGAAAATGGGTGGCCTTATCGCATTATCGACTGGAAACAACTCAATCAAGGCATTTTTAGCGCACTTAAAATGCAAAAAATGTTAATGAGTAGCATTCTTATCTTTATCATTATTGTTGCAGCCTTTAACATTGCCAGCACGCTTCTAATGCTTGTGGTAGAAAAAACAAAAGAAGTAGCAATCCTAAAATCAATGGGCGCAACCGATGCCATGATCATGAAAATTTTTGTATTAGAAGGCCATTTTATCGCATTATTTGGAATTGCATGTGGTGTTATTTTAGGATTTATATTGTGCTTTATTTTGTCTAAACTAAAAATTCATATTGCAGCAGATGTGTATCTTATAGATACATTGCGTGTGCAAATTAACCCTTATGAAGTTTTGTTTATTACTTTTTTTGCTATCGAAATTGCGCATCTTGCTACGCTTTATCCTGCATTAACAGCAGCACGCAAAACACCAATGGACGCTATTAAATACGGGATTTAATCAGTTGACTTAATAAAACCCAAGAAAGTTGTTTTTTTTGAACTTCTAACTGTAGTTTTTCAATCACACTTAAAAGTGCCAAATGATGATTATCATGGATTAGTAAAATTCCCCCAGATACAAGCCCTGCACGTAAAAAATAAAACATACGGTCTTTGGAATGTAATAATTTTTTCCCACCATCATAAGCACGCGCAGTCCAATTGACAATTTGCAACCCTTGACTACGCACTGCACGCAACACAGGAGGGCTTATAACACCTGCCACAGGTCTAAATAATGTCAACACAGGAACAGAAAAAGATTGAATAACGGCCTGTGTTTTTAGAATTTCAGAAACAATAAAAGATTCTTTTTTGAATGCAAGTCCATAAGGATGAGAATAAGTATGATTGGCTATTTCATGTCCTTCTTGGATAATACGCATAACAAGCGCAGGATTAGCTTGCATTTTTTCACCGACACAAAAAAAAGTAGCTGGAATGCGATATTGTTTAAGCAAATCTAAAATAATAGGCGTAGAATCGGGGCAAGGACCATCATCGATAGTCAAAGAAATAAAAGGCTTATTCTTATCTCCGCGTCTTATGCTCTGTGAATAAAACAAATAAACAGGGATAAGTACAACAGCAAGCAAACCCAAACAAAAAACAAATAAAATTAAGGCAAACATAAAGATTCATCACTATTTGCACACTTGCCAGTTGGGCATTGAGTCTGACCACAAGGGACTTTACCTGCACTCACATTTTTACATTCAAATGGCCAAGTTAAACTCGCAGTATTCGTGTTTACAGAAGAAGTATCGCAATACTGCGTCGATTTATCACAAGTGGTTTTACCGCAAGGAATTCGGCCAGTAGGTGAAGAAGAACAAGTGCCTACTTCATTACAATACTCCCCTGCGTTACAACAAACCGATCCACATTTCATTTTGATTGTATGGCTTGTGGGGGATGTCACGCCACATAGACAAGCGTTTTTATTTACATTACCAAAATCTACATTGCAAGACACAGTGCCATCGGCGTTAACAGCAACGCCAGAACAACAACTTGCGCCAGAGGCACCACAACTATCGCAACTAATGCCACACATGTCCTGTTTAAGGCAAGCCACGCAGGCACCATCAAAACAGGCCACCCCAGCTGCATTACAACGATTGTTTAAAACATCTTTACTTCCATTTTTAATATTTTCAAAAGCAGGAAAAACAGAAGACAGCTTAAGATCTGTTGGAGTGTTGCAGGTAGAACCCATGCTGCCCGTAGATAACACATAACCTAATGGGACCTGACAGGCTTTTAATGGCGGCGCAAATGCTGTTTGCGTACTGCTTGGTTCTTTTTTTACGCGCATGCAAGCGGCACGCGCGCCCTCACAAGCACCTTTTAAGCACTTAACGTCTCCCGGCACTAAATCAGCATAAGTCATACATTTAAATTCATTTGTATTTTTGTCATACACCCAACCTTTAAACGCAACTGAACTCAAATCCACCTTTCCAGAACAAGTCCAGCTATTGAGTGCACAATCCAGATAAGGATCTGTAGAATCAATAACAGATGGAAAATCTTTAGGCATATTTTGAGTTCCTTTTTCGCAAGCAATAGCTTGACGACATACAGGACGCCTTATCGCAATTTGTTCGCTTTTTTGTGTCATAGAAGGGCAATCTAAAGAGGCAGGAGAACACAAGCCGTTGGTCATACACATTTGACCATAAGTACCTTCTAAATAAAAGCAAGCGCCTTCACGACGGGCATTGTCGTCGGCATATCCATAAAGATAACCGGCGTCTTTACAATTTCCACTTGCACTTGCACATTGGTTAATTACACCATCACAATTTTCATCTGTCGTGTTGTCACAACGATCAATTTGACAAGGATGCACCGCAACGTTAGAATCATCGCAGTCTAGCCAATGATCATCTAACAAAGAGCCAATTCCTGGTAATGTTTTGCAGATTTTAGAATTCACAGTACCGCAAGTCGTATAACCATCTTTATCTAAGTCAAAATCTTCATCAACAAGACCGTCACAATCATTATCAAGGCCGTCACAAGTTTCAATTAAAGGCAACACTACACCTTGACAAACATCCCAAGTTCCAGACACACATTTTTGAGTTCCTGCACGACAAGCACCCACTGTTTGGACTTCGCTTATTTCTGATACAATACGATTCGCACAAGTTCTCGATTGATTTGTCTGACAAGGGCAACCTTCGTCTATGGAACCATTACAATTGTCGTCTAAGTTATTACACACCTCTTGTTTAGGCAAAACCGCGCCATCACAAAGACCAAATACGCCATTCACACACTTTTGTATCCCACTTCTGCACTCACCTAATAAAGCGTTTTCCGTGATCCCCTGAGGAAAACAAACTTTAGTCTCATTCGCTTGGCAAGGACAATTTTCATCAATGGCAGTATTGCAATTATCATCCGCATTATTACCGCATATTTCTGCAAAGAATGGATTTTGTACTGCATTATAATCATTACAGTCCTCCGATGCAGCAAATCCATCTCCATCTCTGTCAATGATGTCCCCGACCAAGCGCAAATTCACAGAAACTGTTTTATTTTTAATAAAATCAGCTTGCACCCGACCTTGAACAATAGGTTTATCGTTTCCTTGTAAAAAACCAAAACCAACAAATAAAACGGGGCCACTAGAAATCACGGGGCCAGGTTTTACTTCTCCATAAATTGGAGATTGCTGAATATCTTTATCTTTAAATTCAAAATACAATTCAGATTGTTTTTGATCTGGGGAATAGGCCCGCACAAGCACATGATTTACTTTTTGAGAAGAAGATAAACCAAGAATAATCAGGCCATTATTTGATTTTGGCTTACAAGAAAAAATAAAAAAAAGGGAAATAAGTATAAAGGTGAAAGAGCCAAATCGTTTATAAAACAAATGAAGACTCAAAATAACCACACAAAAGTTGTGTCAGAACATCACACAAGAATAAACCAGGTTAATAACAAAAAATTTAGATAGTAAAAAATTAAGCGGCTGCAACTACTTCTTGTTGCGGGACAACGCTCACTTTCTGACGTTTTTTATCGATACGACCGAACTGAACAATACCATCTACCGTTGCAAAAATGGTATAATCCTTGCCCAGGCCTACATTGACTCCGGGATGAATGTGTGTTCCAGTTTGACGAATAATGATATTTCCTGCTTTTACAAATTCACCACCGTAACACTTAACGCCACGATATTTTGGATTAGAATCACGACCATTGCGTGTAGAGCCTTGCCCTTTTTTATGTGCCATGGAATCACCTAAACATTAAAAACAATTTAAAATAAGAGAGCAACCAAAAGATAACCAGAGATTAAACGTGAATATTCGTAATTTCGAGTTCTGTATAAGGCTGACGATGACCACGTTTCTTATGAAAACCCTTGCGTCTACGGCGCTTAAAGATGATCACTTTTTTACTGCGATCTTGTGCAGCAACCTTGGCTACTACTTTGGCGCCGGCAACAATAGGCTGCCCTATTTTGACTGATTCACCATCTTGAATCAACAAAATATCACTAATTTCAATGGTCGAACCAACTTCTGCTTCGAGTTTTTCAACCTTTAACTTTTCACCTACTTGAACACGGTGTTGCTTACCACCGCTGCGAATTACGGCAAACATATTGCGCTCCATTTAAAAGGACCTTTTATTTATTGGAGCTAATAGAAAATGTCAATAGAACATATGTCATCTTTTAAAATAGAAACAACAAGACCAAAACAAATTAACACTTGCTGACTTCCAAATTCAATAAGAGATGGACGTTATTAAGAACAGACCTCTGTAGGTGAGATTTTTTGTATACGCTGAGATCTCAGTTTGATTCAGCAGTAAGGGTTGAAAGAGCTCTAAGAAAATACTAAACATTACCTGTGGTATCATTTTCTTGACGACGGGCAATATCTATTACTTGAATAAAGGTTTGTTGCATCTGTCCAAAAATTCTAATTGGCCCATCCATGTATTCTGCTTTGGCAGTAATCTTAGCAAGCGCCAACTGCTGATGAATAAAACGACTCAAATCCAATAAATGAGGAACTATTGATTCCGGGAGGTGTTCAACAAAAAAAGCATCTATCTCCACGAGTGCACGCACCATTAAATCTATCAAACGATTTTTTTCATTGTGATCGTGTTTTGCAATAGCATCCTGAACACGTTTAGAAAATACAACTAAACGCCTATATGCTTCTATTAATATTTCATCCGACGCAATCGCCGTCGTATTCACTTGTTGATATCGTTTAACAGCATGCATAGACATAATAAAAACGCCCTCCTCAAAACAAAAACCACATATTACAAATTTATCAACCCAAATAATCCTTAACGCTAGCTGCTGCTGACAAGGCTTGATCTACTTTTTGATACTGCAAACGAATTCGTTTCTCATACATATCGTATTGACGCTCTAAGAGTTCGATCTTTTGATTATAATTTTTGACTTTACCGTCTAATGTATCTTGCTTTAATTGAATTAATCCCTTGGTAGCAGAAGCTCCCGATCCTGTTCCTATCGTATATCTTGATACAAGATCTTCAATTCGCTCTGCCACGCCATCTGTCGTACTTTGGTCAATAAACAGCTTTCCCACTTGATTAAAATCTGTAGATAAAGAGCTCTTAAATTTTGTGGAATCAAGCTCCAACGTACCATCTGATTTATACATCAAACCAACTTCGGCAGGGTATGTATAAGTTCCGGTTAAGCTATCAATTTGGCTACGAATGGCAGTCCGTATTCCGTCAATAGCACTGCGTTGCATGCTGTCTTTTTCTAGTGTTTTGACTGATTTAATCACATCATTAACAGCATCAACAAAAGATTTCACTTTGGTAACAACTGCATCTGGATCGGCGCTCACGGATACCGTAACATCCGCCGTATCTGTTTTGAGGTTAAGCGTAACACCAGGAATTGCAGTTGTCACTTGATTGCTTGAGCTAGACACTACAAGTTCCGCGCGACCATCGATTCTTACTTGAGAATCTTGCGCCGTTTGGTACTTTGTAACACTCAGTGATGTTCCAACAATGCTAACTGCGTTATCATAACTTGCGCCTGTTGTTTTGCCAGCAACGACCAAGCGATAACCACCCGAACCATCATTAATGATGCTCGCTGTAACATTAGCGCCTGAATTATTAATTTTATCTTTAACAGAACTTAGCGTATCAGATGCATCGATAGTCAGACTCACAGCAGCTGCAGGAGAGCCTGTTATATCAATTGTGCCCGCACCAACCAAATCAGAAGAAGAAGTATAACTATTTGAAAAAAATCGACTTTCTTTTGCTCTTTGCAAAACTTCTACACGATAAGATCCAGCAGATGCAGATCCTGTAGAAGAAACCGTAAGCTTATCTTCATCTGTAGATGTTGTCTTAAAAGAATAAAATTCATTCAATGTATCAATCGCTTCGGCTGCAGATTTTAGCGCAGACAATTTACTCTTAACTGAACTGACTTTATCTTTTTCTGCATTCACCTGCGTTATCTTTTTTTTAACCTCATCAATAGGGGCCTGTTTTATTTGAAGTAACACAGAAATAATCGCTTCAGAATCAAAACCAGAAGAACCGCCACTAATCCCAGCCAATGCCATAACCGATCCCCTTTTCGACATTACATATATGCTTTAATTTTAAATCTTTAATCGAAAAAAATATCCAAATGACTATCGTGCACATTATCCTTTTTTTAAATCCTAAACGATACTTTCATCAATAAGTTTTGCATTCTCCTTGGCAGCCTGCAAAAGTCAGCTTATATTAGCATGGAATCTATAAGGAGAGTTTATTTTATGGCCTGGGTTAAACGCATCGTTTTATTTTTAGCGATTAATATTTTGGTATCTCTCACAATTTCATTTTTATTAAACATCTTAGGCGTAAGACCTTATCTCACACAAGCGGGTCTTAACTACGGTTCGCTGATTGGTTTTTGTTTGGTGTATGGCATGGTAGGCGCTTTTATATCTTTGGCGCTATCCAGAATCATGGCCAAATGGATGATGGGCGTAGAAGTCATTGATGAGCAAACAACAGATGCTCAAGCCCAAGCCATTTTACAAACGGTGCATCGTTTAGCACGATCGGCAGGACTAACCCAAATGCCAGAAGTAGGCATTTATGATTCTTTAGAAGTGAATGCATTTGCAACTGGTCCAACTAAATCCAGATCTTTGGTTGCTGTCTCGACGGGTTTATTGCAACGCATGGATAAACAATCGGTAGAAGGTGTGCTAGGACACGAAATTGCTCATATTGCCAACGGCGACATGGTCACCATGACCCTTATTCAAGGCGTGGTTAACGCGTTTGTTATGTTTTTATCACGTGTCATTGCCTTTGCTATTTCTCAAGCCCTACGAGAAAGAAATAACAACAAAGGCGAAGGCTTGTCTCGCTTGACCTATAGTCTGGTTGTATTTGTGCTAGAGATGGTATTTATGCTGCTTGGGAGTTTGTTGGTGGCGTGGTTTTCAAGACAACGCGAGTTTAGAGCAGACAGAGGCGGCGCAGAATTTGCAGGCCGATCTAACATGATCAAGGCATTACGATCGCTATCTGGTACTTTGAATATTGATGATCCACACGAAAAAACGCAAGCATCCTCATTAGCAAGCCTTAAGATTTCTAGTCGTCCATCTAAATTTTTTGCACTTTTCTCTACACATCCTCCACTGGAAGAACGAATCTACAGATTAGAACAGGGACTTTAGAGCTCTCTCAAAGAAGTCTATTCATCATGCGCTGTGCGTCTTTCTCTTTTCTTGTGTTTTTGTAAAATTTTTTCATTTTGACGCCTTATTTGGCTACCTCGTGTGGGCAGTGTTGCACGGCGTTTTTTAGGTCTAATTTGTGCAGCCAAAATCATTTCTGTTAATTTTTCTAAGCATGTATCAGCATTGCGTTTTTGATCACGATAGGCATCACATGCAATAACCAACACACCTGCAAGAGTTATGCGGTTTCTAAACAGTGATAGAAACCGCTGCTTAGATTCTGCGTTAAGAAAAGAACTTTCCATAATAGGCCAACGTAAAATGGCCTTGGTATTGGTTTTATTAACGTTTTGCCCCCCGGGCCCAGAACTCCTTGTAAACGAAAATAAAAGTTCTGATTCAGGCGGCAATCTCTTTTTTTCTTTCTGTAACAAAGTAGAACCGTAGCTAACAAAATTTTAATGCCAATGCCAGACAGATAGTTCAGTCTTTGTTATTGGACTCGATCCTAAAAGGCACATTGGTCATCATCTTGGTCCTTGTTGACCAAATATATTCATCAGATCCTGTATTAAAAAAATAAAAAACATACAAAACCTAAAAAAAGAAATGTCAATTTTCTTCTTTGTAATTACAATGGCTGTCTATCTTCTATCATCATGCGTTGCCACAATTCAAAATTAAGCAAATTCCATATTTGCCCTGCATAAGAATACAGTGGTGTATCTGCTTGTTGCTCAAAACGTTGCAACAAAGATAAAATACCCGCCCGGTGATAAAACGGTCGACATAACGTGCGTTCTTCTTTTAAGACATCAATATAACGCTTAAATAAGGGATGCCTCATCCATTGATTAAGCGGTGTGCTAAATCCAATTTTGGGTCGATAAATATGTTCTTTCGGAAAATATTTCTCTGCCATTTTTTTAACTGCAAACTTAGTTATTCCGTGTGTAATTTTAAATACATCTGGCAAAGCCATTACAAACTCAACAAGTTGATAATCTAAAAATGGTGTCCTAAATTCTATAGAACCACCCATTGACATTTTATCCAAGCGGTTTTCAATACTTGGCAAATAGGTATGCATCGCATAAAAAGAAGTCCGATTCACGCGCGATACAAATGGATTTTTTAAAATAAAAGATTTCCTATCTAATAAATTTAATTGTTTAAATCGAATCAAACGACGCACATCACGGATGCGTGTTGTTTGATTTTTAAGCGGATGAAGAACGCGACCTTGCGTAAAAAATGGATACCCCGCGCATACTTCATCTGCGCCCTCTCCACCGAGTAAAACTTTAACACCATGCTGACGAGCAAACAAAGACAACTGCAAAATTCCAATCGAATTAGGGTAATGTAATGGATCATCGCACAACCACAAAGCTTGCGGGTAAAGTGATACAAAATCATTAAACGAAAAAAGAATACGATGATGTCTTGTGTGATATGTTTTAGACACCCAATCACTATAAAAAGATTCATCAATATTTTGGTGCAATCCATTATTTTTATCTTGCGCATCAAACACCACAGAAAATGAATCTATGGGTTGCGAAGTATGTGTCCTCATCATCGCTGTAATTAAAGATGAATCCAAACCACCACTTAATGCAACACCAATAGGTGCGTCACTAATCATTCGCAAACGCGTACTTCTTAACAAATGAGCATCCAGCAATTCAATCGTCTGCTCTAAACAGGGCGTTGAATTGCGCATGTTGTCTTGTGTGTTTTTTAGTCGTTCGTAAAGATCATAATACTTAATTTTTTTATCACATAATAATTCATCTACTTCAACACATATCCCAGGAGACACAGATTGCACGCACTCAATCATGGTATTAGGCGCAAGCACGCTTCTAAACAACATCAGTTCGGGCACGAGATCAGTACGCACACGCCAATCAAGATTCAACAAAGATATAAAAGGCAAAAATGCTTTATACTCTGACGCAAATAAAAATCCCAAAGGCGACTTTGCTACATATAAAGGCTTTACACCAAAACGATCACGTGCCAAAAACAGCATCCTTGTTTTTTTATCTAAAATAGCCAAAGCAAACATGCCATTAAATAAAGACAAACAAGCACGACCCATCAATTCATAACATTTTAAAATCACTTCGGTATCTGATTGGCTTATAAAACAATGCCCTTGGTTCTCTAAATCTTGTCTAATTTCTTTAAAGTTATAAATCTCTCCATTAAATACAATGGCAAAGCGCTCTGTTTGGCTCATCATTGGCTGATGTCCCATGGGCGATAAATCTTGAATTGCCAAACGCCTAAATCCCAGCCCAAAATGACGAAAACAATAATGTCCTGTATCATCTGGTCCGCGATGGGCAATGTGATTTGTAGATTGAATTAAAGCTTGCTTTAATTGGGATAACGAAACTTGCTCATGCGCAATATAACCAACGATTCCACACATAGAACCTGGTTAAAACACGCGCACCAATAGCGCAAAAAAATGGCGAAAATTAAAAATTTAAAACAGACTGACAACGACGCCAACAACCCCACAATAAAAACATCAATGCAATCAATTCTGTGTGCACAGACTGCGTCTGACAGCCAGAATTTTTTTGATTGGCCGTAACAAGCAAAGGTAATTTCACACCTTGCGGATCTTGTAAGCCTGCCTCGTCTACTGCGGCAATTTCTAAATAAGCTTCGCCCAAAGTATCTAAATCTACATTCAATTGTTCTAAAGATACTGGCAAACTCCATTCTCGTTCGTTTTGGTCACTGTATTTTAAACGATACACATAACGCATATTATCTTGTGCCGTTAAATTATCCAAAGCATAAACTAAAGGTGTCCAAACGCCTTGTTTTACGTGCTGAACAGATACTGATTTATCTAAATAAGTGCGTGGTGGTGTCCTATCTACAATAAAAGAAAAATGTTGGGTTTGTTCTTTATTCCCAAATGCATCTTGAGCATAAATAGAGCACCGATGAACACCTTCTTTTAAAGAAGGCCATAAATAATGCGAATCTTGTCCATCTAATTGAATTGCAGGGCTTTCATCAAACTGCATCCACACCTGTAATTGAGAAGGTAGAGATAAATCATCGGTTGCTTTAAACTGAACATCAAACGAATCAGAAGTCAGATAAGCTGGAATAGAAGACAAGACTTGTGTGTGGGGAGAAACAGCATCCAGCGCAAACTGATAACGCACAGGCAGACTTTTATTGCCTGCTGCATCCTGAACAATGACAGTCAGTTCATAATCCTGCGCAGAAGGCAAATTGTCCAAAATTAAAGTATCGTCCAATACGCGAGATTCATAAGCATACTCGCGACTAGTTAATCGGTACCAATAAACTAATTGATTGCCCATTAAACGTCCAGAAGTAGCAGCATCTTTAGCACCCATTTTAAATTGAACAGTATGGGTATTCACTTTTTTATCTGGCGTTTCTATAAAAAATACTTCTGGCGCCGTTGCATCTACAATAAAATCAACAACCGCTGGCATTTGTGTAATGTTACCAGCAGCATCCATTGCCCTTACATAAAATTGATACACGCCATCTTTAAAATCACAGCCAGTCACACGTATGCTCGACCCCGGAGAAAAACCACTAAACTGTTCTAAACAATGATGCCCCACATCCGTAATCATGTAACTATATTGCAACAAAGAATCTGGTGATAAATTATCTTGCGCCAAAACATCAAACGGGCTCAAAACAGGATTTACAATTTGTCCCTTTTGCGGAAACCTTATGCGGCTCACATCCAATATTGGCGGCGTTAAATCTACAACAAAACCTTGCGCTACACCAGTGGGATCCTGCCTATTAAAGATATTTCTTGCACGCGCACGAAACTCATATATTCCTTCGCCCAAAACAGGCAAAACAAAACGTCCACCTACCTGTTGTTCTTTTTGCCATACAACACGCTGTTGCGAATCTATTAATGTTGCAGAAAAATCAGAAATAACGGCCTTATCTAAACGTGTTTGTGTCGCTAACACAAATACAGGCGATACATTTTGAGAATACATTCTAGGCGATTCCACAATACGAGTATCTGGCGTGGCTGTGTCCACTGCTAGTTGCAAGCTAGCCAAAGCACGTGGTGATTCATCCACGCGTGGATCAAAGACGTTGCCTCTTAAATCTTGCGCAATTAATTGAATTTGATGTTGCCCATCTTTTAACTGCATAACGGGGTAAGCCCGTTCATATGCACGAAATAAAGATTCTTCTCCGTCAATCCAAGCAGATACAGAAACATAATCACTCAAATCTTGTGGATAAGTGTCGTATTTATCAAATAAAACCGAAAAATCAGAATTTCCTACTACAGGCAATGACGAAACAGACACAGGTGTTTCAAAAACTTGCCCATTCACAGAAAACTGCAAAGATTTGGCAATTAAATAGGGTTTTTGGATATCATCAAAAGCAGAGATATCAATATTCACATACGCAGTTAATGCATCTGAAGCTAAATCATAATCCAATAAACGCACACCCATCCGTTGGTAAGGATCAGACAAACCAAACCTAAAAACTGCGCTGGGTAAAGGGAGTCCAGCGATTAAATCACGTAAAGCAGGAAACAACAATTGATGAATAAATAACTGTCGTTCGTGTTCACTCAATTCAGACACACTGGGACCGCTTGTTAAACGTGCATATTGCACATCCAAAGATTGCAATTGAAAAGATAATTGTCCGCCCAATGGATTAGCTCGCCCAGACACATAAGCGGGTGCAATACCAATGGCTGCAATTGCTTCTATATCTGCTTCTACAGAGATATCAAACAAAGGCTGCGTAGTCGTTTCCAAAGGTGCTTTCAAAACGGCCAACACATGCGGTATTTTAACATAAATCTGCTGTTTGTCTGCATCCAAACGAACATCCGGTACGTGACCAATCTTTAACGACGCTTGTACTTGTTGAGCAACAGGCCAAGACGGAAAAAACGAAGACACCAAATCATAAATATTAATTGATTGTTGTATGTTTAACTTACCAGTACGCCATACCGCATAAAGAGCCTGCTTAATTTGAGCTAAACTCAACGAGAAAGCAGCATCGGCACCCACATCATTTTTAAACACAGGAGCTGCAGGAGCATTTTGTTGTTCATCCCAAACTTCGTCGTCACACTGATTCTGTGGCGGCCAATAGACCTCACTACAAGCGGGCAAGGTGTCTTTGTTCATCGCAAGTAATGTATTCAAAGACACCAAAATACCATTTTTATCTGTACTCACAGATTGTTGCTGCATCCCAATCAACAAACCACAGTAAATGTTTTTCTCTTCTGCCTGTAGCCCCGATTCTTTACAATAATCATAATTAGTTAACTTTAGATACGCACTCAGCTTATCATTGAGCTGAGGCAATAAAGAAGCTCCAAAATGTTTTTTTAAAATTTGTGGCAAGTTATTCGAAATTAAAGATTCAACATTAACAGAGACACCCAATATATCACTTGCCAACCGAACCACACGATCCATCCCAGAAAAAGAAACTTTATCAAAGCCACTCACAATAGAAGAATCTGTTTTAAAAATAAGTTGTTGGTTTTGAATGTCATAATTCAATAACATTTGAACAGCTAAGCCTTCTATATGTACATGCCCAGATTCTACAGATTCACTTCCATCTTCTGCTTTTACAACAAAAGCCAAATTAATATCCGCCTCCATATCAACATAAAAGCGAGCCTTTAGGGTATTGGTTTCTTGTGCCACCAAAGACAAACGGCTACGACTTTTAGGCGTTAGCTTTAAAATAGCAGAAGAATCCCTAGATTCAACCCGCATACCAAGCACACCCAAATTAATATCCAAAGCATCAATTCGAACTGTAAAGTCACCACCCATGGAAGGAATAAAGCGATTCATTAACTTATCTAACAGCTGTTGATAAATTTTAAGCGACGCACCATTTTTTACTAACGCTTGCTCTTTTGGCAATTCAGGAGGCAATGGATTTTCGGAGCCAGGCTCTGGAGCTGAATTATCAAAACACAAATCAATAGGCTTTAAATTAGGATTTAAACGGCTCGACAATTGCCCTTTGATGCAGCCATTTACAGCCGCTTCCACTTGGCATGTAAACAGCAAAAATGAAAAAACAAAAAAGAGTATTTTTTTTACATTAGACATAAAAAGTAACCCATTCAAACATTAAAAAACTAAAAATGAAGTCCAAATCCAAATTTCATTTCATCTACAGATAACCAAGCAGAAGGCAATAAAGAAGGCTTTGAGCAAAAACTACTGGAAGATTCTATATCACATAAAACTTTTCTATCTTCTTGCTGTGCACGCGCAGAAAAATCATAAACAGGAATAAAAAGAGAAGGCCCCCAATGGAACCAAAACCCCACAGAGGGTCTTTTTCCTGCCCATTGGTTTCTATCTTGAGAGAGTAAAAATTCAACCCCAACACCAGGTTTCAAACCTATTTCAACAACGCTAGTGTTGATGGCGCTAATTTGTGCGTAATTGACAGAAAATAATAAATCAGAAAAAAAAGCAACATCAAAAAATCTAAACATTTGCAACCAACGCGATAAATTCTCATCAGAAGAACCGCTGCGCTTTCTCAATAAAAAATAAATTTCAGATAATCGCAGAGAAAAACGCGGGCCTGCGGCAAATTGGTGCGTTCCAATCCCAAAAGGATATAAAGGCAAAGACGAAATTTCAAACTTTACAGCAAAATTTGTTACTAAACGTCCCAACTCAGGAGGACGAGATATCGTTAATCCCGCCAATAACAAAGAACGCGGTAGCGCACCAGGCAATCCGGGAATCACTAATTGAGGAATAAATGAAACTCCAAACACATCAACAAAAGTGGCTGATTTTTCTTGTTTGTAACATTTATCTGTTTCAATGATTTTTTCATCTAAAGAATTTAATTTCTCATAGCTAGAAACACGATTTCCTGAATCCAAACACACCTTAAACACAGTCATAAAAATTCCATATAAAAAGTTTAAACCAGGCTAAGGTTATCTTATCTCCTATCAAAAGTACAACAAAATCGGCGCACTCCAATACCGCAGAAATTCTTTAATTATCGGGAAGATATAAATAAAAAACAAAAGCGCTGTGACGGATTAAAAAACGGGCTACGTCCTTATCAAATTAAGCCCCGGCAGGTAACGAAACTTTTTTCCACAAGCTTAATAAATCCTCCATGTTCACTTCTCCGCCTGCTCGTTCATAACTTTGAACAAAAGAAGACACCGCATCTACAACAGCAAAATCAAGCGATTGTACATGAAAACGAAGATTCACCTTTTTTTTGGGTGCAAGACTCATCAAATGATTTAATAAGGTTGGCACAGACACAAAAGATAGCGCCCCAGAAATATCCACATCAATCACTTCATTTTTTTCTTTCACTAAACAATGAATACGGCTTTGCTTATAAAGCATAAGGAGAATAGACAACACCAAACCAATACCAATTCCTTGTAATAAACCAATGCCTACCACACCAGCCAAGGTCAAAAGATAAATCATGCCTTCTTTAAATTGAGACAACACGCGGTATTCATGAATTTTGACCAATTTAATACCCACATAGATCAAAAGACCAGACAACACAGACAAAGGAATTTGACGTAACAAACTAGAAGCAAACACAGAAAAAAACAAAATCCACACGCCATGAAAAATAGCAGAAATACGTGATTGGGCACCCGCCGCAATGTTGGCAGAACTTCTTACTATCACCCCCGTAATAGGCAATCCTCCCAATAAACCAGAACAAGTGTTAGCAAGGCCCTGCGCAACAAGTTCTTTATTTAAATGAGCACGAGGCCCTGTATGTAGTTTATCTGTCGCAATCGCACAGAAAAGAGATTCCGCAGAAGCAATCAACATAAGCCCCAATGCTGGCACAATAAAAGTCATCAATTGCGTCCAATCAATATGGGGCACATGAATCTGAGACAAAAGATTAGAGTCAACCACAATTCTTGTTACATTCAAATGAAAAAACATCGCGGAAGCACTCAATAAAACAACAGCCACCAAAGACCCAGGAATAACTTGAATTTTTTTGGGCGCATACTTAGGCCAAAAATAAACAATTAAAAAAGAAGCAACACCTAATCCAACTGCCGCTACATTTGCATCTGCCACATGCGAAGGAATAAGCAAAATATTATCAATTGCATTTCCTGCCGGCTTAAAACCTAACAACACATGCGTCTGACCCAATGTAATTAAAACACCAATCCCCGCAAGCATCGCATGAATCACAGACGGAGAAATCATCAACGCCAAATTAGAAGCACGTAAAAGTCCCATAACAATCTGAAAAACGCCCGCAAGCGTTGTAATGATCAACGTGTTTTGAAATCCAAATTTTTCAACCAAATGATACACCATCACAGTCAAACCGGCAGCAGGGCCACTCACCTGTAGTGGCGCCCCGCCTAAAAAACCAACTACGATTCCCCCTACTGCGGCGGCAATTAGCCCAGCCTGCGGTGGCGCAGAAGAGGCAAGTGAAATACCAAGAGACAAAGGCAAAGCAACTAAAAAAACAACCACAGATGCCATTAAATCCGAACTCAATTTTTTTTCTTGATTCATAAAACATTCCCAATAATTTAAGTGACTCAGTAAAAAAACAGGTTTAAAAAAACCAAGTTAAGAATGATTTTTATTTTTGCGTATTAATTTCTCTATGTATTTTTTTTAGAACAATAGAAATAACACCCAAATCATCGATTAATCCAAGTGGTGCAATCGCATCCGCAATCAAATCAAAAGGATTCACAAAATAAAGAAGCGCTCCCACAATCATTGTTTTATGCAAATGAGACCGCGGAGCCCTCAGGTGTCTAAACAATTCTTTAACTAAAAAAGAAATTTTAGAATGTTCAACGAGTTGTCCTAACTTAACTTTTGCCTGAGACACGACAACAGATAAAGATCTCACCCGTTCGCCATCTTGGGCCAATGTCTGTTCAACCCCTAAAACATTTCGATTCATTCCTGTTTTAACAATTTCTTCAGGATCAAGAGACGAGACACCTTCATGAAATAACTCGGGCACTGATATTGGTATTAAAGAAAAAGAATGGCTAATAATGGCTTTATATTTATCTTTAATCAAAGCATTGGGCGACAAAGCAAGCAAACGCCGCCAAGTCATATGTGACACATTGGTCACTTTGGCAAATGCCTCTGGAGATAAATCATTCTCTTCTAAAAATTTTTTCAAATCGGCTACTGTTTCTATCGTCTTCATCACAAATAAACCTGGTCGATATAAAAAGTACTAAATGTTAAAAACAGAATTAACAAATGTTAATTTTAAACGCAAGAAAATATTTCGTTTAAGAAAGCACAATTAAGATTGACAACTGTTTTAGGCTAAAGGATGAACATTTATCGTCAAAAATTCAGCTTGGATGATAAACTATGACTTATAAAATATACACTCAGCGCGGAGATAGTGGAGAAACCGACTTATTTGGCGCTGGACGCGTTAAAAAAAACGACATTCGTGTCGAAAGCTATGGGTATATCGACGAAGCTAACGCAATGCTCGGTGTTGTACGTGCAAACCTTGAAAAACAATCAAACAACATCCACATTAACAACATTGATCAAACGCTTAAACGCATTCAAAACGAACTATTTACACTAGGGTCTGAACTAGCCTCTGCAGGACAAATGTCAGATAAAATTCCACGTTTGAGCAATGCGGATATTTTACGGTTGGAACAAGAAATAGACCATCAAGAGGCTATTTTGCCACCTCTTAAAAATTTTATTTTACCTGGCGGTCATATCGCTGCAGCACTTCTTCATTCAACAAGAACGATTATTAGAAAAGCCGAGCGATGCCTAGTTTCATTGCATTTACAAACACCAATACGATCAGAAATTCTAAAGTATAGCAATAGGCTCTCTGATCATCTCTTTGTATACGCAAGAAGCATTAATCAAATTTTTCAAGTCAAAGAAGAGTTATGGAAAGGAAGATCAGAGTAAATTTTTTCCAATTTTTTAGACACATTCTGCAGCCTATACTTATTCCTCGTCAGGTGAGATAACATAAAGAAACTGCAGAGTTTATTGCTGTATTAACTAACGAACCAATCACAAATACCTCTTCTCCTTGTTGTTCTAATGCACTGCGAACCTTAGACACTTGTTCCCTCGAGACCACACAAGCCAAACCAATACCCATATTAAAAGTACGAAACATATCAAAAGAAGACAAATGACCTGCTGATTGTAAAATTGTAAAAATTTTAGGGATGGGCCAAGACACTGGATTAAGGGCCACAGATAAATGCTTGGGCAAAATACGAGGCAGGTTTTCAATTAATCCACCACCTGTAATATGGGCAATGCCCAAAACAGGCATCTGCTCCAAAATTTTCAACATTGCTTTCACATAAATACGTGTAGGTTTTAATAATTCATCTTTAACCAAACCCATCTGCATAGGTAGTTCATCTTCTAGTTTAAGCTGCAATGTTTCAAAAATAAGCTTACGAGCTAAAGAATAACCATTCGAATGCAAACCATTCGAAGCAAGCCCTAAAATAACATCTCCCTCTTTCATCAATGAAGTACAAGGGAGCATTTGTGCACGCTCCACCACGCCCAACGCAAAACCTGCTAAATCATACTCCTGTGCTGAATAAAAACCAGGTAATTCTGCAGTTTCTCCTCCAACCAAACTGCAACCAGCCAATTCACATCCCACACAAATACCTTCAATAACATCAGAAGCAACAGGCAGAGATAGCTGACTAGTCGCAAAATAATCTAAAAAAAATAAAGGCTCTGCACCATGACACAAAATATCATTCACACTCATTGCAACTAAATCAATACCAATAGTTCTATGAGAATGTGCCATAAAGGCTATTTTTAATTTGGTACCAACGCCATCGCATCCACTCACCAAAATAGGATCTTTATAGGATTTATGAACATCCCGTAGAGCAAACAATGCACCAAAACTACCTATACCATGTAAAACGCCAGGGCGTTTGGTACGCTGAGCACGAGGTATAATCTGATCAATCAAACGATCTGCTTGATCAATATCCACACCAGAGTCTTTATAATCGATTTTAAAATGACGAGACATGCGGCTCAGTTGCCACATTTAAAAAATAAATAAAAGGATGGATAAAAAAAAACAACAGAACAAACTATACAAATTCGATAATTGACATAGGCGCGTTATCACCAAAACGAGACTGTGTATGCATAATTCGAGTATAACCACCAGGACGAGTCTTAAAACGTTCTGCTAGCTCACCAAAAATTTTAGAAATTAATACACGGTTAGGGATACGTTTATAAGCCAAACGTCTTGCGTGCAAGTCTCCCCTTTTTCCTAAAGTCACAACTTTTTCAGCAATGCTTCTAATTTCTTTTGCTTTGGCAGTGGTAGTTTCAATACGGCCATTTTCAATCAAAGAAATCACAAGATTATTCAACATCGCAACACGATGATCATGCTCTCTACCAAATTTTCTAAATCGATTCTTGTGTCTCATTATCTTATCTTCCTCTTATAATCCTGTTCAATAACACCTATTTAAGCTTTCTTAAGCTCTTTAGGAGGCCAGTTTTCGAGTTTCATTCCCAAAGACAAGCCCATATCTGCAAGCAATTCTTTTATTTCTTTTAAAGACTTACGACCAAAATTTTTGGTTTTCAGCATCTCATTTTCTGTTTTCTGAACTAAATCACCAATATATTTAATACTTGCAGCTTGCAAACAATTAGCCGCTCGTACAGATAATTCCAATTCATCAACACTTCTCAATAAATTATCATTAAATTTTTCTATACTTGGCTCTACTTCTTCAACCTTAATTTCCTCTTGATCATCAAAATTAATAAAAATACTCAACTGATCTTTAAAAATTTTAGCAGCATAGGCAACCGCATCTTCGGGAGACAACGATCCATCCGTAGTCAATTCCAACACCAGCTTATCATAATCAGTCACTTGACCAACACGGGCGTTAGTCACGTTATAGTTTACTTTTTTAATAGGAGAAAAGAGAGAATCAATTGGAATATACCCAATTGGCAGCCCTGAAACCTTATTTTTTTCAGCAGGAACATACCCTCTACCCTTTTTAATAATACATTCAAGAGTCAAACGGCCATTTTCACTTACAGTAGCAACATGATGATCAGGATTTAAGATCTTGATAGATTCGTCAGTTTTAAAATCAGCAGCAACAACAGTCTTAGGTCCCTTAACATCTATCTTAATGGTTTTTGACTCCCAACCATCCATCGCAATTTCAACACCCTTTAGATTAATGATAATATCTGCTACATCTTCAACAACAGAAGGGATATGTGTAAACTCATGAAGTGCACCTTCAATTTTAACGGCATAAATAGCAACACCCTGCAAAGAAGAAAGTAAGATTCTTCTTAATGAATTACCAATTGTTGTACCAAAACCACGTTCCAATGGTTCAGCAACAAACTTACCATAATCATGCGTGAGTGATTCTTTATCTACAACCAAAAACTTTGGTCTAATCAGATCCAACCAGTTACGGTTTACGCTCATAAAAGTCTCCTCTGCGCGACATTCAAATCAAAGATTATTTAGAATACAATTCAACAACAAGTTGTTCTTGAACTGGCAAGGTCACATCCTCGCGAAGAGGTAACGATTTAAGCACACCCTTAAATTGCTTAGCGTCCAACTCAAGCCATTGAGGCACTACTTTTTTATCCACATTGGATAATGAAGTTAACACATGAGGATTACCTTTCATTCCTTCAGAAACAGTAATCACATCACCCACTTTTATGATTTGAGAAGGAATATCGACTCTACGACCATTTACTCTGTAGTGCCCATGACGAATAAACTGCCTAGCCTCATCCTTGCTACTCGCAAAACCAAGTTTATGAATAACATTATCAAACCTTGTTTCTAAAAGAGCCAACAAGTTCTCGCCAGTCACACCCTTTTTACGAGAAGCTTTAGCATAAGTTAATCTAAACTGTGTTTCATTAACACCATAAATACGTCTCATTTTTTGTTTTTCACGCAATTGAAGACCATATTCAGAGATTTTAGTTCTTGCCTGACCGTGCTGACCAGGGGGATAAGGACGAATAGAAATTGCACATTTATCTGTGTAACAACGTTCGCCTTTTAAAAAGAGCTTAACATTTTCACGTCGACACAATTTACATTTAGGACCAGTATATCTTGCCACAAAAAACCTCGCTACGCGAATAAAGGATTAAAACTAAACTCTTCTACGTTTTGGCGGTCTGCAACCATTATGAGGAACAGGCGTCACATCTTTAATCACAGAGATATTAAAACCAACAGACTGAAGAGCTCTCAAAGCAGCTTCTCTCCCTGCTCCAGGGCCATTAATAGAAACGGCAACACTTCGCATACCGTGTTCTGCAGCCTTACGGGCTGCATCTTCAGCTGCCACCTGCGCAGCAAATGGGGTACTTTTTCTGGATCCCTTAAATCCCTTTGCACCAGCGCTAGACCAAGAGATAACATTACCTGACGCATCTGCTATAGTAATTACTGTATTATTAAAAGAGGCAAGAATATGCACGACACCAGTCTGGATATTCTTTTTAGACTTTTTTATTTTTGTAGATTTTTCGGTAGCCATAATTTCCTACTTTTCAAATTTTATGTTGTTGAGGCTTTACGTGCGGCCATCCGCTTAGGGCCTTTTCTTGTTCTAGCGTTGGTATGAGTTCTCTGACCACGAACGGGCAATCCTTTCCTGTGCCTTAATCCGCGGTAGCAACCTAGATCCATTAAACGTTTTATGTTTAATTGGACCTCGCGTCTTAAATCACCCTCGACTTTAACATCAAAGCGCTCTATCGCTTCTCTAATTTTAGCAACTTCATCTTCAGTGAGTTCATCTGTTCTTTTGTCGTAAGAAATTTTCGTCGCATCCAAAATTTTACGAGACAGGGTTGAACCTATACCGTAAAGATATCTAAGAGCTATTTCCATTCTTTTATTTTTCGGTAAATCTACACCAGCAATACGTGCCATATTTCTAACCTTTAACCTTGTCTTTGTTTGTGTCGACGATTTTCACAAGTGATACGAACAACACCTTTACGTTTTACCACTTTGCATTTCTCGCATATTTTTTTTACAGACGCTCTAACCTTCATGAAAATCTCCGATTCGTTTCAAAAAAACAGGATGTGTTGGCTACCAGTTTTTTGTTTTTTTAGCAATACCATTCAACAAAAATAGCTAATTTTTTGTTAAAACCCAAGGCCCATTTTCTGTAATTGCAATTGTGTCTTCAAAATGCGCAGACAACGACCCATCCATTGTCTTTGCTGTCCATCCATCCTTCAAAAGCCTAACACCTGGTCCGCCAACATTAACCATAGGTTCAATTGCAATTACCAGCCCTTTTTTCATTCTCAATGAAGATTCTTGACTAAAATAGTTTGGAACTTGAGGGAGCTCATGCATTTTTCTTCCTATGCCATGCCCTACAAAGTCCCGAACAATAGAATAACCATAAGACTCAGCAAAAGAAGACACAACCTTCCCAATATCCCAAATACGCCCGCCGACAGTACAACACTCTATCGCTTTCTGCAAAGAGACTTCGGTTGTTTTAATTAATCGATCGGCCAAATCAGAAATTCTACCAATGGGAATTGTGCGAGCAGAATCCGCAACATAACCCTTATAAATTACACCAAAGTCAAGACTTAAAATATCACCTTCTCTAAGTAGTACTTTTTTATGAGGGATACCATGAACAATAGCATCATTAATGGAGGTACATAAGTAAGAAGGATAACCATGATATCCAATAAATGGACTCTTTAGATTTCTTTTATCTAACTCTTGTTTGGCAATTTGATCTAACTCAAATGTGGAAACACCAGGAACAGAAGAAGAAACTAAAATATTCAAGATTTCACAAACATGAAACCCTGCCTCTCTCATTATTTTAATCTCATCTTCAGATTTAATAATAATCAAGCAAGAATCCCAAGAAGATAAGTTTGAACAGAATCCATGGACAATTTAGCATTAACCTTTACAAGCAAACGTTTATTTTCATAATATTGAACAAGAGGATAAGTCTGTTCATGATATATATTTAATCTTTTTGATACTACTTCTTGGCTATCATCTGGTCTCTGAACTAAAAGACCGTGACATTTATCACACTTATTCTCAAGTTTTGATGGAGAAAAAGAAACATGATAAATAGCGCCACAAGTAGAACATGTACGACGGCCAGTAAGTCTCTCAATAATAAAAGCATCTTCAATATCAAAACAAATAACATGGGTCAAGTGAATGCCACCAGACAACAAATGCGCATCTAGAATCTGAGCCTGGTTAATATTTCGAGGAAAGCCATCTAGAATAAAACCCTTAATACAATCCAGAGACAAAAGACGAGATACAACGATCGAAACAACTAATTCATCAGGAACTAACTTTCCCTCGTTACTATAACGTTCAAATTCCGCTCCCTGCAAGGTTTTATTCTTTATTGAATCTCTAATAATATCGCCAGTAGATATATGGGGAATCCCCAATTTATTGGCAAGCAATTTAGATTGTGTTCCCTTACCTGCTCCAGGAGGGCCTAAAAATACGAGTCTCACGGATCTTACTCCCCAAAATTATTTCTGTAAGAGCACAGACTAAAAATCTCTTCTTCCTCTAATTCTTGGACCTTTAGAACCAGAAAATCCTTCATAATTTTTCATGATCAAGTGAGACTCAATCTGGCTCACTGTATCCAAAGCAACACCCACAACAATCAATAAACTTGTACCACCAAAGTAAAACATACCACCATAGCGTTCAAGCAAAAAAGAAGGGATGAGACAAATCATTGTGATATATGCGGCACCAGCCACAGTAATTCGAGATAGCACAAAATCAATAAATTCTGCGGTGTTCTTTCCTGGTCTTATACCAGGAATAAAACCACCATTTTTCTTAATATTATCCGCAACATCGACAGGATTAAAAGTAACTGCTGTATAAAAATAAGAAAAAAACACAATAAGAAGGGCAAATACAACATTATAAATAAGAGAACCAGGTCTAAATGCCTGAAAAAAATCCTGAAGAGGCTTATAATGAACGTAATTAGCCAAGGTTAAAGGGGCAATCATCACAGAAGAAGCCAGTATGGGTGGCATCACACCAGCACTATTAACCTTTAAAGGTAAATGGCTCATAGACAAAGAATTAGATGATTGAGTTTGTCCAAACTGATCAACAACGGCACCGCGTTTTGGATACTGAATAGGAATTTTCCTTTGGCCTCTCTCAAAAAATATAACTACAACAATAGAAAAAGAGACAAAAACAACTAGTTCCAACATTTGCAAAGGCTGCAACGTTCCACTTTTTAAAGCAGAAAAAGAATGTAGAATTGCAGCAGGCAAACGGGCAATTATACCGGCAAAGATAAGAATGGACATACCGTTTCCAATGCCTCTTTCTGCAATCTGTTCACCAAGCCACATCACAAAAACAGTACCAGCAGATAAAGTAACCACTGTTGACACAACAAAAAGAGGACTCAGAGAATCAACAATGACACGATTGCCGATCTTAAAATTATCTAAATTAAGAGTTAAAAGAAGACCTTGTACAGCGGCAATCAAAACTGCGGCGTATCTCGTGTACTGATTAATTTTTTGACGCCCCTGTTCACCTTCTTTTTGCATTTTTTGAATTGAAGGAATTAAAAAACCCAACAATTGAAAGATTATAGAAGCTGAAATGTAAGGCATTACACCAAGAGCAAAAATACTTAACTGTTCAAGTGCACCACCAGAAAACAGATTAACAAATCCCAAAAACTGATTTGATCCACCCTGCATATACTCTCTCATGGCAGCAGCATCTACACCGGGCAAAGAAACAAAAATTCCGATTCTGTACACTGCAAGAAGAGAAATGGTAAACACAAACTTCTTTCTCAAATCTTCTATCTTGAGTATACTGGAGAATGTATTTAGGATCATTGTATAATTACCGCGCGTCCACCAGCTAATTCAATCTTTGATTTGGCGGAATCACTAAACTTATGAGCTTCAACCACAATTTTTTTAGATAAAGATCCGTCAGCTAAAATCTTATAAGGCTTTGTCCCTGTAATTAAGCCCTTATCTTTCAAGAACTCTGTATTGAATAGTTCTGAGGAAGTAACATCCAAGTCAGAGAGATTAACAATTTCAAAATCCTTGCTAGTCCAACAGTGAAAACCTCTCTTTGGAGTTCTCCTATACATTGGAACTTGCCCACCCTCAAAACCAAGGCGTGGCTTACTATTGCCTTTTCTAGCTGTCTGACCTTTGCCACCCCTGCAACAGGTCTTTCCATGACCACTTGATTCACCACGACCGACTCTTTTAGGTTTCTTATTGGCACCTTCTGGTGCTTTTATCTGATTCAAAGAAAACATATTCAACTTCGCCTATTAAAAAATTCGATTTAAAAGTATCAATGCCAAAACTAAGACTAAGCCTGAACAACAGAAACATCTAAAAGATAATGAACCTTATAGACCATTCCCCTAAAAGTTGGAGTATTAGGAAGAATTACCTCTCTTCCAATTTTCCCCAAGCCCAAGGCTTTTATGGTTGCAATATGATTTGGCAAGCGACCGCTTGCACTTCTAATTTGTTTTATTTTAATGTGTGTATTTGCCATATTAAACTCAAGTGTCAAATAATTGACCTATTAAAAAATAACTACTTGGATTTTCTGTTTTCAAGTAAGGTTTTGACATCCACCAAGCCCATTAAACCCTTCATTGTCGCCTTAACAACATTATGAGGATTGGAGGTACCTAATGATTTGGTCAAAATATTATGAACACCAGCAGCTTCAACAACTGCTCTTACTGCACCACCGGCAATAACACCAGTACCGGGAGCAGCAGGTTTTAACAAAACCTTGCCCGCACCATACTTACCAACAACTTCATAAGGGATAGTGCCATTGACTACGGCTACAGTCACCAAGTTTTTTTTGGCCTGCTCTGTTCCTTTTCTTATTGCTTCTGGAACTTCATTAGCTTTTCCCAAGCCAATTCCAACTCGGCCAGAACCATTTCCTACAACAACCAGAGCACAAAAACTAAATCGACGACCACCTTTTACAACTTTTGCTACTCGATTAAGATGGATAACTTTATCAATAAATTCATTGTTTGTCTTATTTCTATCAACATTTTCTTCAGCCACAGTACGCACCTTTTGTTTTTGATTGATTAAAAAATAATTCCATTTTCACGTGCTGTTTTAGCAATGGTTTCGATCTTGCCATGGTAAGGATAACCGTTTCTATCAAACACAACCTGCGAAATATTTTTTTCCTTGCAAGCTTTTGCAATCAACTGTCCAATCAACTCGGGATGTTGTTTAGTTGTAAGTTTATCAAAAGTTGAACGATGCTCTTTAGTCAAAGTAGAAACAGAAGCAAGTGTCTTGCCCTGAACGTCATCAATGACTTGAACATATAAGTGTTTTAAGCTTTTAAACACAGACATACGAGGACATTCAGATGTACCGTGAACTTTTTTTCTAATTCTTTCTTTTCTATTTATTCTTTGCTCAAGCTTTTTATTTACTATTTTTTTTCTAAGAGCCATAGCTTATACCTCAAAACAAAATTACTTTGCGCCGACTTTGCCTTCTTTTCTCTCAATTTTTTCATCAAAGTATTTAACACCCTTCCCTTTATAGGGTTCAGGTTTTTTAAATGCTCTAATTTTAGCTGCAAAACCACCCACTAATTCTTTATCAATACCTGTAATGGTAACGAAAACCGCATCCTGACCCGACTCGACTGTGCTCTTACCTTTTTCAGATTTGATCTGCAAGCCTTGAGGGATATCCATATTTATCTGGTGAGAGAATCCTAGGGAGAGGCTTAAATTTGAACCAGAAACCTCTGCTCTGTAACCAACACCATTGATTTCCAATTTTTTTAAAAAACCAGAAGAAACACCTTCAACCATATTAGCGATAAGTGTTCGACACAACCCATGAAATTCAAATGCACGTCTTGTTTCTTCTGCAGTTTGAACTGATAGTCCTTCTTCTGTATTAATTATTTTAACCTCTGCAGGAATAATCGCAGACAAGGTACCTTTAGGCCCCTCAACTGTTACATGATTACCATTCTGTTTTACTTTAACCTGAGCAGGAAGTTTAATTATTTTTTTTCCAACGCGAGACATCGAATGACTCCATTTAATCCATTTTTTAATAAAACTAGAAGGCACTACAAAGCAACTCACCACCTACGTTTTTTCTCTTAGCTTCAAAATGAGACAAAACGCCTTGAGGTGTTGAGATAATCAATACACCGTAACCGGTTTTAATCTTAGGAAATTCAGAGACACCCTTATAAACACGAAGACCTGGTCTTGAAATTTGCTTTAATTCCGTAAGCACAGGCTTACTATTAATATATTTCAACTCGACATCAAGCCGAGACAAGCCTTCAGTTGTCTTAAATGAAGAATAGTCCCGGATAAGTCCTTGTTCTTTTAGCACTTTCAACATGTTTAACTTTAAACGGGAAGAATCCATACTTACACGAGAATGCTTCTGCGCATAAGCATTCTTTATACGAGTAACTAAATCTGAAACAGGATCATGCATTGACATATTTCACCTCTACAAGTCGTACAATCTCGTTTTACCAAGAAGCTTTTATCACACCTGGAATTTCACCCCTAAGGGCTCTTAATCTAAAACAGAGGCGACACATCTTAAACTTACGAATATATGCTCTGCCCCTACCACACAGTAAACACCTATTTTTTGCCCTCGTTGAAAATTTAGGTGGATTCAAACTTTTAATAAACTTAGAAATTTTTGCCATAACGACCTTGTCAAAAAATAAAAATAAAAAGATCAAACTCTAAAAGGAAGCCCCAAACTCTTTAAAAGCTCAAGACTGTGTGCATCCTGCTTTGATTTCATGACGATAGTAATGTTCATACCTCTTATTTTATCAACTCTGTCATAATTCACTTCAGGAAATATAATTTGCTCTTTGATTCCAAAAGTAAAATTACCCCTACCATCAAAACCTTTGGCAGAAATACCTTTGAAATCTCTTACCCTAGGAAGAGCAACACTAAACAATCTATCCAAAAATTCAAACATGTGATTACCTCTTAGAGTAACCATCGCTCCAATTGGCAACCCTTTCCTTAACTTAAAGGAGGCAATCGCTTTTTTGGCTTTTGTAACAACAGGCTTTTGACCAGAAATAGCCTGAAGCTCAGCAACAGCGGCATCCACAACCTTAATATTTTGAACAGCATCACCAAGCCCCATATTAATGACAACCTTCTCGATGCGAGGGCATTCCATAACGTTGCTCAACGCCAAACTCTTTACAAGTTTAGCCACAACTTCTTTTTTATATTTTTCTTTAAGCCGAGGTATCATGCTATTTATTAACTCCAAAATTAAAGCACACAAGCAAGCAATTAAACTAGTGAACCAGACTTAACGCTTACACGCTGCTTCTGACCTTTATCATTAATGATGAATTTAATGCGAGTAGGTTTACCCGTTTTAGGATCAACAATACTCACCTTAGATCGATGAATGGGCGCAAAACTCTCAACAATTCCACCATTTGGATTTTTTAAATCCTTGCCTGGTTTAATGTGTTTTTTAATAAGACAAATACCGTCAACAACAAGGGTTTGGTCTTCCTTATTAACAGACTTAACTGTACCAGTTTTCTTCTTGTATTTACCGGACAACACAACAACGTTATCACCAACTTTTATGCGTTCCATACTCTAAATAACCTCTGGAGCCAAAGATATAATTTTCATAAATTTCTTAGCCCTCAACTCTCTTCCAACAGGCCCAAAAATACGCTTACCAACAGGTTCACCCTCTTTGGTAATTAAAACCGCAGAATTTATATCAAAACGGATATAAGAGCCATCTGTTCTTAAAAACTCTTTTTTTGTTCTTACAACGACCGCGCGCGCAACATCACCTTTTTTTACCTTACCTGTAGGTAGAGCTTCGGCAATAGATACAATGATAACATCGCCTATAGTCGCATAGCGCCTACGAGAGCCACCAAGTACCTTAATGCAAAATAATTTCAGAGCACCAGAGTTATCTGCCGCATCAAGAATTGTTTGCATTTGAATCATGAGCCACCTCCATCAAAGAAGAACGTCTTAGTACCTTTTCTACTGCCCAATACTTATCCTTGCTAAGATGCCTTGTCTCTTTCATCAGCACAAGATCACCTACCTGACACTGATTATTTTCATCATGCGCTTTATATTTTTTTCTTGCGCTTAATATTTTGCCGTAAAGTTTATGTTTATATTGCCTTGTTACAGACACAACAACAGTCTTCGACATTTTATTAGACACCACTGTTCCGATCCTAGACTTCACATGTTTCATAATCAGCGCGCTTTCCTTTGCATTTGAGAAATAAGGGTTAAAGCTTGAGCTATCTTTTTTTTAGTTTTAGACAACTGGCTGACATCTTTAAGATAGTTGGCAGAGTGTGACATCCTAAATCTTACGGATTGCTGTCTTAATTCTCTAACTTTCTTGTAAAGCTCGCTTACATTTAAATCTTTAAATTCTTCTTGATATCTCATAGGATTGCCCCTCTTTTTACAATTTTTGTAGGGATAGGGAGCTTAGCTGCAGCTAATTTAAGCGCTTCAAATGCAACCTGTTCGGTTACGCCGTTCATTTCAAACAACATACGACCAGGTTTTATCACAGCTACCCATCCTTCTGGTGCGCCCTTGCCCTTGCCCATACGAGTTTCGAGTGGTTTCTTACAGATAGGCTTATCAGGAAATATGCGAATCCAGATCTTACCGCTTCTTTTAATACAACGACTCATTGTGATGCGGCTGGCTTCTATTTGGCGTTGGGTGATCCATCCACACTCTAAGGCCTGAAGACCAAATTCACCAAATGAAAGATGAGAACCGCGGTGTGAATCGCCCTTCATTCTTCCCTTCATTTGCTTTCTATACTTAACTTTTGCAGGAGAGAGCATATTTATTCCTTCAACTTCTCTTCATTAAAAATAAAACTGACTATTTCAAACTATTCTGGTTCAAGAAACTACAAAGTGACAGAGGTACCAGGAAGAACCTCTCCTTTGAAGATCCACACCTTAACACCAATAATTCCATAAGTTGTTGCAGCCTCTGCTTGACCGTAGTCAATATTTGCCCTTAATGTATGAAGAGGCACGCGCCCCTCCCTGTACCATTCACGACGAGCCATTTCGGCACCACCTAATCGGCCAGAGAGATAGATCTTGATACCCTTGGCTCCAAACTTAAGGGCAGTACTCACTGCCTTCTTCATTGCTCGTCTAAAGGCAACTCTACGCTCTAGTTGCATCGCAACATTTTCAGACACCAGTTGAGCATCCAATTCTGCTTTGCGTATTTCATGAATATTCACAAAAACTTCATTTTTTGAAAGCTTTTGAATCTCATTTTTAATATGCTCAACACCAGAACCTCTTTTGCCTATCACGATACCTGGTCTAGCCGTATGAATGTTAACCTTAACTTTATTGGCAGCACGTTCAATTTCAACCTTTGCTATACCAGCAGCTTCCAAGTATTCTTTTACAAAAGTTCTAATTCTAATATCTTCATGAAGCCACTCAGAAAAATTCTTTTCTGAGTACCATTTAGAATCCCAAGAAATAATCTTGCCTAATCTTAAGCCTTTTGGATGTACTTTCTGACCCATATTTTACCTTCACACCTTATTAAGTCGACACTTCAAAAACAATATGACAACTTCTTTTCAATATTTGATTGGCCCGACCCATTGCACGAGGACGAAATCTTTTCATCATTGGTCCATCATTGACAAGCGCTCTAGAAAGGTAAAGCTGATCAATATCAACATTACCTTTTTGGGAGGCGGAAGCTACAACAGAACGGAGTAATTTGGCAAGAGGCTTTGCTGAATATTTTTGCGTAAATCTTAAAATATTCAAAGCTTCTTCCACTTTTTTGCCTCGAATGAGATCGACAACTAATCTTACTTTTTTAGCACTACCTCTTAAGTACTTGAGCTCTGCTCTTGACTGCGGCGCGGGCTGAGTTTGAATTTTATTTTTTGAACTCATAATCTGTTAACCTCTATCATATATAAAGACAAGCAAGTGATTCCAACACATACCAATCAACCTGGAGACGCAGACTTAGCTTTCTTTTCTCCAGAATGACCGTGAAAAGTTCGCGTGGGAGAGAATTCACCAAGCTTATGCCCAACCATATTTTCCGTTACAAATACAGGGATAAACTTTTTGCCATTATGAACGGCAAAAGTATGCCCAATAAGATCTGGAATAATTGTTGAACGTCTAGACCAAGTCTTAATCACTGTCTTTTTCTTGGAAGCATTCATTGCTTCTACTTTTTTCACTAAATACTGGTCAATAAAAGGACCTTTTTTTGTTGAGCGTGCCATAGTTGTCTTATCATCCCAAAAATTAATTCAGTTGTTACTTTCTTCTCTTTAAAATACGTGCGTCAGTTCTTGGATTTTTTCTTGTTTTAAATCCACGCGTTGGCTTACCCCACGGAGTTACAGGGTGACGACCGCCCGAAGTTTTACCTTCGCCACCACCATGCGGATGATCAACAGGATTCATAGAAACACCGCGGTTATGTGGTCTTTTTCCTAACCAGCGATTACGACCAGCCTTGCCAATTGTAATATTTTCGTGTTCTAGATTTCCAGTTTGTCCAATTGTTGCGCAACAAGTAAGCAAGATTTCGCGTACCTCACCGGAAGGCATTTTAACTTGCGCGTATTTGCCTTCTTTAGCCATTAACTGAGCACCCGCTCCAGCAGAACGAACAAGTTGCCCGCCTTTATTGGGTTTAAGTTCGATATTATGAATAACAGAACCAACAGGAATGTTGGCAAGAGGTAAGCAGTTACCCGGCTTAATATCAGCATCATGACCAGACACAACAGTATCACCAACAGCTAAGCCAACAGGATGTATAATATATCTCTTTTCTCCGTCAACATAACCAATAAGGGCAATACGACAACTGCGATTTGGATCATACTCTATGGCCAATATACGACCAGGCACATTTAGTTTATTTCTTTTAAAATCAATTAGTCTATACTTTTGTTTGTGACCACCACCTCTAAAACGAGAGGTAATACAACCAGAATTATTTCTTGCACCTGTTGATTTTTTTGATACAACCAACCTTTTTTCTGGTTTTTTGGCTGTCAAGGTCGAAAAATCCTCCACAGACATAAAACGTCTAGAAGGAGATGTTGGCTTATATGTTTTTATGGCCATAACTATAACCTGCTTACCCTAAATAAATTAATTTTGGAATTGCTCAAACGAAATTGTTTGACCAGCCTTAATCGTCACAAATGCATATTTTATAAATTTAGGCACTGTGTAACCGGTTTTTGTCTTTTTAGCTTTAGACAACTTAATAAGCGTTTTAACATTTACAACATCCACACCAAAAGTTTTCGAAACGGCAACCTTAATTGCGCACTTATTGGCTTTGTTTTGGACTTGAAAACAATAACGATTGAGCTTGTCCTGCTGTTTAGATGTTTTTTCAGTCAATATTGGTTTTATAATCAGATCATACATTGGCTAAAAACTCCTGAAGCTTTTGCATTGCAGCTTTGGAAATAAGAACGGATTTATAATTTAATAAATCATATACGTTTACACCAACTGCATGAAGATATTTAGATGTTGGTAAGTTTCTAACACTTAACATCAATCCTTGGTTATCCACATCAACAAACAAAGCAGACGGCGTTTTAAATTTTTCCAAAACAACCCCTGCAAGCTTTGTTTTGATTTGAGGAAGACTCATATTATCTAACACAAAAAATGAACCATTTTTAAAGTGTGTTGTGAGCGCAGATCTAAGCGCTAAGCGTCTTACTTTTTTTGGCACAGAGTAAGAATAATCGCGTGGCTTTGGGCCAAAAGCGCGACCACCACCTACCCAGTGTGGATTTCTTGTACTACCTTGACGTGCACGACCTGTATGCTTTTGCTTCCATGGTTTTTTGCCGCCACCTCTGACTTCTGCCTTTGTTTTTGTACAATGAGTACCTCTTCGTCTATTTGCAAGCTGGTTTTTAACCACCTCATAAAGCACCGCAGAATTCACTTCTGGCAAGAAAAAAGTATCACTAACTTCAAACTTACCAACCTTATTAGAGTTAAGATCAAACAAATCTAGATCTGCCACTGTAGTCATCCTTCTTACTTATTTATCTCTCTGTACTTATTTATTACACTTGCGCAATTTTAACGTCAGCATCAACACCGGCAGATAAATCCAAAGCCATTAATGCATCAAGTGTATTTTTAGTCGGCTCAGAAATATCAAGTAATCGCTTATGCACACGAATCTCAAATTGTTCACGAGATTTTTTATCTACGTGAGGAGAACGTAAAACAGTATAACGACGAATGCGGGTAGGCAAAGGAATCGGACCAATAACCTTGGCACCTGTCTTTTTTGCTGTCTCAACTATTTCTCTTACCCATTGGTCTAAAAGTTTATTATCATAAGCCTTTAAACGTATTCTTATCTTAGAAGCCTGTGTAATCATATCTATTTATTACTCGATAATTTCGGTTACAACGCCAGCGCCAACAGTACGGCCACCTTCACGAATAGCAAAGCGAATTTCTTTATCCATAGCAATAGGAGAATTTAATTCAACTTCAATATTTACGTCATCACCAGGCATCACCATCTCGGTACCTGCTGCCAACTTAACAGAACCGGTAACATCTGTTGTTCTGAAGTAGAACTGAGGACGATAGTTATTTAAAAACGGCGTATGGCGACCACCTTCGTCTTTTTTAAGAACGTAAATCTGAGCCTTGAATTTTTTATGAGGAAGCGTACTGCCTGGTTTTGCTAAAACTTGGCCGCGTTCAACATCGTCTTTTTTAGTACCACGAAGCAACGCACCAATATTTTCACCTGCTTGACCCTGATCGAGCAGTTTTTTAAACATTTCAACACCAGTCACGACTGTTTTTTGTGTAGGACGAATACCAACGATTTCGACTTCTTCGCCCACTTTAACAACACCACGTTCAATGCGACCTGTAACCACCGTGCCACGACCAGAAATAGTAAATACATCTTCAATTGGCATTAAAAATGGTTTGTCTATATCACGTTTTGGCTCAGGAATATAGGTATCCAGTGCTTCCATTAGCTTAAAGATAGCCTGTTCACCAAGCTCACCCTTGTCACCTTCTAATGCCTTTAATGCGGAACCTTTAATTATTGGGGTTGTGTCACCAGGGAACCCATTGCTATTTAATAAATCACGCACCTCTGTTTCGATCAACTCAAGCAAATCTTTATCTGCTAAATCAACCTTATTCAAAAAAACAACAATATAAGGCACGCCTACTTGACGAGCCAACAATACGTGCTCTCTTGTTTGAGGCATAGGACCATCTGTAGCACTTACAACTAAAATGGCTCCATCCATCTGTGCGGCGCCCGTGATCATGTTTTTTACATAATCAGCATGCCCTGGACAGTCAACGTGCGCATAATGTCTGTTTTTTGATTCGTACTCAACGTGAGAAGTTGCAATCGTTACGATTTTATTCTTATCGCGAACAGTACCACCTTTGGCAATTTCGGCATAATCGCGAGCAGTGGACAAACCATGAGCGGATAGCACGCGGGTAATTGCAGCTGTTAACGATGTCTTACCATGATCAACGTGTCCAATTGTCCCAACGTTAACATGTGGTTTTGATCTCACAAATTTTTCTTTTGCCATAGGTGAACTCACTCCTCATTTAATGCTTAAAAAAATTTAATTAATTAAAAAATTTTTTACATCAAAAAATCATAAAAACTTAACTAATAACCACCATAAAGCTTAGCAATAATAGCGTCTGCAATATGATTTGGCACAACATCATACCGAGCAAAGGCCATACTGTAATCTGCATGCCCTTTGCTCATAGAGCGGAGGTCATTAACATATCCAAACATTTCTGCCAAGGGGACTTCTGATTTTATTATCTGATTTATTCCTCTTTGCATGGTTGAATGAATTTGCCCACGGCGTCGACTTAGATCGCCAACAACATTTCCAACATATTCTTCTGGCGTAGAAATCTCTACAGCCATAAGAGGCTCCAACAGCACAGGCATTGCTTTTTTACAACCATCTTTTAACGCCATAGACGAAGCAATCTTAAAAGCCATTTCATTAGATTCAGATTCCACAAAGCTACCACCCACTAATTCAACCTTTAAATCGATTAATGGATAACCCACACGAACCCCAGAAAGTAAAGATTCCTCTACGCCTTTTTGCGCTGCTAGCGCAAATTCCACAGGCAACACTGCTGGTCCTAATTTATTTTCAAAAATAAAACCGCCGCCTCTTTCTAATGGAGAAATCTTTAAAATCACATGTCCATATTGGTTTTTTGCACCAATTGGGCGAATATGCTTAGCTTCTGCATTAACAGACGTAGAGATTGTTTCACGGTAGGCCACTTGTGGTTTTCCAACTTGCACGCGCACATCGTTTTCACGTTTTAAACGATCAACGATAATATCCAAATGGAGCTCACCCATTCCAGAAATGAGCGTCTGACCTGTTTCTTCATCTGTTCGCACACGAAAAGAAGGATCTTCTATTGACATACGCTGAAGAACAGCGCCTAATTTGTCTTGATCTGCTTTGGTCTGAGGCTCAATAGCAACAGAAATAACGGGTTCCGGAAATTCCATTTTGTCTAACAATACAGGTTGCTTCTCGAAACACAGAGTATCGCCTGTAGTTGTAAATTTCAGCCCAAGCACGGCACAAATATGACCGACTTCGCAAACCTCGATGTCTTCTTTATCGTTTGCATGCATGCGCAACAAACGACCAATGCGTTCTGATTTTTTCTTAACTGGGTTATAAACTACGTCGCCCTTTTTGAGAAGGCCAGAATAAACACGAACAAAAGTCAACAACCCATACTGATCGCCCATAATCTTAAAGGCAACCGCAGCTAAAGGTGCTTGCGCATCAGGCTTTACCAAAATCTCTGCATGAGATACAGGATGATAAGCAACAATAGCACCCCTGTCTAAAGGCGAAGGTAAATAATCAACCACCGCATCCAAAACCTGCTGAACACCTTTATACTTAAATGAGGAACCACATAGTACTGGAACAATCTTAAGCTGAATAGTACCGATACGAATGCATCGCTTAATATCTTCTTCTGTTAAAGGCTCACCGTCCAAGTAGCGCGCAGTGACTGACTCATCAAATTCAGCAACGGTATCGATTAATATTTGCCTTTGACGCAAACAAAAATCTTGCAACAAAGAAGGAATTGGGGAAGTGGTAATTTTTTGACCCAATGAAGATTCATCGTACTCATAAACCACCATCTTAACCAAATCAATAATACCCTTAAAATCAGAAGACTCGCCCAATGGCCACTGAATAACTGCAGGTGTCACATCCAGGCGTTGTCGCAAAGATGCGATATTCATTTCAAAATTTGCACCCACTTTATCCATTTTATTAACGTAACAAAGTCTTGGAACTTTATACTTATCGGCTTGTCTCCAAACTTTTTCGGTTTGGGGCTCAACGCCATTGCCTGCATCTAAAATTGCAACGGCACCATCAAGCACACGAAGGGAGCGCTCTACTTCAATGGTAAAATCGACATGTCCTGGCGTATCAATCAGATTAATTCGATGATCTTTCCAATAACAATTTGTAGCTGCGGCAACAATTGTAATACCGCGTTCTTTTTCTTGCGGCATCCAATCCATTGTTGCAGTTCCATGATCCACTTCACCTATCTTGTAATTAACACCGCTATAATAAAGAATGCGTTCGGAAGTCGTGGTTTTGCCTGCATCGATGTGTGCGACAATGCCGATATTTCTAGTATGTGTTAAAGGATATTGCTTCGTCACAAACGACTCTTTAATTTTTTAAAATTATTAGTTTTGAGCACTAACCAAGCGGGGCAAAAGACAAATAACTACGCAACTGAATAAGAAGTGATTCGGCTATTTTTAAGCCAGTCCTACCAGCGGTAGTGAGCAAAAGCCTTATTCGCTTCTGCCATTTTATGCGTATCTTCACGCGTTTTAACAGCGCCTCCGCGATTGTTAAGAGCATCCATAATTTCACCGGCCAACTTCTCTTCCATGGAACGCTCTCCGCGTTTACTTGCGCTTTTAACCAACCAACGCAAAGCTAGAGCAATACGTCTATCAGGACGTACTTCTACAGGCACCTGATAAGAAGCGCCACCCACACGACGGCTCTTCACTTCCAGTACGGGCTTGATATTTTCGAGCGCTTTACGAAACACCTTGAGTGGTTCTTCTTGCGTTTTTTCTTCTAAAGTATCCAAAGCACTGTATACAATTTTTTCCGCGACACTTTTCTTGCCCTCTTTCATGATAATATTCATGAGTTTGGCAAGCAATTTGTCGTTAAATTTTGGATCTGGGGTAATTTTTCTCTTGGGAACTTCTCTTCTTCGAGGCATAACAGCTCCTTAATTATCAATTTAAGCTTAGCTAGGCTTTTTAGCGCCGTATTTTGAACGACTTTGTTTACGTTTTTCAACACCCGCAGTATCCAAAGATCCGCGAACGATATGATATCTTACACCGGGCAAATCTTTCACGCGGCCACCGCGGATTAATACGACCGAATGCTCTTGTAAATTGTGCTTTTCTCCTGGGATATAAGAGGTCACCTCCATGCCGTTGGTTAAACGAACACGGGCCACTTTACGCAAAGCAGAGTTAGGCTTTTTAGGTGTTGTTGTGTAAACTCTTACACAAACACCACGTTTTTGTGGACAATTTTTCAAGGCAGGAGAAGAGGTCTTCCATCTGGTTTTCTCGCGACCCTTTCTCACAAGTTGATTAATCGTTGGCATACTTGCACGTTCCTTCGCAATAAGCTGCGTTTACTAAATTTTGGAAATCAGCTTGCTATATGATTTAAGGACAAATTGTCAAGAATAAATCAGGAGAAGTCATCGGATGATTTTTAAAAACTTATGTTTCCCTATCTTAACAACGTGTTCTCCAATAGGAACTTCTGCTTTACTGTCTATTATTTTTTGTCCCATCACACTAATTGCTTGCTGTTCAAACAATCGTCTTAATTCAGATTTACTAGCAAATAAACCAGAAGAAAAAATAGCATCAAAAAAACTTTGTGAACCATCTATCTTTAAAACACTGACATCATCGGGAACACCTTGTTTGGAAAACACACGTAAAAACTCATCTAAAGCATCTTGGGCTGCCGACTTCCCATAAAATAAACTTACTATTTCATGGGCAAAAGATTCTTTAAGCTTTTTGGGATGTATTGCTCCGGTTGCCACTTGCAATTTAAGAGATTCGATTGTTGTAATATGAGTGGAAGACAATAAGGGATACCAGTTCCACATTAAATCGTCACAAATAGACATTATTTTACCAAACATTTGTGATGGGGAATCTTCAAATGCAACATAATTGTTTTTTGATTTAGACATCTTATCCCCCTGCAAAACCCCATCGACTAAACGGGCATCCAATCCTAAGAGCAAAGGCATTGTGAGCACAACTTGAGGTATTAGTTGATAACTTCGCATTAAATCACGTCCAACCAATAAATTAAACAGCTGATCTTGCCCCCCTAGTTCAACATCCGCACGAATTGCAACAGAATCGTAACCCTGCAAGAGTGGATACAAAAATTCGTGCAAACTAATCGCCCGTCCCTCATGAAATCGTTTATTGAAATCATCACGTTCAATCATCCGCGCAACCGTATAATGAGAAGTTAAACGAATAAAATCTTGAGGTGTTAACGTGTTTAACCAATCCGCGTTATAAACGACATGTGTTTTTTCTGCATCTAAAATTTTAAATGCTTGCCGGGTGTATGTTTGTGCGGCTAGAGTAACTTGCTCTTGGGTTAACGCTGGGCGTTGTTCATTACGACCTGTAGGATCACCGATACAAGCTGTGAAATTACCAATTAGAAATAGGACTTGATGTCCCAATAATTGAAATTGCCGCATTTTGTTAAGAAGCACAGCATGCCCCAAATGCAAATCTGGCATGGTAGGATCAAAACCAGCCTTAATCACTAAGGGCCTATTTTTCTGGTACGATTCGGTTAATTTTTTTTCGAGTTCTGCATGCGTATGTAAATCCACAATGCCGCATGTTAAAAGCTCTAATTGTTCTTTAACAGGAAGAAAAGGCATGAGCACACTCCTAATGATGAATCAATTGTTTTATCAACGAGATATCGTTGTTAATTCGCAACTGTTTTTCTTGGCTAATAATAACGGTTCCTGGTTTAGCACCTTTTGTTTTTTTTACATATTTAACTTGTGTCCAAGCCACTTCAACATAAACATGACGAGGTGCTTTTGAAAAAAATGCGGCCAAGCGTGCAGCTTCAAATATCGTGTCTTTGTCTACAAGCTCTTGCGCACGTCTTGGAATCACCACATGCGAACCTGTAAACCCGCTCACATGGAACCAATCACTGTGGGGCGGTGCATAATAAAATGTTAATTTATCGTTTTCTAATGCACTAGTCCCAACCCAAATGGCACGACGAGAAGATGAATAATAGATACGATAAGGCAGTTTAGCTCGTGGCTGAACACCTTGCTTTGAATGATGGAAAATCGCTTTTTTGGAATCACTAAACCAACTGGGCTCCAGTAGTCTTAAGGCTGCTTCTATTACAGATAATGAACGCTCCCATTCCTGAAAAGATGATGCGCATTGCTCTTTTTGTGGATGATCTAATATTTGAGACTCGACTGCGTCTATATGCAAAAGCAAATTATTCACACACACTGATTCTTTAGCTAAAAAATCGAGTCGTGCTTGATTTTTTGGCTGAGCCAACATGAGTCTTTTAGAGTCTCGAAAACGTTTATCTATCTGTTGCGTCAAAGACTGTGATTTATGGAGTAGAATAACTATCTCTTGGGGGGGGGATTGATAATAATCAACAACAGCTATCTGATTACTCCCCTTTTTAACCAAATGAGAACAAGACTTTAAAAGCTCCGCCTCCTGTTGCATTTTTTGAGATCCTGCTATGCGTTTTTGATCTGTCAAAGCGGATGCGACTCTTTGTTTATGGCGTTTATCCGCTTTAAGTGCCATTTTTTTTAAACACCGAATACGCTCACGAAGCTGAAGCAATATCTTGGGTGGTTTGTCCATGTTGATATGCCTGATGAATGAGTGTTTTTGCAAAACCACGCGCTTGTTCTGTAATAATAATACCAGACAACATACGTGCAATTTCATCCTCTTTGTCAGACGGATGCGTAAGTGTGACTACTTCACTTAAGGTGCGATCTGAAACAATGCGTTTGGTAACTCTTAAATGAACATGCGCATAGGCTGCAGTTTGTGCCAGGTGTGTGACGCAAATCACTTGATGATGTGCACCTAGCGCATTCAATCGTTGACCAATAAGTTCCCCAACAGCACCACTTACCCCTGCGTCCACTTCGTCAAAAATATAAACAGGAACAGACGCATAGCGCCCCAGCACAGACTGTAAAGACAAAAGAATACGAGATTGCTCACCACCAGATGCTATTTTATCCAATGGCAACAATTCGTCGCCTTTATTGGTAGACACCAAAAAACGAGCTTTGTCAAAACCATCACGACGAAGAGAAGAAGGCAATGCATCATGGGCCGATTGAATATCTAAAACTACACGCGCATGCGGCATATTGAGTGTTTTTAAAACAGAGGTAATCTCCTGGCTTAATAATTTTGAGGCATGCTGTCTTGCAGAAGATAGGTGTTGTCCATATTTTAATAAAGAAATCTCGTGCTTTTCTTTTTCCTTTTGAATTTGCTCCAATTGAGTATCTGCATGCAACAAACTTTGATGTTCCACTTGTAGTGAAATACACCATTGCTCTAATTCATCTGCGGTTGTTCGATATTTACGTACGAGACGACTCACTAAAGACAAACGTTGTTCTATCTGCTCTAAGGATTCTTCTTGATTATCAAGCTTGCTCAATTCTGAACTTAAGGAACGTTGAACAGATAACAAGTTTTCGCTTATTTTTTCAACTTGCTCTAAAGGGTTAGCGTACACCTCTTGAATTTTAGCTAAATCACGCAACAAACGCTTAGTTTGTAATAATTGTTGATCAATACAACCATCCGCATCTTGAAGCAACGATAAGACACCCTGCAATAAATTGAGCAGTTTGTCTCTGCACTGCAATCTCTGCTTATTGGATTTAAGAATGGCTTCTTCGCCTGGCTGAATCTTTGCTTCTTGAAGCTCTAAAATAGAATCCTCTAGCTCAATCAAGCGACTTTCACGATGCTTGAACTGCTGTTCAATTGCACGATAGTGTTCTTCTATTCGAATATATTCTTGGGCACAATTAATAAAATTTTGTCTTGGTTCCAATAACCCTGCAAATTGGTCTAATGCCAACAAAATAGATTCTGTATCTTGCAGACGTTGTTGTTGACTTTGGCCACAAATAAGAAACAGGTGCGCCCCCAATTGTTCCATATCCGTCATTGTTGCAAGTTGTCCGGCAATATAAGCCTTGCTCTTACCCTCTTTAGTTAAAACTCTTTTTATCACAACTTCATCGGCTAAAGGATCAAGAATAAATCCACGCGTATTTAAGAAACTAACTACGCTTGAATGGTTTTTAAAAGACAAGGCTGCTTCTATTAATAAATCTTTATCTTTATCCCTTATCCATTCTTTTTGGGCACGTGCCCCAAGCAAAGCAAGTAAGGCATCAATAACAATTGATTTACCTGCACCTGTTTCACCGCTTAATACGTGAAAGCCTTGAACATTAAAATCCAAAGACAATTCTTCTATTAAAATAAAGTTTTTAATGTGCAAATGAAGCAACATAAATAATTATTCACTCATTAAAAAAATTAATGGTCGAACACACTCTTCTTCTTTCATCGAAGACCAAGAGCGCAACAAAATGGTATAGACCATAAGGCCTGTCTCGCCCTCTCCCCACATGAGATAACGTAAAGCTTGAGACATCAAATTTTGCCGTGTTAATCCCAAAAACAAACTAATAGGTGAAATTAACTGACTAATATAAGCAATTGTATTGGCAATTGCAATTGCACCAAAAACTTCGACCACTAAATTGTTATTTTCTTCTCTTACACGTACTTTGAGTGGCGCTAAAAACTGACTCCGATTATCTATTAAATTAACATGAACAAAAGCGAGCGTACCATCTACACGGTAGTATTGGCGAACCTCTTCTGATTTGCGTCGACGCGCAACACTTGTGCTATTTTTCATTGGGATCATATGCACTGTTTTGCCCACCATGGATAACCATAAAATAGCAGATTCTTGATCATCAAAAGTAACTTCTGACACACGCAGTTCTGTCGATCTCCAATATCGACTTAAAGCTGCAGATAAAATCACAATACCAATAAAAATACTGGCAATAATAACGCCGTCTGGGCGTTCGACAATATTATCTATCAGGGTAAAAGAAAAAACGACACTCACCAAAACAAAATAAACAAATCGGAACAAATTACGATGCTGCCCATCTTCTTTATATTCTTTTAATAAAGAAATTGACACCGCAACTGCTGCCGACAAAATCAGAACCAAAACACCCGTCGCATAAGCACCACTTTGTGCTTCTACATCTGCATTAAAAGCTAATGTCACGAATACATTAACAATAAATATCAACAAGATAAGCGGGCGATCATAAGATATCCACTGAGGCGCCATGCCAAATCTGGGCATATAGCGTGGGATCAAATTAAGTAACCCAGTCATTGCTGATGCCCCTGCAAACCACAATATTGCAATGGTAGAAAAATCGTAAATGGTTCCCCAAGTCAACCCCATATAGCGGTGTGCCAAATAGGCAATCACACGGCCATAGGCTGCGCCACCATGCCTATAATCCTGCTCCGGAACCAACATATTGGCGATAAAACTAGACGCCAACAACAAAACACTCATGATCAATGCGGCACACAACAATAAACGCCGTGTATTTTTAATTTGTCCTTCTGGTTTTGCTGATGTTTTATCTGCGGGTGTGCCCATAATTAGCGGCATTGCAGAAACGCCTGTCTCGAAACCACTCATACCAAGTGCTAATCGAGGAAAAATAAAGGAGGCAAGAATAAAAAGCTGAGGACCAGATCCATACACATCTAAGTGAATTTTCCATTGAAAAATAAGCTCTTGATGCTGTGTAATTTCGTAAAAGCAACGACCTAAAACAATAAGATTTAAAATGATATAAGGAATACAAACAATGCTTGCCAACTGAACTGCTTCTTTAAATCCTTTTAAAAAAACCAGAGTAAGAACACTGAGCAATGCCAATGTAATCAACAATGAATGTTCACCAACAAAAGAATGCAAGAGTTGGTTTTCGACCATATGCACAGCCGCATCTGCGGCAGACAAAGTCATAGTGATAACAAAATCAGTCGCGGCAAAACCAATCAAAGCAAGCACCAAAATCTTACCGAACCACCCAGGAAGTAAGCTTTCTAAAATGGCAATAGAACCCTGGCCAGCAAAAGAACGAGCGGCCACCTGTGAATAAACAGGTAAAGCGCCAAGCAAGGTGACAGCGACTAAAATGGCCGTTGCGATAGGAGACATTGCGCCAGCTGCAAGCAATGCAGTGCCTGGCTGGTAACCAAGCGTAGAAAAATAATCAACCCCTGTTAACCATAATACCCAATACCAAGGATATACCGTATGATGATCCAATTGAGAGGGATCATCCAACCTATGTCCGTGATAAATCCAGCGACCTAATACAGATTTAGGTTCTTTCTTAGACGATACGGGGCTTGGAAGTTTTAATTCATTTGCCATAAGGCGGATATAATTAACGCGGCGAGAGATTTATGGCTAGAGGCAGCATCCATGTATTATTTTTCATACTGGGAGTATCTATTAGTTTAATTTTCTTTTAGAAATTTAAACTAAAACGAGAGCGTATTATCAGACACTAAGGCAAGACTTCTACGATTTTAATCACTGCATCTTTACTGCCAACAGGCACTTTAAGTTGAAAACCAACTAAATCACCTTTGTTTTTGGTCATCGCATCGCCATCCTTATCAATGCGGACACTAATATCTAAATGGCCAACAAATTGAACACCGGCCATCATGACGTTAGAAGCATCCAACCTAAAAGTCATTGGAAAATTACGAACAGGCTCCTTTTTGACTGCCACAGGAGGGCCAGATTCTACACCTGACTGGCGTGCAATAATAAAAACAACATCCGTGTCTTGAATCAGAGACTTGAGAGAAGGCGCTAACTCTAAACGACCTTCTATGCTTGCAACAGAATCACTCTCTTGCATCGCTGCATTGGCTGTTTCTGCAGATGCTGGCTCTTGCTCAGACCGAGAACCCATCACGTTCGAATCGTTTGGCGACGATACTGGAACTTTGTATAATAGGCGAGCAATAATCCACCCACTGACAATAAATTGAGAAAGCAACACGACCCACAACACATATTTTTTAGATTTGCTCATTTGCATAAACACCAACACCGCTAAAACAAGAGCGTAAAATAAACGCTAATTTAGAGAAAGAGGATATTTAACAGGAATATTGCCTTTTTGATATTCTGGAAATTTCATTCGCTTAATGACAGACAAGAGGCAAGATTCTGCATTGGTGCCCTGAAGAGAAGGGGCTTCGATTTCTGGTTGTGTAATTTGCCCGGTAGGAACAATGACCCACTTTAAAAAAATACGATCGGGAACAAGAATATTTGGATGATTATGAACATAGTTATCCACGCACTTTCTTGCTGCAGCACTACTTGCATGAATCACTTGTAACACTTCTTGTTTGTCTAACGTAGGTTTTAATGAACTGTTAGATTCAAACAAAGAATCTAAATCATTTTTTGCGGTGCGTGGAGGTAGCTCTTTAACCTCTTTTTCTTGAGGTTTTTCAGGCACTCGTTCTGGTGTCTTTTTTTCTGGTAAAACCGGCGAAATCTCTTGCTGTGGTTCTTTATTTATAGATGGAAGAGAAGCAACTGGAGATATGACAGCAGAAGTTGTCAGTTTTTTAGATGGTTTAAGTTCTTTTTCTCTAGATTTATTCTCTTGTTTACTATTTTCTCTTTTTTCTGCAGGCATAGAAAGCACTGTTGTGGGGGATGGCGGCAAAGAAGGGGCTGTTGATGGACGGACAGGCAAATCTGTAGCGGGAGGTGTTTCTATTTGTGGGAAGGAAGAAGGTTTATCTGCAACATGGTTAACTTCTCTTTCAGGTACAATATTTTTATCCCTATTTAAAGCAGGCACAGAAATAACACCCAAAAACACTAATCCTAAAAATAGAATAAAGAGGCCCAAAAAAGATAAAAGAGCCCAAGATGCAGGATGAATTCCCTGCCTAGGTTTGGGAGTGGCCAAAGTGTCTAATGATTCATTAACTGCGTGCACCTGAACTTGCGACGGAGCAGCAGATAAAGAACGAACGGGTGTTGTTGGTATCTTTTGATTATTAAATGCAGATAGGTCAGGTGATGCCGGCGTTTCTGGTTCTATTTCTTTAATTAAATCGGCCAAGGCTAATGCCGCTTGTGGATTAAAAGAACTTGGAGATAAAACAGGGTTGGCTGTTTTTTGCGGAAGGTCTAACAACCTATTGGCTAAGTCAGGAATTAAATCAATGGGCAACCAGTCAAAAAAACCTTGTCGCCAAGCGAGTGAGTGCGCATTAATATCTCCATTTTGCCAATGGGTCTGAACTTGCTCAAAAGATAAAGGACCCACCTGATTGTCTTGAATCGCAACAAACCAAATTAAGTCGGGTGTTTGTTTTTCGGCAGAAACAGGTGCATCCAACGATGCAGGTTTAGAATTTTCCTGTTCTTGAGGAGCTTTGGTTTCTATTTGATTTAGCAAATCATCAATTGCCTCTTTGTCTTTATCTTCAAAAATAGCCGCCGTTTGTTTACCTATTTGAGTAACAGCAAAGGCAGATTCCTGCTTGACTTCGCCATTTTTCAATACGTAAATCATGTCTGCACATTTTTTACAGCGAACTTTAACGCCTTTTTTACCTATTTTTTCATCTGCAATTTGATACTGCGCCTGACATTGACGACATATAAATTTCATTGTTGCACCACTTTCATCTCATCAAAGCCAATTAAAAAACATTGTTTAACTTTGCAGATTCTTCGACTTGCAAAGACAAACCCAACTGCTGCCGTATTTGGAGGTTGGCAGAAGACATAAAAAACTGCAACAAGGCAATTTGCCTTTCTTTATAAGTTCGTAAAATAACCGAATTAAAAGACCAAGACTTCAATGAGAGACAGGCTTGTGTCAAATCTTGAGACAACACCACAGAACCAGCAATCAAAGACAACTCTACGCCTTTTAAATAAGGTCCGGTCCCATGAATGGACAGAATTGGCCATGCTTGTTCGCATAAATATTTAAGTTGCGCAGCTTCTTTGGATTGTCTAATGATACGTTCCGCAAAGACAAACACAGGATGCTTGGGCTGAATTGAAATTTTAAACAACTGCATAATAGCGGCGGCCGTTTGAGGCAACACAGCAGCAAGAACATGGGCCAACACAACATGCAAATCTGCCACACTCAAACACGCACCTAAAACTAACTGCGGATGCGCAGCCAACAAAGCCGGAACTAAGCAGGCATACAAGGCACTTTTATCTGTTTGTGTTAAACAAGGGTGTTGAGCTCCAAAAACTAATGATGGGCCATTTATATAAGCAGACAAGAGTTGAGAAGACGCAACCGTATCACTTTTTTTATAAATGCTCATTGAGGGTAGAGAAAGTAAAGACTGTGCTTGCTTGATAGCACCCACCACAAATAACCGAGAAGACGCTATATCTATTTGATTTTTGGGTTTTGACGTATCAGGTAAACAATCAGCCAAAGATTCTTTAGCGTGTTGGGCTAAAAATGCGCACAAATCGCCAACTTCTTGCCGCGCCAGAGAATGAATTAGCCAATCGGTCACCTGTTGTTCAGTCAAAGAAGCAGAAGGTAAAGAAGAAACACCCTTTTTTAGGTATTGATAAATTTGTTCGTCTTGTGTGGTTGATTGATTTAAAAAAATCAAAGATTGACAAGCACAAAAAAGCAAATCAAATTGTTGTTGGTCATGACTCAGTTGCCGAACCGCCTGAACGCAAGACAGCCACATGTCTTGTTGGTGAACGTGAACACATCCTTGTTGATAATAGTCCAAAGCACGCGCGGGCTGCTGTAAACGCATTAACAACTGCCCCAGTGCCACATATTCTTCCGGTTGCGGATCCAATTTTAATGCGGCTTCACGGGCTAAACGAGCTTGTTTAAGATCAGATAGCATGTGTTCATACAAAGTCGCCAATGATCTCAATAACGCAGCTTTGGCCTGATAAGCATCCTTAGGCAATCGCATCAACATCATGCGATATTGAATTTCTAAAGCTTGGTACTCTTGGTGCCCCGCTAAAGTATTTTCAATAAGTGCAAATACGTCTAAACGAAGAGGCTGTGTATTTAAAATAATTTGTGCTTCTTCTATCGCACGAGCCCAGTGCGTACCTTCTTTGGCATAAAGTTTAGCCAACAGCCAGCGGTATTCGATTATCTGTTCTGGGTTGGAGAGCAACAATAATAATTGATGTGTTGCTTCTGCAGCCAATAGTAACTGCTTGGTAGAACTAAAACAAACAATCAATCGTTCGAGTATCTGCGTATTTTTCGGGAGTAAACGACGCGCTTCGGATAAACAGTCAATGGCACGATAAACATCCTTTAATCGTGTATGACAAATATCGGCCATACGAAGCAAAACAAATGGACGCTCATCCACAGCTACTGCATCTGCATAACGCATCCAATAATCATATGCTGATTCATCATCATTTTGCGTTGTACAAAGAGACGCCAGTGCCTTAAGAGCAGGTGCAAATTCTAAGTCCAACTGCAACGCCTGTTGATATAATTCAGAGGCTTCTGTGGTGCGTTGAGAATGCAATAGTAAATCGCCCTTTAAAACCAAATGAGCCATCGTTTCTCTGGGTGTAAGCTGCTCTTTGTGTGTCGTTAATAACTGTTCAATAACCGAAATAGCGTCTGCGTATCGTTTTTGGTGTTGATAAACACGTAGCAACAATTCTAATGCGGGCATTAAATTGGGTTCAAAAGCGAGCGCATGCAAGCAACGATCCAATGTATCGCTATAATCACCTTGTTTTTCTGACACATAAGCATATTGATACCAGGCTAATGCTTGTGCGTGTTTGTCTTCTTGTGCCATTAATGCAACCACCTGTTTTTGAATCAATGCGGCATGCGCATATTCAAGCTGCGTCATATATAAATCATATAATTTACGCAAAACAGGCAAATAAGAAGGGTCGTAATGATACGCCATTTCGAAGAAACGAGGCGCCATATGCACAAAAAGAAGCCCCTCTTTATTTGATTTGATTGATGCTATCTGCGTTTCACAAAAACAACCTAGGTCATATAATAACTCTGCTTGCAATACAGGTGATGAACTATGAATTGCTTCATCTTGGGCATATTGAACATATTGGTCCCAATCTTCTTCTGTTAATGCAATTGATTTAAGTGCACCATAGGACTGCACTTCTTCTGGATTAATTTCTACAGCGCGCAAATAACAACCTGTCGCAGAAGCAAAATCCTGTAGCATTGTATGATAAATTTTACCCATTCTAAAATAGACAAAAGCTGCTTGTGGACTATCACCCAAACGATCGGCTTGGGTGCGCAATACCTCTAAAGATTCAAACCAATTACCCGTACGTTCGTAGATCTTGCCCAATCCTTGTGCCGCTTCCAGCGAATCGGGTAAAAGTGAACGAGCAAGTTGATAGTATTCTTCGGCTTTATCCACACGAGCCAAATGGAGATGATAAATTTCAGCCATGCGAACATAAAGATGCGCTACCTCTTGCGTGGTGGAGACAAGTGTTAAATGGTGCGCAAACGTAATAACCAATTCTTCGTATTGCCCCAGATGTTTTTGAATCTGTTCTTTTAAAATGAGCGCTTGTAAGTGCCCCGGTGCCTTTGTCAATATAAGATTAACATGCACCAACGCAAGTTCATATTGTCCCAAAAAAGAGCAAGCGAGATCCGCTATTTGTTGATGAAGAATAAGCTGCTCTGACTCTAAACAAACAATGTCCAAACGAGACTGCAAAACATCCAAAGCTTTTGAATGTTGCTGAGTTTTAATCAGTGAATATACCAACTTATTAAAATTGGGCTCATTCAACATGTTTTGTTTTAATAATGCAAACCAAATAGTCTGCGCCCGATCGGGCAGACTGCAAGCGGTCTCGTAAAGTACCGCCAATTGCAACTGTAAGTCAACGCAGCGCAAAGGATTAGAAATAAAAGGCAATATACGTTCTAAAACGGGGACCAAATCCTGAGTTCGTTCTTCTAACGTGTAAAGAGAAATAAGTTCATTTAATGCAAGTTCGTGTTCTGGCAATATCTGCAAAATACGCCCATATGCGTCGATGGCTTTATCTGTTTGGATAGGCTCCCAACAGGCGGCAAGTTGCATTAAAAGCACACATTTTTCTGACACATCGCTTGTGATTGCTAGTTGTTGTTCTAAAAACTCAATTTGAACATCGTGCAATCCTTGCTTGGCATATAAATCAGTAAGCACGCTAAGGGCTTCTTGATTTTTTGGCTCTGTGAGCAAGATTTGCTCGTATAGGGCTTGGGCTTGTTCTAGTTTCTGCACCTTAACACAAGCACGTGCCAAATGAAGACAAGACACCATACGTGCGCCCAAAGAAGGTGCTTCTTCTGGCATATCTTCATAAAATAAAACAAGCTCTTCAAGCGATCCCGTTTCTTTAGCTAATAGGTCAAGAACATTCGCGTCTTCATCTAAAAAAGAGACTCTGAACACACGACAAGCAGATAAAAAAGCCAATTCTGGCTGTTTTAAGTCCTGGTGTTGCACATCGCGCACTTGGCGAAGAACTTCGATTATTTGCATGTGAATGACAGGATCAATAAAAGACTTACAGGACAAATGACTGGAATATCTCTTTACATATTGTTCATTAAAGTTAAGCAATGCGCGATAAGACTGCAAAGATAAAAAGAAAGAACAAATACGTTGATGCCAAGAAAAGCAATCCGGACAATAAGCATAAGCACGAATTGCTTCTTCAATCGCAACCAAAGAAGGTTGTTGTTCAAAACGCAAGGAGGCGGCCTGCATGGCCCATTGTGCCCAATGCGATTTATCTGCTACTAAATCATGTAATATATTCACCAACTGCGTTAATTGCTGCCAGGATTGACGTAAAAACAAAGCGTTTACCACAAAATCGATAAAATCAATACGAGGTGCAATTTGGGGCAATGGCAACAATCTCATCCATTGCTCAAGCGCATAAATAATTCCAGGTTCAAAGCCATGTGTAAGCGAATAGTGCAGCATGGATTCATGCATGTCGAATACATGGGCATGACTTAATCCCATCAAAGAAGATAATTGCTCATACACACGAAAAAGTGCGTGGTGATCTTGTGTCTTTTGATACAAAGAAAAAAGTGCCCGTAATGCTTGTTCATGTTGAGGTTGTTTATCCAAAACACATAGCCAACGCTCAATTGCTTCTTCTGCCATACCCAGTTGATCAGAAGATAATGAAGCCAACAAACTTTGAAAATAAACATCTGAATCAAAGCGTTTTACTAATATTTTTAACAATTCAATTAAATCATCAAACAGACCCAATGTTTGGTAAACGCTACATAAAGAACGGGCTGCTTGGACATGATTGGGATCTAGATTCAACACACGTTTCCATAAAGATACCGCGTTCATCAAATTTTGATCTTGTTGCATTTGCTGTTCTGCAAGGTACACCAACGCCTGTACCTGCAAAGATGCTTCGATATGTGGCGTATCTGACAAATATTTATACACCTCAAGAAGTGCAGCATCCCTGTGTTCTTGACGATAGACATTTATTAACAAATTCCAAATTTCAGAATCAGTATTATCGATGGCCCTTGCTTGCTCTAAAAAACCAATGGCCGATTCGTTTTTTGATTGTCTTATACAAGCGCGAGCAGCACTTAATAATACTGGAATTTTTTCTGTGCCAAAACACAACACAGACAAAAGCCGCAAAGCCGCGTCTATTACTTGATCGTCTTGATGATATGATTCATACAAAGAGAGCAATAAAAGCCATGTAGATATATCGTCTGATTGAACTTGAACTATCGATTCAGCCAATTGAATCATGGATTGTGATCGAGGCGTTTGCGTTAGATAAAGAGCTAATAATTTTTTACGTAAAACTTGAGCCCGCGTTAAATCCGAATTTTCTAACAACGCAATTAATTGCTGCAACACAGATATTTGTTGGTCATGGCAATCTAATTGTGATTGTTGTTCAATAAAAGACAAGACCTCTTGATATGCAGATACTGCATCATTGATCGATTGACATGCCAAACAATGTTGCGCACGAAGCAACAAAAGATCCAACAATCGAAGCCTATCGTCAGAAGTTACCCATTGAGGATAAGACAATAAGGCTTGATAGCAAGTAATACCACAAGAAATGGCGTCTGGTGATGATGTAAAGCAACAAGATTGAAACAATGTAACAATACGCTTATGTAGTTGTTTTTGTTCCGCATCAGATAAATCATGCGCAATTTTTAAATAGCTATCAAGCAATGCAGTCTGTGACGGTGTATCGATGGCTAGTTTTTCGGCCCACAATCGCACACCCATGTCGTGTGGATCAAATTCCAATAAAGACTGTGCCACTAAAAAGGCCTGTTTTTTATCTTGTAATCGACATTCGTAAATATCACCAATACGACGAAGCAAATTCTTTTTTTCATTTGCTTGCACAACCCATGCTACTTTTCTTTGCAACAATAAAGCGAGCATTTGGTAGTCTTGCTTAGCAGTGTAAATCGGTTCTAATAAAAAAACTGCATCTCGGCTCACTTCGTCATACTCTAAAAGCGATTGAAGCGCAGATAAGGTCGCAGGGAATTGTGGCCTTTTTTGCAAAGCTTGTTGATAAAAAGAAATAGCTTGTGTCGGTAATTCGGGAAGATGTAAATGTCCCAACCTAAGCAAAAGTTCAATTGTTAACTCATGCCCTAATGTTTGCGATTGCCGTTGTTTAATAATATGAATAAGTTGCTGTTTTATATCTGGGGCAATAGGTTTTTCAAGATGCGTCAACAGTCCATCGATATAAAGAAGGCTCACCGGATAATCAGGATTAAGCCGGAACCAATGGTCCAAAGCGTACATTGCATCTAACGCAATTTCAGAAGAGTCGCTTTGATTTGCAAACAAAGACTCATAAAGTTTAATTTTATCTAAAACCTGCGAATCGTCTAACAAGGCAAGTTTTTCTTTTATTTGTGCAACTACATCGACCACTGAATCTTCTGATGAATCCAAAGGTTTTTCCTTCATTTTGAGTGTCTTTATCCAACACTTTTTGCTAAGTCTCTATGCCAATGCGGTAATCCCTTACTCAAATAAAAATAAGCACTCAATACAAACCATTCACAAAAAAACTATTCTCCGGCAGACTTAAATACAAATGGATAATTGACAAGAACCATGCCTCCGCCACGAGGTTTAGGAAAAATAAAAGTCCTAATTTTAGCAGCAATACAGCTTTCTACCTGATTGGCTTGGCTATTCATGGTCGTTTCTAACACTTTAGACTCTTTCACTAATCCGTCTTCTTGAATTAAAAACTGAATTCTAATTTTACCAGACAAACTTTTTTGAATTTGCAATTGACGCTCGTAGCAATAACGAATGGCCGCACGATTATCGTTAATCACTTTACGAATTAAAGATGGGTCCAAAGCCCCGACAGCTGTAAATGGAACATCATTAATAAGAGGATCCCTATCGCCGCGACCATTACCAATTCCACCAGATCCAGGGCGGTAAGCACCACGATCACCAATCCCCAAAGCCCCATGCAACCCATTTCCTGTCCCACCAGTTCCCGTTCCGGTTCCGGTGCCTCCATAAGGAATAGAATCGCGGCCATAACCACCACTTCCATCTCCACGCGTTTCTACGCCTGTGGCCTGCCCTGCCGAACTACCTGCACGTTGGCCCGAAGATCCAATGGCAGATAATAAATCTTTTGCTTTATTATCTGAACCTAACAACGCATTTAAATGTCCACCACCAAACATTTTTTGCAAGCGTTTGTTGACTTCATTGCGATCATCCGGACGACCTTTAGTATTCTTAATTGCAGTCTTGCCTGTCGTCTGCAAAGAGTGGCTTTCTCCTGCTTTTCCGGGATCGTTTTTACCACCACCTCCGCCGCCGCCTCTTTTTTGTGCTTTTACATAATCAGCAATTGCCAACTTAGCCTCTGCTTTAGGTTTGTCTAGCAATAAATGAGCAAATCGGTTGTCGTTCTTAAATAAATCTTCATCAAGCGCTGCAATTTCAATGGGATATAATCTTAAAAAAACCAAAGAAAACAACATAAAAAATGCGGCAATGACAAAAATATTTAAAAAACGATAATCAATTTCAAAAATAGGACCAATAATTTTAGGTGCGGGCGTCACAAAACGAAGAACCAATCGAAGTCCGCAACATTCCACTTGGTAAATGCAATCTTCTTGCATGCGCAAAACTTGCGCGTGTGCAATGCGAGGATGGGCTTGTATTTGTCCTGTGTTTTGCAAGTCTTCGCGTGTAAGAACGCGCTCATCGGGTAACTCTACCTGCAACCGAAAATCAGGCAACAAAGCAAGGGTATAAACGCCATCTAAATATTGAATCAAAGGGAATACAGGTGCGGATAATTGTTCGCTAGAGACAAATATATGCGCTTTTTTAGTGTCTCCCAATAAAATCTCAGGTACTTTATTATAGTTGGTGACATCCAAACATTCATCACCCCAATAAGTTCGAATTTCTAATACTTTTTCGACAGGTAATTCATCTTCTTTTATTGGGTTTTGTTTGGGTGTAATTTCTGTAGACCGAGACTCGGGCAAAAAAGATACATCCGAAGAATGAGAAGCCAATGACAATGGTTCTTTATCTGTCTTTAAAGGCGGTACGTCCACAGGCACAGAAGAAGCTGCAGACGTTAATACCGCCGCAGGTATTGCAATTGAAGGAACCGTTGGCGCTGTATGTATAGCCGTTAAATTTTGTTCTGCTTCTTCGCCTATCATCAACGATAAACGTGTTTCACCAACAACAATCTGATCGCCACTTTGCAAAAATGCCTTCTGTACACGTGCGCCATTTACAAAAGTACCTTCTGTACTGCCCATATCTATAATCGCAATTTGATTATCAGAAGCTGCACATTCGATAACTGCATGAATACGAGCGACTTTGGGATCATCTAATTTAAGATGAGCCGAAGCCAATCGACCAATTTTGACAATGTCCTGCTCAAATCGATAGGTTTGAGTCAGCTTCTCTGCACGAAAAACCTGAACTAATATCAATGACGCCATGATTCAACCAACCCCTCATATGAGCAGATTAAGACATCGACACGGGCAACATAATAAAAGAGAAAAACTACCCACGGCATTAAAAATTGATCCATTCCATGCTTATAAAGATTGAATGGACTGCAAAATCTCTAACCGAAAATGTTCCCTCACTTTAATCAGTTTTTGATGTTTTGCTCTTTTCTTGGCATTAAAAAATTCACCATCTGGTTTTGTTAAATCACCTTCAATGGTATCATCGCTAAAATCAATCACTTGTGGCCCTTTTTTAGGACCCGCTGTTTCAGGACTATCTTTGGGCAAACTAACAGCCGTCGAAGGAACAACAGGAGAACTAGGCTGGACAGGCAAAGACTCTTCTTTGGGTTCTTGCGCCAAAAGTAAGCCATTTGAACTAGAAAAAACGGCGAGTACTACGAATACAGCAAAAAATTTCAGTAACATGCGTCACCTCTTTTAGTTTTTTTAAAATCTGCAAAATACTCAAGCGACACAAACATAACGGCCATCATGAGCTGTTGTTCAAATTTAGTAAAGAGAAAAATTAAACACACCAAAAGCAAGTCCATTAAAACCACACTGTTATCTCATTATTTTTTATTTTTAGGATCCACCAACTGCCTTTGCATCTGTTGTTTAAGTAGTTCTAACCATGCACGAACTTGCAAAACAGAGGGATCGGCATTAACCAAAGGATGCCCTATATAGCGTTCATAATATTTACTTGCGTTTTCTAATAACCCAAGTCCTTCGTGGTACAACAATGCAAGATCAATAAGCGCATAGGGTTCATTTTCATTCTCAGCTAAAATTTTAAGATATATTTGCTCGCTTTCTTTGAATTGACCAATTCCGCGCAAAGAGACTGCCAATCCAATACGTAATGGCAAAGATGAAGGATCTAATTCGAGTAAACGAGAATAATATTGTTTAGCATTTTGATAATCTTCAAAATCTAAAGACAACTTAGCCAAGCTTTCTAATGTTTTTAAATACTTAGAATCTAAACCAAGAACAGTTAAAAACTGACCAACCGCTGCGGGCACTTTTTGTTCTTTTAATAAAGCTTGTGCCAAGACATGATACACATGAGGACGCCGTGGTGCTTTTTTTAAGATTAAACTAGAAGCCAAACGAACCATCGGTAAATCTGTTTTTTGAAAAAAAGCATCCAACAAAATATCGTAGGCCAATAATTGCTCCGCGTCATACAGTAACACACGTTTGGCATAATCAATAGCCGCATCTGGAGCATGTCTTAGGAGTTCTATTTGAGCTAATAATAAAAGTGGGATTTGTGCACGTGAATCTTTTTTTAACTCTGTCAATAATAACGCTGCTGCAGAATCTAACTGACGCAGTTTGACTGCGTTTAATACTGGGGCATAGCGTTTAAGCGCCTGTTCTTTCTCTTGGGTTGTCATAGATTCAGAGACAGGAAGCACTAAGTTCCAAGAAGAAAAAATAGAAGGTATAACTTCTTTAAGGACCGGATATTGAATAGGGAGGTATAGCGTCAAACGTTGGCGCGCCTGTTTGGACCATTGGTTATAAATGCCCAATTCATTCGCTTTGTGCAAACAATTTTGATAAGCCGTTACTGCGAGTGCTTGAATTGGACCTGTTTTTTCCCTAAGTCCATCTCTAAATAAATTTTTTTGGTGCTCTGTTAACCCACGTGGGAGCGGCATTTCAGCATAAGCACGTAATAAATCGTCATAAATTACGCCAATTGAAAACAAAGCGGCAAGAGATATCTCACTCACTTGGTATTCTAATACAATGGATTCAAAAGCAGCTTTAAGTTCCGTTGCTAATGATTCTTTGGCTTCTCGTGACTTAATAAACTTGCGTTCATTTTCTACAGAAACAAAATTTAATTGACGGTAAGATTGCAACCTAAGGGAAAGTTCATCAAGTGCCATTTGAGCACGTTTTTCTTTAAGCATCTGCGTGCGTTGAGATAGAGGCAAACTATTATAGGACTCTTTAAATGCAGCCTCTGCGCGCACAAGCTGCGTATTGGATTTGGCTTTGTCTTTTAACAACTGAGCAATAGCATACAAAGCATGGCTGACTTGTTCTTGAGATTCGTCTTTAAACTGCTGAATAAAATCCTGAAAACAATGAATTGCTTGTTCTTTTTTTAATGACTGCAAAGCATATAGTTCACACAAAGAAAACGACACAAGCCGCTTATCTGCTCCTTCTTTATAGCGACTAACATATAAGGAATAAGCTTGTTCTGCCAATTCAAAACGCTGCAGTGTTTGGCTATAAACAGCGGCATTAATGAGTGCATCAGGGGCAAATTTATCGCGTGGATACGCTTGTGCAAAAGCAATCAATTCTTGAGCCGCCTGTTCAAAATCAAGCATCCGCTCAAAAGCTTCAATATTGGCCCGAAAAGCGTCAATTGCAAATTTAGACTGAGGATACTTTTTAACAAAGGTGCGTCTTTGCAAAATAGCCTTATCCAAGGCTCCTGCTTTGGCGTAATTCACCGCCGCATTATACAAAGCCTGTTCTGCAAGTTCTGAATCTTTATATTTATCTGCAAATTGCAAATAAGTTTCGGCGGCAGCAAGATAGTCTTTTTTGGTTTCTTTTTCTGCTAAACGTTCAAACATACCGCGTTCAAGAATCAGACGTATACGATTTTTAAAAGATTCATTTCCGAGTTTTGGATTGTCATAAAATTGCTGCGCTTGAAATCTCAAAGCTTCTATTTTTTTTTCTGCGTTAAGCATATCCAAAATAAGCTCCGCAGCATACGAAGCGCGTGGATGTTCAGGCGATTTTTCAACCAGCGCAGAAAACCAAGTAAGCGCTTCTGAAAAGTGTTGGTAAGAGTAATAAATCCAGCCTATTTTATACCTTAATTCATCAAGATGTGCAGGCTGTGGCACATGTTTTAAATAGCTTGCACAAGCTAATAAAAATTTTTGTTTAACTTCTGGTATTTTTTGTGCGAGCACAGAAACAGGTTGACTTGTTGATTTATCATGAGCAGCTTCTTTTTTGGTTTTGAGTTTAGTTTCTTTTTCGATTTGGTCGTACTGTTCGATGACTTTATCAAATGAACGTACCGCTTCTTCTAAAGAAATTAAAAAATACTTTCCCTGTGCCCCGCTCTCTTCGTTCACTTCTTTGTCTTTAGACTGTGGATTTAACAAAGATACCGCATGATACTGATCACCTGCATCTTCATAAATATGCATTTGGTACAAAATTTCTGCATAAAAAAAACGCATTTCATAGGCATAACGTGCATCGGGGAACAAAGATAAGTAACCGCGATAGAGTTCTTTAGCTAAGGCATAAACTTCGTCGTTTTTAGTTTTCTTGGCTTCTTGGTGATAACTAAGTGCAAGCTTTCTTACTGAGGACTCCGCTAATTCTACTGCTTGAACCAAATCTTTTAATACACGATCTCTGTCTTCTTTACTTAATTCTTTTGTTTGTGCTTGTTGTTTTACCTGTACAAACAAACGGACCAACTCACGAATTTCCAACACCGTTCTGTTTTTATCTCCTAAACGAGCCAATGCATCTACCACACGACTTTGATACACAACATGGCGTGTTGAACCAGGACTATCTAAAATTAATTCCTTATTAATCACAATGACGGCAGCATATTGACCTTCTTCTGTATATAATTCAGACAAAGATTCGAGCATTTGCCGATAATGATCCTTGCCTCCCACTTTAATAAATTCATTCTTAGCTTCTTTGGGATCACCCACATGACTATAGGCTCGAACCCAATCTTTTTGCGCTTCGCGCCTAAGTGATAACTTTTGAGTTTGTTTGAGTTGCAAAGCCCAATCCGCATAAAAAATGACTTCTCTAAATTTCATTAAAGCAGACTGCCATTGGCCTAAATTAACATAACACCAAGCTTGCTTATACAAGGCAAACCCAAATGTTTGTGAAGACTTTTGTTCCGCTGCACGTGCATAAGCCTTAAGCGCTTTATCTTGCTCATTTTGGTTAAAAAAATATTCACCAATCGCAAGCCATGCGTCTGGTATGAATGAAGAACTAGGAAACCGCTGAATCAATAGACGATATTGTTGTGCGGCTTCGGTTTCACGATTTAAATCAACTAAACTAACACCCAAATAATACAAGACTTCATCCAACCTGTCGTACTGGGGGTAATTCTTAACAATGCGTTCATACAGAGCCAACGCTTCTTCTTGATAGCGTTTGGACTCTAATAAGAGTTGAGATTTTTCTTCCTGGCTGGATGTTTCTTCTGATCTAAAATAGAACCATTTCGCTTTTTCCCAATACAATTCACCCAATCTAAAATATAAAGCCGGCCGTTCAGACTCATCCGCATTTAATTTTATAATTTTGCTCAAATAATCTATTTGTTCATCACGCTTGCTTGCCACTTGTATCTCTACGCCGCGACGAAATTCATTAATCATAAGCACAGGTGAGATACTATTATTGTTCCGCGGTGGAGATTCTTTTTCTTGCGCAAATAATTGTTTATTTTTACTTTCTTGCGCATAGAGTGGCGAATGGAGCAACACACAAGCAATTAGCAATGCCTGACAATGCATACAAGAAATCCTTTAAAAATTGTTTATCAAACACGCATCAAAAAGCGCAAATAAGCATACACCCTTACTTGCATCCCTTTGCCATTACATAGTGATAGGTACCAAGTTCATCATCCCAATACTCACCGTCAAATGGCCAAGCAATGTGCACGGCATCTGTAGATAAAGAAAAAGGATGCAAACGCTGTTTTGCATCCGCCACTTCATCTGCACCCAGTTTTGATTCTAATACACTCTTTTCTTCCGAAATGGTTTCGAATTGAATTCGATAAGCCTGCGACAATAAATTTTGCAAATGGTAGACTTCTGTATCGAGCTTGATTTTTGATAATTCGCCTGCATGATTAAGACGATTTTGCAAAACCAAAGACACATCATCTACCAACTGTTTGGCGTAGACAGAATCATTAAGAGGTCTTGGAAGTAGTCGAATCTGCTTAAGTTCATTCTGCGCTTCACGAACAGCGGCATCTGCTTTTCTAATTTCTTGATCACTCAACGCTACTTTTAAAATTAAACCCATGGTATCTTGCTGCGATGAAGCGGCATAAAGATCAGTCAATTTTTGAAAATAAGAACCGGCTGTTAAATGAAGTGCATTTAACTTTTTAATATTTTCCATCAAAGGGCGGTAACGTTGTTCAAACTGAGTTACAATTTCACGGGTTTCTGGATATCTGCAATTATCAAAAAAACTAGCTGCCAAAAGAATGTAAGATTCCGGATAATATTCCTGATAAAATTGTGGCGCCTGCAGCGTAACTAAGCCACCAAGTGCACGCTCATAATCTTGCAAATGAAAATGTGCCCAGCTAGATTCAAAAATAGCATCTAACCAAGCATCTGAATCTCGCTCTATTTTTTCGTAATAAAACAAAGAAGCACGGTACTGTTTATAACCAAAGTGGGTTCGTGCAAGCGCTAAAAACGCAGATTGCCTTAATTCTTTATCTAAAAAACGCCCCTTCTCTGGATTTAAAACCTGAACCACATTCTTAAATGCGTTGACTGCGCGCTGATCATCGCCTTTTAAAAATTCAAGTAATCCTTCTAAATATTGGGCGCGAGGATAATATCGCGATTCCTTAGGAATTTGATCTATATATTGAAATGCCTGTTTAATAATATCGGCAATCTTTTCTGTTTTCCGCTGCAATTCAGATTCTGCAACACTAAATTCCATCAAAGAAGACATATTGGGATCTTCTGGTTTCGAAGCCGGCAAATCAAGCGTAGTTGCAGAAAAATCCATTCCGTGACTTTCTGATTCTTCTTTTTCAAGTGCTCTGAATTGTTCTTTTTGTTTTTGTTGCAACCGGCGCAATTCCAAATCATAAGCCCGTAAATATTCGTATTTAGCTAATAAATAGCGATATTCGTGTCGATATTGTTTGGGCCAATCCAGATCTTTAAATTTAGCCAACTCTTCCAAAACGGCGGTTTCGTCGGTTAACTTGCGGCTAATAAAAAACAACCATTCAACTGATTTATGATAGCGCGGATGCGCAGGACCTTTTTTAATAATGCGTTGAAATTGAAACAACGAAGCATTAAAAAAACCCAATTTATAAGTTGCCTTTGCCAGTTGGTATTGCGCCTCTAAATGAAACTCTGCACTTTGCTTATCAACTCCAATGGCCCACCACTCAAAGGCTGCATCTGCCCATTTTTCAGCATTCATTAATGCAAGCGCAGTTTCAAAACGTTGCTTTTCATAAATGCCTGCCTTGGGTGCTGCTTGGTTTTTAGCAATTTTATCGCTCAAATCAATTTTTACTTTTTTAGGATTTTCTAACTGTGTTTTGGTTGGCAACGTAGCGGCAGGTATTTGTGCAAAAACAAATGTAGGTACCAGCACAAATACACAAAGCCCAAAGAACAACGCCCCACCAAAAATTTTTCGATTATGTCTGTTCATCTGTACATCCTCTTTATTGGGATCACAAGTCACTCGTGCTTAAATGAGAATTTGGTTGGAAAAAACACAGAAGCCCCAATATTAAACATAATCAAATTTTGCACAGAGGTTTCTTTTAGTTTTTCGCTTCTTGTGTCTGGGTAGAGGTAATCGCGAATTTCTAAGCGCAAAGTCAACCACTTAAGAAGAAAGACCCGACCACCAATCGCAAACGTCCCCATAGGCTGAAAACCTGAATACTGATTCCCTGTTGTCTTCATGGCGCCCACGCCAACGGCCGCATACAAGTCATAATGAAGAATGGCCTGAGAAAACAGCGACATTTTACCATAAATGGGCGAAAATTGCGCATCCACATGAAAATTGAGCTGAGGAACAGACACTTTGAATTGAGGCACTTTAAATTCAGAAATTGCAGTTTCATCGGAACGGACAATACGCACGGATCCAGTCCCAACAGGTGGCGTAAAATAATTAAAACGAGCCTGAAACCCCAACCACTCATAGATGTGATAACTATAATCCAAACCAAATGCAAAGTTGTAGTAGAAAGGGTCGTTAAGAGAAATAGAAAAAGCAACTAAACCAAGTTCATGGCGTTTGGTTTTAAGAAAAAATTTATGCTGAACACTTTTTACGCGATCGCCTGTGCGACGTAAATTCTTAAACAGTGACTCTTCTCTTCCCGCTTCAACAGATTCTTCGGTCCCAGATAAAGGAACAAAAGAACCTGCAGAAGTCGAAGACTGAATTTCTGTTGACCAAGCGTAATGGCCTGAAAAAGCGATAAGCATCACAAAATAGCAAGAGATTTTTCGTATCTTATAAAATGAAAACACGCGCACGCTCCTCTTTATTCCAAAATACTGGTAAACGACTGATTCTGTTAAGTCAACGAGTAAAAATAAAACATCGCGTCAATAAAGACGCACCACAGACAGACAGATGTGCGATAACGTAAGGGCTTATATAAGGATTTTTATATTTATGATATATTTGAAGTTAATTTTACGTACCACAATAGTTATTTTTTGCACGACCTTGGCTGTTTCTATTGCGCAAGCACAGATAACAAATCAGGAATTTAGCCTAGCTAGCGACAATTTAACACCTGCAGACGAAGAAACTCCCGATGTTTATTCAGAGCTAAGTCCTTCATGCAGCAGCGTATCGGGTGGTTTTTTATTAGGTCACACACTAAATGCAGGCAAATCGATCACGTTGCCAAGCACAGGACCTACATCGACTACTTACGTAACAGACATTAAGGTAGTCAAAAAATATGGACTTGTACTCGGCTTACAAAACAACACGCTTGCTTATTCCGAAGATGCGGGATGTACCTACCAAGAGGCATTTAAGATCGAACCCGCACCCAATAACATACTTAAATTTTCAAATCTAACAAATGATGATAAATTTTTGATATACACTTTAAATGGAAACTTTATTGCCCAAGTCAACATCAGCAAAAGTGCAGGTAAAGTTAGATTTAATGCTCAATCTATTAATTTTAAAAACACAATTTATGGAGCCGGCATTAATATTTACGACACCCGTCATCTGCGTATTGTTGGTGATAATGGATTTATCTATGATTCTCTCAATTCTGGGATTTCGTTTAAAAGAAAAGCGGCTACTTCTTTAGGCAATATGTACGAAGCAAGCATTGACTCACAAGATATTAATCACATTGTTTCGGGCACCATGGAATTTGGGACTTCTGTCACTTTTGATGGAGGAAAAACATGGTCACGCAGTGGTGGGTTTCCATCCAAAAACATGAACGCATTCAACGTAAAAATTGCAGAAAATTCGCCTTCTGTGATATGGACTTTGGCGCTCAATATGAACGAACTAGACACCAATAAAATGCGCGCTTTTTATCGTTCTATTGATGGCGGTAAAACATTTAAAAAAGAAATCGAACAAGAAAAAATTTACGGAAAAGGATTTACCAACGGAACACCATTTTTGATTGCAGCAGATAATCCACATAAAATCTTTTTTTTAATTCAAGAAGAATGGGGAAGTCCTGCCGGCACCTATTTGGCGCAATATCAAGCCAATGCGCTAGAAAGTAAATCTAAAACTGAATTTATACCGGGCCGATTCATATATAGTTTGGGACATCATTTAAGTAAGCCTCAATTGCTACATCTTGGATTTTATCGTGTTGTTCATACGCCTTAAAGTATCAGACACGGTTTAGAAAAAAGTCTTTTGACTTTTTGCGTTATTTTTTTGCTCATCCTTTTATCTTTTGCTATGCACGCTCGTGCGTCAACGAACTTAGTTTTAATCTGCAGTCTGTCGTAAATCTCGCCCGTCCTAAACATAGGCTCTTAAAAAACACTAAAGGAAAACATCAATGCCCAATCGCACAATACGGAAATGGCGTATTTTACTGAGTTTTGTTTCTGCTTGTTCTGTTTCTAATGGTTGTCAGCCGAACATAAACGACACTATCTTGGAAGAAACCATAGAAATAGAGCCTGGCCTATCTAAGGAATCTGCTTTTACAAGCAACCAAGCAACATTGATGGTTGCAGAGTTTAAATCAGAATTAATTATCTATGAAAATCCTACCTATGTAAGACCCTACGTAAAAACCCAATTACTTTATTTAATTGGGCAACTCAATGCTTTTAACTCTGCGCCGCAACTTGAAAAAATGGTACTACCAACACTGACTAGACAATCATTAAGCGGAAATCGCACACGTGTTGTATATTCTGCACAAATCCCCGTTGGATGGGGAAATAAAATTAATATTCCAGATAAACTGACTTTTACACTCCCCGCTCGCGTAGATGAAACTGGGCTTAAGAATTTTACAAACACCTACAAAACACAATGCAGTGAAGATCCAGACGCTACAACGCCTGATAATATGTGGTATCATTATAGGCCCCAACAAGAAGGCTGCGCACTTAAACCAGAAGACGTGCAAATCACAACAGCAACACTTAAGTTAAGCCCCGATAACACCCAAAAGAAATATCCAGAATACGATAAAATATGGAAAGACAACGTACTTAGAATGCTTGTTATTTTTGGAAAATACAAAGACGGTGCGACCGAAGATTCAGATGCGGGAATCACTGTTTATAATGAATTTTATCAAAAAATGAAAGATTATTTAAATGCAGACATGACACCGCCATTAAGTGGCCCACCTGGAGTTAAAAATTCGCGTGTCACTTATCAGTATACAATTGACGATAAACATAAAATAGAAGTCAATGCGGTATTAATTGACAGTCCAAAATCAGCCACCAGCGAATTTGCCAAGTACTATGCAGATAAAGCCAAGACTGCTGATGTGATTATTTATGGAGGACATGCAGGACTTGGCGCAAATGTGCGCGCGCTTGTAAAAATGACACCGGGTGTGACAGGCCAATACCGATTGGTTTTTGTAGATGGATGCGACTCTTTTGCTTACCTGGACAGCACGTTACATCAAAACACGGCGTCCGCTAACCGTGACGATCCCAAAGGGACCAAATATCTTGATGTGATGGCTAACCTTATGCCTTCTTACTTTTACACCATGCCAACTATGGTTTACAATATGATGTGGGCCATGAGCCAATATGCGGCACCTCTTCAATTTGATGAAGTTATGGCTTTGTTTGATAAGGCAGGTGTTGTCGTGGCAACAGGAGAAGAAGACAACACATTCAAGCCATAAAAAATAATACCGAAGCAAACGAACGAGCAGTTCGATTGTAACACTTACATTTATGCTTTTATTTCTTTTTGTGATTCGCCACTTGCTTCTGAACTTGGTTTCCACTTGCCAGAGATACTGCCACGCAAGACTTTAAGGCGTACAGAAGGCGCAATTTCAAGCGTGATCACATGTTCGGAAATAGCATAAATTTTCCCATAGAACCCAGCACTCGTTACTACTTCGTCATCTTTTTTTAAAGACTTTAAAAAATCTTGTTGTTGTTTGTTTTGTTTCCACATGGGTCTTAACATTAAAAAATAAAAAGCAAGCCCCATCAAGGCCAAAGGCGCAACCTGATAAAACACAGCTTTGATTCCTTCTGGTTGTGCAGGCACACTTTCTGTTTGCATCAACAAAGCATGTGAAAGTGCATATACATGATAAATATTAAACATAAAAAAACTCCCACCTAAAAACAAACAACTAAAATTTCTCTTCTATGATCTCTTCTAAAATACGCGAACGAGAATTGGGTTGACTATCTGCTTTTCTAACCGCAACTGCATCAATTTCCACACCCACCCCCTTAGGCAACGAAGACACACCAATAATGGCACGTGCAGGAAACACACGTGATACAAAAAATTGGCCGTAGACTTCGTTCACAATTTCATAATTCGCCATATCGGTTAAATAGATAGTACATTTGGCGATATCTTCCATTGCAAATTTGGCGTCTAACACAATATTTTTTAAGTTAGTCATCACAATTTCGGCTTGTTTCTTAATGTCCCCGGTAAACACGCTACCCTTGGGCATTTCTATTGGAATTTGACCAGATACATATAATACTTGATTAGTTTCTGCGGTCACCGCAACGCTATAATTACCAACCGCTTTAGGTGCTCTTTTAGATAAAACCGGTTGCACAGATCCTTTAGGTGGCATAACACATCTCCTGTTAGAAAACTTTTAATAACCAACGATACAACCATTAAAATTGTGGAGCCACGCGTTATATGTCGAACCACGTGCAAATCACAAGCACTTTTTCTCAAACTGAACAAGCACAAATAATAAAAAATAGACGTCATGGGCTGTCCATGCTAATTGGCCATGTTCCTGTTTTAATTCAAGCAGGATATGCTCCTGCAAGAAATTATCGCGCCAACACCTATCCCTTACGTGTGTCTAGCCATTTTCTTTATTTTTGCGGGCTATCTATAGAAGGTGCTACATGTTTAATTTATCAAAATCAAAGCTACCTTATTTTGCCAGATCTTGATAAAAACGACGACCTTTGGCACGGCCCATCAATAAGTCATAAAGAAATATACGAACGCTGTTTGGTTGACAGAATATTAACAAATTCAGAACAGTCTTCACTCTTACAATCACTCCATATTTCAGAATCATCGTTAGTGTTAGTCCCTTTTATTTCAGATAAACATCCACACACAAACGACGTCAAAAAAGCGATCGTCCAAATAAGGTTGCGGCACGATGCCTTTAGTCAACACGAGCTAAAACGTGCAGCCAGAATTAGCACGCAAGCGCACAGACTGGCCATGCAAAGCACACGAACAAGCCAAAATGAAGCCGATATTTTTGCAACTCTTGAATATGTATTTGCACAAGCGCACGGGCAAAGCGCTTATCAAAGCATCGTGACAACCCAAGGTGAAGTGTTACATCAAAGACAACATACCCAACCCTTAAAACCTGGTTCGCTGCTTTTGGTAGATGCAGGCGCAGAAACAGATACAGGATATGCATCTGATGTCACAAGAACATGGCCCGTTAGTGGTCACTTTAGCAGTGCCCAAAAAGACATTTATCAAATTGTATTAAATGCCCAAGAAAAGGCCATTAAGAATGCAAAACCAGGCATGCGTTATCGCGATTTACACATACAAACATGTTTATCTCTTACACAAGGGTTAGTAGACTTAAATATCCTTAAAGGGCATCCAGATAACTTAGTGGAACAAGGTGTTCATGCTTTATTTTTTCCTCACGGATTAGGCCATCTGCTTGGTCTTGATGTCCATGATATGGAAGATCTTGGAGATATCGCAGGTTATGCACCCGAATATCAACGTTCAAATCAGTTTGGGTTGGCCTATTTGCGACTTGATCGAATTTTAGAAAAAGATATGGCACTCACAATAGAACCTGGGTTGTATTTTATTCCCCGTTTACTAGAACATCCAGAATTAAAATCTCTTGCACAAACCTACGTCAACTTTAATCAACTTGCTCACTTTAAAGAGATAAGAGGAATCCGTATCGAAGATGACCTTATTATCCAAGAACAAGCACCAGAAGTTTTAACAAAAGACATCCCAAAAACAATCCAAGATATCCAAGATTTGTTAAACACCAAACACTAAAAAATCACAACATATTCATAATTTCAAATAAGAATAGACTTCTTTTAAAAACTATCACGAACGACCCAAAGGCAAGAAACCAGGGATGCAAAAAACAAAAACGGGCACGCGCGATTATATATGAGGTGCGGCAACATCGCAGTTTAGTTGCGTAGCAAGCTTAAAAAGAGCTACAAACGAGATATTTAAAAAAGAGAGACAAATAGATAAAGAAACAATAAAAACAAGCGGAAAAAAACGGGGAAAGGATTCTAAAAGGAAAGAAGGGAAAGAGAAGATTAACGTTTACCGTATTGGAATCTTTTTCGGGCACCGGCACGACCATATTTTTTACGTTCAACTTCACGAGAATCACGTGTAAGATAGCCGTTTTTCTTTAAAACAGCACGTAAAGAAGGTTCCATTTCAATAAGTGCACGCGCAATTCCCATGCGAACAGCACCTGCCTGACCAGATAATCCGCCGCCAACAACATTCACGTTTACATCTAGTTTACTGGTTTGCTCTGTTGCTTCTAATGGTTGGCTTAAAATCATTCTTAAGACGGGCCTTGCAAAATAAGTCTCAACTGGACGATCATTTACGGTAATTACACCCGTTCCTGGTTTTACAAATACTCGAGCACTAGATTCTTTACGGCGACCTGTTGCTCGCCACATTTCTGTTTTTTGCATATTTACACTCACTTTTTATCTGTCGTCACACAAGACTAAAAAATTAGATTTGAACGTTTTGAGGCGCCTGAGCTTCGTGTGGATGCTTATCAGTGGCATACACTTTTAACTTTCTCAGAACTTCGCGGCCAAGCGGACCCTTAGGAAGCATACCCCGAACAGCTAACTTAACTAATTCATCCGGTTTTCTTGCATGCAAGGTTTCCGCTTTTTCTTCTACAATGCCACCTACAAATCCTGTGTGATGGTAGTATTTTTTGTTTTGCCACTTGCGCCCAGTCAGTACAATTTTGTCTGAATTAATCACAACAACATAATCACCGATGTCGTGAGAGTGACTAAACTGGGGATTACGTTTTCCACGTAAAATACTTGCGGCTTCAACTGCAACTTGGCCTAAAACCTTATTTGCAGCATCAATCACAAACCATTTTTTAACTTTATTTTTTGGGTTCAGAAATTCCGTTTTCATGTTCAGCTATTCCTAAAAAGAGGACCCTGTGTAAGCCTTCCCATATAAAATGTCAAGCAAGTTTCAACACTTTAATTCCTCTCCAAAGAAAGAATCAAATCTCTAGCAGAAGATTCTTGATTATTGGGAGTCAATAAGATTTGCCCATCTAAGGGAATCTTGTAATCATCAAGAAGTGACTTTACACGAACAAATGTAGATCGTCCCAGACATACAATATGCCTGACAGAAAAAGAAATTCTTCTTTGTGCACGAAGAAAAGAATAGGTTGTAAATGCAAAATCAGCGGCAGAAGGGCTGGCAAAATACCAGGATGTAGACTTATATATGCTTAATTTCTGCTCTAATTGCTTGGCCAAATTAACGGGCGCAAGCGTGTTATAAACCACCTGCGTGTGCACAGGCGCAAGAAACGCCAATGTTTGACAAGTTTCTTTAAAATCATCAGATTCAAGCGCTCGTTGACTTAAAGGATACCAAATTAAGCAATCCTTTGAATGCATGCTTAAGCATTGCATCCAAAGTTGGTTTTTCACATATCTAGCAAGCGCTAAAGCGCCTTTGCTGTTTTCAAAAACAAAATGTACACCAGGCAACAACGAAGCATCTATTTTTTTAACAAAGGTCACCACCGTAAGCAGCCCTTTTTGTTCTAAAAACGAGAGCACAGAGGCACGTTGTCTTAATAAGGATTCATAGGCATAAGCACTAGTCAAGAAAATAAGGATATGTGTACGAGACGGCAAAAGTGCGTCAAAAAAAACAGGCGTATCTACAAATACACGGGAAATACAGGGCAAAATACAAACATCAATCGACGAGACAGAAGATTGCCAAGCATTTAACAAAGCTTGAAACAAAAAAGAACAAGAGTCCTGTTCTCTTGTTAAAATCCAAGCATATTCAGGCGATGTTTGACATATTAATGACATAACCCAACCTGTGTTCTATATTAAACACAAAAAAAGCACGATATAGACGCAGCTATGAACGCTCAAGAACGATTTAGAAAAACTCTCGCCTTTGAACAGACAGACAGACCCCCACTTTGGCTTATGAGACAAGCAGGTCGCTATCTTCCAGAATACCAAAAAATTCGCAAACAACACGATTTTTGGCAAGTGTGCCACACCCCCACACTCTCCACTCAAGTGGCATTGGAGCCCCTCCGGGCATTTCAACTAGATGCCGCAATTGTGTTTAGTGATATTCTCGTCATTCCTCAAGCCCTGGGCACAGAAGTATTGTTTAACAGCACAAATCAATCTGCAGGCCCCGTTATGAAACGAAAACTACAAACCACTAAGGATTTAGAACAATGGGATATGGCGCACGCTTTAGAGAAGCTTATGTTTGTAGCTCAGGCGGTTAAAGATCTTAAACAAAATTTAAACAACCAATATGGATTAGTTGGGTTTGCAGGTGCGCCTTTTACTTTATTTGCGTACATGGCAGAAGGCGGCTCCAGTGATGACTTTATATACGCACGAAAATTACTCCTGAGTAATCCCAAACTGGTGCATCAAGCACTTGAACAATTAGCAACAATCATTGCCGAATTACTGGTTTTGCAAATCAAAGAAGGGGTTGACGTTGTACAAATTTTTGACACATGGGGAGGTTTGCTCTCTTCAGAAGACTATCAAACATTTTGTGTCCCTGCCATTCAAAGAATTGCCAAACGCGTACACCAAGAAAATGGCAAGATTTTACTTTTTGTTAAAGCAGGTCACCATCTGTTGCCGGTGTTAAACCAAACGCATTGCGATGGATTTTCTTTGGATTGGCGCACTGGTTTTGCAGAAGCAAGACAATTTTTGCCTCATTCTATTCTTCAAGGGAATATCGACCCACTATTACTTTTTGGGTCGCAAGAACAAATAAAAAACAAATTAGACCTGCTTTTTAAAGAAATTGAACAACTTCACTCTGGCAAAGGCATTATTTTAAACCTTGGCCATGGAATTATGCCAGAAACACCTGTTCATAATGTTGAATTTCTATGTCGCTATGTTCATCAATTTAGATTTCACCAATCATAAATAAAACATGATAAACTCCTCTTCTTCGTTTATTAGCATTGAACATCTCGCGGTCCTGGGCGTTACGTTTAGAACGGCCCCAACACAAATACGTGCGATACTTTCCCAGGCAGATGAACACCAAGATGCGCCAAGCCAGCAACTTATTCAAGCAGGTTATGCACAAGGCATTTGCAAAATAGAAACGTGTTCACGAATAGAGTGGATCTTATCCGCGAAAGAGGCCAAATGGTGTGCCGAAATACTAAAAGCAAGCCTGATTAAACAGATGCAGCAACGTCATCCTGAATGGATTCAACTCCAACATCAAACACACTGTTTTCATATTAAAATAAAAGATGCCGCTTTAGATTATATATTTAGAATTGCAACGGGACTGGATTCTTTGGTAGAAGGAGAATCTGCGGTATCAAGACAAATTCTACAGGCATTTCAAAAAGCACACCAAAAAAAACAAATTGATCAGTTATTAGGCCATCTTTGGAATCATACAGGCAAACTCGTTCATCAAAAAAGAAAGATCTTGCCGCAAAAAACAGCCGTGGGAATAGAGCGCTTAGTATCAAGTGTAATTAGTCAAACTTACCCTCACACAAAACCAGGGATCCTTGTTTTTGGAACCGGTGAAATTGGCCGAACAATTTTTAATTTTTTAAAGGCCCAAGATTACCAGGACATCAAAATTTTTAACCGCAAAACTAAAGATGAATTTATGCAGGCAGTTGTTCATTCGCCGATTGTTATTATCGCAAGTGGCGCACCTGAATCTTGGTTTTCATTACCCAAGACCGAGCTGGCAAAGGCTTACTGTATTGATATAGGAAGCCCCACTCAAACTTTTTTTCCTACTTCCAAAGAAAAAGAGTGTTCTTCATGGACATTAATTACGCTAGATGAAATTTTAGCCCACCAAAAAACAGAACTACCAGATTGTGTTTATGCCCAAGTGAAAAAAATTATTGAACAAGAAAAGGAATGTTTTAAAAACAACATTCAATATCTTAAAAAAATACAATTTGAAGACTTTTCTGATTATCAATTAATGCAAACAAGCCTGGTTCAAACCATAGGTTCTCAAATAGAAGATAAAAAAATACAAAAAATATTAAGCAAATACCACTATCTAAAAAACAAAAAAAGAAAAACGATTAAAAACTAAAAGAAGAGAACCGCAAAAATCAATCTATAGAAAAAATTTTGACCAAACCCACAAATACAGATTCAATCACAACATGTCAGAAAAAAAAGTATATGTGGGCATGAGTGCTGATTTAATTCATCCTGGTCATTTAAACGTGATTACACAGGCACGTGTCTTGGGCGAAGTAACCGTTGGATTACTTACAGATCAGGCGATTGCAAGTTATAAAAGGTTACCCTTTTTAACTTTTGATCAAAGAAAAGCCATTGTGGAAAACATCAAGGGTGTAGCCCATGTAATCGCACAAAACACACTCGATTACACAAATAATCTAAGAAAACTAAAGCCTCATTTTGTAGTTCATGGAGATGATTGGGCTCAAGGCGTGCAAAAAAAAACAAGGCAAGCAGTATTGGACGTATTAAGAGAATGGGATGGTCAATTAATTGAAATCAAATATACAGAAGGTATTTCTTCTAGTTTACTCAATCAACGTCTCAAAGAAATCGGAACCACACCTCAAATTCGTATTCAGCAGTTAAAACGAATGATCCAATCAAAAGACATCGTTCGCGTATTAGAGGCACATAACGGATTAACAGGATTAATTGTAGAAAATACTCAATTCAAAAAAAATGGGTATACGCAACAATTTGATGCTATCTGGATGAGCAGCCTGACAGACTCCAGCGCCAAAGGAAAGCCAGACATAGAATGCGTTGATCTGAGCGCTCGCCTAGTCTCTCTTAATGAAATTTTAGAGGTGTCTACAAAACCCATTATTTTTGACGGCGACACTGGAGGACTCAGCGAACATTTTGTCTACACCGTTAGAACACTAGAACGATTAGGCGTATCTGCGGTTATTATCGAAGACAAAATGGGATTAAAAAGGAACTCTCTTTTTGGCACCACAGTCGCACAAACACAAGACAACATAGATTCTTTTTGCCAAAAAATAACCGCTGGAAAAAAAGCACAAATCACCAGCGATTTTATGGTTATTGCACGCATCGAAAGCTTGATTTTAAAAAAAGGACTAGACGACGCCTTGATACGTGCACAAGCTTACATAGAAGCAGGTGCTGACGGGATTATGATTCACAGCAAAGAATCATCTCCAGACGAAATTTTTGCCTTCTGCAAGAATTATCGCCAATTCAAGAAAAAAGCACCTTTAATTGTAGTCCCCACCACCTACTCACAAGTCACTGAATCAACCTTAATAGAGCAAGGTGCGAATGTCGTTATTTATGCCAATCACTTACTTAGAAGTGCTTATCCCATGATGCAAAAAACTGCGCTTTCTATTTTAGAGCACGAACGCGCAAAAGAATGTGAAACTTGGTGCATGAGTGTCAAAGAATTAATTAACCTAATAGAACCAGAACATCAAAAAAACAATACATATCCTATACAAGCAGGGAGATAAATATGATTTCTCCTGAAACTTTTTATCATTCACTGACAGAGGCTGGTGTCGATTGTTATGTAGGCGTTCCTGATTCTTTACTTAAATATTTTATTAGCTATGTCCAACAAAACTCAAAACAACATCGCATTATGCCAAACGAAGGCAGTGCTATCGCCTTCGCCAGTGGCTACTATTTGGCCACGCAAAAACCAGCCTTAGTTTATCTGCAAAATTCTGGCATCGGTAATACCATTAATCCATTATGCTCTCTCGCAGACCCAGAAATTTATAGCATTCCTATGATTCTTTTAATTGGATGGCGTGGCATGCCCAAACATAGTGATGAACCACAACATCAAAAACAAGGCCGCATCACAATAGATCTTTTAAGAACACTAGAAATCCCACATTTCATCATTGATTCATTACGTTTTGATGCACAGATAAAACAAGCATTAAAAATGGCTCAACAACAACTCAAGCCTGTTGCATTGGTCGTTCCACCAGACAGCTTTGAACCTAAAGATCTGTTAAATCCCATAACTACAAAAAATACAGATATTACACGATTTCAAGCCTTAAGTTATTTATTAACGCATGTCCCAGAAAAAGCGCGAATTGTCTCTACCACAGGATATACTTCACGTGAATTATACGAACTAAGGGAACAAAATTCGCATTCACACGCGCATGATTTTTTAATGGTCGGCGCAATGGGTCATGCATCACATTTGGCATTAGGGCTTTCGATGCACAGCGAATATCCCATTTACTGCCTTGATGGAGATGGTGCTTTATTAATGCATATGGGCGCACTCACTAGCATTGGTCAATCTAACGCAGTTAATTTTTATCATATCTTACTTAACAACAGTGCCCATGATTCTGTAGGTGCACAACCAACGCTGGCAGGATCTATCAATTGGATATCTATGGCACATGCCTGTGGTTATAAGTACGCTTGTAGTGTTTCTACATGGCGTGAATTAGATACCGTTTTTAACCTTTTCAAAAATCAAGCAGGCCCTTGTTTTTTGGAAATTAAAATCGCCTGTGGAACTTTAAAAAATTTAAAGCGCCCCACTTTATCTCCTGGTCAAAACAAAAAAGATTTTATGCAGGCCTTGTCTTTGCCATGACCGCATTACACGCCTATTCTCATTCTTTTAATGACATTGTTTCATGGCTTCAAGAAACGGGGAAAAGCAATCCATTATGGATCATCAGTAAAAGTGCCTACACAAAATATAATCTAGAAAACAAAATTACACAGTTTAACAATGTAATAAAAAAAAACAAAACCAATACAGATATTGCTATTATTTTGTGGAATCAAGAAAATCCATCTTTTGAACAACTCTCTTTTCAAATTAAACCATATCTCAAGCAAGCATCCGATATTGATGTTCTTATTGCCATAGGTGGGGGATCGGCTATCGATGCCGCTAAGTTTTTTTCATTAGCGCTTGCACATCAACAGGTTGATAGTTCACTGCTTAACATCAAAAACACAACACCATTACCCGCAATAAAAACAATTATTGCAGTTCCCACCACTTGTGGAACAGGTTCGGAAATAACGCCTTTTCTTGTTTGCTATCAAGATGCCATTAAATACAGTATAGAGCATCCATCAATACGTCCACAATGTGCTATTTTAGACCCGGAATTATTAACTAAACTACCTAGGCATGTTTTTTTTTACAGTATATTTGATGCACTCACGCAAGCCATAGAATCTATTTGGTCTTGCCAAAGCACCACTCATTCTATTCAGTATGCAGAACAAGCCATTAAACGCATTCTTGATGTTTATTCCCAAATTTGCGAACAATTCTCTCAAGAGCATCAATCAATAAAAGAAACAAGCATCGATTCAAACACGTTGCTTCACTTACAAAAAGCAGCTTACGAATCAGGGCAAGCCATTGCATTAACGCGCACGACCGCCGCACACGCAATATCTTATGGACTTACCACCCACTTAAAAATACCTCATGGATACGCTGTGTTTCTAACACTTCCTCATGTGATGCGACTTTTAAACACAGCCAATCAAGAAGACTGCCAAGATCCAAAAGGGTTTGAACACTTAAAAGGTAAAATTTCTATTATATGCAAACGATTTAATGTAAACGATTTACAACAACTATCCAGCATTATTGAACATTTCTTATTGCAAGCCAATTTTGGGTTAGCTATTAAAAATGTATCGGTTGATACAATAACGCTGTGTCAATCTGTAAACTGGCAAAGAATGCACAATCACCCACAAATATTATCGACCCAACACATTCAAAACATTTATCAACAATTAATACCCTCCAATATGGCAACTTAACTTATGTTTAAAAAAATTATTGGAATCTTTCAGGAATATGAACAACTCAAACGCATGATTGATGCACAAAAAGAATTAAAACCTAAGTTGTTTTTTTATGCCGAATCAGGCGCTTATTTTAGATTTTATCAATCATTGTTAGATGATTTGCTTAAACACACTTCAGAGCCTATTTTTTATCTTACTTCTCAAATAAACGATCCTGTTTTTGATATTCAGCATCCAAAATTAAAAATTTTTCACATCAAAGAGTTGCTTAGCACAGCGCTCAAACAAATTCATTGCCAATTTTTTATTATGACAATGCCTGATTTGGGCATTAAACAATTACCCAAAGGCCCGCACATTCAAGAACACGTGTATTTATTTCATGCCATTGTCAGCACACATCAACAATACCATGCACATGCGTTTGATTCTTTTGATACTATTTTTATAGTGGGCCCTCATCATGAACAAGAAATAAGGGCACGCGAATCAATCAAGCATCTTAGACCCAAAAAACTAGTTCGTGCAGGCTATCCTTTACTAGAAGATCTTGCACGCCAATGGGAAATAAAAAACTCAAATTCAATTAACAATCATCCCTCAACAATAGACCTCTTTTCAAACTATCGCGAAGTAAGTTTTAAAAAAAGTTTAATATTAATTGCGCCCACTTGGGGAGAATCATCTTTAATGGCGCAGGGTATTGAATCTTTGCTTGAATCATTAAAAGACACTAATTGCCACATCATCATAAGACCTCACCCAGAATTTATTAAACGTTGCCCCAAACGCATAAAAGCAATTCAGCAATGGTTAACAATTCATGCGTATCAACATGTGGTATTTGAACAAGACTTAGCTTCTTCTTTATCTTTATTAGATGCTGATATCTTAATCACCGATCGTTCAGGAATTGCCTTTGAATACGCACTCGCAACAGAACGCCCCGTCCTGTTTATCAACACCCCGCTTAAGATAAACAACCATTCACATCAAGAATTAGGCCTTGAGCCCATTGAAAATCAACTTAGAAACACACTGGGAATTTCTTTGGACATTTCTGATTTAAAAAAGGCCAATCAAGCAATTCAAGATCTATTAAAAAATAAAGACCTCTACAAAAGACAACTAATAGAAGAACGAACCCGATTAATTTTTAATTGGAACCAATCGGTTAATTACATGCGAGAATATCTATTGAGTAAATAGTTGATTGGATGCAACAAGCAAGGGTAAGATAATTTCCGCTACAGCGCCTTTTCCTACACCTTCGCTTTTAATTTCTAGTGTGCCACCCATATCGTGAATTAAGTTTGCAGAATCATGCAAGCCAAATCCTGTTTTTTCTCTTTTAGTTGTAAACCCAGGTGTAAATATTTGATGAAGTATATGAGGTTCAATTCCTTTACCTGAATCGATTATTTTTATCACAATATGGTGTTCTTGTTTATCCAAACGAACAATAATTGATTTTTCACATTGTTGAACAACAGACTCAAACGCGTTATTTAGCAATTCTTCAAAAACAATGTTAAATCGCAAAGATTCCCCATGCACTAAAAAGACTAGCGCATCCGAAAAATCTTGTTTGATTTGAACCTTATGGTCCAAAAATTTTGCAGATTTATTTTTAATCGTATTCCTAAGGACAGAAACAATGTCCACTTCATCTTTAGTTTTCTTTTTATCCGCATAGTTTTTTTGTAAATTCAAAACAGAATTCACTTTTTCTACAGCGGCGCCAATACTTGCAGCTTCGGCGGCCATAACAGCATAGTCTTGCTTAAGCGTCTCTCCTAATTTAGACAAATAAGAACAAAAACGAGATCGCTTTGTTTCATCCAATAAGGCTTCTTTATTTTCTAAAAACTTAAGCAACACTGCAAATTTATCTTGTTTAATATGTTCATGTGCATGTTCTAAAATAGAAGAAGAAGATACACTAATGCTATTCATGCGGTTGCCCACATGATGAAGTAAATGAATTGCTGTTTCTGCCATCCCTAACTGATGAGAAACTAATGCCAATTCTTTTTTACTTTCTTCCAGTCGCTCATAGGCTTGGGCCAAATTATCATTCGTTGCCATCCAAAATTTTGCATCTCTATTGATTTGATTTTTAAGTCCTAAATTTTCCCAATACAATTCTTCTTTTTCTTGTTTTGGGCTAGAAGAAGGTGTCAGTTCAACACGCTTATGCCAATAAATATGATAAATATTTGGATTTTTTGAATTATCTACATTCACAAAAGAGATATCACCAGGCGCCAACATGCCTCCAATGATAACACCTCGCTCAATATCGCGATCAAAAGGCGTTGTACTATGAATAATACCTCGACACTCTTCTTTATAAAACTCAACTAAGTCAAATTTACCAACCACATGAACAGGACCTCTTACGACACTTTGATAACCCATCGCACCGGTTTGAAAAGATAAAAAATCTTCTCCTTTTTTAATAAACTCTTTGCCAGGCCCCTGATGATACCATCCATCCATCATTGTAATTCCTAATTTCTCCAAAATGGCTTCTGGTTGTCGATAGGTTTGACGAATCATGATTGAAAAATTCATCAAATATTGAAGCGGACACCATCCATCAAAGGCCAGTGTACTCAGATATTCTTTGGTTTTAAGATTGGCAAGAATTTTAAGATTGGTGCATGCCGTTGTATAACCATGAAACAACGCACCTAGGGCTTCGCCTTCTATCTTGCCATCTAACAATTGAATGGGGCTCGACATCACACACAACTCCGTTACTATCAAAAAGGATAGCAGCTCAAAACAAAGTTGCGAATTTAAATGAATGATACAGATTTGATCGATTCTCATTTAAATACATGTAGTTACAAATCTGAAGGGTCGATTTTTTGAGTGTTTTGGAGAAAAAGGCACACGCGTAGCAGGCAATGCTGGCGCATTGTGGATGC